>ERZ724513.856-NODE-856-length-15272-cov-15.220609_pt1 | contig 15272 bp, 14 predicted proteins | sample MGYA00376046_ERZ724513 | MGnify/ENA primary metagenome ERZ724513 (study PRJEB28724, sample SAMN07190883) | activated sludge metagenome | isolation source: activated sludge of sewage treatment plant in Hong Hong | place: Hong Kong | collected 2016-03-17 ...
GGGCTGCTGCGCGGGTGCGCGGGGGGCGTGCTCGCCGGGGTGCTCCTCGCCCTGCTCGCCGCGGTCTCCGGCGGAGCGGTCGGACCGGGCCGGATGCGTGCCGTCGGGCCGGACGCCTTCGACGTGCTCGTGCACGCCGTCACCGCCTTCGGGATCGGCGGCCTGGTCGGCGGGCTGCTCATGACCTGGTGGCAGCGCCGCGCCGCCAAGCGCGCCTCTCTAGACTCCGGGGCGTGACCGACCGCCCTGCCCGCCTCGTCGTCCTGGTGTCGGGCTCGGGGACCAACCTCCAGGCGCTCCTCGACGCCTGCGCGGACCCGGCGTACGGCGCCCGGGTGGTCGCCGTGGGCGCCGACCGCGACGACATCGAGGGCCTGGTGCGCGCCGAGCGCGCCGGCGTACCGACCTTCGTCAAGCAGGTCGGTCACTTCACCAGCCGTGAGCACTGGGACCGGGCGCTGACCGACACGGTCGCCGCCTTCGAGCCCGACCTCGTCGTGCTCGCCGGCTTCATGAAGCTGGTCGGGGCGCAGTTCCTGGAGCGGTTCGACGGCCGTGTCGTCAACACCCACCCGGCGCTGTCCCCGTCGTTCCCCGGCATGCACGGCCCGGCCGACGCCCTCGCCTACGGCGTCAAGGTGACCGGCTGCACGCTCTTCGTCGTCGACGCGGGCGTCGACACCGGGGCGATCGTCGCGCAGCGAGCGGTCCGGGTCGAGGACGACGACACCGTCGAGTCGCTGCACGAGCGGATCAAGGTCGCCGAGCGCGGGATGCTCGTGGACACGGTCGGCCGGATGGCCCGGGAGGGCTTCCGGGTCGAGGGGCGCCGGGTCCTCCTCGGCCGCTAGGGTGGGCCGCACACGACTGGCGCAGGTGGGCAACCACCAGGGAGTGACGCCGGGAGCATCGACCGCCTGGGTGCTCCTCCCCCCCGAGCACCCAGCAGGAGTGTCACCCGTGAGCGAGAACCGGATCCCGATCAGGCGCGCCCTGGTCTCCGTCTACGACAAGAGCGGTCTCGAGGACCTCGTGCGCAGCCTGCACGACGCCGGCGTCGCCCTGGTGTCGACGGGAGGCTCCGCCGCACTCATCGAGGGGCTGGGGATCCCGGTCACCCGGGTCGAGGACCTCACCGGCTTCCCGGAGTGCCTCGACGGACGGGTCAAGACGCTGCACCCGAAGGTGCACGCGGGGATCCTCGCCGACCGGCGCCTGGACTCCCACGTCGAGCAGCTCGCCGAGCTCGGTGTCGAGCCGTTCGACCTGGTGGTCTCGAACCTCTACCCCTTCGTCCAGACCGTCGCGTCCGGCGCGACCCCCGACGAGTGCGTCGAGCAGATCGACATCGGGGGACCCTCGATGGTCCGTGCGGCGGCGAAGAACCACCCGTCCGTCGCGATCGTGACCTCGCCCGCCCGGTACGCCGACGTGCTCGCCGCGGTCGCGGCCGGTGGCTTCACCCTCGCCGAGCGGCAGCGGCTCGCCGCGGAGGCGTTCGTGCACACCGCGACGTACGACGTCGCCGTGGCCTCCTGGATGGGCAACGTGCTCTCCGACACCTCCGATGGCCCTGCCGGATCCGGGGGAGGGTTCCCGGCCTGGGTCGGCGGCACGTGGGACAAGGCCTCGGTGCTGCGCTACGGCGAGAACCCGCACCAGAGCGCCGCGCTCTACCTCAATGCCTTCGGCACCGGCCTCGCGCAGGCCGAGCAGCTCCACGGCAAGGAGATGTCCTACAACAACTACGTCGACGCGGACGCGGCCCGCCGGGCGGCGTACGACTTCGACGAGCCGGCGGTGGCGATCATCAAGCACGCCAACCCCTGCGGCATCGCCGTCGGGGCCGACGTCGCCGAGGCCCACCGCCGGGCGCACGCCTGCGACCCGGTGTCGGCGTTCGGCGGCGTGATCGCGGTCAACCGGCCCGTCTCGGTGGCGATGGCCGAGCGGGTGGCGGAGGTCTTCACCGAGGTCGTCGTCGCGCCGGGCTACGACGACGGCGCGGTCGAGGTGCTGCAGGGCAAGAAGAACATCCGGATCCTGGTGTGCGAGCCCGGCGTCCGCGGCGAGGTCGAGATGCGGCCGATCTCCGGCGGCCTGCTGATGCAGCAGCGCGACTACGTCGACGCCCCGGGTGACGACCCGGCCAGCTGGACGCTGGCCACCGGCGAGGCCGCCTCGCCCGAGCTGCTCGCCGACCTGGCGTTCGCGTGGAAGGCGTGCCGCTCGGTGAAGTCCAACGCGATCCTGCTCGCCAAGGACGGCGCCTCGGTCGGCGTCGGCATGGGCCAGGTCAACCGGGTCGACTCCTGCCGGCTCGCCGTCGAGCGCGCCGGGGAGCGCGCCGCGGGGTCGGTGGCGGCCTCCGACGCCTTCTTCCCGTTCGAGGACGGCCCGCAGGTGCTCATCGACGCCGGGGTCGCGGCGATCGTGCAGCCCGGCGGCTCGGTCCGCGACGAGCTGACGATCGAGGCCTGCAAGGCGGCCGGGGTCACCATGTACCTCACCGGCACCCGACACTTCTTCCACTGAGCGAGCGCAAGCGAGCGAAGTGGAACCGAGCCGAGTCGGCGGAAACGGACCGGAGGAGCGGAGCGGGGGAGGACGGCTTGCGCCGACTCGGCGATCCCCCGGCGGCCAGCGGGCCGAACGGCGACGGCGACCGCTGATCCGACGTACCACCGACGAGCAAGCACCAGTGGAAGGATGACCCCGTGACTGCACAGAAGCTGGACGGCACCGCGGCCCTCAAGGCGATCAAGGCCGAGCTGACCGAGCGGGTCGCGAGGCTGCGCGAGCGCGGCGTCGTGCCCGGGCTGGGCACGGTGCTCGTGGGCGACGACCCGGGTTCGCACTGGTACGTCTCGGCCAAGCACAAGGACTGTGCCGAGATCGGCATCGCGTCGTTCCGGGTGGACCTGCCCGCGACCGCCACCCAGGCCGAGGTCGAGGCCGAGATCGACCGGCTCAACGCCGACCCGGCCTGCACCGGCTTCATCGTGCAGCAGCCCACCGGCCTGGACGAGTTCCGCCTCCTGTCCCGGGTCGCCCCCGAGAAGGACGTCGACGGCCTGCACCCGGTCAACCTCGGCAAGCTCGTGCTCGGCGAGGCCGGCTCGCTCCCGTGCACGCCGCTGGGCTGCATCGAGCTGCTGCGGCGCAACGGTGTGGAGCTGAACGGCGCCGAGGTGGTCGTCATCGGCCGCGGCATCACCGTGGGCCGCCCGATGGGGCTGCTGCTCACCCGGCGCAGCGAGAACTCCACCGTGACCCTGTGCCACACCGGCACCCGCGACCTCGCCGCCCACACCCGCGGCGCGGACGTCGTCGTGGCCGCGGCCGGCGTCCCGGACATCCTCACGGCCGACATGGTCAAGCCGGGGGCCGCGGTCCTCGACGTCGGCGTCTCGCGGCGTGACGGCAAGATCGCCGGCGACGTGGCCGCCGACGTCTGGGAGGTGGCCGACTGGGTCTCGCCGAATCCCGGTGGGGTGGGACCGATGACCCGCGCCATGCTCCTCTCCAACATCGTGGCGGCGGCCGAGCAGTCGGTCGCGTGAGGGCGTCGGTGACCGAGATCGAGCCACCCGCGGACGAGCCGGAACCGGTCTCCGCCGAACCCGTCGACGACGACGACGCACGCCGGTATCCCTCGACGATCGGGGGCGCGTTCTACCTCGTGGTGCTCGCGGTCGTCGCCGTCGCGATCGGCGTCGTCACCACCGGCAGCTGGCGCCTGGGCGTGCGCTGGTTCGGCGGCGCGCTGCTGTTCGCGGCCCTGGTGCGGGCGGTGCTCCCGGCCAAGGACGCCGGCATGCTCGCCGTACGCCGGCGGTGGTGGGACTGCTTCCTGCTCGCCGGCACCGGCGCGGCGCTGATCTTCCTCGCCGGCTCGATCCCCGACCAGCCCCTGTAGACGCCGAGTCGGCACTCTCAGGCGGGCACGACGCGCCGACTCGGCAGGCCTCAGATCAGGCCGAGCTCGGTGACCGCGGCGCGCTCGTCGGCGAGCTCGGCGGTGGAGGCGTCGATCCGGGCGCGGGAGAAGTCGTCGATCTCCAGGCCCTGGACGATCTCCCAGCTGCCGTCGCGGGTGACGACGGGGAACGAGGAGATCAGGCCCTCCGGGACGCCGTAGGAGCCGTCGGAGGCCACGGCCATCGACACCCAGTCACCCTCCGCCGAGCCGAACAGCCAGTCGCGGGCGGCGTCGATCGTGGCGGAGGCGGCGGACGCGGCCGAGGACGAACCGCGGGCCTCGATGATGGCCGCGCCCCGCTTGGCGACGGTCGGGATGAAGGTGTTCTCGATCCACTCCTGGTCGCCCACGACCTCCGCGGCGTTGCGGCCACCGATCTCGGCGTGGAAGACGTCGGGGTACTGCGTCGCGGAGTGGTTGCCCCAGATCGTCATCTGCTTGATGTCGGTGACGGCGGCACCGGTCTTCGCGGAGAGCTGCGAGATCGCCCGGTTGTGGTCGAGGCGGGTCAGGGCGGTGAAGCGCTCCTGCGGGATGTCCGGGGCGTTGGACATCGCGATGAGCGCGTTGGTGTTGGCCGGGTTGCCGGTGACCCCGATGCGGACGTCGTCGGCCGCGACCTTGTTGAGGGCCTTGCCCTGCGCGGTGAAGATCGCGCCGTTGGCCGACAGCAGGTCGCCGCGCTCCATCCCCGCGGTGCGCGGGCGGGCGCCCACGAGCAGCGCCAGGTTGACGCCGTCGAAGACGGTCTCGGCGTCGTCGCCGATCTCGACCCCGGCCAGGTTCGGGAACGCGCAGTCGTCGATCTCCATGACCACGCCCTCCAGCGCCTTGAGCGCCGGGGTGATCTCCAGGAGCCGCAGCTCGATGGGACGGTCCCCGAGCAGGGCGCCGCTCGCGAGGCGGAACAACAGGCTGTAACCGATCTGGCCGGCAGCGCCGGTGACGGCGACCTTCAACGGGGTAGAGCTCACGACGACTCCTCGAACACGGTGGTCGAACACGACGATGGTTTTCGCCTCCCGACGCTAGCAGCGCTCCGCCGCCCTGGGATGCTGGGGTCCATGACGGTGCGGGGGCGGCTGCTGGGCACCGCGCTCGGTGTCGCGTGCACCCTCGCCCTGGCTGGTTGCGGGAGCGCCTCCCAGCCCAGCCCGCCTGCCGGCGTCGACGAGCTGGTCGTGCCGACGCCGAGCCCGGACCCGTCCGACTTCGTCGCGAAGGTCGACAACCCGTGGTTCCCACTGGCGGTCGGCTCGTCGCAGCGGTACGTCGTCGCCGACACCGCGGGCAACCACGACCTCACCGTCTCGGTCGCGCCCGGGCCGACGGTCGCGGGCGTTGCGACCACGGCCCGCACCAGCCGCGAGTCCGGGCGCCGGGTCACCGACTGGTACGCCCAGGACGAGGACGGGAACGTCTGGTGGTTCGGGCGCGCCGGCCAGTGGCAGGCGGGGACCGACGGCGCCGAGGCGGGACTGGCCATGCCGGCGACACCCCGTGTCGGCGACGGCTACCGCACGGCGTTCGCCCCCGGTGTCGTCGAGGACACCGTCCGCGTCGTCGCCCTCGACGAGGACCAGCTGGTCGTCGAGGAGCGCTCGGACCTGCGGCCCGGCGTGGCCGACCAGCGCACCTTCGAGCGGGGGACCGGACTGGTGCAGGAGGACCGGACCGAGGGCAGCTACCGCGTGGTGCGGCTGGTCGGCTGACGACCGACGAGCGGCGACCTACTGGGGCGGCCGGATCTGCGTCTGGTCGCCCGGGTCGCCCTGGTCCGGGGCGGCGGGCTGGATCGGTTGCTGGACCGGTTGCTGGACCGGCTGCTGGACCGGCTGCTGGACCTGCTGCTGGACGGCCTGCTGGGCGCGCCACTGCTCCGGCGTCTGGCCGACCGGGTGCCACTGCTGGCCCACGGGGTCCCACTGCCAGCCGTCCTGCACGATCGGCTGCTGCGCGGCGTACGACGCCGTGCTGCTGGTCGTGCCCGTCTCCTGGTTCCACTGCTGCTGGTAGGTGTCCGGCCCGACGACCACGGTCTGCGCGCGCGGGCGGAGGAAGCCGAACCCGGAACCCGGGATGCTCTCGGTGTGCCGGCCGAAGATCGCCGGGTACGCGGCGCCGGCTGCGATGCCGCCCAGCAGCGGCGCGAGGATGAACAGCCAGAGCTGGACGATCGCGTCGCCGCCGGCGAACAGGGCCGGGCCGATGGAGCGCGCCGGGTTGGCCGAGGTGCCGGTGGCGGGGATCGCGACGAAGTGGATCGCGGTGAGCGTGAGGCCGATCGCCAGCGGCGCGAGCGCCGGGTGCTCGAAGCGCTCGTCGGTGACGGCCAGGATGACCGTCACGAAGGTGGCGGTGATGAGCACCTCGAGGAGGAACGCCGCCCACCAGGCGTAGCCGCTGCCCTGGTCGCCGAAGAAGTTCTGGCCCATGTTGCCCTTGGCGCGGTAGCCGTCGAAGCCGTGCATGAGCACGAAGAGCGCGAGGGCGCCGAGCACGGCGCCGACGAGCTGCGCCGCGACGTAGGTGCCGGCCTCGCGCCAGGCGACCCGGCCGCCGACCGCGGCGCCCACCGAGACCGCCGGGTTGAAGTGGCCGCCGGAGACGCGGCCGAAGGCGTAGGCCATCACCATGACGACCACGCCGAAGGTCAGGCCGACGGTGGCGATCGTGAACTGGTTGACCTGGCTGGAGTAGACGACGGCGCCACACCCGAAGAAGACGAGCGCGAAGGTGCCGAGCACCTCGGCGGCGAGCTTCTGCTGGATCCCCGGCGCCGCACTGGTCGGTGCGTCGGCTGCTGGCACGGCAGCGTTGTCGGCCATGCTCTGGCTCCCCTCGTGAGGCGTCCCCCGTGGACGCGCGTCCAGCACTCTAGTGACAAGCCGAGCCCAGGACGAGGGTCTTCGTGCCCACCGGGGCCGGGCCGCGTTGCCCGGCCGGGAGGTGGGTGCGAGGGTGGACGGGTCGGAGGCGTCAGGTATCTTGACGTCAAGGTATTCCACGGTCCGCTGGACCGTGGCCACCACGAGCCCATCACTGAGCCTCACTCCAGGGAGTCGCCGAGCATGGCCACCATCATCTACACGCACACGGACGAGGCGCCGCTGCTGGCGACCTACTCCTTCCTCCCGATCGTCCAGGCCTACGCCGCCCGGGCCGGGGTGGACGTGGAGACCCGTGACATCTCGCTGGCGGGCCGCATCATCGCGCAGTTCCCCGAGCGCCTGACCGACGAGCAGCGCATCGACGACGCGCTCGCCGAGCTCGGTGCGCTGGCGAAGACGCCCGAGGCCAACATCATCAAGCTCCCCAACATCTCCGCCTCGATCCCGCAGCTCAAGGCGGCTGTCAAGGAGCTCCAGGACAAGGGCTACGACCTGCCCGACTATCCGGAGAACCCGCAGACCGACGAGGACAGGGACGTCCGCGCGCGCTACGACAAGGTCAAGGGCTCGGCCGTCAACCCGGTGCTGCGTGAGGGCAACTCCGACCGCCGGGCGCCGGCCTCGGTCAAGAACTACGCCAAGACCCACCCGCACCGGATGGGCGCCTGGTCGTCCGACTCCAGGACCAACGTCGCCACGATGGGTCAGCGCGACTTCTTCTCGAACGAGTTGTCGGTCGTCCTGCCCGCTGACGACACCCTGACCATCAAGCACGTCGGCGCCGACGGTACGGAGACGATCCTGAAGGAGGGCATGAAGGTGCTCGCCGGCGAGGTCGTCGACGGCACCTTCATGGACGTCGCCGCGCTGCGCCGCTTCCTCACCGAGCAGATCGCGCGCGCCAAGGCCGACGACGTGCTGTTCTCGGTCCACCTCAAGGCCACGATGATGAAGGTCTCCGACCCGATCATCTTCGGCCACGTGGTGCAGGCGTTCTTCCCGACGCTGTTCGAGCAGTACGGCGAGCAGCTGGCCGCCGCCGGGATCTCGCCCAACGACGGCCTCGGCGCCCTGCTCAACGCGGTCGCCGCGCTCCCGGAGGGCGACGCGATCAAGGCTGCGGTCGACGCCGGCCTGGCCGACGGCCCGCGGATGGCGATGGTCGACTCCGACCGCGGCATCACCAACCTGCACGTCCCGTCCGACGTCATCATCGACGCCTCGATGCCCGCCATGATCCGCACGAGCGGCCACATGTGGGGCCCGGACGGCAACGAGGACGACACCCTCGCGGTGATCCCCGACTCGTCCTACGCCGGCGTCTACCAGACCGTCATCGACGACTGCCGCGCCAACGGTGCCTTCGACCCGTCGACGATGGGCTCGGTGCCCAACGTCGGTCTGATGGCCCAGGCGGCGGAGGAGTACGGCTCCCACGACAAGACCTTCGAGGTCCCGGCCGCGGGCCGGGTCCAGGTCGTGAACAGCGCGGGCGACGTGCTCATCGAGCACGAGGTCCAGCCGGGCGACATCTGGCGCGCCTGCCAGACCAAGGACGCCCCGATCCGCGACTGGGTCAAGCTGGCCGTCACCCGGGCCCGCGCCTCGAGCACCCCGGCGGTCTTCTGGCTGGACGAGAACCGTGCCCACGACGCGAACCTGATCGCGAAGGTGAAGGAGTACCTCCCGGAGCACGACACGGACGGACTCACGATCGAGATCATGCCGCCGGCCGAGGCCACGGCGTACTCCCTCGAGCGGATCCGCCGGGGCGAGGACACCATCTCGGTGACCGGCAACGTGCTGCGCGACTACAACACCGACCTGTTCCCGATCCTCGAGCTCGGCACCTCGGCCAAGATGCTCTCCGTCGTCCCGCTGATGAACGGCGGCGGGCTCTTCGAGACCGGCGCCGGCGGCTCGGCGCCCAAGCACGTGCAGCAGCTGGTCAAGGAGAACTACCTGCGCTGGGACAGCCTGGGCGAGTTCTTCGCCCTGGTGCCGTCGCTCGAGCTGTACGCCGAGCAGGCCGGCACGCCCGGAGCGAAGGTGCTCGCGGCCGCCCTCGACCGTGCCACCGAGACCTTCCTCAACGAGGACAAGTCGCCGACCCGCCGGCTCGGCGGCATCGACAACCGGGGCTCGCACTTCTACCTCGCGCTCTACTGGGCGCAGGAGCTGGCGCGCCAGACGGACGACGCCGAGCTGGCGGCCGCGTTCGAGCCGCTCGCGGCGTCGCTGGCTTCCGCCGAGCAGGCGATCGTCGACGAGCTGCTCGCGGTCCAGGGCTCGCCCGCCGACATCGGCGGCTACTACCAGCCCGACGACGCGAAGGCGTCCGAGGTGATGCGTCCGTCGAAGACGCTCAACGAGGCGCTGGCGTCCCTTGGCTGAGCCCGTCGACGAGGCCGCTGAGGCCGGTGACCAGCCGGTCTACGACCGCTGGTCCCGGCCGCAGGCCCTCAGCAACCGGGGCTACCTGCTGGTGGCCGTGATCCCGTTCCTCATCGCGGCCGCCGGGTTCGGGGTCGTGGCCCTGGTGTCCTCCGGCGGTGACTCGCTCAGCGGCACGAGCGTCCACCTCCCGGTCTCCGGCTACGCGCCGAGCGGCCAGGACGGCGAGACCACCCCGATCGAGGGCACCCTCCGGGTGGACGCCGACCACTGCGTCTACCTCACGCCGTCGCAACGCGGTGGCAACGAGCCCGACCAGGTCTGGCCGGTGTGGCCCGCGGGCTACCACGGCATCCGCGACGGCAACCGGGTCACGATCTACGACGCCGACGACCACGCGGTCGCGGTCGACGGCGACGTCGTCCAGATGAGCGGCGGGTACGTCCCGGTCAGCACCTTCGCCACCGAGCCGTGCCTGCCCGAGGAGGGCCAGGTCGCCGTCGTGCAGTCCGACGTCACGGTGGTGCAGTAGCGGCGGGCGCCGTCCCGCGCAGTTGACCCGTCGGACGCGGGACGTCATCAAGGTCGTGCCGACGGTTGCTCGTTCCTGATGACCTCCCGGCACCTCCAGGATGGCGACAGTCCCCGGCCCGCACGGGCCGTTCGGCCCTGTGCCCCGCCGGGTCGGGCGTCGAGGCTGGAGGTGGCCTGAGGAGGTGAGGGCCGTGTCGACGCAGGCGCCGGTGGACCCGCAGGCACGACGGGTGCTGCGCTGGGGGTGGTGGCTCTACGCCCTGCTTCCCGTCGCGTTCGTCGCGGCGAGCCTCCTCGGTGGGTGGCTGCTGAGCCTCCAGGGGTACGACGGGACCGAGCCCGACCTCCCCACGTCCGCGGCCCTGCTCGCCGGCCTGCCGGCCGTGCTCGTGCTGGTCTCCCCGATGGTCGCGTCGGCCTGGTGCGGCCGCCGTGCCGAGACGCTGGGAGACCCCCGCGGGCGGGCCCTCTGGCTGGTCTCGGCGCTGGTCGTCGTGCTGCTCGTGGGGCTCAACCTGGTCCAGGTCGTGGTGAGGGCCGTCACCGGCGGCTGACCCCTGTCCCGGAATAGGTCGCAACCGGGCCCGGGTTGCAGACTGGTGGTGCTGCGTACGCCGTCAGCCGCCTCGACCGCCTCTCGACCGGAAGGGTTCCCCACCCGTGACGACGACCGCACCCGCCACCGGCACCGCTCCCGCGGTCGCCGGGCGCCACGTGACGCTGGCGGTGCTCGCGCTCGCGGTCGGCGGGTTCGCGATCGGCACCACCGAGTTCGTCACGATGGGGCTGCTGCCGCAGATCGCGGACGGCGTCAACGTGTCGATCCCGCAGGCGGGACACATCATCTCGGCGTACGCGCTCGGCGTGGTCGTCGGCGCGCCGCTCATCGCGGTCTTCGGGGCGCGCCTGCCGCGCCGCGCGCTCCTGGTCTGGCTGATGGCCGCCTACGGTGCGTTCAACCTGCTCAGCGCCGTCGCCCCGAGCTACGACGTCCTGCTGGTCGCGCGCTTCCTCGACGGTCTGCCGCACGGCGCCTACTTCGGTGTAGCCTCGCTGGTCGCGGCGAGCCTGGCTCCTCCGGGCCGGCAGGGTCGGGCGGTCGCCAGCGTGATGCTCGGCCTCTCCGTGGCGAACGTCGTCGGCGTGCCCGCCGCGACCTGGCTCGGCCAGCTCGCGGGCTGGCGCGCGGCGTACGTCGCCACCGCGTCGATCGCGGTCGCGACCATGCTGATGGTGCTGCTGTTCGTGCCGTCGTGCCCGGGTGACCCGCAGGCCACCGGGCGGCGCGAGCTGCTGTTCTTCCGCAACGGCCAGGCGATGCTGACGCTCCTCGCGGGCGCGGTGGGCTTCGGCGGCCTCTTCGCCGTCTACTCCTACATCGCCCCGACGGTGACCGACGTCGGTGGGCTGCCGGAGGCGACCGTGCCGGTCTTCACCGCCGCGTTCGGCGTCGGCATGGTCGCCGGCACCTGGCTCGCCGGCCGGCTGGCGGAGTGGTCGGTCTTCCGCTCGCTGATCCTCTCCGGCGTCGCGTCCTTCTTCGTGATGTTCCTGGTGTGGGCGCTCGCCCCGTACGGCTGGTGGCTGCTGCCGGCGATCTTCCTCGTCACGGCGATCGGGTCGGTGCTGGTCGTCAACCTCCAGCTCCGGCTGATGTCCGTCTCGGGCGAGGCCCAGACGCTCGGCGCCGCGATGAACCACGCGTCGCTCAACCTCGCCAACGCGCTCGGCGCCTGGCTCGGCGGCGTGGTCATCGCCGCGGGCTACGGCTACCGCGCCCCGGCGCTGGTCGGGGCCGCGCTGTCCGTGCTCGGCATCGCGGTGCTCTTCTGGTCGGCGGCGATCCACCGACGTGATCAGGAGGCGCCGACGCCCGCCTCGGAGGCCAGCAGGTCGTAGGCGACCAGGTCGACGGCGTTCCCCTCGCCGTCGCGCGCCGCCCGTCGCCGTACGCCGACGCGCTGCATGCCGAGCCGCTCCAGCACCGCGAGCGACGCCGCGTTCGGGGCGGAGGCGTAGCCCGCGAGTCGGACGAGCCCCAGCTCCTCGAAGCCGTGGCGCACCGCCAGCGCTGCCGCCCTGGTCGTCAGCCCGCGTCCGCGCGCCTCCGGATGGGTGAGGTAACCGATCTCCGGCTCCTCGGCGAGCCGGTAGATCCCCACCAGACCGAGGAGCCGGCCGTCGTCCGGCGTGCAGAACGCCCAGGTGACCGTGTGTCCGGTGGCGAGGCGCTCCTGCACCTGCTCCAGGTACCGATGCCCGTCGGCCGCACCCGGGTCGCGCGGCAGGAAGGCCAGGGAGTGCTGGGTGACCGGGTCGCCGATCGCCTCCACCAGGCGGGGCACGTCGGCGTCGACGAAGGGCCGCAGGCGCACACCGTCGCCCTCGACGACCGGGTTGGCCAGCCAGGTCGTGCGCGGCTCGCGCGGGTCGTCGCGCAGCAGTGTCCCGACCCACGACGTGCGCAGCTCGCCTCGCTGGGCCTGCCAGTCGCGGACGGTCCCCTCGACGGTGAAGCCGAGCTTCCAGGCCAGCCGGCGCGACGCCCAGTTGCCGACGTGGGCCCACCAGATGACCGTGCGGACGTCCTTCTCGTCGAAGCCCCACGCCAGGAGCAGCCGCAGCCCGCGCTCGACGTGCCCGGTCCCGCGCACCCACGGGTGCGCGCCGTACCCCACCTCGGCCCGGCCCTCGCCCAGGTTGCGGAGCGAGACGGTGCCGGCGTACCTGCCCTCGGCCTCCAGCGCGAAGCCCCACTCGGTGTCCTCGGCCCAGCCGCGGGGCATCAGCTCGCCCACGAAGAACTCGGCGTCGGCCGGCTCGTACGGCACCGGGACGGTCGTCCAGCGCTGCGACTCCGGGTCCAGGGACTGCTCCGTCGCGGCCGGTACGTCGTCGGCTCGGTGGGCCCGCAGCGTCACCGTGCCGTCCGTCAGCGTGGGGATCATCTCGGCACCCTAGGACACCTCCGGGTGCCTCCCCCCGGGTGCCCCGCCGGCCACCGGCATGGGTCAGAATGGCGCCCATGTCCACCACGACCGCGCCCGAGGTCGCGACGTCGGTCCAGGAGTCGGCGCAGGGGTCCGGAACGGCTCGGCCGCGGGTCCTCTCCGGCATCCAGCCGACCGCCGACTCGTTCCACTTCGGGAACTACCTCGGCGCGCTGCGGCAGTGGGTGGACCTCCAGGTGGACTACCAGCCCTTCTTCTTCATCGCCGACCTGCACGCGATCACCGTCGAGCAGGACCCCAAGGTGCTGCGCGAGCGCACGCTGCGCGCCGCGGCCCAGCTGATCGCGATGGGCATCGACCCGGCGCGGTCGGCGATCTTCGTCCAGTCCCAGGTCCCCGCCCACGCCCAGCTCGGCTGGGTGCTGCAGTGCCTCACCGGTTTCGGCGAGGCGCGCCGGATGACGCAGTTCAAGGACAAGTCGGCCAAGGGTGGCGAGGGCGCGGCCAGCGTGGGGCTGTTCACCTACCCGGTGCTTCAGGCGGCCGACATCCTGCTCTACCGGCCCCACTACGTCCCGGTCGGCGAGGACCAGCGCCAGCACCTCGAGCTGACACGGGACCTGGCCCAGCGTTTCAACAGCCGCTACAAGAAGACCTTCCGGCTCCCCGAGCCCTACATCCTCAAGGCGACGGCCAAGATCACCGACCTGCAGGACCCGACCTCGAAGATGTCGAAGTCCGCGTCGTCGCCGTCGGGCATCGTCGAGATGCTCGACGACCCGAAGGTGTCGGCGAAGAAGATCCGGTCGGCGGTCACCGACTCGGGCTCGGAGATCCGCTTCGACCCCGAGTCGAAGCCGGGGGTCAGCAACCTGCTCACGATCTACTCCGCGCTCACGGCGCGCCCGGTCGTCGACCTGGAGGCCGAGTACGCCGGTCGCGGCTACGGCGACCTCAAGAAGGACCTCGCCGAGGTCGTGATCGACTTCGTGACCCCCTTCCGCGAGCGCACGCTCGAGCTGCTCGACGACCAGACCTTCCTCACCGAGGTGCTGCGCCAGGGCGCCGAGCAGGCCGGCGCGGTCGCCGAGGCGACGCTGCGCGACGTCTACCAGCGGGTCGGCTTCGTGGCCGCCGCCGCTCCGGCGGGTCGGTAGGGTCGTCTGGTGCCGACCATCGGTGTTGCCGTCGCGATCCCGGAGCCCTGGGCGACCGAGCTCCAGGACTACCGGACCTCGCTCGGTGACGCGACCGCGGCCATGATCCCGACCCACGTCACGCTCGTCCCGCCGACCGAGGTCGACGAGCTGCACCTGACGGAGGTCGAGAAGCACCTGGAGGAGGCGGCGGCCGAGGTCACCGGCTTCTGCGTGCACCTGCGCGGCACCGGCACCTTCCGGCCGGTGTCGCCCGTGGTCTTCGTGACGCTGGTCGAGGGCATCTCCCGGTGCGAGCAGCTGGCCAAGGCGCTGCGGACCGGACCGCTGGACGTCGAGCTCGCCTACCCCTACCACCCCCACGTGACGATCGCGCACCACCTCCCCGACGCCACGCTGGACCGGGCGTTCGAGGAGCTGTCGGACTTCGAGTGCGAGTTCGACGTCGAGAAGTTCCACCTCTACGTGCACGACCCGGCCACCGGCTGGCGGCCGACCCGCGACTACCCGCTCCGGGCGCCCGCCTCGTCCTGATGGCGTCCCCGGGGGAGCGGCTGGCGTCGTCCGTCGCCGCGGTGCGCCGACGCAGCCGCCTGGTCGACCACCTGGTGCGGATGCAGGAGCACTACGGCGCGGTGAAGGCCGGCCGGCAGGCGGGCGCGGTCACCTACTTCGGGTTCTTGTCGTTCTTCCCGATCCTCGCGCTGACCTTCTTCGTGGTCGGGCTCGTGTCGCGGGTCTACGCGGGCGCCCGCCAGGACCTCACCGACGCGCTGAACACGGTGATGCCGGGCCTGATCGGCAGCGACGAGGGCCAGGCGACGCTGGACCAGATCGAGCGCGCCGCCAGCACGCTCGGGATCATCGGCGCGGTGGTCCTGCTCTACACGGGGCTGGGCTGGCTCTCCGCGATGCGGGATGCGCTCACGACCGTGTTCGAGACCCCGGAGGACCGGCGGCCGGGCTTCGTCGCGGCCAAGCTGCGCGACCTGCTGGTGCTGGTCCTCATCGGCGGGGTGCTGTTCGTGTCCGTCGCCCTCGCCGGGCTGATCGGCGGGTTCTCCGGCGACCTGGCCGACTGGCTCCACCTCGGCGTCGACCTGGGCTGGGTGGTCCGCGTCCTCACGATCCTGGTCGGCGTCGCGGCTGACCTGCTCCTGTTCTTCCTCTGCTTCCGGCTGCTCGGCCGGACCGAGGCACCACGCAGCGCCCTCTGGCAGGGGGCGCTGCTCGGCGCCCTGGCCTTCGAGGTGCTCAAGCAGCTCTCGAACCTGCTGCTGCAGTCCACCCAGGGCAACCCGGCGTTCCAGGCCTTCGGCATCGCGCTGATCATCCTGGTCTGGATCAACTACTTCTCGCGGAT
>ERZ724513.857-NODE-857-length-15255-cov-4.697368_pt1 | contig 15255 bp, 12 predicted proteins | sample MGYA00376046_ERZ724513 | MGnify/ENA primary metagenome ERZ724513 (study PRJEB28724, sample SAMN07190883) | activated sludge metagenome | isolation source: activated sludge of sewage treatment plant in Hong Hong | place: Hong Kong | collected 2016-03-17 ...
CCAGGTTGGACGGGATCGTGCACAGGTCGGCCTTGTACATCGCCAGCGGGTCGTCCACCCGCTCACCGATGGTGAAGGCTGTGGTCGGCGTGGTCGGCGAGACCAGCACGTCCACCTTCCCGAACGCGGCGTCGAAGTCGCGGGTGATCAGCGTGCGCACCTTCTGGGCCGAGCCGTAGTAGGCGTCGTAGTAGCCCGAGGAGAGTGCGTAGGTGCCGATGATGATCCGGCGCTTCGCCTCCGCGCCGAAGCCTGCCCCGCGGGTGAGGTTCATCACCTCTTCGGTGCTGTGCTGCCCGTCGTCGCCGATCCGCAGGCCGTAGCGCATCGCGTCGAAGCGGGCCAGGTTGCTGGACACCTCGCTGGGCATGATCAGGTAGTACGCGGCCAGCGCGTAGTCGAAGTGCGGACAGGAGACCTCGACGATCTCCGCCCCGAGGCCTTCAAGGATCGCCAGCGCCTCCCGGAACCGTTGCTCGACACCGGGCTGGTAGCCCTCGCCGCCGAACTCGGTCACGACCCCGATCCGCATCCCGGCGATGTCGCCGCTGCGGGCGGCCCCGACGACGTCCGGCACCGGGGCGTTGATCGAGGTGGAGTCGCGGGGGTCCCAGCCGGCCATCACGCTGTGCAGCAGCGCCGCGTCCAGCACCGAGCGGGCGCAGGGGCCGGGGGTATCCAGCGAGGACGCCATCGCGACCACGCCGTAGCGGGAGGTCCCGCCGTAGGTCGGCTTGACGCCGACCGTGCCGGTCACCGACGCGGGCTGCCGGATCGACCCACCCGTGTCGGTCCCCACGGCCAGCGGTGCCTCGAAGGCGGCCAGAGCGGCGGCGGAGCCACCTCCGGAGCCGCCGGGGATCCTGGTGTTGTCCCAGGGGTTGTGAGTGGTGAAGAAGCCCGAGTTCTCGGTGGAGGAGCCCATCGCGAACTCGTCCATGTTGGTCTTGCCGAGCACCACCACGCCCGCGTCGATCAGCTTCTGGGTGATGGTGGAGTTGTACGGCGGTATCCAGCCCTCGAGAATCCGGGAGCCGCAGGTGGTCGGCGCACCGGTCATGGTAAAGATGTCCTTCATCGCCAGCGGGACGCCGGCGAGCGGGCCGAGCTCCTCGCCGGCGGCGCGCCGTGCGTCCACGGCATCGGCCGCTGCGAGCGCCCGTTCGCCGTCCACGTACAGGAACGCCTGGACCCGGTCGTCCACGGCCTCGATCTGGTCGAGGTGGGCCTGCGCGACCTCTCGGGCGCTGAGCTCTCCCGACGCCAGCCTCGCCGACAGCTCCGTTGCGGAAGCGGTGAGGATGCTCATGCCTCCTCCCCCAGGATCCGGGGCACGCGGAAGCGGCCGTCCTCGACCGCCGGTGCGGCAGCCAGCACAGCACCGGCGGGAAGTGAAGGGGTGACGACGTCGTCGCGGAACACATTGGTCAGCGGCAGCGCGTGCGACGTCGGCGGCACGTCCGCCCCGGCGACCTCGGTGACGCGCGCGACCGAGGTCAGGATCACGTCGAGCTGAGGCGCCAGATGGGCCAGTTCTTCATCGGTGAGCCGGATTCGGGCCAATTCCCCGAGTCGGGCCACGTCGGCGGCAGTCAAGGCCAAAGCGAACTCCTGTTGCGAACCGGGGGCCTGCGCCCGCGGGAATCTCACAATACCGGGGAGGTTTGACACCGTTGTAACACCGATACGCCAGACTGTCGGGGTGTTCCTGATGCGCGTGGCCCTGCCAGACCGACCCGGCTCCCTGGGCGCGGTCGCCACTGCCATGGGCACGGTCGGCGCAGATATCAACGCCGTCGAGATCGTGGAGAAGTACGAGGGCTACGCCGTCGACGACTTCATGCTCGAACTGCCGGGAGGCGTTCCGCCGGACTCCCTGATCACGGCCTGCACCTCGGTCCCCGGCGTCGAGGTGGTCTGGCTGTCGCACTACCCGGAGGCGTGGGGGCTGCAGGCGGACGTGGACGTGCTCAACGCCATGACCGAGGACCCGGCGCACGCAGAGGTGATCCTCACCCGGGAGTCGCCGCAGGTGTTCCGGGTGACCTGGGCGGTTCTGGTCGACCGGGTCGCAGGTCGTCTGCTCGCGCACACCGACCTTGCCCCCGAGCTGGACGCGGAGGGCGTCCGCGCGCTCGGTGACCTCGCCTCGCCGCGCGATGACGAACTTCCGGACGGGTGGTTGCCTGGCTGGGGCGAGACGATGATCGCGGTAGCCCCGTTCCGCAGCGACGCCACGATCGTGCTGGCCCGCCGTGGCGGGCCGGAGTTCCTCAAGTCGGAGTTGGCCCGGTTGCGCCACCTCGCCGCGCTCGCCCAGTAGCCGCTCCCCCGCGGGCCGGGTCGCCCGTCCGGGGTCTTGGGCCACCGGAGACACGGCGCCACGATGGTGCGGTGCTCCCGACTCGCTCCCGCTTCATCCTCGCCTGCGCCGCGCTGCTGCTCACCGCCGGCTGCGGGCAGGCTGCGCCCAGCGCTGCCGACCGCCCCTCCGCGACCACACCCCGGAGCTATCCCCGCCTCCAGACCAGCGAAGGGAAGGACACCAGCAGGGGTCACAACGACCCCATGGGACTCTGGGCGGCCGTCGACCTCGCCTGGGACCAGGAGTTCCCCGAGGACCCGGGCGTGCTGCTGGACCGGCAGCGGGCGTGGGCGCGTGCGATCGAGTCTGACTTCCCTCCCGGCGGCGACATCACCTGCGATCCGCGCACGTTCCTCCCGTTGCGGCACAGCCACCTGATCAACGTCGCCGTGACCGGCCCGGACCCGTCGAAGCTGACCAGCCCTGACCAGGTCCTGCTCCGGGAGGCGCTCAGCCGGGCCGGCGCGCGGATCATGATGGTCACCGGTGACGGCAGGGAGCTGACCGAGCAGCAGTACGAGGCGCTGGGCGACAACGGCGAGTCGGAGGACGACTACACCCCGAACTACGTGTCCGAGCCCGAGGGCTACACCTCGGTCGTCGGGATCAGCAACATCGACACCAAGGGCGAGCGCTACACCTGGCTCGAACGCACCGCGCTGCGGATCGTCGCGGAGGAACTCCGCACGGCGGGAGCGCTCCCCGCCCGGATCGTGCCCTACCTCGACATCGACACCCAGGCCTGGCTGCGCGAGCAGGGCGAGCAGCTGCCCACCGAGAAGGAGTTGCGCTGACGGTCCTGTGCCGGGCGCGGAGCGGCCCGGCGCCGTGGTCGGCGCCGGGACCGCACCGTCAGCGGGCTACCGCAGGCCTGGCAGGGCCCCGTCCTTCGTGCCGAGGTAGCCGATCGTGGTCTTCAGCAGGCCGTTCCACTTGCTCTCCAGCAGCGGCTGGATCTGCGCCCAGTCCGGATCGCTGCTCCCGAACTCGCCGGGATGCTGGAAGTTGCCCATGACGTAGGCCGACCCGTTGTAGTTGTCGACCACCTGCAGGCCGGTCGCCTCGGCGCCCATCGGCACGGAGAGGATGCGGGAGAGCTTGCCGGAGTCGACGTTGTAGGCCCACACGTAGTTGTTGTTGCGGTAGCTGGTGTCTTCACCGATGAACAGAGTGCGCATGGCTTCGGAGTACTTGAGGTTGTCCCCGCCGCACACGTGGTCCTGGTCGCACTTGTTCCCGCTGAGGTCCGGCGTCGAGGAGTACTGGCCGAGCAGCGCAGGCAGGGCGTGGATCCCCGTGCCCGCGTACCGCGACCCGATCCTGGCCCCGGAGCTGTCCTTCACGCCGCCGGCGAGATCCAGCTGGTAGATCGCGCCACCCTTGTTCTGGGCCAACTGGACGTCTCCCGTCGCGTCAGCCATGCCGCCCTCCACGCGGGACATCACCAGGTACACCTTCTTGTCCCGCGCATTGTGAGTCACGCCCTCGAACTTGTTGAACTCCGTGGTCGCGCCGAGCAGCGCGGCGTAACGGCGGGTCTCGAGGAAGGCCGCGGCCTTCTCCATGCCGGGCTTCAGCTTCAGCCATTCGGTCCCGGCGTAGGTGTGCACCTTTGTGAAGCCCGGGGCGCCGGGGTCGGTGTTGCTGACCTCGAAGATGTCGCTGAACGTGATGCCATTCTCGACCAGGCGGCGGATCTGCCGGTCCGAGCCGTGCCCGAGGCGGATCCAGGTCAGCTTCGCCGATCCGCCATTGGTGCCGGCCGGGCTGGTCTGGTTCCACTTGGCCGCGTAGAGAGTGCCACTGGAGAGGTTCGCGACGCGGTCCGCGACGAACATGAACATGCCGGTGAAGCCGCCGTCGTCACCCATGAAGACGGTGCGGCCGTCAGGCTGCACATCGGCGAGCTCGCGGGCGATCCGGCCGAGCGCGTAGTGCATCTGCACGGAGGTCGTGCCGTCGCGGTGCACCCGCACCTCGGGCACGAGCCCGTAGTTGTAGGCATTCGCCGTCGTCGGATCGCCGAAGAATGCCTTGCTGAACCCGTTGATGTCGGTGCCGTCCTGGCTGTCGGACGCAGCAGGCAGGCCCGCGCGGGTCTTCGCGTCCGGCTCGTACTCCTCCGAGGAGAGGTGGGTGTTCCACGGCGAAAGGGACGCAGCGCACGGCACCCACAGCCCGTTCTCTGCTGCGAAGCTGATGCTGTCGTAGTCACTCACCTTCAGGCCGCCGGTGCGCTTGTCCTGGTCGATGCTCGCCACGCTCATCGTGGCGGGCAGGCGGCTCCAGTAGTCGCTCTCGGTGAACTGGGCACCGGTCGGGGGCTTGCTGCGGTACTCGTACTGGGTGACCAGCGACAGGCCGTTGCTCGCCCGATCGGAGCCGCGCATACCGGGCACCTTGATCAGCGAGTTGCCGTCGGGGGCGTCGGAGGCAATCTGCCCGTTGTCGTCTGTGAGCGGCTGGTCGTGCACGTCGTGGAGACCGCCGACGACCTTGCCATTCACGGTCTCGCCGGTGGCCATCAGCTGGTGGTACGCCAGCTCAAGGGTCTCGGTCCGATGGTTGGCGTAGGTCACCTTGACCTTCGCGGACGAGTAGACGTCCGCCTTCTGCTCAGGGGTGGACGGGGGCTCCATGCCGATGAACTCCACGGACTTCACCGCGGCCCCGCCGCTGCCCCTGCTCGGGGACTCCCCGCCCTTGTGCCGGCCGGGGCCGGCCAGCGCCGCCTGACCACCGGCAAGGGTCGCCATCAGCCCGAAGGCGATTCCCGCCGCCAACGCTCGCTTGGACATTCCTGTCTCCTCTCGTGTGGACGGCGCCCAGCTAGGCAGGCGAAAGTGACCCACAGTCGACTCACAGGTGAACGTCTCTCGTGTGTACTGGGGCCGGTGCGAAGAATTGCTCCCCGGATCGCCACGGGGTCAGGTCCCGCGGACGCGGATGGGCTCAGCGGATGATCGTGTAGATCCAGTAGCCGTAGCCGACGACGGCCGCGGTGACCAGAACGAGGGCCAGGATCGTCCACCAGCGCATCCGCCGCTTCTTGCGCGTCGGCGGTACGTCGAGCGGACCCCACTCGCCCATCTGCGGACGCACCCGCGGCGGCGCGCCCACGTTCAGGTTCAGGTCGGAGTTCAGGCCCTCTGGCACGGCGACATCCTAGTCGGCGGCACGAACCGCGCCCGGCCCGCCCTCCAGCAGTGCCGCGAAGCCGGCAGCGTCCAGAATGGGGACGCCGAGCGCCACAGCCTTGTCGTACTTCGAGCCGCCGCCCTCGCCGGCCACCAGGAAGTCGGTGCGCGCCGAGACCGAGCCCGCCGACTTCCCGCCGTGGGTGGTGATCGCCTCGCCAACGCTGTCGCGGGTGTACCCGGGCAGCGACCCGGTGACCACCAGGGTCAGCCCGGCGAGGGTCTGCGGCACACCGGCGTTCCCGGCCGGCTCCTCGGCCAGCCGACAGCCGGCCGCCCTCCATTTCTCCACGATCGCGGTGTGCCACTCGACGTCGAACCACTCCCGGATCGACTCGGCCAGGGTGGGGCCGATACCGGCGACAGCGCTCAGTTCCTCGACACTCGCCGCCCGCAGCGCGTCGATGCTCGGGAACGCCGCAGCCACATCCGGCGCGACGCCCTTGCCGACGTGGCGGATCGACAGGGCCACCAGGAACCGGGCGAACGGCCGGGTCTTGGCCGTCTCGAGGTTGGCCAGCAGCTTGCGCCCGTTCGCCGACAGCGCGCCATCCTTGGTGGTGAGCACCCCCGCCGCGACCAGCTTCTCCTCCGTCAGGTCGAACAGGTCGCCCTCGTCGGTGAGCAGGCCCGCACTGAGCAGGGCGTCCGCGGACTGCCATCCGAGCACCTCGATGTCGAGGGCCTGCCGGGAGGCAAGGTGGAACAGCCGCTCCCGCAGCTGCGCCGGGCAGGAGCGCCGGTTCGGGCAGCGGATGTCGGCGTCCCCCTCCTTCTCCGGACGCAGCTCGCTTCCGCACGCCGGGCAGCGGGTGGGCATGACGAACGCCCGCTCGGTGCCATCGCGCAGGTCGACCACCGGGCCAAGCACTTCGGGAATCACATCGCCCGCCTTGCGCAGCACCACCGTGTCGCCGATCAGGACGCCCTTGCGCCGCACCTCCGACGCGTTGTGCAGCGTCGCCTGCTCCACGGTGGAACCGGCGACGAACACCGGCTCCATCACCGCGTACGGAGTGACCCGCCCGGTGCGGCCGACGTTCACCCGGATGTCGATCAGCCTCGTGGTCACCTCCTCCGGCGGGTACTTGTAGGCGATCGCCCAGCGCGGGGCACGCGACGTGTGCCCCAGCTGCTCCTGCAGGCTGCGATCGTCGACCTTGACCACCACCCCGTCGATCTCGTGCTCGACCGAGTGACGGTGCTCGCCGTAGTGGGCGATGTAGTCCTTGACCGCCTCGATCGAGTGGCAGACCCGGTAATGCGGGGACGTGGGCAGCCCCCAGCCCTTGAGCAGGTCATAGCCGTGGGACTGGCGATCGAGCGCGGCGCCGGAGAAGGCGCCGATGCCGTGGACGAGGAAGTGCAGGCGACGTTGCCGGGTGATGTTGGGGTCCTTCTGCCGCAGCGAGCCTGCGGCGGAGTTCCGCGGGTTGGCGAACGGAGCCTTGCCTGCCTCGACCAGACCGGCGTTCAGCACGGCGAAGTCGTCGGTACGCATGAACACCTCTCCGCGCACCTCGACCACGGCGGGCACGTCCGGCCCGGCCAGCCGCGTGGGGATGGCCTCGATGGTGCGGACGTTGGCTGTGACGTCCTCTCCCACCGTGCCGTCACCGCGCGTGGCCGCACTGACCAGGCGTCCCTCGCGATAGACCAGATCGAGGGCGAGGCCGTCGATCTTCAGCTCGCACAGGTAGCCGGACGCCGCCACGTTCTCGCCGGCCAGCGACTCGGCCCGGGTGAGCCACTTGTCCAGCTCCTCAAGGGAGAACACGTTGTCGAGGCTCATCAGCGGCACGAGGTGGGTGACCGGGGCGAAGGTGGAACTCGCCGCTCCGCCGACCTGCTGGGTGGGACTGTCCGGCGTGCGCAGTCCGGGGTTCGCCTCCTCGAGGTCGATCAGCTCGCGCATCAGCGCGTCGAACTCCGCGTCCGACACCACGGGTGCGTCCTGCTCGTAGTAACGGTGCCGGTGTTCGGTGATCTCCGTGCTCAGCTCTGCGTGCCGGGCCCTCGCGGCGTCGTCGGTCATGGCGAGAAACTTACTGCCCCGCTCCGACAGTCGCGGGCGCGGGGATTACCGATTGGCCCGGGTCGGTGGCCTCGGATTGACTGTCGGGATGGGACGCACGATCTACTACACCGCGACCAGCCTTGATGGCTTCCTCGCCACCGACGCCCACTCGCTGGACTGGCTGCTCTCCCGCACCGCGGGCACGGGTGGACCGCTCGACTACGAGACCTTCATCGCTGACGTCGGTGCCCTGTGCATGGGTGCGAACACCTACCGCTGGATGCACCGTGAGCTCCACGACGACGCCGGCGCAGCCACCGAGCCCTGGCCGTACGCCCAGCCCTGTGTCGTCTTCACCCACCGGGAACTGCCGCCCTGGCCCGGCGCGGACGTCCGGTTCACCTGCGAACCTGTCGAGACCGTCCACGACCAACTCGCGGCGCGCGCCGGGGACGCAGTGATCTGGGTGGTCGGAGGCGGTGACCTGGCCGGCCAGTTCCTCGACCACGGGCTGCTCGACGAGGTCGTCGTGAACATCGCGCCGGTGACGCTGGGTTCGGGCATGCCCCTGCTGCCGCGGCGGGCCGACCTGCGCCGCAGGGAGACCGTGCCGAGCGGGGAGTTCATCGCGGCGCGGTTCGAGGTGCTGCGCTAACTTCCGCGCAGCCACGGCGAGACCCGCACCACTGTGCCGTTCTTCACCTGGAAGTACCCTCCGAAGCTCTCCCGCCTCGCACCCGCCCAGCCGGCGAGGAGGATCGTGTCCACCTCCCGGTCGTAGGCTCCGGCGTCCGCGCGCCAGGTGAGTTGCGCGTGCGCCACCTCGCCGGGCGCCAGGGTGATGGCCCGCGGGGTGGCGTTCTGCCCTCCCCCGTCGCCGCCATGCTGATCTTCACCCGGACGTTGTTGCCGAGCAGGTCGGCGAACGCGACGTCGGGGAACCCCTTCAGCACGCAGCCGACCTGACCGGTGTTGACCGCGGCGACCACCGCGTAGCGCCCACCCAGGCCGGCGTCCAGGCCCTGGAAGGTGACGCGAACAGCGGACGCCGCACAGCGGTGGGCGTAGGCGTCGTCGGCAACAGGGTTGGCCGGCAGCGGCGGATCGGAGGGGTCCGACGATGGCCCCGGAGCCGCCGAGGGGTGCCCGGTGGTCTCCACGGCCGACTGCGGAGGAGCAGCATCGGCCCGGTCCGCGGATCCTGCGGCCCACAGCATCGCCCCTCCCGAAGCGAGCGTGCCCAGGACCAGCGCAGAACTCACCGCCACCCGCATCACCAGGAGTGTGCCCAGACCGGACGCGGGGCGTGGCGGGGCGATCCGTGTGGTGACGACCGCAGCGGCGAACCCCCAGGTGAGCGTCCAGTGGGCGGCGGTCACGACGATGCGCGTGAGAAGCCGCGGCCACGACGGGCCCGCGGCAGTATCCGCGGCGAGCGCCATTCCCACCGTCCCTGTGGCGACCACCAGCAGCGCACTCGCGCCGGCACAGATCCACAGCATCGCGAACCGGCGCCGCTGGCGGTCCTCGCCGATCGTGCGCAGCACGACATTCGCGCCGGCGGCGAGGGCGAAGCAGAGGGTGAAGGTGCCCGCCACCACGACTCCGGACCACCGCCCGCCGGAGGTCGGGAAGAGCGAGGGCAGCAACACCCGAAGCCCAACCCCTTCGTTCGCGAGGGCCTGGCCGACCACCACGGACAACAGCCCGGACAGGGGCAGGCTCACCCAGCCGAGTCGCCGCTGGTCCACCATGGCACCCAGTTAACCCGCGGTGCCCAACCAGGCCCTCGCCACGGTCACTCCAGCTCCGCAGCCACCTGCTCACGCACCCGTGCCAACACGTCGAATCCCCGGCTCACCTCGCCGGTGGTCCACCCGGCGAGACCGCACGATGGGGTGAGAACCAGGCGGTCCGAGAGGCCGCCCGGTGCCCCGATCCGGTCGAGCGCCGCCAGCGCCCTGCGCCGCACGGCATCCACACCGAGCGGACGCGTGTCGCCTGCGGTCGGCAGGCAGCCGAGGTAGAGCGTCGCCCCGGCGTCAGCGGCATCGGCCAGGGCATCCCAGTCGGCCGTGCCGAGCTGGTCGAGGTCCACCGAGACGCCGTCGAAACCGGCGGCCGTCGCATCTGCACCGAGCAGGGACCGCAGCGGCCAGCCACCGTCCCACCGGGCGCAGCTGTGCAGCACCATGGGCACGGCCAGGCCGCGGCGGGCCGGTTCGGCCGTTACCCAGGCCAGCGCACGGCACAGCTCGGGCAGGTCCACGGCACGATGCCGGAAGAAGCCGCCGGGCGTCGGCACAGCACCCGCAGCCACCGCCGGCAGCGACGGTTCGTCAACCTGCAGCAGCAACTCCGCCCCGGGCAGGCGCCGGGCGAGCTCGGAAAGCACCTCTCCGACGCCGTCCGCGACAGCCTGGGCGAGATCGCGCCGCGCGCCGATGTCGGCCAGCACTCGTCCGGTGTGGGCCACGCCGAGCGCGGCGGCCAACGTCCACGGGCCGGTCACCGCGACCTTGAACGGTCCGGCATAGCCGTCCGCGACCTCCTCGAGCTGGTCGAGATCGTCGCGCCACATGGCTCGCGCCCTGCGCTGATCGACGCCCGGGGCGTCGGCCAGTCGCCACTCCCCTGCGCCCAGCTCGGCGGGCAGTCCGGACGGCAGGCCCAGCCCGCGTCCGATCATCGCAGCCCACGGCCCTCGCGCCGGCAGCTCGGGCAGGTAGGGCAGGTCGGGCACCTTGTCGAAGGTCATCCGGGCGGCCGCGGCAAAGTCGGTGCCGGGCAGCGAGCCGAGACCGGTGAAGGTGACCATCACGCGTCCGTCGAAGAGATCGTGGCGCTGCCGACCACACGGTCGCCGTCGTAGTAGACCGCCGCCTGGCCGGGCGCGATGCCGTAGGCGGGCTCGTCCAGACCGATCCGGACGCGCTCGGCCGCCACCTCGATGGTTGCCGGCATCGCGTCCCCGTGGGCACGCACCTGGACGAGGCCCCGCCAGGCGCCGGCCACCGGCTGCTCGGTCCAGGTCGGGCGAATGCCCTCGATCACGCGCACCGCCAGCGCCCGCTTCGGCCCCACCGTGACCGTGTTCCGCACCGGGTCGACCCCGAGCACGTAGCGGGGCCGCCCGTCACCGGCCGGCACCGACAGGTGCAGCCCGTGCCGCTGGCCCACGGTGAACCGGTGCGTGCCGTCGTGGGCACCGAGTACCTCGCCGCGCTCGTCCACGATGTCTCCTGGACGCCGGCCCAGACGCGCGCTCAGGAAGCCGGCCGTGTCGCCGGTGGGGATGAAGCAGATGTCGTGGCTGTCGGGTTTGGTGGCCAGGGTCAGGCCACGCGCGGCGGCCTCGGCCCGCACAGCAGCTTTCGCGGTGTCATCGCCGAGCGGGAAGAGCGAGTGCCGCAACTGGTCGGCGTCCAGCACCCCCAGCACGTAGGACTGGTCCTTCGCCGGCTCGGCGGAGCGGTGCAGCGACACCCCGGCTGGCGAGGGCTCCAAGCGGGCGTAGTGACCGGTCGCGACCGCGTCGAAGCCCAGGGCCCGGCCGCGCTCGAGCACTGCGGCGAACTTGATCTTCTCGTTGCAGCGCAGGCACGGGTTGGGGGTCCGGCCGGACGCATACTCGTTGACGAAGTCGGCCACCACGTCCTCGGCGAACCGCTCGGCGAAGTTCCACACGTAGAACGGGATCCCGAGCGCGTCGGCAGCCCTGCGGGCGTCGTGGGAATCCTCCAATGAGCAGCACCCACGGGCGCCGCTGCGGTACGCCTCCGGGTTCTTCGACAACGCAAGGTGCACCCCGACGACGTCGTGCCCTGCGTCCACCAGCCGCGCGGCAGCGACGGCGGAGTCCACCCCGCCGGACATGGCGGCCAGTACGCGCATCGGTCACCTCCTCGAACCCGAGAATCCTACGTGTCCCCGATCAACGGGCAGAGCGGGCCCGCTCCACGACGCCGGGGAGGACGCCGAGCAGAGCATCGATCGCCGCCGTGGTGGTATCGGGTCCGAAGGAGAACCGCAGGCTCGCGGACGCCGCGTCGGAGCTGCGCCCCATCGCGAGCAGAACCTCGCTCGGCTGGTGCACCCCGGCTGTGCACGCCGAACCCGTGGACGCGTCGAAGCCCGCGGCGTCCAGCAGCAACAACACGTCGTCCGCGCGCAGGCTGGCGAAGGTGAGGTTCACGATCGCAGGGCTGCACGGCTCCGCGGTGTTGGCCCGGGTGTCCGGAATCGTCGCGAGCGCACCCTCGATCAGGCGGTCGCGCAGCACGGCCATACGCCGGGCCTCCGCCTCGAGGTGCCCGCAGGCGATCCTGACCGCCGCCGCGAAGCCCGCAGCCAGTGCCACCGGCACGGTTCCAGAGCGCAACCGGGCCTCCTGCCCGCCACCGAACCCCGTCGGGGTCACCGTCACGCCTCGGCGCACCACCAGCGCACCGATGCCGACCGGCCCACCCAGCTTGTGCGCTGACACGCTGAGCAGGTCCAGCCCGGACGCGGCGAAGTCCACCGGCAGGTGGCCGAGGGCCTGCACGGCATCGCTGTGCGCGAGAGCTCCCACCGCGTGCGCGCGATCGGCCACAGCGACGACCGGCTGCACGGCGCCCGTCTCGTTGTTCACCCACATCACCGAGACCAGCCCGGTTCGCTGTCCGAGAAGCTCGGTGGCGCGATCGAGATCGAGGTGCCCGGTCTCATGCACGGGCAACACCGTCACTTCGGCCAGGCGCTGCCGAACGGCCGAGACAGAAGGGTGTTCGATCGCCGAGACCGCCACCCCCTCACGTCCCCCGGCCCGCGCCCCGAGCAGCGCGAGATTGTTGGCCTCGGTGCCGCCAGAGGTGAACACGACCTCTGCCGGCCTCGCGCCCAGGTCGTCCGCGAGTGACTCCCGCGCCTCCTCAAGGGCTCGTCGGGCCGCCCGGCCCGCCGCGTGCAGCGAACTCGGATTGCCCGGACGACCCAGCTCCGCCGCCATCGCCGCTGCGGCCTCCGGCAGCACCGGGGAGGACGCGGCATGGTCCAGATAGGTACTTCCGGTCATCCGTCCGCCTCCTATGAACATCGTGAAACGATTCCCGCATCCGTGGGTCGCTAATTGGTTCTCCGCGAAGGTTAGGACAAACTATGCGGGACCGCGGTTCCAGAGGGGGAAGCTTGAGTCCGGTGAAGACATCGGCGATCGACCTGCCGGAGGGCAGCGTGCTGGCGGCCGCTGAGCTCGGCGCGCGCGTGCGCGACGACGGCACGACGTTCTCCCTGTGGGCCCCTCGCGCGACCAGGGTGGAGCTCGCCCTGGTGGATGAGCACCGCCGCCAGTCCAACCACGACCTCACTCTCACCGGTGACGGCGTGTGGACGCTGCACCTGCCCGGCGTCGGTGCCGGACAGCGTTACGGCTACCGGGTGCACGGCGCCTGGGCTCCGGAGAAGGGTGAGCGGTTCAACCCGGCGAAGCTGCTGCTCGACCCGTACGCGCGGGCGATCACCGGCGGCGTCGACTACGCGGGCCCGATCGCCGACCACACGCCGGAATCCAATTTCCTTCCCGACCTCAGTGACTCGTTCGCCGCGGTGCCCCTGAGCGTGGTGGTGGCGGACTCCGAACCGCCCGCGCCACTGGCGAATCCGGTGCCGCTGTCGGAGATGGTCATCTACGAGGCGCACCTGAAGGGCTACACCCGGCAGCACCCCGCCGTGCCTGAGCACCTGCGCGGCACCTACGCGGGGATGGCCTACCACGCTGTGGTCGAGCACCTGATCGAGCTGGGCATCAACGCCGTGGAGTTCCTGCCGATCCAGCACTTCGTCTCCGAGCCGTTCGTGGTGGGGCGCGGCCTGACCAACTACTGGGGCTACAACACCCTCGGCTTCTTCGCTCCGCACGCCGCGTACGCCTCTTCCACCTCGGGGACTCTCGGCGGCCAGGTCGAGGAGTTCAAGACCATGGTCTCCGCCCTGCACGAGGCAGGCATCGCGGTGATCCTCGACGTGGTCTACAACCACACCGGCGAGGGCGGCCACGACGGCCCGACGCTGAGCTTCCGGGGGATCGACCACGGCGCCTACTACCGACTCACCGACGACCACCGCAACGACTACGACGTCACCGGATGCGGCAACGCCGTCGACACCTCCAAGGACGGCGTGCTGAAGCTGGTCATGGACTCGTTGCGGTACTGGGTGACCGAGATGGGCGTGGACGGATTCCGCTTCGACCTGAACACCACGCTGATCCGGGACCGCCACCACCACGTCGACCAGAACCACCGGTTCAAGCAGCTGGTCGCGACCGACCCGATCCTCGCCGGCACTGTGATGATCGCCGAGCCGTGGGACCTGGGCCCCTACGGCTACCAGGTCGGGCGCTGGGGCCGGGGCTGGTCGGAATGGAACGACCGCTACCGCGGCTTCGCACGGGACTTCTGGCGGGGGGCGATCGGCGGCGTCCAGGAGCTGGCCACCCGGTTGTCGGGCTCCTCAGACATCTACGACCACGGCGGCCGCCCGGCGACCTCCTCGGTGAACTTCGTCACCGCGCACGACGGCTTCACGATGCGCGATGTGGTCACCTACGACCTCAAGCACAATGAGGCGAACGCGGAGCGAAACCGGGACGGGGCGGACGACAACCGCTCCTGGAACCACGGCTACGAGGGCGAGACCGACGACCCCCAGATCGTCGCCGATCGCCAGCGGACCACCCGTAACCTCATGGCCACCCTGCTGCTCAGTGCAGGGGTGCCGATGATCCTCGCCGGTGACGAGATGGGGCGCACGCAGGGCGGCAACAACAACGCCTACTGCCAGGACTCCCCGGTTTCCTGGGTGAGCTGGCTCACCCGTGAAGAGTGGTCGGCGCAGGAAGACCTGACCCGGACGCTGCTGAAGCTTCGGGCGGAGCACCCGCTGTTCCGTCCGGACGCCTGGCGTTACCACGGCGAGGTGACCGACAGCGCCGGACGCGGCCTGGGCCGTTCACCGATCGCCTGGTTCGCAGAGTCCGGCACGGAGATGACCACCGACCAATGGCACGACATGGGCCGGCATACGCTCGGCATGTACCTCTCGGACCGCACCGAGGCCTTCCTCGTCTATTTCCACGCCGGCCCGGACCCGGTGGAACTGTCGCTGCCGGGCGCCCCGTGGGCGCTGCGCTACCAGGTGGTCGCGCACACCGGTCTGGACGGCGAACTGCCACGCAAGAAGCTCGCTCCCGGCTCGACGATCACCCTGCCGGCGCAGACGGTCGCGGTGTTCAGCGCCGAGGTCCGCACAGGCGCCCAGCTCGTCCCGGCGTCCCCGATGAGCCCGTCCGAGGACGCCGCCACCGAGGCCTGATCGGACGCTCTCGCCGTCCGGTCCTTGTCCGGACCCGGCCGGGGCCGGGGGTCCCGTCCCTGGGGAGTCGTACGGCGAGCGGCGGGCCCGCCCGGAAGCTCAGCTTCGCCGCGACGACCGGACGCAGGGTCATCGGCGGAACTCCGCCGCGTCATACCCCGTTCCGTGCACCCTGAACCGGCCCTCGACGCCTCGATGGGAAGCCCTGCGCATTCCCTCCCGCGCGAAAGTGCCAGCCGCTAGGTTGGGGACGTGAGCGCAACCGCAAACCCGTCCCGCAAGCGCCAGCAGCGCACGCCGTCCGCGCCCGCCGCAGCGGAGCC
>ERZ724513.858-NODE-858-length-15250-cov-6.836920_pt1 | contig 15250 bp, 18 predicted proteins | sample MGYA00376046_ERZ724513 | MGnify/ENA primary metagenome ERZ724513 (study PRJEB28724, sample SAMN07190883) | activated sludge metagenome | isolation source: activated sludge of sewage treatment plant in Hong Hong | place: Hong Kong | collected 2016-03-17 ...
AACCGATCGGGCTCGAGGGCGCGCCACTGAGCGGCCTCCTGACCCAGGAACGTGAGGCGGTCCAGACCGCTGTCGACGAACGCCTGCGGCGGCTCCTGACCCAGGTCGGCTGCCGTGCCGATCACGAAGCCGGCGACGGCCGACACGGCGTGAAACGTCTGCCGCGGGGTGAGTTCGAGCCGCAGCGCCTGCTGGCCGAGCAGCTCGTACACCTGCAGGCTGTTGGGCTGGGTGCTCGTCTAGCGCATGAAGTACGACGCCAGCCAGGGACGGGTGACCACCACGTCGAACACGGCGAGGGCGATGGCGCGCATGTTGTCGATCGGGTCGGCATCTGCGGGCAGTGCCTGCACGTCACCCACCACCTCGGCCAGCACCCGGTCGCTGGCCCGATCTGCGCCGTCGCGCTGGTCGACGCCACGCCCGCCAACCGCACCTCGCTCAACGACACCGCCCAAGAGATCGGTGATGAAGAAGACACAGAGCCCGCGCCGCAACCGGCCGGCTGACCCTTACGTCTGCAGGCCCTCGATAAGCTGGGCCGCACCCAGCCCGTGGCACGCAGGAGGAACGATGAAGGTAGCCGTCTTCGGAGCGCGCGGACGCATGGGGGCAGAGGTTGTCCGGGCCGTCGAAGCCACCGACGACCTGCACCTGGTCGCCGCTGTCGACGTCGGTGACGATCGGGCCGCAGTCGAGAACGCAGACGTGGTGGTCGACTTCACCCACCCCGACGCGGTGCTCGGCAACATCGACTGGTGCCTGCAACGCGGCATCGCCGTGGTGGTCGGCACGTCCGGCTTCGACGGGGCGAAACTCGACGCCGTTCGCGCCGCGATGGCGCCACACCCGAAGGCCCAGGTGCTGGTCGCTCCGAACTTCTCCATCGGCGGTGTGTTGATGATGCGGTTCGCCGAACTGGCGGCCCCGTTCTATGAGTCGGTCGAGGTGATCGAACTGCACCACCCCAACAAGGTGGACGCCCCTTCGGGCACCGCACTCAACACCGCCACCCGCATCGCGGCGGCCCGCGCGAGCGCCGGCCTCGACCCGGTTCCCGACGCCACCACCACCGACCCCGATCACGCGCGGGGGGCGAGCGTCGACGGCATTCACGTGCACGCGGTGCGGCAGCGGGGGCTGTTCGCCAACCAGCAGGTGCTGTTCGGCAACGAGGGCGAGGCGCTCAACATCGTGCACAACTCGTTCACGCGGGCCTCGTACATGCCCGGCGTGCTGGCCGCCGTGAGGGCCGTGCGCGGCCTGCCGGGGCTGACCGTCGGCATCGAGTCGGTTCTCGGGCTGGAGTGACCAATGCAACGCTTCGGCAAGGTACTCATCGTTCTGGGCGTCATTGCGGCCCTGCTGGTCGGCGCCGAATTCGGTGTGCGCGCCTACGTACAGTCACAGGCGCAGCAGGCGCTCACCACCGTCGATCTCGATCTCGAACAGCCCACCATGACGCTGGGCGGCGGCTCGGTGCTGGCCGCGCTGGCCCAGGGCAGGTTCGTCGACGTGTCGGGCACGGCGGCGTCCGCGGTGGTGCCGTTCGAGCAGCGCAAGGTGACCGTGAAGTCGATCACCTACCGGGCCGGCAACATTCGGCTGATCAGCACCAGTGAGGCGGTGGTCGGCGATCTGGCGCTCAACGGCACTGTGGGCTTTGCGGCGCTGAGCGACATCGCAGGGCTGCCCATCTCGAGCGGCGGCGACGGACGCGTGCTGGTCACCTACAGCGTCGACATTCTTGGCCTGACCAACCTCGAGATCGGCATTTCGGCGGTGCCCGTGCTCGACGTGGCCGCCCAACAGATCGATCTGGAGCAGTCACGCATCGACGTGGCGGGTATCGACATCGACCAGAACGTGTCGCAGCAGATCATCGAGCGGGTGGTCAAACCCATCAGCCTGGCCGCCGACGACCAGGTGACGGTGACCGCGATCAGGGTCACCGACGAGGGCCTTGTCGCCGACCTGACCGCCACCGACGTGCCCATCAAGCGCTGAAACCCATCACGAACAGAGGCCATCCGTGCCGATCGCAGACTTTCCCCGCTACTCGCTCACCTTCGGGCCCAGCCCCGTGCACCACCTCAAGCGGCTCAGCCAGCACCTGGGCGGGGCGCAGGTCTGGGCCAAGCGCGAAGACGTCAGCAGTGGTCTGGCGTTCGGCGGCAACAAGGTGCGCAAGCTCGAGTACATCGTGCCGGACGTGCTGGCCTCCGGCGCCGACACCCTGGTGTCGATCGGCGGCTATCAGAGCAACCACACCCGCCAGGTGGCCGCGGTGGCGGCGCACCTGGGGCTGAAGTGCCGCCTGGTGCAAGAGAAATGGGTGCCCTGGGACGACCCGGTGAACGACAAGGTCGGCAACATTCTGCTGTCGCGCATGATGGGCGCCGACTCACGGCTCGACCCGGCGGGCTTCGACATCGGCATTCGCGATTCCTGGAAGAACGCGCTGGCCGAGGTGGAGGCGTCCGGCGGTACGCCCTACCCGATTCCGGCGGGAGCGTCCGAACACCCGTTGGGCGGGCTCGGCTTCGCCAATTGGGCCTTCGAGGTGGCCGAGCAGGAGAAGCGGCTCGGTGTGCACTTCGACACCATCGTGGTCTGCACCGTCACCGGCTCGACCCACGCCGGCATGATCGCCGGCTTTGCGGCGTTGGAAGAACTCACCGGCGTGCGGCGCCGGGTGCTGGGCGTCGACGCCTCGGCCACGCTCGACACCACCCGCGAGCAGGTGGCGCGCATCGCCCGCAACACCGCCGAGCTGATCGAGCTCGGCCGTGACCTGCGCGACGACGAGATCACCGTGCTCGAAGGGTGGGCCGGCGAGTTCTACGGCATTCCGGTCGAGTCGACCATGAACGCCATCGCTCTGGGCGCCCAACTGGAGGCGATGATCACCGACCCCGTCTATGAGGGCAAGTCGCTGGCCGGCCTGATCGACCTGGTGCGCTCGGGCGACATCGGCCGCGACAGCACCGTGCTGTACGCGCACCTGGGCGGCCAACCGGCCATCAACGCCTATCACCGACTCTGGAACTGAGCCCGACTGCCGTTCGAAACGATTGCCGTCCGGGCTAGTCGGGGCACATAATCGCGGCAGCCGCACCTACGGAGGCGCCCATGAAGTACGACTATGACCCCCTCGTGGTGGGCAGCGGCCCCGGCGGCCACCGGGCCGCCATCGCAGCCGCCAAACTCGGCCACCGGGTGGCCATCGTCGATCGCAAGCAGATGATCGGCGGGGTGTGCATCAACACTGGCACGATCCCGTCCAAGACGCTGCGTGAGGCGGTGCTGTACCTGACCGGCATGCAGCAGCGCGAGCTGTACGGGGCGTCCTACCGGGCCACGAACAAGCTGCGCGCGCTGGATCGCTTCGGCGGCGTCGCCTGACGTCTGCTTCGTCATCCCGGCGGACGCCGGGATCTCTCGGTGACCGGCGCCGTGCCGCACCCGGTCGGGGTCTCGGCAAGCTCGACCAGCGATTGTGTCTCGACAGGCACTCGTCCTCAGACCAGGGGGTTCGGCACTTCCTCGCCGGCACGAACCGGGCCCGGGGGAGTGCCGTCGCCGAACGGGCGCCCACCCAGGGCTTCGCGGCCGTGGGGGGTCAGCCAGCCCGACAGGTCGGGGCCGTCCGGCACGATGCCCAGCGGGTTCAGGTCGGTGTGCACGATGTAGTAGTGCTGCTTGATCTGCACGAAGTCGACCGTGTCGCCGAAACCGGGGGTCTGGTACAGGTCGCGGGCATACCCCCACAGGGCCGGCATTTCGGTGAGCTTGTTGCGGTTGCACTTGAAGTGCCCGTGGTACACGGGGTCGAAGCGCACCAGCGTGGTGAACAGCCGCACGTCGGCCTCGGTGATCGACTCGCCCATCAGGTAGCGCCGGTCGGTGAGCCGTTGCTCAAGCCAGTCCAGCGCCGTCCACAGTCGTTCGTACGCCGCGTCGTAGGCGTCCTGGCTGCCGGCGAAGCCGCACCGGTAGACGCCGTTGTTGACCTCGGTGTAGATGCGCTGCATCACCTCGCGCAGCTCGTCGAGCCGTTCGGCGGGCCACAGGTCAGGGGCACCCTCGCGCTGGAGCGCCGTCCACTGGGTGGCGAAGTCCTCGGTGATCTGGGCGAAGTCGTTGGTGACCACCTTGCCGGAGGACACCTCGACGATCGCCGGCACGGTGATGCCGCGCGAATAGTCCGGAAAACGCGCCAGAAACGCGTCCTTGAGCTTGTGAATGCCCAAGACCGGGTCGACGCCGCCGGGGTCGAGCCCGAACGTCCACGAATCGGCGTCATGGGTGGGCTCGGGCATGCCCACCGACAGCGCGTCCTCGAGCCCCAGCAGGCGCCGGACGATCAGACTGCGGTTCGCCCACGGACAGGCGCGAGCGGCGATCAACCGGTACCGACCCGGTTCGACCGGCCACTCATCGGGTGCGGTGGGGTGGGCCACGATTCGGTCGTTGATGTAGCGGGTGTCGCGGGTGAACTCCTTGCCCTTGCTGGAGTACACCCCGCCTTTGCCGTGCTCGGTCGCCTCGTGGGTCATGCGGCTCCTCTCGTCACCACAACCGTAGGTCCTTCGCCTGCTCGGTCAACTGGTCACGAAAGTTCGGGTGCGCGATCTCGATCAGCGCATGGGTGCGTTCGCGCACGGAGCGTCCACGCAGCCGGGCGACGCCGAACTCGGTCACCACGTGGTCGACGTCGTTCTTGCCGGTGGTGATCGGAGTGCCGGGTTCGTGGGTGGCCACGATGCGGCTGATCGAGTCGTCCTTGGCCGTGGACGGCACCACCATGATCGACTTGCCGCCGTTGGACGCGTTGGCGGCGCGGACGAAGTCGACCTGGCCGCCGGGCCCCGAGAACGGACGACGGCCGAGCGACTCCGAGGCGCACTGGCCGAAGAAGTCCACCGCGAGCGTGCCGTTGATCGAGTGCAGGTTGTCGTTGCGGCTGGCCAGCGCGGGGGCGTTGGTGTAGTCGACGGGGTGCATCTCGAGGTCGGGGTTGTGGTGCATGAACTCGTACAGCCGCTCCGAGCCCAGCGCGAAGGTGGCGATCAGCTTGCCGGGGTGCACGTTCTTGCGGGCGCCGGTGATCACCCCGGCCTCGATCAGCGACAGCGTGCCGTCACCCAGCATCTCGGTGTGCAGGCCCAGATCGTTCTTGGTCATCAATTGCTTCACCACGGCGTCCGGAATGCCGCCGATGCCGATCTGTAGCGTGCTGCCGTCGGGAATCAGTTCAGCGACGTGCTGAGCGATGGCCACCTGGGTGGGGCCGATCACCGACGGCGCCAACTCGACCATCGGCGACGTCGCGTCGACCACGTGGGTGACCTGGCTGACATGCACGTGGCAGTTGCCGTTGGTGAACGGTAGTTGCGGGTTGACCTCGAGCACGACCGCGCGGGCCTTCTCGATGGCGGCCAGCGTGTAGTCGGTGCTCACGCCCAGCGCGAACAGCCCGTCGGGGCTCATCGGCGACACCTGGGCGAACACCACGTCGCAGGGCATCAGGCCCTGCCTGATCAGCACCGGCACCTCGCTGAAGTGAGCCGGCACCCAGTCGATCCACCCCTCGTGGGCGCCGGTACGGGTCGCTGCACCCAAGAACGGTGACGAGTGCCGCACATTGCCGGCGTGAGCCTCACTCAAGTACGCGTAACGCCCCAGGCCCAGCAGTTGCGACACCACCACGCCGCGCAGGTGCTCGCGGCGCTCTGAGAGCGCGTGCAGCAGAGTCGGCGGTTCACCGGCGGCGATCGGCACCACGATGGTGTCGTTGTCGCGCACCACCGTGACCGCCGTGTCGGGGTCGGTGCGAACCCGATCGAGTTGCTGGTGGTAGGACATCGTCGTCCTTTCGTTGCGATGGGTGCTGGGTCTAGCCGGTGATGTCGGTGTGGAGCCGGATCAGTTTGACGCGGGTCTGCTCGTCGTCGGTGCCGATCTCCTGGTGGCTGCCGTCGGGGGCCCAGCCGGCCTCGATCAGAAAGCCACGCAGCGCGTCGTCGGTGGTGCGTACCCACCAGGTCGCCCGCTCGAAGCCGTCCGCACGTAGGGTGTCGACGCACGCGTTGAGCAGTCGTGAACCGTGGCCGCCGCGCTGTGCGGGCGGGTCGATGGTGAACTCGGCCACGAGGCCGTCCACCCCTGGTTCGGCGTCGTCGTCGTCACTGGGGCCGACCGCCGCGAAACCCACCACCTTGTCGTCGGACACCGCAGCCAGCACTCTGAACTGCGCGAGCGGAGGTCGCACGATCGCCCCATGCCACGACTCGACCATGTCGGCCAGGTCGAGTTCGGCGAGCACCGAATCGGCCAGCTGCTGCGGAAACCGTTGCACCCAGCCACGACGCTGGATCGCCGCGATCTGCGTGGCCTCTGCAGGCAGGGCCAGGCGGACGGAATCGGCGATCACGCTGCTGATGCTACTGGGCGACGCTGCGCGCCCAGCGAATACGCCCGAATCACGTCGGACGGCCCGACAGCACTAGGGTGAAAGGGTGCGTGACCTGCTCAAGACACCCCCCAAGCTGCCCGCAGACACCCTTCGCGTGATTCCGTTGGGTGGTCTCGGCGACGTCGGACGCAACAGCACCAGCTTCGAGATCAACGGCCAGTTGCTGCTGATCGACTGCGGCGTGCTGTTTCCCTCGGACGACCACCCCGGCGTCGACCTGATTCTGCCGGGACTGCATCTGATCGAAGACCGCCTGGACGACGTGCAGGCCCTGGTGCTGACCCACGGCCACGAAGACCACATCGGCGCGGTGCCCTACCTGCTGCGCCGACGGCCCGACATTCCGGTGCTCGGTTCACGGCTCACCCTGGCGCTGGTGCGCGAGAAGCTGAAAGAGCACCGGCTGCGTGACGTCGACCTGCGTGTGGTCAGCGAAGGCACCCGCATCAGGGTGGGCGAGTTCGACCTGGAGTTTCTGGCCGTCAACCACTCGATTCCCGACGCGCTGGCCGTCGCCATGCGCACCGCGGGCGGCCTGGTGCTGCACACCGGCGACTTCAAGATGGACCAACTGCCGCTCGATGGCCGGCTCACCGACCTGCGCGGTTTCGCCCGCCTGGGCGACGAGGGCGTCGACCTGTTCATGGCCGACTCGACCAATGCCGAAACCCCCGGCTTCACCACCCACGAGCGCGACATCGAACCCGCCATGGAGCGGGTGTTCGCCTCGGCCAAGCAGAAGCTGATCGTGGCCTGCTTCGCCTCGCACGTGCACCGGGTGCAGCAGGTCATGGACGCTGCCGTGCGGCACGGCCGCAAGGTGGTCTACATCGGGCGTTCGATGGTGCGCAACATGACCGTGGCGCAGGAGCTCGGCTACCTGCGGGTGCCGGCCAACACCCTGATCGATCTGAAGCAACTCGAGAACTATCCCGACGACAAGGTCGTGATGATCTCGACCGGGTCGCAGGGCGAACCGCTGTCGGCGCTGTCGCGGATCAGCAACCACGAGCATCCGGTGGTCACCGCCGGGCCCGGCGACGTGGTGCTGCTGGCGTCGTCGCTGATTCCGGGTAACGAGAACTCGGTCTACCGGGTGATCAACGGCTTGGCACGCAACGGGGTCACCGTGGTGCACAAGGGCAACGCGCTGGTGCACGTGTCTGGGCACGCCTCGGCGGGGGAGTTGCTCTACTGCTACAACCTGATCAAGCCCAAGAACGTCATGCCGGTGCACGGCGAGATCAGACACCTGATCGCCAACGCCGACCTGGCCGTGGCCACCGGCGTACCGCGCAACCGGGCGATCGTGGTCGAGGACGGGGCCGTGGTCGACCTGGCCAAGGGCAAGGCCAAGGCGGTCGGACGGCTCGACTGCGGCTACATCTTCGTCGACGGCTCCACGGTGGGCGACATCGGCGACGCCGAGCTGAGCGACCGCAAGATTCTGGGCGCCGACGGCTTCATCACCGTGGTCGTGGTGGTGAATCTGCACTCGGGCACGCTCGTCAGCGGGCCCGACATTCACGCGCGGGGTTTCGTCGAAGACGACTCGGTGTTCGACGGCATCAAGGTCGAGATCGCCAAGGTGATCGAGTCGGCGATGTCCGACGGGTCCGAAGACGTCCGCGGCCTGCAGCAGGTGGTGCGCCGCACGGTGGGCCGTTGGGTGAGCAACACCTACCGCCGCCGGCCGATGATTCTGCCCGTGGTGGTGTCGGCCTGACCTGTGGAGGTGATCGGCGTCGGCCAGGGGGGCGGGTACGGTGCGGGGGTGCTCATCGCGTGCCTTCGTGGGTGCAGTGGTCTGAGGCACAGCCTGTCACGGCCGTACGACAAAACTATGCGGGCATGGGCTCACCAACTCGTCGATTAGGCTCGGCGCGCGGCCCTCGGGTATAGTTGCACGGTCCCTGTGAGGGGCTGATCCCAAGCAAATCAAGGAGTTACCAGTGGCTGCCGTCTGTGACATCTGCGCCAAGGGCCCAGGCTTTGGCCACAACGTGCCCTGGTCGAAGAAGAAGACCAACCGCCGGTGGAACCCGAACATCCAGCGCGTGCGCGCGGTGGTCGAGGGTGCCCCGAAGCGGCTCAACGTCTGCACGTCGTGCCTGAAGTCCGGCAAGGTCACCCGCTGACCTGATCGGCATCGCAAGGACCCGCCCCGGCGGGTCCTTCTGCTTTGTCCGCGCATCGGCAGCCGAGAACTGTGGCGGGTTCTGTCAGCATCGCCGCTTAGGCTTTAGGCCATGGTGACGTGGCACACGCAGTCGTTTCGGGAGCTGGCTGCTCCCGTCGCCGACGTGCTCGGCGCCCGCACCGCCAAAGACCTCGAGAAGCTGCGCATTCACACCGTCGGCGACCTGCTGCGGCACCTGCCCCGGCGTTATCTGTCGGGCACCGAGCTCACCGACCTGGCCACCCTCGAAGCCGGTGACCACGTGGCCGTGATGGCCAAGGTGAGCAGCACGAAGATCGTCAACGGTGGTCGCAACAGACCGAGCCGGCTCGAGGTGAGCCTCACCGACGGGCGCGGCTACCTGGCGGTCACCTTCTTCGGCCGCGAGCACCTGGTCGAGTACTGGCAGCGCGAACTGGCCAAGGGCGTCCGGGGCATCTTCGTGGGCAAGGTCGGCCGGTTTCGCGAGCAGCTGCAGCTCACCCACCCCGAGTTCGTCATGCTCAATGCGTCGGGGGCGATCGTCGGGTCGTCCGAGAAGAAGCAGCTGATCGCCACCATGAGCCGCAGCGCCGCCCTGGTGGGCATGTATCCGGCCACCGCGAAGCTGCCCACCTGGAAGGTGGCCGAATGCTGCCGGCTGGGGCTGGCCACGCTCAGCGGGGCGGACGATCCGTGGCCCGACTGGGTGCTCGACGCCGCCGACGTCATGCCGCTGGCCGACGCGTTCGCGGCCGTCCACCAGCCCCGGTCACTGGCAGAGGCGCACGCGGGCACGCAACGGCTGCTGTTCGACGAGGCGTTCGCCACGCAGCTCACCATGGCCTACCGACGAGCGGACGCCTCCACCCACACCGCGATTCCCCGGCGCGCCACCGCGGGCGGGCTGCTCACCGCGCTGGACGCCCGGCTGCCGTTCACCCTCACCGATGGTCAGCGCGTGGTCAGTGACACGTTGTTCGCCGAACTCGACCGGGCGCGTCCGATGCAGCGGCTGTTGCAGGGCGAAGTCGGCTCGGGCAAGACGGTGGTGGCCCTGCGCGCCATGCTGGCCGTGGTCGACGCGGGCGGGCAGTGCGCACTGCTGGCCCCCACCGAGGTGCTGGCGCACCAACACCACGCCACCATTCGGGCGCTGATGGGCGACCTGGCGGGCGGGCGACTGCTCGGCTCGCCCGACGTGGCCACCGACGTGGTGCTGATCACCGGCTCGACGCCCGCGGCGGCCAAACGCGAGGCGCTGCTGCGGGCCGCCTCGGGCGAGGCCGGCATCGTGATCGGCACGCACGCGCTGCTGCATGAGGCGGTGCAGTTCGCCGACCTGGCCTTCGTGGTCATCGACGAGCAGCACCGCTTCGGCGTCGAACAACGCGGGGTGCTCACCGACAAGGCGACGGCCCGTCCGCATGTGCTGGTACTCACCGCCACCCCGATCCCGCGTTCGGTGGCCATGACCATCTTCGGCGACCTCGACGTTTCGACCCTCGACGAACTGCCGGCCGGCCGGCAGCCGGTGGGCACGGTGGTGGTCGACGCAGCGCTGCGTCCGGCCTGGGTCGACCGGGCGTGGCAGCGCGTCGCCGAAGAGGTCGCGCAGGGCCGGCAGGCGTTCGTGGTGGTGCCGCGCATCAAGTCCAGCGACGAGGGCATCGGCGTGGTCGACCTGGCCGCCGAGTTGAGTGCGGTGCAGTTGGCCGGGCTGCGGGTGGGCATGCTGCACGGCCAACTGCCCAACGACTCCAAAGACGCCACCATGGCGGCCTTCGTCGCCGGCGAGCTCGACGTACTCGTGGCCACCACGGTGATCGAGGTGGGCGTCGACGTGCCCAACGCCACCATGATGGTGATCTGCGACGCCGAACGCTTCGGCATTTCGCAGTTGCACCAGTTGCGCGGCCGCATCGGCCGCGGCGGCCACCCGGGTGTCTGCCTGCTGATCAGCTCGGCACTGGCCGACGACGTCGTCAACGAACGGCTGCAGGCGGTGGCGGCCACCAGCGACGGCTTCGAACTGGCCGAACTCGACCTGATTCAGCGCCGCGAAGGCGATGTGTTGGGCGCCGATCAGTCGGGAGCGCGATCGAGCCTTCGGCTGCTCAGCGTGCTCGCCCACGCCGACGTGATCGCCCAGGCGAAGGCCATTGCCGCCGAAGCCGTCGAGCGCGATCCCGAGCGCACCACACCAGGCTTCATCGATGCCGTCCAATCGATCGAGATGCTGGCCGCCGGCGACTGGCTCGAACTGAGCTGATCAGCTTTGCCGGCCCGGCTCTGGCACGATGAGCCGGTGACTGTGATCGCCGCTGCCGACGGCTCCGCCCTCGGCAACCCCGGCCCCGCCGGCTGGGCGTGGTACATCGACGAAGACCGCTGGGCGTGTGGCGGCTGGCCGCACGGCACCAACAACCAGGGCGAACTGACCGCCGTGCTCGATCTGCTGAGGCAGACCGCCGGCCACGACGACGAGCTGTTGATCTATTGCGACTCGGTGTACGTGATCAACTCCGTCACCAAGTGGCTGCCGGGCTGGAAGCGCAAGGGGTGGCGTAAGGGCGACGGCAAGCCGGTGCTCAACGTCGAGATCATGAAGCAGCTCGACCAGGCGCTGCAGGGGCGTCGGGTGCGCTTCGAATGGGTCAAGGGTCACTCGGGGCACCCGCTCAACGAAGAGGCCGACCGGTTGGCCAACGGTGCCGCGGTGGCCTTCAGCAAGGGCGGTCGGCCCGACCCGGGCCCGGGTTTCGGGGCCGGTGCGAGCGGGCAGGTGACCGACTCGACGCCGTCGGTGGCGCAGCCGTCCGGCGGTGCGGCACCAACCGTTCAGGACGACCTCTTCGCCGACGAGCCCGAGCCCACCGACGAAGAGCGCGTGATCGCGCTGGAGCGGTCATTGCTGAGCGACGAGGTGCGCGGTGACCCGGCAGCAGTGGCTGCCCTGCTGCACCCCGACTTCTGCGAGATCGGTCGGTCGGGACGGTTGTGGACGCGCCCCGAGCTGCTGGCCCACGTCGCACCCCTGGCCGAGCCCGCGACGCTCGAGGTGCTGTCGGTCAGTCGCGTCGCGCCGCAGGCGATCCTGCTGCTGTGGCGCTCGGCCGGCGATGAGGCGACCGACGGGTCGAGTTCGGTACTGCGCAGCTCGCTGTGGGTGCGCGCGGGCGGCGATTGGGTACAGCGGTTCCACCAGGGCACCCGCGAACCAATCGTGTGACTCGCACGTCGCGGGCGCTCCGTCATTCCGGCGGACGCCGGAAGCTCGAAAACCGCGCCTACTCGCTGGTGTAGTCGGGCTCGCGGTCGGGTTCGACGCCGAACGCGAACCGGCGCGCGCTGATCTCGGCGGCCTTGATGCGAATGAAATGGTTCTTCACGGTTGGCACCCATGGAGTCAGCCCCAGGGTGTCGATGTGGTCGAGATCGGCCTGGTCGGTGACCTCTGCAGCCTCGCCCTTGACCACGACACTCCAGCCGGAGCGCTCGTGCCAACTGTCGACTTCGAAGGCCACCCCACTGTTGACGATCAACTGCAGCAGCTTCGAACCCTCGGCGGTGCGAAACACCAGCGATTGGCCGTCCACCACGAAGTTGACGGGAAAGATGTCGGGCTGTCGGTCGATGACGGTGGCCAGTCGGCCGACCCGGGCGGTGCCGAGCAACTGCCAGGCTTCGTGTTCGCTCAGCACGGTGATGGGGTCGTCTGCTGCCATGGGGTCATTGTGGCCCTCAGGCTCGCGGGCCGCAGGCGGTTTTGGCAGGCAGACCCGCGGGCAGGTGGGCGACGCACCACTAGCATCCACTCATGTCGCGCATCATCGCCGGTAGCCGCAAGGGTCATCGGTTGCACACGCCGGCGGGTGACGCGACCCGTCCGACCTCAGACCGGGTGCGTGAGGCCGCCTTCGGCGTGCTGGCGTCCGAACTGGGTCGAGTCGGCGATCCGGCCATCATGCTGAGCGGCCACGGCTTTCTCGACCTGTACGCCGGTTCGGGCGCGGTGGCGCTCGAAGCGGCCAGCCGTGGGGCCGCGCCCGTGGTGGCCGTCGAGAGCGACCGCCGCGCGGCGGAGGTCATTCGCCGCAACGCGGCCGAGACGAAGTTGGGCGTGCGGGTCGTACCCGTCACCGTCGAGAAGTACCTGGGCGGCGAGCCGCAGCAGTTCGAGCTGTGCTGGCTCGACCCACCGTACGCGGTGCCGGGGCAGACCGTATCGTCGGTGGTCGACCGGCTGGCACAGGGGTGGCTGGCGCCCGGCGGCATCGTCGTGGTCGAACGGGCCCGGCGCGGGGGAGAGTTCGCCTGGCCCGATCGGTTGGGTGATCGTTGGCAACGTCGCTACGGTGAGACGACGTTGTACTTCGCGACGGAAGGGGAGGCATGAGAGCCGTGTGCCCAGGGTCGTTCGACCCGATCACGCACGGGCATCTCGACGTGATCAACCGCGCCGCCACGCTGTTCGGCGAGGTGATCGTCGCCGTCGGGCGAAACTCGGCCAAGAAGTACCTGTTCGACACCGACGAGCGGGTCGAACTGGCCCGCGCCGCCGTGGCCGACATACCCGGCGTACAGGTGGAGGTGCTCAGCGGCCTGCTGGTCGACTTCTGCCGCGAGCGTGACGCGGGGTACGTGGTGAAGGGGCTGCGGTTCGCGTCCGATTTCGACTTCGAGTTGCAGATGGCGCACATCAACCACTCGCTGACCGGTCTCGAAACCGTGCTGCTGCCCGCGTCGGCGCAGTGGGGCACGCTGTCGTCCACGATGGTGCGCGAAGTCGCCACCCTGGGCGGTGACGTCAGTGCGTTCGTGCCCGCGCTGGTCGCCGAGCGCATCGAGAACACACGCACCGACCACGAAGGCTGACGCACCCCGCGATTGGCGCCAACGCGGCGAGGTCGGTAAAGTATCCCTTCGGTCATGACTATGTATCGCCATCCAGATCCTCGCTCCGGGCTCGTTCTCGACACCCATGAGTTGGGGCGAAGGGTCGGTGCCATGAAGACGATCCAACGGATCGCCGAGGCGCCGGACGGCATCGGCACAGACGTGATCGGAGTGCCACCCGGTTCCCCCGTCGATCTCGACCTTCGGCTCGAGTCGGTGGTGGAGGGGGTGCTGGTCACCGGAACCGCCGAGGTTACGTTGGCGGGGCAGTGCGCACGGTGCCTGACACCGATCGCCTCGAACGAGGAGGTCGATCTTCAGGAGCTGTACCTCTACCCCGACAAGGAACCCGACGACGAAGAGGCCAGCCGCCTCGACGGCGAGCTGCTCGATCTCGAGCCGCTGCTGCGCGACACGGTGGTGCTCGACCTGCCGTACACACCACTGTGCCGGCCGGATTGCGCAGGGTTGTGCCCCGACTGCGGGGCTGACCTCAACGCAGATCCCGACCACTCGCACGGCGAGAAGATCGACCCGCGCTGGGCCGACCTGACGGGGTGGACGGCTGCTGACGAAGAAGCTGACGAGGCCTGAGCCCAGGCCGAGAAACAAGGAGTGAGCCGTGGCCGTCCCCAAGCGGAAGATGTCTCGGAGCAACACCCGGCACCGCCGTTCCCAGTGGAAGGCGTCCGTGCCCACCCTGGTCACCTGCGCCAACCCCGCGTGCCGCGAGAAGCACCTGCCGCACACCGCGTGCCCCGCGTGCGGCCAGTACGGCCCCCGCGCCGCCCGGCGTCAGATTCTCGAACCCTGACACCGGCGGCCATGAGCCGCATTCATGACCAACTCGACGAGCTGGGGATCACCATCGATCCCCAGCTTTTCGAGCTTGCCCTGGTGCACCGCAGCTACAGCTACGAGCACGGGGCGATTCCGCACAACGAGCGCCTCGAGTTTCTCGGTGACGCCGTACTGGGCCTGGTGATCACCGACCACCTGTACCGGCGCTTCCCCGACCACCCCGAAGGACGGCTCGCAAAGTTGCGGGCCGCGGTGGTGAACGCCAACGCCCTGGCCGATGTGGCCCGCGGGCTCGAGGTCGGTCCCCTGCTGAAGCTCGGCAAGGGCGAACTGGCCAGCGGCGGCGCAGACAAGTCCTCGATTCTGGCCGACGCGTTCGAGGCACTGCTGGGTGCCCTGTTTCTTTCGGCCGGACGCGACGCGGCCGACGCCTTCGTGCACACCCTGTTCGACGAACTGGTCGAAACCGCCGACGGGCTGGGTGCCGGGCTCGACTGGAAGACGTCGCTGCAAGAACTCTGCGCCACCCTTGAGGTGGGCGCCCCCACCTACGCCGTCACCGAATCGGGCCCCGACCACGCCAAACAGTTCGAGGCGGTCGCGCTGGTGGGCGATCAGGTGTTCGCCGCCGCGGGCGGGCGCAGCAAGAAGCAGGCCGAACAGGGTGCCGCCAAGGCGGCGTTCGAGGCGCTCAGCGCCTGAGGCCGTCAGGACGCGGGTTGCGCCGGCTTGGTGGCCCGGCGAGCACGGACAGACTTTGGTGGGTAATTGGAACCGTCCCAATTGCCCACCGGGCGAGCTGCACGGCTGAACACCCGAAGCGGGGTGTCGTCGACGCCGCCGACGGGCCAGGATGGGGCGATGGACAGCATCGTGATCATCGGCGGCGGCCTGTGCGCCGCCAACGCCGTCGA
>ERZ724513.859-NODE-859-length-15238-cov-5.035698_pt1 | contig 15238 bp, 11 predicted proteins | sample MGYA00376046_ERZ724513 | MGnify/ENA primary metagenome ERZ724513 (study PRJEB28724, sample SAMN07190883) | activated sludge metagenome | isolation source: activated sludge of sewage treatment plant in Hong Hong | place: Hong Kong | collected 2016-03-17 ...
ATCGCGGCGCAACTGCCAATGAATGGCGTTTCACGCATAAGCCGCCACGGGTGCGCAGCGGGAAGGCCTTAGTCTGCGGATAGCAGGTCCGGCTCGACGCTGTGCTTTTCCTTGATCTGCGTGACCGCCATCGCCGGAACCCCGTGCCAGCCGACCCGCATGACTTCGCGCACGAGCGCGCCGACCGCGGGCGAATGCGGCCGTCCGCGCACGGTGCACAGATTGACGGTGCGCCAGAAGTCCGGCTCGACCAGCGGCCGCGCGATCACCGCGGGATCGTTGATGGAGAATTCCGGCATGAAGCCGAACCCGAGGCCGCACCGGATCATCGCCAGCACCCAATCATCGCGCTCGCTGCGATAAACGGTGCGGATTTCAACGCCCTGCTGGCGGAAAAACTGCCCGGCATAGCCGTTGAACTCGCATTTCGCGCGGTTCACGTAGTTCATGCCGTGCAGGTCCTTGACCCGGATGGAGTCCTTGGTGGCAAGCTGGTGATTGGGCGGGATCACCACCATCATCTGCTCACGGAACAGCGGCATCATGTGTATACGTTCGTCCAGCGCGCGATCGGGCCGGCACAGGATGGCGACTTCGAGCGCGCCGTCGAGCAGCAGGGTCTCCAGTTCGGCGGCGCTCGCGTCGGTGATGTCGATCTCGATATTGGCGTACCGGGTCTGAACCGAGGTCAGGAGTTCGATGAGCTGGGTCGGGGCGACGGTGCACATGATTCCGAGCTTGAGCCTGACCTTCTTCAGCTTGGCGAGTTCCTGGGCCCGCTGCTTGGCGGCATGCGCCTCCTCGTAGATTTGCTGAAGGTGAGGGTGGACCGTGCGGCCGAGGTCGGTCAGGTGGGTGTTCGCGCGTTCGCGATGAAACAGCAGGCCGCCGAACTCCTCCTCCAGGAGCTTGATGGCGCGGGTCAGCGACGGCTGGGATACGTTGCAGCTTTCGGCCGCCTTGGTGAAATTGAGCTGTTCCGCCACCGCCAGGAAGTAGCGGACCTGATGCATTTCCATAGCGATCTCCCGCCGGCCGGCTGTCGCGCCGCCGTCCACGCGGCGCGCGCCAACACGGGTCCCGGTTCCTCGCGGCCTCGGTAACGGCGCATCGCGCGCCCCGGTCCGGCCGATGACGCCGTCGCGCTCGCCGCAGTAGCGGTATTGTACCTCCAAACCCGTCAGGAGAAATATCGCAATCGCGTTGCCGGTCAGGGGGCGCCGGAAAAGTTTGCGGTCCTCTCCCGGCCGGGAGAGGACCGCGTCGGGAGGCGCGGAGGAGATGAGCGCGCCTCGCCGGGCAACTGGGGGACGGGCTGTTCGCGTCTATGCGTTCCCCGGCATGAATCCCATGCCTGCACGCGGTGGCCGCTCGCGTGCGCCGTCCGCGTTGCGAGAGTTCAGTGCAGCGTCGAACTGGTTCCAGGATTTGCCGGCCGGTCCGGAGGCGAATGGTTCGCGGCGCTCGATTCGGCGACGTCGAATGCCTCCCTCAGCGCCGCCGCCGGTTTGCGCCTGGCGGTCTTTCCGGAAGGCGCCGCCTTGCCGATCACGGCGGTTGCCCTGCTCCGCCATGAGACGCGCGGCGTCTTCGTGGGCGCGGGCGATTTCTTGGCGGAGCCGGGTGTCTTTGTCAGCAGCGTTGCCCACGTGCGTTTGCCCATCGGATCCTCCCCCATGCGCACCATTCTGAGCCGGCCCTTCGCGAACCACCGGCCTTCACCCCACCGGACGCGGGGCGTTGGGCGGCGACCATAGGGCTCGGCCCGCGTTCGCACTTGTGAGGTTCCTCACATGCCGTATAAAAAGCGATAACGTGAGGATGGGACGGCGGCGCTTCGACAGGACGACCCGTATCGGGCAAGCGCTCAAGATCGCCCGCCGGACGCATCGGAACGCGCGTCGACCCAGGCGGAGCGGGGAACCGGTTCGCGTGCTCATCCGAACGAGAAACGACGGCACGACATTTCGCCGAAACGGAAACACGTCCCAAAGCGAGCGCGCCATGTCACGATTTGCAGCGATTTTTTCTGTCGGCGTCCTGGTCTTCCTTGCGGGGGCCGATCCCGCCGCGGCCCAGTCCCGCGCGAACAGCTGCTATCCCTATTGCTCGTTCACCCACTATTACGGGCCCTATGACTACCGCTACGCCAGCCCGGGGCTGTATTGCTATCCGATCTGCCGCGCGGACGGGTCCTGCTATCCGAATCCGTCCTGCACCTCGCAGGCGCCGAGGGGCAGGGTCACGGTTCGCAGCCTTGCCGGGTCGGTGACGACGACGCCGACGACGGTCGAATACTACGATCCGTCGGTGGTGGCCGTTCCGGGACAGCCGCGCCGCCGCCGCTCCCGCTGATCGTGCGGATCACGCCGGTTTGTCGGCGACCATCATGTAATTGACGTCGGAATCGTCCGACAGGCGCCAGCGGTCGGCGAACGGCACATAGACCACGCCGGTCTCGCCGGTCACGCGCAGCCCGGCGTTCTCCAAACTCGTTTCCAGCTCGGCCGGCGTGATGAACTTGTCCCATTGATGGGTGCCGATCGGCAGCCAGCGCAGGATGTATTCGGCCCCCACGATCGCGAGCGCGAAGCTCTTGAGGGTGCGATTGAGCGTGGCGGCGACCATCAGGCCGCCGGGCTTCACCATGTCGGCGCACTTCTGCACGAACAGATCGACATCGGCGACGTGCTCCACCACCTCCATGGCGAGCACCACGTCGAAGCGTTCGCCCGCGTCGCACAAGGCTTCCGCGGTTGTCGCCCGGTAATCGATGGCGAGGCCGCTCTGCGCGGCGTGCAGCTTCGCCACCTCGATGTTGTTCGTGGCCGGGTCGGCGCCGAGCATCGAGGCCCCCAGCCGGGCGAGCGGCTCGGACAGGATGCCCCCGCCGCAGCCGATGTCGAGGATGCGCAGGCCGGTCAGGCAACCCACCCGCTTCGGATCGCGGCCGAACTGCTGGCAGGTCGCGTCGCGGATATAGGCGAGGCGGACCGGGTTGAGCCTGTGCAGCGCGGCCATCTTGCCGCGCGTGTCCCACCAGGTGGCGGCGAGCGCGGAAAAGCGCGCGATCTCGCCGGCATCGACGGTGGGCGATTGGTTCAGATCGCTGCTCATCCGCGCCTCCGCGCCGGCTTCGGCAGGCCCATTGTCACTCCGCTTCGGACGTGTTGCCGGCGGTCCCGCCGAGAATAATGAGGAACAGAGCCACATTTGGAAAAGCGCCGATCAGCGGCTCGCTGGCCGAAATGCGAATGCCGGTCCACTGCGACCTGACCCAGACTGATAGGGCCGCCATCCGAAGAGTCAATGACCACCGATGGCGGAGACCGGGCGGCAAAACCGCCATATCGCTTGGCTCGGGTTCGGCGCAGGCCTCGCTCACGTCCTCCGTGTTCGGGCGGCATGCTCCGGCAAGCCAAAGGCGGACGCGCCGCGCTTCGAGGTCCGCGTCTTGGGGGAGGGGGGCCGTCTCCGCCCCGCAGTTCCTTGGTGACTTCAGCCCGGTTATGTATTACGCGCTCTTGCCGAGCGTCCCCCCGCGGCGTTTGCCGCACCACACGCCTTCCGTGTCCCGACAACCGCTTCAGGAGCAGCATCGGCCGCCCATGGCTCGCCTTGTGATGAAATTCGGCGGATCCTCGGTCGCCGACATCGACCGCATCCGCAATGTGGCGCGCCACGTCAAGCGCGAGGTCAATGCCGGTTACGAGGTCGCCGTCGTCGTCTCGGCCATGGCCGGGGCCACCAATACCCTCGTCGACTTCTGCCGCTCGGCCGCCCCGCTGCATGACCGCCGCGAATACGACGCCGTCGTCGCCTCCGGCGAGCAGGTGACGTCCGGCCTGCTGGCGATCGCGCTGCAGGACATGGGCGTTCCGGCGCGCTCCTGGCAAGGCTGGCAGCTGCCGATCAAGACGAGCGACGCGCACGGTTCGGCGCGCATTCTCGACATCGACGCCGCGCCCCTGATCCGCGGCTTTGCGGCCAAAGAGGTCGCCGTGATCGCCGGCTTCCAGGGCATCCATGCGGACAGCGGGCGCATCACCACGCTTGGACGGGGCGGATCGGACACCTCCGCGGTCGCGATCGCGGCAGCGGTGCGCGCCGAGCGCTGCGATATCTATACGGATGTGGACGGGGTCTACACCACCGACCCGCGCGTGGTCCCCAAGGCGCGGCGGCTCGACAAGATCGCCTTCGAGGAAATGCTGGAAATGGCCTCCCTCGGGGCCAAAGTCATGCAGGTGCGCTCAATCGAGCTCGGAATGGTGCATAACGTGCGGATTTTCGTGCGTTCGAGCTTCGACAAGCCGGACGAGATCGATCCGCGGCGCACGCCTCCCGGCACCCTGATTTGCGACGAGAGCGAGATCATGGAACAAGAGGTCGTCACCGGCATCGCCTTTTCCAAGGACGAGGCGCAAATCTCCATCCGCAGCGTGGAGGACAAGCCGGGGATCGCGGCGGCGATCTTCGGGCCTTTGTCCGACGCCAACATCAACGTCGACATGATCGTGCAGAACGTATCCGCCGACGGCAGCACGACCGACCTGACGTTTACCGTCGCGGCCGCCGATTTCGAGCGCGCTCAGGCCACCATCGCCAAAGCACGGCCCGATATAGGCTATAAGCGGCTCGATAGCGCGAGCGAGGTGGCCAAAATCTCCGTGATCGGCATCGGCATGCGCAGCCATGCCGGGGTTGCAGCAAGAGCGTTTCGCGCGCTGGCCGATCGAGGGATCAATATTCGCGCGATCACCACGTCGGAAATCAAATTTTCCTTGCTGATCGACGCCGCCTTCACCGAGCTTGCGGTCCGCACCCTGCATTCGCTGTATGGTCTGGACAAGGGCTGAGCGTCGGACCGGACGCCGGAGCGGTTCGAAAGTGCGCTGCAGCATCGCCCTTTTGCTTGCCGCGCATGCATCCCATTGGCTATAGGCTGTGAGAATCGACGCGCGGTCCCGCCCGAGCGCGATTCCCCTTGAACCGAGCCGGCTGTCTCCGGCCAAGTGTTGCGGCCCGAAGGACCCTCGCGATGCGCGGTGCGCTGGGCGGTCCACGCGTGCTGTTGCGCCGTCTTCGCGAAGTCGTCGCGGAGCCGGCCAGCGCGCAGGAACGCCTCGACAAAATCGTCGTGCTGATCGCCGCGAACATGGTCGCGGAGGTCTGCTCGGTTTATGTCTTGCGCGTCGACGGCACGCTCGAGCTTTACGCCACTGAAGGGCTGAACCGCCAGGCGGTGCACATCACGGTGATGCGCTCCGACGAGGGGCTGGTCGGCCTGGTCGCAAGCGAGGCGGCCCCGATCAACCTCTCGGACGCCCAGGCGCACCCGGCCTTCTCCTACCGGCCGGAGACCGGCGAGGAAATCTACCATTCCTTCCTCGGCGTGCCGATCCTGCGGGCCGGCAATACGCTCGGCGTGCTGGTGGTGCAGAACCGCGCGCGGCGCACCTATTCCGAGGAGGAAGTCGAGGCGCTGCAGACGACGGCGATGGTGCTCGCCGAGATGATCGCCTCCGGCGAACTTCTGACGCTCGCCGAACCGGGCGCCGAACCGGCCGTGCGCCGGCCGGTGCACGTGACCGGCGCCGCGCTCACCGATTCGATCGCGCTCGGCCATGTCGTGCTGCACGAGCCGCGCGTGGTGATCACCAATTTCATCGCCGACGACGTGCAGAAGGAACTGCGCCGGCTGCGCTCCGCGGTGCAGACGCTGCGGGCCGAGCTCGACCTGATGCTGGAAAGCGGCGAGGTCGCCGAGGGCGGCGAGCATCGCGACGTGCTCGAAGCCTACCGCATGTTCGCTCACGACCGCGGCTGGGTGCACAAGCTCGAGGAAGCGGTGCTCACCGGCCTCACGGCGGAGGCGGCGGTCGAGCGCGTGCAGTCGGACACGCGCGCCCGCATGCTGCGCCAGACCGACCCCTATCTGCGCGAGCGGCTGCACGACTTCGACGATCTCGCCCACCGCCTGCAGCGGCAGCTGCTCGGCTACGACCACGCGCCGACGCGCGACAAGCTGCCCGAGCACGCGATCATCGTCGCGCGCTCGATGGGGCCGGCGGCGCTGCTCGATTACGACCGCAACCGGCTGCGCGGCCTCGTGCTGGAGGAGGGCGGCCCCAACTCGCACGTCACCATCGTCGCCCGCGCGCTGGGGATCGCCGCGGTCGGCGAAGTCCCGAACGCGACGGGCCTGGTCGATCCGGGCGACGCCATCATCGTCGACGGCGCCGCCGGCGACGTCCACATCCGGCCGTCGCCGGACATGGAGGGCGCTTACGTCGAGCGGGTGCGGCTGCGCGCACGGCGGCAGCTGCAATTCCTCAGCCTGCGCGACCGGCCTTGCGTCACCAAGGACGGCCAGCCGGTCGCGCTGATGATCAATGCCGGGCTGATGGTCGACCTGCCGCATGTGGCGGAGGCCGGCGCGGCCGGCGTCGGCCTGTTCCGCACCGAGTTGCAGTTCATGGTGGCCGCCCAGTTTCCGCGCACGAGCGAGCAGCTCGCGCTGTACCGGAGCGTGCTCGATGCGGCGGGCGGCAAGCCGGTGGTTTTTCGCACGCTCGACATTGGCGGCGACAAGGTGCTGCCCTATATGCGTAATCTGGAGGAGGAGAATCCGGCGCTCGGTTGGCGTGCGATCCGCCTCGGGCTCGACCGGCCGGGCCTCCTGCGCAGCCAGGTGCGCGCGATGCTGCGCGCGGCGGCGGGCCGCGAACTGCGCATCATGTTTCCGCTGGTGGCCGCGGTGCAGGAGTTCGACGAGGCGAAGTCGCTGGTCGAACGCGAGCTGACGCATCTGCGCCGGCACGGCCACAAGTTGCCCGACCGGGTCGAGATCGGCAGCATGGTGGAGGTGCCGTCGCTGCTCTACCAGCTCGATGAACTGCTCGAGCGCGTCGATTTTCTTTCGGTCGGGTCGAACGACCTGATCCAGTTTCTCTACGCCGCCGACCGCAGCAATACGCGCGTCGCCAACCGCTTCGATCAGCTCTCGATCCCGGTGCTGCGCGCGCTGAAACTGATCGCCGACAAGGCGCACGCGCACGGCAAGCCGCTGACGCTGTGCGGAGAGATCGCCTCCAAGCCGATTGGCGCGCTGGCGCTGATCGGCATCGGGTATCGCGCGCTGTCGCTTCTGCCGTCGGCGGTGGGACCGGTGAAGGCGATGCTGCTCGAACTCGACGCCGCCAAGGCCGAGCGGCTGATCGTGCCGTTGATCAAGCGCCCGCATTCAGGCGCCTCGATCCGCGCCAAGCTGACGGCTTTTGCCGAATCCGAAGGTTTACCCCTGTAACGCCCGATGTTGCCGCAAACGAAACTCGACGCGCTGATCGCGCGACACGCCGCCGTGGAGGCGGATCTCTCGGGGAAGCTCGCGCCCGAGGCGTTCGTGCGCCTGTCGCGCGAACTCGCCGAGCTCGCGCCCATCATCGACAAGATCAAGCTGTATCGGGACGCCGTCGCCGAAATCGCCGATCTCCAGTCGATCATCGACGACGCGACCGCCGACGCCGAAATGCGCGCCATTGCGCTCGACGAGAAAGCGGCGGTCGAAGAAAAGCGCGTCACGCTGGAAAACGACCTGCGGCTCGCGCTCATTCCCAAGGATGCGATGGACGAGCGCAACGTCATTCTCGAAATCCGCGCGGGCACCGGCGGGGACGAGGCGGCGCTGTTTGCCGGCGACCTGTTCCGCATGTATGAGCGCTTCGCCGCCAAACAGAATTGGAAGACGGAGATCATCTCCGCAAGCGACGGCACGATGGGCGGCTACAAGGAAGTCGTCGCCGAGATTCGCGGCCGCGGCGCTTTTGCGCGGCTGAAGTTCGAGTCCGGCGTGCACCGCGTCCAGCGGGTGCCCGACACCGAAGGCTCGGGGCGCATTCATACATCGACGGCGACCGTCGCCGTGCTGCCCGAGGTCGAGGATGTCGACGTCGCGCTCGACGAGGCCGATTTGCGCATCGACACGATGCGCGCGGGCGGCGCCGGCGGGCAGCATGTCAACAAGACGGAATCCGCGGTGCGGGTGACGCACATTCCCTCGGGGATCGTCGTCGTGGTGCAGGACGAACGCTCCCAGCACCGCAACCGCGCCAAGGCGTTCAGCATCCTGCGCGCCAAGCTGTTCGACGCGGAGCGGCAGAAGCGCGACGCCGAGCGCGCGGCGCAGCGGCGCGGACAGGTCGGCACCGGCGACCGTTCGGAGCGCATCCGCACGTATAATTTTCCGCAAGGACGGGTGAGCGATCACCGCATCAATCTGACCCTCTACAAGCTGCCGCAGGTGATGGAGGGCGAGGCGCTCGGCGAGTTCGTGGATGCGCTGGTGATGGAGCACAATGCGGAGCTGCTTGCAGCACAGGAACGATGAGCGCGCAGCGTCCAGCCGGTCGTGTCGCGTCGTGACGACGATCGCAGCGATGCGGCGCAGGCTCAGCGACGCGTTCCGCGCCGCAGAGCTCGACGCGCCCGGGCTCGATGCGCGGTTGCTGATCGGTCATGCGCTCGGGCTCGATCATGCCGGGCTTGCCAGCGGCGCGGAGCGCGCGCTTGTCCCGGCGGAAATCGAGCGCATCGAGGCGCTCGCCGCGCGGCGTCTTTCCCGCGAGCCGGTCGCGCGCATCCTCGGAACGAAGGAGTTCTGGGGGCTTGCGTTCGCGGTCACGCCATCGGTTCTTGTTCCGCGTCCGGAGAGCGAAACGCTCATCGAGGCGGCGCTTGCGGCGCTCGGTGCGAACGCTTCGCGCCGGCGCAGTTTGCGCATCGCCGATCTCGGCACCGGCTCGGGCGCGCTCCTGCTCGCGCTCTTGAGCGAGTTGCCGCATGCTTATGGCGTCGGCACCGATCGCGACATATCTGCTCTCATGACGGCGCGCGATAACGCCGGACGACTCGGTCTCGCCGCGCGCGCGCAATTTGTTGCGAGCGATTTCGGAACGGCGCTGGCCGGCGGCTTCGATCTGGTGATCGCCAATCCGCCGTATGTGCGCACCGAGGACATCGAACGTCTCGCGCCCGAAGTGCGCGAGTTCGATCCGCGATGCGCGCTTGACGGCGGGCCTGACGGGCTCGCGTCCTATCGCGCGATCGCCGGCGACAGCGTTCGCCTGTTGGCGCGGTCTGCGCCACTGGTAGTTGAAGTCGGCGCAGGGCAAGCGCGCGCCGTCGGCGAGTTGCTCCAATACGTTGGGCTTGCCGTCGAAACAGTTGCGAACGATCTGGCCGGAACGGCCCGCGCCGTGGTCGCGCGGAATCGCGTTTAATCGGTACTCGTCGGGCGATTTCCGCCTTCGCGAGAGCAAAAAAAGTGCTTGATTCTCCGAAAAGAGCGACTAGGTTCCGCTCACGGAATCGACCTGAGCGATGGGGGGTTGACGCTGCGGATTGAGCCTCGATTGACGTTTGGCGAGGCTGCGCGGCGAAGCTTGTTACCAACGTAATAAAATTGGTTGGTGATACGCCACTCAGGATCGAGATGCTTGATCGGCTTGGACGTGCGTTCCCCCTTAACGGGCTGGGAGCGATGCGCAGCACGAAAGGTTGGCAGCGCCAGGGCATTGCTGCAGGTGACAGCTAAATGCGGGTCGGGGCGGACGTCGACGCAGCTTTGCGCGGCCTCCGCAGTCGTTTGGCTGCACCTTCCGCGTCGGTGATGCGCCGGCGCAGGTGCTGTGCGCGCGTTTGCGCGCGATGACAGGTTCCTGAGCAACGGGCGGAGCAACCGCCTTTTCAATAAGAGGTGGCCGAAAGCCAGAGCGATGAGAAACGGTCAGAACAAGCGTATGCGCGGGCGTAACCGCAAGAGCCACAATCCGCTGACGCGGGTCTACGAATCCAACGGCCCGGATGTGAAGATTCGCGGAACCGCATCGCACATCGCCGAAAAATACATGCAGCTCGCCCGCGATGCGCAGGCCTCCGGCGACCCCGTAGCGGCGGAGAACTATTTCCAGCATGCCGAGCACTATCTGCGCGTGATCGCTGCGGCTCAAGAGCAGTTCCGACCGAACCAAACCTTCTTCCGAGCGGATGGCGCTCCCGCGGATCCACGCGAGGACATGTACGACGAGGGCGAGGAAGACATGGGCGCGCCCATCATCAGCGATGGCGAGCAGCAACCCGCGTTCGGCACGCGCGATCCGCAGCCCATTCTTCCGCGTGACGCTCAATTCTATCCGCAGCGGGAACAAGCATACGGACGGCAGCCCGCCGCCGCGGCGCCGCCTCCGCCCAATGGACAGAACGGACAGGACGACGGCATAGATCGTCTGCCTTCCTTCGTCACCGGCGCAGCGTCGGCAGCGTCGGCGCCGCAGCCGGCGCAGGCCTACAATCCGAACGGCAGCTTCGATGGACAGCAGCAGGGGTCAGGCGGCGACCGCTTCCCGCTGCATCGCCGCCGCCGTCGCCATCGCGGCCCGCGCAGCGACGTTGCCGGATCGGGTTCGGCAGCGGGCGATGATGCGCCGCCGAGTTCCGGCGAGTAATCGATTCCACAATATGGCTCGCCCGCCGGTCGTCGGCGGCCGCGCACACTTGGCGCACGGCCGCACTCCGCGCGATGGCGCGTAATTAGGCAGTGCCCGGCTCGCCGTCGTCGTCATCGAGATGATCGTCGTCGCCGTCGTCCGCCTCCTCCGCTGCGGCAGCGGAGCTGTCCTTGTCCTCTTTCGGCGCCCCGCGCGTGGCCGGCTGTTCCGAGGGCTGATAAGACGGCGGCGTGTATGTCAGTTTCGGTGCGGTCTTCGACGGCGGCGTAGGATTCGCCTTGCGTGAGCGCAACAATCTGAACAGCAGCAGCGAGCGCCCCGTCACGTTATAGACGTGTCCGAATTTCAGCCGGACCGCGTCGAACTCGTCTTCAACGTCGCCCAGATTGGTGTCGATGAGCCTGAGCCAGGCGCGTCCCCCCGCGACACGCGGCAGGGTGAACAGCACGACGTCGTGGTGCGAATTGACGATGAGCAGCATCGTCGCGTCGCTGCCGCGCTTGCGGATGCCGGAAGCCTGTGCTCGCCCGTCGAACACGACGCCAAGGCATTTCGCCTTCCCGTCGCTCCACTGCTCCGGCCCCATGACAAGTCCTTGCGGATCGAGCCAGGTCGCGTCGCAGACGCCGAGTTCTTCGTTCCATTCGCCGGTGAAGAATCGGGAACGCCGCAGCACGGCGTAACCCTGTCGCAACTCGGTCAGGCGCTGCACGAATTGGACCAGCTCGGTGCCGTCCTCGTCCCAATCCCAGTTGACCCAGCTGACCTCGTTGTCCTGGCAGTAGGCGTTGTTGTTGCCGCCTTGCGTTCGCCCGAACTCGTCGCCGGCGGTGAGCATCGGCGTGCCTTGCGAGAGCAGCAGCGTTGCGAGGAAGTTCTTCTTCTGCCGCTGGCGCAACGCGCGGATATCGGGATTGTCGGTCGGTCCTTCGGCGCCGTGATTCCAACTGTAATTGGCGTTATGGCCGTCGCGATTGTCCTCGCCGTTCGCTTCGTTGTGCTTGTCGTTGTAGCTGACGACGTCGTTCAGCGTGAAACCGTCATGGGCGGTGACGAAGTTCACGCTCGCCCACGGCTTGCGGCCGCGCCGGTTGAAGATGTCGCCGGACGCCGTCAGGCGGGCGCCGAACGGCGCGAGAAGACCTTCGTCGCCCTTCCAGAACCGGCGCACGACGTCGCGATACTGGTCGTTCCATTCCGCCCAGCCGGGCGGGAAGCCGCCGACCTGATAGCCGCCGGGTCCGCAGTCCCACGGCTCGGCGATCAGCTTGACCGATGACAGCACCGGATCCTGGCGGCAGGAATCGAGGAAGCCGCCGCCTTCGTCGAAACCGTAAGGCTCGCGCCCGAGAATGGTGCCGAGATCGAAGCGGAAGCCGTCGACATGCATTTCCTCGACCCAGTAGCGCAGGCTGTCGGTGACCATCTGCAGGACGCGCTGGTGGGAGAGATTGAGCGTGTTGCCGGTGCCGGTGTCGTTGATGTAGTAGCGCTTCTGGTCGGGCAGCAGCCGATAATACGACGCGTTGTCGATGCCCTTGAAGGAGAGCGTCGGGCCGCGCTCGTTGCCCTCCGCGGTGTGATTGTAGACGACGTCGAGAATGACCTCGATGCCGGCGTCGTGCAGGCGCGCGACCATCTCCTTGAATTCTGAAAATGCGAAGTCCGGCACGCTCGCGTAGCGGCGCGCCGGCGCGAAAAAGCTGATCGTGTTGTAGCCCCAGTAATTGACCAGCCCCTTGTCGAGCAAATAGGGGTCGTCGACGAAGGTGTGTATCGGCAGCAACTCGACCGTCGTGACGCCGAGCTGCCGCAGATAGTCCACGACGGTGGGATGGCCGAGCCCGCGGAATGTGCCGCGCACCGGCTCCGGCACGTCCGGATGCAGCTTGGTGAACCCGCGCGCATGAAGCTCATAGATGATGGTGCGGTCCCACGGCACTTTCGGCGCGCGGACCTGCCCCCAGGTGAAGGCCGGATCGACCACCCGGCACTTCATCATCAAGGGCGCCGAGTCGCGGTCATCGAAAGTGCGATCGTCGGAGCTCTCGAGCTTGTAGCCGAACAGCTCGGGCCCGAATTTGAGCTTGCCGACCACCGCCTTGGCGTAAGGATCAAGCACCAGCTTGTTCGGATTGTAGCGGTAGCCCTTGTCGGGTTCGTAGGGGCCGTGCACCCGATAGCCGTAGATCGTGCCGGGGCGGGCATCGGGAACGAAGCCGTGCCAGACCTCGTCGGTGTATTCGGGCAGCTCGATGCGTTCGATTTCCTTTTCGCCGGCATCGTCGAACAGGCAGAGCTCGACCTTGGTGCCCGTAGCGGTGAACAGCGCGAAGTTCACGCCCAGGCCGGTCCATGTTGCCCCCAGGGGATTCGGCGATCCCTCCCGCAGCCGCGGCCTTTTCGTTTCGCGAATCCGACTCTTTCCGTTCCCCGCGCGCGGTGGAACGAGTCTCACTTGCTCCGTCATGGAAGGCCCCTGGATGCCGAAAGGTAGGTGGATGGGTCAAACAACATTTAACCCCGCACGAGAAACAAAGTTCCAGATTGTGCAGTTGCAGCAGAACGAAAAGCCGTCTCGGGCACCTTTCGCTTGTTAGGACGTTATATTGCGTCCGGCGCTTTGCCGGCGGGAGACGGTTTTATGTCAGACAATGAGAGGCGACAGGGTCAGGTGCGGGTTTCGGCTGCCGACCTGCCGTCGCTTGCCGGGCTCCTTACCCTGGCGGTCAGCGTCGTCACCATTGCCGCGCTCTATTTGGCGCGCGACCTTCTCATTCCGCTCACGCTCGCAGTGTTGCTGAGCTTCGTGCTGGCGCCGCTCGTGCGGCTGTTGCGGCGGGCGCGGCTGCCCTGGCCGCCCGCCGTGCTGATCGCGGTGCTGCTGGCCCTGGCGGTCCTGCTGGCGGTCGGCGGCGTCATCGGCGCCCAGATCGCGGGTCTCGCCGACGATCTCCCGGGGCGGGGGGCTCGGCGGCGGACCTCCGGGGTACGGAACGAGGATTCGCAAGAAAGTAGATACGGTCCAGGAGCTTACGATCGGACGGGTCAACCGCTTCCTGGCGCGTATCGACGAATTGCGAGGCAGCAAGAGCGCCCTGGGAGGGTCCTCCTCCATTTCCGGCGGCGGGGAACAGTCATCGGGAGAAGGCGGCTCGTCCGACGCTGCTTCCCCCGATGGCGGCGCCGCTGCGGCCTCCTCCAAGACAGCTCCGACGACGATCCTGGAAAAATTCCTCTCGCCCGTGCTCAGCCCGCTCGCCACGCTCGGCATCGTGCTGGTGATCACGCTGTTCATCTTGCTGCAGCGGGACGATCTGCGCGACCGCTTCATCCGCCTGGTCGGCGCACGCGATCTGCATCGCACCACGGTCGCCCTCGACGAGGCGGTCAAGCGGCTGAGCAAGTATTTCCTCGCCCAGCTCGCGCTCAACACCGCCTTCGGGGTGGTCATCGCGGTCGGGCTGTATTTCATCGGTCTGCCGAGCCCGGTCCTGTGGGGCGTCGTCGCCGGGCTGTGTCGCTTTATCCCCTACATCGGCGCGTGGATCGCCGCCGCGTTCCCGCTGGTCCTCGCCGCCGCCGTTGATCCGAGCTGGTCGACGGCGGCCTGGACGCTCGCGCTGTTCGTGGTCGCCGAACCGGTCATGGGACAGGTCATCGAGCCGGTTGTTTACGGGCACTCGACCGGGCTGAGCCCCGTCTCCGTGGTCGTCGCCACCATCTTCTGGACGTGGCTGTGGGGCCCGATCGGGCTGATCCTCGCCACCCCGCTCACGCTGTGCCTGGTCGTTCTCGGCCGCCACGTCGACCGGCTGGAATTTCTCGACGTGCTTCTCGGCGACCGGCCAGCGCTCAGTCCGATCGAGAGCTTCTATCAGCGCATGCTCGCCGGCGATCCGGACGAGGCGCAGGACCAGGCCGAACTGCTGCTGCGCACGCGGGCGCTCTCGGCCTATTACGACGATATCGCGCTGAAGGGGCTCAAGCTTGCGGCGGAGGACGCATCGCGCGAGGCGATCAGCATGGCCCAACTTCTGAGCATCCGCGATGCGGCGCAGGAGCTGGTCGACGAACTCGACGAGTACAACGACGCTCCGCCCGCCGCCGCCGAACCGCCGGCCGAGCCGGTGTCTTCCGCTCCGGCGGGGGCTTGGGACGCAACGGCGCCGCCGGAGGGCCATGCGGGGGACGGGCGTCGCATCGGGACGGTTCTCTGCGTGCCGGGAGTAAGTCCGCTCGACGAGGCGGCGAGCGCGATGCTGGCGCAGTTGCTGGCCAAGCACGGCCTCGAGGCGCAGCGGCTGGCCGGCGATCGGTCGTCGCGGACGGCCATTGCAGCGCTTTCACCAACGGACATCGCGGTCGTGTGCATATCCGCCCTGGAAACGGGCCGCAGCCACGCGCGGCTCCGGCTCCTGGTCCGGCGCCTGCGCCGGCGCCTGCCCGGCGCCCAGATCATGATCGGCCTGTGGGCGCAAAGCGAGAACGGCGCGCAGGCTGCGGACATGGTGGGGGAGGTGGGGGCGGACCGGTGCGTCGTCTCGCTCGCACAGGCGGTGCGAGTCTGTCTCGACGCAACGGCGTCCGCAGCGACGGATTTGGCGGAAAAGGATTTGGGAGAGGCAGCCTTGGTCGGGGCGGCCACTCCCCCGCTCCGCATCAAGACCGCCGGCGCAGGGGCAGGCTAGGCCTCCGCGAGGAAACCGCAGCGAATCCCGGCCGAATGA
>ERZ724513.860-NODE-860-length-15237-cov-5.654723_pt1 | contig 15237 bp, 7 predicted proteins | sample MGYA00376046_ERZ724513 | MGnify/ENA primary metagenome ERZ724513 (study PRJEB28724, sample SAMN07190883) | activated sludge metagenome | isolation source: activated sludge of sewage treatment plant in Hong Hong | place: Hong Kong | collected 2016-03-17 ...
CGGGTGACGGAGTGGATGCCGCTGGTGAGATCGGCTCGGGCGCGGATATGGGTGGGATCGCGGCCGGCGCGGATATTGGCGTGGGAGATGCCGAATCTTGGACTGGAGTCGCGGCAGAAGGAGCAGGCGGGAGATCGGGTTGTGCCGGTTTTGGACTGGCAGCTGGCGATCCCGGTAAACCCGTCCGCGTCACCGGCGGCAGTAACACTACCTCAAAACGCAGCGATTTGGGCAAACGGATCGGCCACTGATCAGCCGGAACACCGAGGAACAGCGCGGCATGAAAACCGAGCGCTAACAGCAATGCCAGCACCAGCCGGCCAGTGGCACCCGAATCACGGTCGATGAAGTTCATCCGCTATGGCAGTCGTCAGCGCCGCAACCGCCGCTCAATGGCAAGCATCAGATCACCGCCGATATCCAATCCGAACTGGGCATCGAGTTCCCGCGCGCAGGTCGGGCTCGTGACGTTGATTTCGGTCAGCCAATCGCCGATCACGTCCAGTCCGACAAACAGCAAGCCCATTTCTCGGAGTCGAGGCGCCACCTGCGCACAGATCCAGCGGTCGCGCTCGGTCAATGGCACGCCCTCGCCACGACCTCCCGCCGCCAGATTCGCGCGAGTCTCACCCGCTTGTGGAATCCGCGCCAACGCATAGGGAACCGGCTCGCCGTCGATTAACAGAATGCGTTTGTCGCCGGCGGTCACTTCTGGGATGTAACGCTGCGCCATCACCGACCGCCGGCCGTGCGCGGTCAGTGTTTCCAAAATCACGTTCAGATTGGGATCGTCCTGACGCAACCGGAACACCGATGCGCCGCCCATGCCATCCAACGGCTTGACCACGATATCACCCTGTTCATCCAGGAATGCCTTGAGCCGCGCCGGCTCCCGGCTCACCGAGGTCGGCGGGCCACATTGCGGAAAGTTCAGGGCGAAAAACTTTTCGTTGGCATCGCGCAGGCTGCGGCACCGGTTGACCACCAGCGTTCCAGCCGCCTCGGCTAATTCCAACAGATACGTGGTGTAGATGTACTCCATATCAAAGGGCGGATCCTTGCGCATTAAAATCACGTCCAGTTCCGCCAATGGAAGATCCCGCTCGCCGCAGAACGTGAACCAACCGTGTTTGTCGTCCTTGACATTCAGCAAGCGAGCCCGGCCAAACGCTTCGCCGCCGCGCGCGTATAGATCGGCCTGCTCGAAGTAATGCAGCTCCCAGTTGCGCGCTTGGGCGGCCAGCAACATGGCAAAGGTGGTATCCTTTTTGATAGTGATGGTGGCGATAGGGTCCATCACCACCCCGAGTTTGAGGGTCATGTTAAGCGAATCCGTGAGGTTGGATGATTCGGCCGAGGCAGATATCTGGCTGGAGGATCGAGGATCGATCAACCGTTGCGGGAAAGAACAAGGAGGATGCGGTTTCTATCATGGCGTCATACTCTTGAGTATGCTAAAAGATACGCTAAAAAGATTATCAATCTAGATGCGTGGCTCAGCGTTTCGCATCTAGATCAAGAAAGCCGGCGATCTCCGAAGGGATCGCGTAACGGCCGTCCCGCTCCTAGACTCCGCGATTTGAGGACAGTTAGGTGGCAGATGCGGTAATCACTCCCTCTACGGCGTCACCTCCGCTGCATCCATTCGATGTGCTGCTGCGCTTGGACCAGCATATTCGCGAGCGAGCGCCGCCCACTGCGGCCAGCGCACAGCTGTCGGAGATCAAGGGACAGCTTGCGACGCGTCTCGGTTCCTGGAACCTGCTATTCTCCATGGACGATGTCGCCGAAATCATTCCGCTCCCGCGTGGCATCACTCGGGTGCCGGGCGTCAAACGCTGGCTGCTGGGAATCGCCAACCTGCGTGGCAGGGTTATCTCGGTATCCGACTTGCGGGATTTTGTCGCCGGCCGACCCACGTTGCAATCGCCTACCTGCCAGATCATCGTCGTTCGTGCCGGTGGGTGGGATTATGGTCTATTAGTAGATGAAGTGATCGGGATGCGGCACTTTGGTCCCCAACACCGATTACCGACGCTGGATACCGTGGAGGAAGGCTTGCGGCTCTTCGTCGCGGAAGCATTCTGGAGCGACAATCTGTGCTGGATGGTGTTCAATACTCGGAAATTGCTGGCGGAGCCTCAATTTTTGAATGCGGCCAGCTAGCGTCATTTTCCAGAATTTCCCCGTTGGGCCAGCGGGTGGAGTGGCTCGGGCTTAGTTCAACGAGAAACAACAATGCGTGATTCGCGAGATCGTTCGGCGCAGAAAGGATTATCGGTCACCTACACGGCGCTATTAGGCGCGTTGGTGATCTTCATCGTGCTGATGGGTGTCATCTTCACCACCCTGGAACAGCGGGGCAGGCAGAATGACCTCTATCTCAAGCTCGTCGGCGAGCAGCGGTTCCTGTCGCGCTCGTTGGTGACGGAAGCCCTTGAAGCCGCGCGGGGTAAGGAAGCAGCGTTCGCCAGGCTGAAGGAGGGGCGCGACCGCTTCAGGCAGGTACTCGATGGCCAGAAAAACGGCAGTCCTACCTTGGAACTGCCCCCCGCGCCGGCGGAAGTCCGGTCGCAGCTGGACCAGCTAGAAAGCCGTTGGACGCCGATGGAAGCCGACATCGATGCGATATTGGCCGGGCGCGGGCCGATCATGGCTGCCAGCAATTTCGTGCCGCTATTGGAAAGTGCGCTCACCCAGATCGTCACGATCTCCGACGAGGTCGCTAAGAGTCTGGCAAACAACCGCATCGATCCCCGGCAAATTTATCAGGTCACCAATCAACTGGTGCTAGGGCAACGGATCGAAAGCGATCTGAAACGGATGTTAAGCGAGGGCGGCGCCGGCACTGCCGCCGCTGCCGACCGGTTCGGCCGCAACGTCAATTTATTCGGCCGGATCTTGAGAGGCATGCGGGATGGAGATGCCAAGCTCGGCATCGACCGAGTCACCCTTCCCGACAGTGGGAGCAAGGTGGTCGATCTCGCCGAGCGATTCAAGTCGCTGGAAACCGAAGCCACTCGCATCGCCGATTCCGCACCCGAATTGGTCAAAGTACAAAACGCCGCTCAAGGCGTTGCCGAGAAAGGCGATGCCTTACTGGAAGCGAGCACCAAGCTGCTTGACGCCTACTACCAGAGCAGCCGTCAGTTCAGCTTGTTCGGCATCCACTTGAATTATCAGATCGCCTACCTGTTCGGTGTTCTCGCCCTCATCCTGTTGCTGGTACTGGTCTACCTGCAAAATCGGGAAAGCCGACAGCGTTTGCTGGAAACCGAGCAGCGCAAACAGGACACCGAGGACCAGAACCGTCGTAACCAGGATGCGATCCTGCGCTTGCTCGACGAACTCGGTAACCTCGCCGAAGGTGATCTGACCGTACAGGCCAGCGTCACTGAAGATATCACCGGCGCCATCGCTGATTCCATCAACTACGCGATCGAAGCGCTGCGCGACCTGGTATCGACCATCAACAACACTTCGGGGCTGGTCGCGAGTGCCGTGCAGGAAACCAGCGCCATCGCTGACCGACTGGCCAAATCCAGCGAGATTCAAGCCCGCCAGATCGACAACGCCAGCGCGACCGTCGTGCAGATGGCGCAATCCATGGACGACGTATCATCGAAAACCGCCGCTTCCGCCGAGGTGGCCGAGAAATCGGTGGGCATCGCACACGAGGGCGGTGATCGGGTGCGTCGAACCATTCACGGCATGAACGCCATCCGCGAACACATTCAGGACACCTCCAAGCGCATCAAGCGCTTGGGTGAATCCTCGCAGGAAATTGGCGATATCGTGGCATTGATCAACGATATCGCCGATCAGACCAACATCCTGGCGCTGAATGCCGCGATCCAAGCCTCGGCGGCAGGCGATGCCGGACGCGGCTTCGCGGTGGTCGCCGACGAAGTACAGCGACTCGCGGAACGGTCCAGCAACGCCACCAAGCGTATCGAAACGCTGGTCAAGACCATTCAGGCCGATACCAATGAGGCGGTCATCTCCATGGAGAAGAGTACGTCCGAAGTGGTCGGCGGCGCCAAGTTGGCCGAGAAAGCCGGCGAGGCACTGGAAGAGATCGAAAAAGTCTCCGCCAACCTGGCGGAACTCATCGACGAAATCTCCAAGTCCGCCGGTCGGGTTTCGGAAATGGCCTCGCGGGTATCGAGTGCCATGGTTTCCATCAACGAAATTACCGGACAGACCGCCGAAAGTAGCGTAGGGACTGCATCCGCCATCGGCAAATTGAATCAGCTGGCGCGAGAGTTGCGCCAAGCAATTGCCGATTTCCGGCTGCCCGCTTGAGTCATCTCGTTAGAGACGGGATGCGTGAGGCAAACCGTCGTCGTCCCGATCAACCCGGTTCCGGCCGGCAAGGGTCCACCGGGGGGGATGTCGGCATGGAGGTAGCGCAATGATTTCGCGTCGTGTCGCCGATCACCCGCTGGGCGCTCTCAATGACGACCTATCGCTGGCCTTGCAACGGATTCAGTTTGACCTGGATGCCTATCAACAGGAGCCGACCGAATCCACGCCACTGGAGGCGATGACCAACACCATCGGCCAGATTCGGGGTCCACTGGTTACACTAGAACAGCGCAAAGCAGTTACTCTTCTCGACGAAATGCGCTTGCTAACCGTGGGATTGATCAAGGGCAAGCTCCCCGCCTCCTTCGACCCGACCGTGCTGCGACAGGCCGTCACCTGCTTGGCCCACTATCTGGAATCCTGCCTGATTCCTGACGCTCGACCAGCAGACAGCACATTGGTCGAGATGATCGATACCCTTCGTCGAGCGCGCCAGCAGGATGTACCGAGCACTGCCACTGTCAGCAAAGTGCCGATTGTTTCGTCTGATGTGACCCGAGAGAGCATTCTGGACGAGCTGAAGCAACTACGGAAGACAGTTGCCGACGCTCCAGAGAGCGTTGTCGAACAGCCCGAGATATGGGAGTCGCTGCAACGCGAACTGGTGACCGTGCACCGCATGTTGGCCGGACAGGAATGGACACGAGCAGCCTTGGCTTCCGAGCGGTTGGGGCGGATCGCTGGCGCCCTGGCCACCGACGCCGAACATTACCGGTTGCTCGCTATCGGCGTCTTTGGAGAGATCTTCGTCGCGCTGTGCCATTATCTGGAGCCGTTGGGCAACGAGCGCCCTGCCGCCGGCACGGTTTTAAATGAGGTGGAAAACTACCTGACACAATTGGAAACCCTGCTTGCGTTGCCAGCGCGATCCGAGCCATCAACGTCCGATCTGGCTCTCGCCCCAACCCACTCGGTCGATTCGATGGGAAATTCCATTGCCGTGCCCGACCTTCCCTTGATTCTGACCGGGCCATCCGATCACCAAATACCGGTTGCCGACTTGGCTCCAGCTGTCGAGTTGGAGTTGGAGCTGGAACAAAAACCGGTCATACCGGACGAAACATTGTCCAGCGGACTACCGACGCCCGATCTCGGTGAATACCCTAATTTCGCCCTCGATTCCGTCCCGCCGGTTGCCAGCGAAGAGATCGATTTGATCGATTTGCTGGACCTGAAGGAGGCCGATCCGGAGTTCATCGAAGTTTTTCTGGAGGAAGCGCGGGGAGAATTGATCGCCATTCGGGAGCAGTTGATCAATTGGCGGAGCAATTTCAACGATCGCGATGCGCTGACCACGATTCGCCGGGCTTTCCATACCCTCAAGGGTAGCGGCCGCATGGTCGGCGCGACTGTGATCGGTGATTTTGCCTGGGAATACGAGAATCTGCTCAATCAGGTTTTAAGCGGAACGCTGAATCCGAGCATGGCCCTTTGCGATGCTGTCGCGGCGGCGGTTTCGGCGCTGGCGCCGCTCGTGGGCGAAATTCCGCCACGGGGTGGCGAGCTGGATGTCTTGCCGACCTTGATCGCCCAAGTAAAAAATCTGCCTTTCACCCAGGCGGAGGAAGCGGTCGCACCGCCGGCAGCCCCTGTCGAATCTACCGCGACCTCGCTCTTGATGCGGAGAACACTGCGACCCACCGCACCATCGCCGGTCATATCGCCGCCAGCGCCCGCCACACCGCTAGCGAGCGCGGCTGTGGAAATCGATCCAGAATTTCTGGAAGTCTTTCTGGAAGAGGCGCGCGAGGAACTGGACCGCATTCGCGAACAACGAATCGTCTGGCAGCGCAATCTCACCGACCACGAAGCCTTAACCACGATTCGTCGGGCCTTTCATACGCTTAAGGGTAGTGGCCGCTTGGTCGGCGCGACCGAAATCGGCGAATTTGCCCTGGAATTCGAAAACCTGTTGAACCGGGTTTTGAGCGAGGAACTACCCGCGTCCACCGCGATAGCCGACTTGGTCGGCGAGGCTGCGAACGTGTTGGATCGCCTGGTCGGCAACGAACCGGTCACCGACCAAACCAAGCCTATGATGGCAGCCTTGGTCGAGCAGGCTCGCACACTATCGCCAGCTGTCTTGGCCGACACCGCATCCACGCCGCCTGCCTCTGTTCAACCGCCGGAAGTGGTTCTGCCATCTGTCCCCGCTCAGCCGGCCGAGGTCGCTCTACCGCCCGCGCTTACCCAACCGTCCGAGGTCGTGCGGCCAGCACCCGCTCAAACGACTGGGCAGGTTCCGCCACCTGTGGTTCCAGAGCAGGCCGCGACGTCGGATTTGGAACTGGCACAGGTTTTCCAATACGAAGCGACCGAAATTCTCGATGCCAGCGATCTCATTCTGCAACGACTGGCGACGGAAACCGATCAAACGGTATTGTTGAACGACCTGCGGCGGAACATGCACACGCTCAAGGGCAGCTCGCGCTTGTCGGGCCTGCTCTCCATCGGCGACTTGGCACATGCCGCCGAATCGGTGCTGGACGCGCTCAGTAAAACCGCGGGCCGTGCCTCGTCAGTGGTACTCGACGCCCTGCAACAAACCGTGGATTACTTGAACCGGATGGTGGCGGAAGCTGCCGGTGGTGCCAGTCCGGCTGCCGCGACCAAAACGATCAGCGGCTTACATCGCCTGGCCGATGCCCTTGCCGCGGGTGAACCGATCACCGAATTGTCCCCGGTCTTGCTGGCCGTCGAACCGACGCCAGCAGAGCCGATCAGCAAGCGGCGGGCAGCAACCCCACCGTCCGAGCCCGCCGCGTTCCAGACCATGACCGAACTGGATCAGGAGTTGGTACAGGTCTTCCAGACCGAAGCCAGCGAGATCCTCGACTCCAGCGACGCTATTTTGGCGCGCTTGCGCGGTGACCCGACCAGCACCGAACTGCTGAATAACTTGCGCCGCGAGATGCACACGCTCAAGGGCGGTTCGCGGATGGCCGGCTTCATGACGGTCGGCGAGTTGGCTCACGCCGCCGAATCGGTACTGGACGCGCTCGGCAAGGGCACGCTGAAGGGATCGTCACGGATAATGGACTTGATTCAGCGTGCCTTGGACGGCCTGCACCAGATGTTGGCTGGCGTACTCAGCGGCGCTCAACTGCCCACGCAGCGGGAATTGATCGAGGAATTGCATGGCGTGCTCGGTGCCAGGCCCATCGAGCGCTCCAAACCACTATTGCCGGCGGTGACCGCGACCCTGACCGCCGCAGCCGCAGCCGCAGCCTCGGCGACCCAGTCCGCCGAGAAACCTGCCGCCGCATCGGCCGTCGATAGCATCCGTGTGAGCGCCACCCTGCTGAACACCCTGGTCAACCAAATGGGTGAAAGCAGCATCTTCCGCGCCCGAATCGATCAGGGCGTCAGCGCGATGAGCTTCAACCTCAACGAGCTGGAGCAAACCATCGTGCGCTTGCGCCGACAGGTGACGAATTTGGCTACCCAAGCCGAGGCGCGCATTCAATCGCGCCACGATCAGGATGCCAAGACACATCAACTGGAATTCGATCCGCTGGAGCTGGACCGTTTCACCGAGCTGCAACAAGTCAGCCGGTCGCTGATGGAGGTCGCCGACGATCTGAGCAATATCGGCAACGCGCTGGGCGAGCATGCCCGGGAAGTCTCCTCATTGCTGGACCAGCAGGGCAAAGTCAACAAGGAGATTCAGCAAGGTTTAATGCGCACCGGCATGGTCCGGTTCGGCGGTATTGTCTCCCGGTTGCGGCGGGTGGTCCGACAATCGGCCCAGGAATTGGGCAAGCGGGCGGAATTGCTGGTCGGCGGTGAGGATGCGGAAGTCGACCGCAGCGTGCTGGAAAATATGATCGCCCCCCTGGAGCACATGTTGCGTAACTCGCTGGCGCATGGAATCGAGCCACCGGAGCTGCGCCGGGAACGCGGCAAACCCGAGATCGGGACCATCACCCTGAGCCTGCGCCGGGAAGGGGCGGAGTTGGTGCTGGAGTTGAACGACGACGGCAGTGGTCTCAATTTCGACGCCATCCGGGCCAAAGGTGAGGAAAAGGGTCTGTTATCGCCCGGACAGCCGGTTACCGACGAGGAATTGATCGCGCTGCTGCTGCGTCCCGGATTTTCCACCGCGACCTCGGTTACCCAGATTTCCGGGCGAGGCGTTGGGATGGATGTCGTCAGCGAAGCCATCCGGGCCATGCGTGGTGCCTTGCTGATTCAAACCGAAGCCGGCCAAGGTACCCGCTTCACCATTCGCCTGCCGTTCTCGCTGGCGGTGACCCAAGCGTTGCTGGCGCGAGTGGGTGAATCCCTTTTCGCCATCCCTCTGCTGAGTATCGAATTAGTCACCCGGCTCAAGGAGAGCGAGTTTCAGGCGTATCTGTCCGGTGATCCGGTTCACCATCGCTACAACGAGCGCAACTATCCGATCCACAATCTGGGCTTGCTGATCGGCGGTGGTCAGATTCCGTCGTTCGATGAAATCGTGGATCGCCGGCCGCCGACCCTCTTGTTCCGCAGTGCCGAGGCCAGCGCAGCCTTGCAGGTCGAAGCCGTGCTGGGCAATCGGGAAATTATCGTCAAGCCAGTCGGACCTCAGTTCAACGGTGTACCCGGTATTTCGGGTGCGACGGTGCTGGGCGATGGCCGAGTCGTGGTGGTGCTGGAATTGGCGGCGCTGGTGCGTAACATCGGCTCCCAGGCTCAGAAACAGGCGGAAAGTCGCGCGTTGCGGGTGGCGCGACTGGAAACCCGGCAGGAGAAGATCAACGTCATGGTGGTCGACGACTCCATCACCATGCGCAAGGTAACGGTGCGAATCCTCGAGCGGCACAATATCGCGGTCACCACCGCCAAGGATGGTCTGGACGCGGTCGCAATGTTGCAGACCCAGGTTCCCGATCTGGCGATCCTCGATATCGAGATGCCGCGCATGGACGGATTCGAGGTTTTGGCTCACGTCCGCAATCAGCCGCACTTGCGCAACATGCCGATTATCATGGTCACCTCGCGCGGCGGCGAAAAGCATCGCGAGCGGGCCATGAAGCTCGGTGTCAACGACTATCTGACCAAGCCCTATCAGGAAGAGCAGTTGATGCACTCGATCCGCGAGATTCTCGGTGAACGCGCCCTGGACCTGATCACTTGAGGTGCGCGGGATCAGGCCTCCGACCGTCGAACCGATTCTCGCGCCGCACGTCACGGATACCGTTATGGAAGCTTCGAATCTTCGTTGTTTGTTGATCACGGTGCAAGGTGGCCAAGCCATCCTGCCAAGCAGTGTCGTGGTCGAGGTGCTGCCCTTCGCATCGCCGTTGGGAATCGAAACGGCACCGCACTGGGTGATTGGTGCCATCCTATGGCGTAATCTGACCACACCACTGGTCAGCCTGGGGCGTTTGATCTTTCGGGTGCAACCCGAATCCGATATCAATTCCCGCATCATCATCGTCAATACCTTGGGCAACGATTCCCGTTTGCCGTACTTCGGGATTGTGGGCACATCGGCGCCACGACCGATCAACCTCCGGCGTGACGAGCTGCAACCGAACGGGGAGATCGACGATGAGGATTTGTACTTGCCCGGAATACTGAGCTGGGCGCGCTACCAGAACCAACCGATCATCATTCCAGACCTGGAAGCCATCGAAGCGGTGTTGAAACCCCTGATTCGCCGGGCTTGACCCGAATGCGGGCTTTCCGGTCACAGCGCCGATGCGGCTAAGCAAGATCAAACTGGCGGGGTTTAAGTCATTCGTGGACCCCACGGTGTTGCATCTGCCCAGCAATCTGATCGGCATTGTCGGCCCGAACGGTTGCGGCAAATCCAACATCATCGACGCCGTGCGCTGGGTGATGGGCGAAAGCTCGGCCCGTAGTCTGCGCGGCGAAGCCATGACCGACGTGATCTTCAACGGCGCGGCCAATCGCAAGCCGGTCGGGCAAGCATCCATCGAACTGGTATTCGACAATCATCAGGGCCGCATGGGCGGTCCCTGGGCCAGTTACGCCGAGATCGCGATCAAACGATTGGTCGGTCGCGACGGGCAATCCAGTTATTTTCTCAACGGCACTCGCTGTCGCCGCCGCGACATCGCCGATATTTTTTTGGGCACCGGACTGGGGCCGCGCAGTTACGCCATCATCGAGCAAGGCATGATTTCACGGGTGATCGAGGCCAAGCCCGAGGAGCTGCGGATTTTTCTTGAAGAGGCCGCCGGCATTTCCAAATACAAGGAACGCCGCCGCGAGACCGAAACCCGTATCCGTCACACTCGCGAGAACCTCGAACGGCTGAATGATGTACGCGATGAACTGGGCCGCCAGCTTCAGCACTTGCAGCGGCAGGCGCGGGCCGCCAGTCAATATCGCGAGTATCGCGCCGAGGAGCGGCGCCTCCGAGCGGAATTATTGACCCTGCGCTGGCGAAACCTGCGCGCCGACCTACAAGCGAGTGAACAGGCATTGCACCGGCAAGAGACGGTACTGGAGGCGATACTAGCCGAGCAGCGGCAGCTGGAAGCCCGCCTCGAAGCTGGGCGCATCCAGCGCGCGGAACTCAGCGACGCCTACAACGACACCCAAGGACGCTATTATCAAATCGGCGCGGAAATCAACCGGCTTGAACAGTATCTCCAACACCAACACGAGCTGCGGCGGCGACGCGAGGACGACTGGCGTCAGGTCGCGATGGCGCTAGAGCGCATCGAGGCACAACGGACGCAAGATCGGACGCAACAAACCGAATGGGCGCATGAGTTGGTCGTCGCCGAGCCGGAACTGGCGCAAGCGCTGGCTGCGGAGGCGGCTGCGGAGGCAGCACTGGCCGTCGTTGAGCTGGCCTTGCGTCAAGACCAAGCCGATTGGGAGGCGTTTGGCCGGCGCAATAGCGAAGCCCAGCGGCAGATCGAGGTCGAGCGCACCCGGATTGAGCATCTGGAGCGGCAACTGGTACAAGGCGAACGACGCCTGGATCGGCTACAACACGAACAGGAGCAGTTAAACGCCACTGATCTCGACAGCGCGCATGCCAACTTGCGATCCCTGGAACAGGAGATCGCCGTAGCCTTACAGCAGGATCAAGAACGCCTGGCCCAGATCGAAGCCGAGTCGGTCGCCACTCGGGAAGCGCTGCGGCAAGTCGAGCATCGTTCGCGGTTGTTGCGAGAGCAGATGCAGACCGGGCGTGGGCGGCTAACCTCGCTGCAAACCCTCCAGGAAGCGGCTCTAGGCCGGCATGTGGCTGAAGTGAACGACTGGCTGGGCGCACGGGCATTGACCCACGCGCCACGCTTAGCCGAACAACTGGCGGTGGAATCCAGTTGGGAAGGAGCCGTCGAAGCAGTGTTGGCTGACTGGCTGGACGCGGTTTGCGTACCTGATCTCGACGCGGTCATACGAGCTGACGGCGCGGACCTGAAAAACGGCCGACTGACTTTACTGGAACCTTCCACCGCTTTGCGCACCGACGCCCCCGCTTCCGCCCTAGCGACCAAGGTGCATGCGCCGTGGCCACTGACCGACCTGCTGGGCAGCGTGGATATCGCCGCCGATGTGGCCGAGATGCTGGCACGCCGCACCGATTTAACCGATGGCGCGGCCCTGGTGACGCCAAACGGCGAGATTTGCGGGCGACACTGGTTGCGGCTGGGGCAAGCGGCGGACGAAAGCGTGCTGCAACGCGAACAGGAAATCCGCCAGCTCGAAGCCGCGCTGCGCGAGGATGAGGCGTCGCTGGCACAGCAAACGGCGGAAACGGAACGACTCCGCTTGCGGTTACACGACGAGCTCGAACCGCAACAGCGGGCATTGCAGCAAACGGTCAACCAGCGCCATCGCGACCATGCTCGCACCCAGGGCGAGGCGAACGCGTTGCGATCCCGTTGGGAGCACGCCCGCGAGCGTCACGCCGCGCTCGGCGAGGAACAAGCCGAACTGGAGGAGCAATGCGGGCAGGCGCGCGAGCAACGACAACTGGCCCAATCACAGTTGGCGGAAGCGCTGCTGATCCTAGAGGAACTCCGGACCGAACAGGCCGAACTGGCAGCGTCCAGAGCACGATTAGACGATGATCTACGCCGATGTCGGGCTCAGGCCAATAACGCCCGTCAGAAAGCGGCAGGCCAAGTGACTGCGGTCGAAACCCTGCGGACCCGCTTGACTGCCGTCGAACAAGCTTTGGAACGACTGGAGGCGCAACAGCTCCAGTTGCGTGACCGGCAAGCGGGCCTGGAACGGGAGCGCGCCGCCGACGCTGACGCAGCACTGACCGATGCCGAGGCAGATCTAGCACATGCCCTGGACCGCCAACTGAGAGTCGAGACCGAGCTGCGGGATGCCCGCGAGGCGCTGGAAACCCAGGAGGCCGAATTAGAAACCGGCGAGCGAGATCGGAGTGACTGCGAACGACGGGCCGAAAGCCAACGCCGGGTAATCGAGGAGCAGCGGTTGGCTTTGAGTGAGGCGCGGGTACGTCAGCAGAACCTGCGCGAGCAGTTGCACGAACTGGCTTGCGAGCCGGAAACGATCGCAGCCGGTCTGCCGGTCGACGCAGCCGAGCCCGACTGGCTGGCGCGGCTGGAGCAGGTAGAGCGACGCATTCAACGTTTGGGCCCCATCAATTTGGCGGCTATCGAAGAATGCACTCAACTGACGGAACGCAAGCACTATCTCGACGCTCAAAACGACGATTTGTTAGAGGCGCTGACCACTCTAGAAAACGCGATCCGCAAGATCGACCGGGAGACCCGCTCCCGATTTCGGGAGACGTTTGACCGGGTCAATACCGGGTTAGGCGAACTGTTTCCCCGCTTGTTCGGCGGCGGGCAGGCCCATCTGGACCTGACCGGCGAGGACGTGTTAGATGCCGGCGTCGCGATCATGGCCAAACCGCCAGGCAAGCGGATCGGCTCGCTTAGCCTGCTGTCCGGCGGCGAGAAAGCGTTGACCGCTGTCGCCCTGGTATTTGCCATCTTCCAGTTGAACCCGGCGCCCTTTTGCCTGTTGGACGAGGTGGACGCCCCCCTGGACGAAGCCAATGTCGGTCGGTTTGGCGCCCTCGTCCGGGAATTGTCCGGACGGGTCCAGTTCATCTTCGTCACCCACAATAAAGCCACTATGGAAATTGCCGAGCATCTGGCCGGTGTCACCATGCAGGAACCCGGCGTTTCGCGGCTGGTTGCCGTCGATGTCGGGGAGGCGGCCCGGCTGGCGGCGGTCGGCTGATCGCGGCGGGTAAGGTCGAACGGGCAAGTACCCTTGTTGTTGGCGCTGATCGGGTAATGCGGTGGCCGACAGCATTTGATAGAGTAAAAGCCTAAAGTATGGGCGGAGAGGCGCTATCTTCAAACCGCTGACGCGGCAGCGGTGCTGGAAGATATTGTTCTCGTTTGAAAACCTTGACGTAATCTGGTTGCGGCTGGCGCAATCTGGAGCCTTGGATTGATGGCAATGGATAAAACGCAATTACAGTGGCTGCTGGCAGGTATCGGGGTCATCATCGTCGCCTTGATCTATCTCTGGGGAATTCGCGCCCGGCTTCGCGATCAAATCCGCAACCGCCGTCGTCGATCCTCTCTGGTCAAGGAACCGAAATTGGGCGATACCTCGCCACCAGTGCCGGAAGAGATCGGAGAAGCGCACGAGTTCGGCGAACTGGGCCGGATCACGCCCGATCATCACCTGGCCGACAAGATTCTGGTCGATGTGGAGATTCGGCCGCTCAATCGCGGGATCGATGCCGAGCGTGCGTCCCCGTTTGAAGAATCGTCCTTGGAAAGGCAACCCGTGTCGCCTCCCCCAACAAGCGGCTTGTGGTCAGTTAATCTGACACCTGAACCAGTACCCGAATCGATTCCTGCATCTCCCCCCGAACCGGTCCTCGCACCGACGCCAAGCGAACCCATCGCTAAAAAAGAACGGGCAACCGAAACTCCACCCGTTTTGAAAACCACCATCGCGTTGACCGTGATGGCGCCGCGTTACCAGCTCTTTCGGGGAACCGCGATCCGAGCGGCGGCCGAGGAGGCAGGACTCCGGCTGAGTGCCGCCGGTTTGTTCGAGCGATACCCGGAAAGCGAAAGCACTTCCGATACGCCGGTGTTCAGTCTAGCTCACTTGCGCAAGCCGGGCTCGTTCGAACTGGGAACGTTGGCCGAATTGACCACACCGGGCTTATTGTTGTTCATGAGCCTGCCTGGCCCCCTCGATGCGATGAAAGCATTGGAGTTGTTGTTGCTCACCGTTGATCGGGTGGCGCGAAAGCTCGGTGGGGTCATTTGCGACGAGAACCGGCACAAACTGACCAACCAGGGCTTGTCGAATCTGCGCGATAAGGTCGCCGAACTGGAACGGTCATTTCGATTGTAGGCACGATTTAATCTCGGTGGAGTAGGCTTCATGACGGCTCCCAGCGCCGCCGCCGAACGGGCCGCCGAGCTGCGTGCCCAGCTCGACCGGCACAATTACCGCTATTACGTTCTGGACGACCCTGAAATTCCCGACGCGGAGTACGACCGGCTGTTTCGGGAATTGCAGGCGCTCGAAGCGGAATACCCCGAATTGCGCGCCCCCGATTCGCCTACCCAGCGCGTGGGCGGCAAAGCGCTCGAAACCTTTGTGCCGGTGCGACATCGCGTGCCGATGCTGTCCATCCGCACCGAAACCGATACCGGCCCGGGCGGTGCGCTCGCGTTCGACGCTCAGATCCGGCGTGAACTGGGTTTGGGGGAAAATCAGACAGCCGTCGAATACGCCTGCGAACTGAAATTCGACGGTCTGGCCGTCAGTCTGCGCTATGAGGATGGCGTGCTTGTTCAGGCCGCCACTCGCGGTGACGGCGAGACCGGCGAGGATGTCACCCAAAACGTCCGTACCATCAAAGCCGTGCCGCTGCGG
>ERZ724513.862-NODE-862-length-15235-cov-4.323386_pt1 | contig 15235 bp, 15 predicted proteins | sample MGYA00376046_ERZ724513 | MGnify/ENA primary metagenome ERZ724513 (study PRJEB28724, sample SAMN07190883) | activated sludge metagenome | isolation source: activated sludge of sewage treatment plant in Hong Hong | place: Hong Kong | collected 2016-03-17 ...
GCGGACGGCCTGCAGATCTCCCACGAGCCCATCCGCGTCGTCCGCGGGCGGACCGACCTCTTCGAGTACGGCCGCGGCGCCTTCGCCACCCGCCTCGCCGTGATGGCGGGCTCGGCGGCGGCCATCGCGACCGAGGCGCTCGCTGAGAAGGCACGCCGGGTCGCAGCGCACGAGTTCAAGGTCAGCTTCGAAGAGGTCGAGCTCGTCGAAGGCGGCGTGGAGGTACGCGAGAACCGCGCCCAGCGGCTGACTCTGGGCGAGATCGCGCAGCTTCTCGAGCCGATGAACGCCGCGGCGATGAAGGAGGAGCCGGGCTTCAGCGCCGATGGGTGGTTCCGGACCGACCACATGACCTACCCCTATGGGCTGCACGCGGCCGTGGTCTCCATCGACCGCGAGACCGGACACCTCGCGATCGAACGCTTCATCGTGGGGTACGACGTGGGCCGGGCGCTTAACCCGACTCTGGTCGAGGGCCAGATCACCGGCGGGGTCGCCCAGGGCATCGGCGGCGCCGTCTATGAGGAGTTCCTCTACTCCGAGGACGGCACCCCGCTGTGCACCACCTTCATGGACTACCTGATCCCGACCGTCCGCGAGATGCCTGACGTGGAGATCCTCCTGACTGAGGACGCCCCCAGCCCACTCAACCCGCTCGGGGTCAAGGGTGCCGGCGAGGGCGGCACCACGGCGGTCGCAGCCGCGATCGGCTCTGCTGTCGACGACGCGCTTCGCATCCCGGGGGCGATCACCTCCGTACCGATCCGTCCCCTACTGCTCAGGCGACTGGTGGATCAGGTTTCAATACCATAGAATGTCTTTCACCAGGATTGACATAGGCTCAGAGCGGAGACCTCCATGCGCATCGTCGACATGACGCACCCCTACAGCATCCACACGCCCGGTTGGGTCGGGTACGCCGGCAACAAGATGTACTACACGCAGAACCTGCAGACGAACCAGATCGTCTCCCAGCGGATCGAGTCGTCGTTGCACACCGGCACCCACCTCGACGGACCCATGCACGGGACCGACGGTGGTCTCGACATGGCCTCCCTGCCACTGGACAAGCTGATCCACCCCGGCGCGATCGTCGACGTGTCCGACGTCGTCAGCGACTGGGACCTCATCGAGCCCGAGCACATCACGCGCAACGTGGAGATCAAGAAGGGCGACATCCTGATTATCCACACCGGGTTCATCGACTACTACCAGGACATGCCGAAGCAGGACCTGGTCCGCTACTTCACCATGCACCCGGGCGGCTCGGCGCGGCTGGCCGAGTGGATGGCCGACATGGAGATCCGGTGGTGGGGCATCGACGCCGGTTCCGGCGACCACCCGATGAACACCACGATCCGCAACATGCGCCCCGACCTGCTCGCGGAGTTCGAGAAGCACGTGGGGATGTCCTACAAGGAGTTCTTCGGCGAGTACACCTACACCCACCACATGTCGGGGCGCGAGATCACCTCCGACATCTTCCCGATGCACCACTTGGCATTCCAGGACGGTTGCATCCACGCCGAGAACGTCGGAGGCGACCTGAAGACCGTGCTGAACCAGCGCGCAATCATCGGTGCATTCCCCTGGAAGATCGAGGGCGGAGAGGCGTGCCCCTGCCGCATCATGGCCTTCTTCGACTGCGGCGCCGACGAAGTCATCGAGGGCTTCACAAGCAGCGTGGGCTGATAAGGAGACTGGGGACATGCTGCTCAACAACGAATTCGAGATCGACTGCGGGATTGACGAGGCCTGGGAGTTCCTGACCGACCTCACACGGGTCATGCCCTGCATGCCCGGCGCAGCGCTCGAGGGCGTGGAGGGCGAGAACTACCTAGGCAGCGTCAAGGTCAAGGTCGGACCCATCTCGGCGCACTTCCGCGGAACGGCGCACTTCGCGCAAAAGGACGACAGCAGCCACAGCGCCGTGATCGCGGCGGCCGGCAAGGATCCCAAGGGCCAGGCCGCCGCCAACGCGCAGATCCACGCGCGGCTGGAGCCTGCGACGCAGACGCGCACACGGGTGCTGATCGACACCGAGCTGGACATCTCCGGGCGGATGGCCCAGTTCGGCCGAGGTGCCATCGCCGACGTGAGCAACCGCCTGCTAGGCCAGTTCGCCGCCAACATCTCGGCCGCTATCGGGCGCCCGGCGGCGGCGAGCACCTCCGCTCCGTCCCCTGCGTCGTCAGCCCCGACCTCCCCCGCGGCCGCCTCCTCGTCACGGGTCGCCGACGGCGGGGAGAGCATGGACATGCTGTCTCTTGTGGTACCGATGATTAAGGAACGCTACGGCCAGGCGATCATCGGGGGCCTCCTCGGCTTCGCCCTCAGTTGGCTGGCCTTCGGTCGGCGGTCACGGTCGGGGGGTGGGCCTCGCCCGACCGAGGCCCGCGAGTTCGGTCCGTGGGACGACTGGTATCAGCAGCGATGACAGAGCGACTACCGCGACTGACCCCGGATGCGCTCGACGACGCCCAGCAGGTCGTGTACGACGGCATCGCGGGTGGCGACCGGGCGAAGGGCGTCCAGCACTTCCCGTTGACCGCCGGTGACGGCTCCCTCAACGGGCCCTTCGGGATCATGCTCCACGCACCCCAGCTGGGCAACGCGCTTCAGCAGTTAGGGTCGGCGATACGCTATGGCACTTCCCTGACCCCAAGGGTCCGCGAAATCGCGATCCTGATGGTCGCCCGGGCCACGGGGTCGGCCTTCGAGGCATGGGCCCATGAGCCCATCGGCCTGGCCGTTGGCCTCACCGAGGCCGAGCTGGAGGCCGTAGCCCGCGGTGACTTCACTAGCACCGACCCGGTCGAGCAGGCGAGCGTGGACCTGGTGGCTTGCGTCCTCGACGGAGCAGCGCTCGACGACGCGACGTACGCCACCCTGGCCTCCCGCCTCGGCGTGCCGCCGATGATCGAAGTCATCGCCCTTGTCGGCTACTACCGCACGCTGGCCGACCTAATGCAGGTCTTCGACGTGGGAGTCCCCTCCGACGCCTGAGGGCGAGCAGACCTATGCCGACCGAATCGGCGGCGGCTGGAACCGGAGCTCATCGAGCGACGAGATCCGCGGGACGTCGACGGCTAGGTGCCGCGCATACCGATCCAGGAGCACGACTGGCATCGATGCCGCGCGTGCTCCTGAGACGTCGTTCTCCAGCGAGTCCCCGACGACCAGGCAGTGCTCGGGCCTGACCCCGAGGCGAGAACAGGCAGTCGTGAACGCCCTGGGGTCCGGCTTCGCCGCCGGGAGCTCCGAGGACGCGAAGACGGGGACGCCGGTCGCGGCAATACCTGCTGCGACGACCTTGCGTCGCTGGTCGTCGCCATCGCCGTTCGTCAGGATCCCGGTCGCAAGCCCTGCCTGCCGAGCGCGGTCCAGGGCGCTTAGAGCGTCGGGGAAAGCTCGCCACGCATCGACATACGCCGCCCAGTAACGGCCGAAGGCAAGGTCGGCCTCGACGTCGTTGAGTTCACGCTGCGGGAGGAGCGCCCGGATCCGAGCGCGACGCTGCTCGGCCTTGGTGAGCTCACCGGCCTGAAATCGGCGGTAGTACGTGGTCTCAAGCTCAAGCCAGCGCTCGCGGAGCAGCTGATAAGCAATGTCGAGACCCTCGAGTCGGCGCCATCGGGCGAGCGCCTCGTCGACCGCACCTCGATGATCGAGGAGGGTGTCGTCAAGATCGAAGAGGACGCCGCGAAGCGGTGAGGGGTAGATCCCGGAGAACCTACCCCTCACCGCTAACACTCGCTTGGCGTTCCTAACCGTCAGCGAAGACCCGGGTGAGCCTCGCTGTCCGGCAGCTTGATCTTCTCGCTGGCCAGGTCAGCGAGGACCTGCTCGAACTCGGCCTGGACCTCGTCGCTGACCGCCGGGTTGTCGGCGTAGTCGAGCGCCGTCAGGCCCTTCGAGCCATAGGTCAGGTCGAAGGTCGTTGGGTCCTTGAGGCCGTTCTCAGCCTGGTCCATGAGCTCCTCGATCACGCCCTGCCAGTCGAGGCCGACGGTGAGGAGTGTGCCGTTCGGCGCCCACTGCGCGGCGTCGCCACCCCAGGTGGCGCACTGCGCCTGCGCCTCCTCGCAGAGCCGGAGCCCGCCGACAGCGTCCTCGGTGCCGGAGAGCAGGTAGATTTGCTCGATGCCTTGGTCGAGGAGCGTTTGCACCTGCTCGCGGCTGGCCTGCACGTCGGTAAAGCTGTTCGTGCTCAGCTTGGTGATCTTGTAGTCCGGGTTCGCAGCCTTCGCGCCAAGCTCGCAGCCCTTCTGGATCTCCACCTCGAACGGTGCCTCCTGGGCGCCGACCACGCCGATGCGACCGTCGGGGGACTGCTTGGTCAGGAGCCAGCAGGTGGAGTAGCCGATCTCGAGGTAGCTCGCCGTGCCGGCGTTGAGGTTCGGCTTCTGGGTCACCCCGAACGCGGTCACGATCATCGGGATGTCGGGGTAGTCGGCGGCGACAGCCTTGGCTGCGTCCGCAAGGACGAAGGTCGACATCAGCATGACGTTGGCACCATCGTCGAGCATCTGACGAATCACCGGCTCGGCGCGCGTCGCGTCGTAAGCGTCGAACGTCTCGGTCACGGTGGTCCCAGGGTTGTCATCGATGACCGCCTGCACGGAGTCGTGCCAGGAAGCACTCCACGGTTCGACCTCCGGCCGAGCCTCTTGAATGAGGCCGAGCTTCATGCCTTCGCCCGAGCTCTCGGAGCCGGAGGACTTGTCACTCCCCCCGCACGCGGAGAGGACCAACGCCCCCGAGATCGCGGCGGCCAGCACTACCAGACGCTTGTTGCCCATTGACGAGCTCCTCAATATCCGCCGAGAAAGGTTTCAATGTTGTTTAACAACGTTGACGTGCGCTGAATCTAGAGCCTCACTCGCTGAAGGTCAATGGTGTTGAAGCAACTTCAACAGAATCGTCATCTCGCCGTGACAACCATGAGTCGACGAGGTCGTTGGCGTCCATGACCAGTCCGAGATTGAGCGAGATGATGGTGAGGGCCGCCTTCTCCAACTCGTCGTTCGTCCCGGCGACGCAGTCGCGAACCACGATGACCCGGTAGTTGTGGTTGGAGGCGTCGAAAGCGCTATTGAGGATGCAGCAATCCGTCATGCATCCGGTGAGCACGACGGTCCGGATGTCCATCTGGCGAAGCAGGAAGTCGAGGTCGGTCGGATAGAAGGCAGAGAGTCGCTTCTTACTGCTGACGATCTCGTCCCCGGGCAGCACCTCGGTGACTATGTTGGTCCACTCGGTGCCTTCCAGGGCGTGCTGGTCGACGTTCGGGATCCCGCCAACGTACTCGGCGAACGGTAGCCGCCACGCGCTGGGGATGCCGTTCACATCGTCGGCTCCGGAGGGCCGCAACCCAGTCCGGACATGGACCACGCGAGCCCCGAGATCGCGGCCGCGGCGGTGCACGGCGTTGACCTCATCGATGATGGCCCGAGCACGGGGAGCCGGGCACGGACAGTTGGGGCTCTCCGACAGGTGACCTTCGTGCATGTCGATGGACACGAATGCAGTGCGGGACAGGTCGAAGTACGACTCGTACGAACCGTCGGCGGGAAGCGCTCGCCGCTGGCCGTAGAGGTAGGAGTAGTCGGTCATCGGAGGCCTCTTTCGCTGGTCGTCGCTACTGGGTAAGGGTTCTGGGCGCACTGGAGCGCATCCGAGTGCTCGCCACGAGCATCAGGATCACGACGATCCACGGCAGCGCCCCGAGCAGTTGGATCGGAATGTCGGAGTCCTGCGACACGCGGAGCTTCATCGCGTCGAGGAGGGCGATCAAGAACGCTCCGGCGATCGCGCCGGGCACCGTCCACCGTCCCAGGATGACGATCGCGATCACGATGAGACCTCGGCCGTCGACGATGTTCGGTTGGTAGGAGCCGACCGCGCCGAGGGTCAGGGAGGCGCCACCGAGACCGGCGAGCGCACCACAGGCCAGGACGGCCAAGGTCTGGACGACGCGCGGGTCCTTGCCGCGCTTGCGCACGGTCTCCGGCTCGTGACCTGTCGCGGTGATGGTGAGTCCGGCCTGGGTCCGTGAGAACAGGAGGTAGACCACGACGCAGAGGACTAACGCGATCCAGTAGAAGACGTTCTCCGAGAACAACGCCTTCCCGATCCCGGGGATCTTCTCCAGCACCGGCACCGTGAAGATGTGAAGCTTCGGGGTCGCGTCCTGGTTGTTCTTCTGGACGTAGAGGAAGTTCGCCAGCCCGGGAACCATTACGAAGAGGGCGAATCCCACCAGGATGGCGTTGCCTCTCAACCAGACGGCTCCCACCGCCATGATGCTCGAGACCAGGGCCGCCACCACCGCCGCCATCAAGATTGCGGGCAGTACGCCCCAGCCACCGACGATCACGGCGAACGCCGTGAAGGCGCCGGCCGTCATGAAGCCTTCCAATCCAATGTTCATCACGCCAGCCCGCTCGGAGATGAGCTCTCCCAGGGCGGCCAGCAGGAGGGGAACCATCAGGCGAACGGCACTGCTCATCACCGCTTCGAACGTTTCCACGGCGACCTCCTCTTCGGGATGCGGATCTCCTTGGTGGCGCTGCGCCCGCGTTGGATGGCATAGGCGAGCAGGATCAGACCGAGCACGACCTGGACGATCTCGGGCGAGACGTTGGCACCGACCTGCAGCCCGTCGCCTCCATGCAGGAGAGCACCGAGGAGGAAGGCGGCGATGATGCACCCGAACCAAGTCAGGCCGCCCAACAAGGCGACGAACAGGCCGGCGTACCCGATCGGGTCCGCGACGGTCGTGTAGAGGCGGTGGTCGATGGTGACCACCTGCATCCACCCGCTGAGCCCGGCCCCGACACCACCGAAGGCCATCAGCCCGACGAGGTAGCGCCGACGGCTGATCCGGGCTTGTCGGGTCAACTGCGGGTTGGCGCCGAAAACACGGAGCCGGTATCCGGTACGCGAGCGGTCCAGCGCCCAGAGCAGCGGCACGAAGGCGAGCGCGATAAGCAGACCGTAGTGAGCGCGCGTGTCCGGGATCAGCACCGGCAGTGCCGCGTTGTCCGGCACCAGGTCGGATTGGGGCAGGTTCGCGTAGCTGCCCTTGAACGGCCCGTTCAGGAGCCAACCGATGGCGGAAATGACGATGAAGTTCATCGCCAGCGTGGTGATGATCTCGTTCACCCCGAACTGCGCCTTCAGATAGCCCGGGAAGGCAGCAACAAGGGCACCGGCCGCCGCGGCAGCGAAGCCGCAGATCACGATCGAGACCATGCGCGGCTGATCGCCGAGCTGCAGGGCCAGCGCGGTGGCCACGAACCCTCCGGCTGCGATCTGACCGGGAGCCCCGATGTTGTACAGCCCCGCGCGCAGCGAGGGAATCAGGGTCAGGGCGACGAGCAGCAGCGGCGTCGCGCGGACCAAGGTCTCGCCGAAATTCCGCCACGTCCCAAAGGTCGAGTTCCACATGGAGTCCCAAGCGAGGACGGGGTCCACCGACACGGCTTCGAGGACGACGACGAGCACGAGGATGCCCGCAGTAGCCGCACCGAGGATCGCTGCCGCTCGCCACAACAGGGCGTGAGTGACCGCTGCTCGGTCGCGTTGCGGACTGTCATTTCCTGGGGTCTCGACCCCGCTCTGGAGCAGCGTCACACCACACCTCCCATTAGTCGGCCGAGGCGCTCGGCGTCGTGGTCATCGGGAGCGATCTCGCCCACCACACGACCGTCGAACATCACGACGACCCGGTGGGCGATCTGGCGCAGCTCATCGATGTCGGGGCTGATCATCACCACGCCCGCTCCAGCGTCGGCGGCGAGCAGCAGCGCATCGCGCACCTCGGAGATCGCTCGCACGTCGAGGCCGCGGAACGGGTTGTGGGCCACCACCAAGAGCGGGGCCTCGTCGAGCTCCCGGCCGACAACAGCCTTCTGCTGGTTACCGCCCGACAAGGCGCGCATCGGCTGGTCGACGGTGGCGTAGAGAACGTGCGACCGGTCGAGCACCTCGGTCACGTGCTCGCGAACCCGCTCGCCGTCGAACCACGCCCGACCTCGCGAGAACTCGGGTCGACGATGACTGCGTAGGAGGAGGTTGTCGCTCAGTGAGAGGTCCACCGCGACCGCGTCGCGGTGCCGGTGCTCGGGGATGTAGGCCGCGACATCACCGCCCGGGCGCTCGAGTACGCCGCCCTGCGGGTTGGTGAAGCCAGCCAGCACCTCGGCGAGAGTCGTCTGTCCACTGCCTACAACCCCGGCGACGCCGACGACCTCACCGGCGTGGACGTCGAGGTCGAGTCCCTTCAGGGGCGCCTCGCCCGGCATCGGGCTGGGCGCCGTCACGCCCCTTGCGGAGCAGACCAGCCGAGCGCTCTCGCTGGTCTCGGCGACAGTCCGCTTGCCCATAGCAACCTCGAGCAGCTCGCGCCGGTCCGGGTCAGCAGGATCGGCGGCGACCACCTCGCCGACCATCTCGACGGCCAGTTCCTCGACGGTGACGGCGTCGGACAAGTGACGGCCCACGACCCGCCCGCGGCGCATGACGGTGATCCGGTCGGCCAGTCGCACGACCTCACCCAACTTGTGGCTGATGTAGACGACCGATCCGCCCTCCGCGGCGAACTTCTGGATGATTCCGCCCAGCGCCTGGGCCTCCTCGGTGCCGAGCGCCGCGGTCGGCTCATCGAGCACCAGGACCTGGGCACCGCGTGCCATCACGATCAGGATCTCGAGCCGCTGCCGCTGACCGACCGCGAGCAGCTGGACAGGAAGGTGCGGGTCGATCGTGCCGCCGAACCGCTCCGCCAATTCGTTGATCGTTCGGCTTGCACGCTTGCGGTCAGCGACGGGACCCTTCGGAAGGGCGAGGAGGAGGTTCTCCGCGCCCGTCAGCTCAGCGATCAACCCGCCCTCCTGCTCAACGAACCCGACATCGGCCCGGAAGCCAGGCGAGGCCCCGATTAGGTCGATCGCCTCGCCCTCGAGGAGCAGGGTGCCCGCATCCGCGGACATCTGACCGGCGAGCACCCGCATCAGAGTGGACTTACCTGCGCCGTTCTCCCCCACGAGCGCATGGATCTCACCGACGGCGAGGTCGAAGTCGACTCGATCCAGAGCGGTTACATCTCCGAAGCGCTTGGACACGCCCCTGAGTTCTACTCGCTGTTGCGGCATCGCGCTCCTCGGGTGGCGATCGGCGAGGCTCCGCCGACCCTTCTTGAAATGGACTCAATCACATTGAACCCTGTCCGACCGGTCGGGGGAACCGTCGATCGGCGGCTGGGACCGAGCGCTCCGTTCTCGCGCTCATGCCCATGGCTCAGCCTTGCGCATGATTGAATGACTTTCAAGGGAATTGTAATTTGAATCGAAGTCCGCCGGAAGGATCGACCTACATGTCGCGACAGATCGAGCTGGATGAGTCACGGCGAGCCGAGCTCGTCGAATCGCCCGCACCGACCGTGCTGGACGACGGCCATGTCCGGATCCGGGTGGTCCTGGCCGGAGTCAACTACTGGGAGGTGATGCAACGCCAGGGTCGAGTCCCCCTGCCGGGCCGGATCCCGGGCACTGAGGGCGTCGGGGTCATCACCGAGGTCGGCGGCGATGTCGACTCCCTGTCCGCGGGCACCCGCGTCGCATGGTCCCGCGTCCCCGGGAGCTGGGCCGAGGTCATCGCGGCGCCGGCCACGAGCCTGGTGCCAGTCCCGGACGGCGTACCGGACGAGGCCGCGGCCAGCGTCCTCTTCCAGGGGCTCACCGCCCACTACCTCTGCCACGACACCTGGCCGTTGTCGAGCGGGGACACCGCGATTGTCACGGCCGCCGCAGGCGGTGTCGGCCAGCTCCTCACCCAACTCCTCGTGGCAGCTGGGGTCCAGGTGCTGGGCGTCGTCTCGAGCGAGGCAAAGGCTGAGGCCGCACGCGCGGCCGGTGCGAGCGCGGTCCTGCAGTACGGCGAGGATCTCGCCGCGCAAGTTCTCGCACTGGAGCCAGGCGGAATGGCCGCAGTCTTCGATGCGATTGGCGGTGGTGTGGCCGAACCATTGATCGGCAGCCTGCGACCCCGCGGGGCGATGGTGCTCTACGGGTCCTCGTCGGGGCAGGAGGCCCAGATCGCTGCCCGCGACCTCTCGGCCGGCTCGTGGTACCTGACCCGCGCCGCGGGTCGCGACTACCTCGGTGACGCCAGCACCATCTCCGCGCGATCCGTGCACCTGCTCGACCTGGTCGCACGCGGCGTAATGCGGCCTGCGATCGGTGCGACGTACCCCTTGGCCGAGGCCGGACGCGCGCTCGACGACCTCGAGTCTCGAGCGACCGTCGGCAAACTGTTGCTACGCCCCTGAGGGATGCCTGCGATGGGTACGTCAAGGGTGTTCGAACCCACTCAGCTCGGCCCCGTCTCGGTCCGGAATCGGTTCATCCGAGCGGGTACCGGGGAATCGATGGCCGATGCCGCCGGGCACGTCGGCGGCGACTACGTCCGCCTACATGCGGCCTTGGCACGCGGCGGGGTAGGGCTCGCGTTCACCGGACACATATTCAGCCATCCTCGTGGCCGATATGGGAGCCTGCAGGCCGGGCTCGACCACGACAACGCCATCCCTGGTTTCCGCACCGTCACCGACGCCGTCCATCGGCAGGGCGGTCGAATCTTCGCCCAGATCGCCCATGCCGGCAGCCAGTCGATGGTGTTCAGCACCCAGCCGCTTGCGCCCTCACCGGTCAACAACGTGATGACCGGTCGACCGGTGGCAGAAGCAACCGCCGACGAAATCGCTGAAGCCATCGACGCGTTCGGCCAAGCTGCTCGGAGGGCCATGGAGGCGGGATTCGACGGAGTACACCTGCACGGCGCCAACGGCTACCTCATAAGCGAGTTTCGGTCACCACTGACCAACCGGCGCGCGGACCTCTGGGGAGGCAGCCAGGAGAACCGCGATCGATTCCCTCTGGAGGTCGTCAAGGCGATCAGAGCCGAGCTGCCAGCCGATAAGGGATTCACGATGAAGGTTGGTGTCCAGGACCTGGTCGAACACCCAGGCGGCCTGGCGATCGCGGATTCGATCCCCAGCATCGCCGCGTTCGTCGCCGCGGGGCTCGACGGCGTCGAGGTCTCGTCCAACCTGATGAGTGACTACGTCAGCGCCTCCATCCGGGGCTATGTGGCTGTCGACCGCAGGCGCGCTCTCGCCGACCTCCTCGTCCATCGGCTTCACCGCTCTACAGTCGAGCCCGAGGCCTACTTCCTACCCTTCGCCCAAGCCGTACGCGCGCAGGTTGCCACCCAAGTCATCCTCGTCGGCGGTCTCCGGCGACTCCCAACGATCGAGTCGCTGATCGACGAGGGCGAGGTCCAGTTCGTCTCGATGGCTCGTCCTTTCATTCGGGAGCCCGACCTCGTCCAGCGCCTTCAGGCGGGCACGCAGAGCATGCCGGCTTGCGTGAGCTGCAACATCTGCCTCATGCACGACGAGCACCACGCGCTGAAGTGCTGGAGAACGCCGAGGAAGGGCCTGCTCGAGCACGCCCGGTACCGGCTCAACGGTGGCTTCAAGGACGAGGGGACCGGACGGAAGCCCTCGGCAGGCCATCGGTCCAAGTAACGTCGCCGACAGCTCGGACGCTGCCCGCGAGCAGCGCGCATGCACTGGTGGCGCAACGGGCGCGCGCATCGACTCGCAACGGCGTCAGACAAGCAGGAGCCGACGTCTCCCCTGACCACGATGCTAGGCCCCCACGGTTACGACCAAACAGTAAGCCCAGTCAGTAGCTAGTCCCTAACGTTGCGCTGCCCAACTTAAGGAGGTGGCGATGATCTCCTAACTTGGGTACACCCACACTAATGGGGATCCTTAAGTTACGCCAGTGAAACTTCGGCTGTTAGCGTAAGATCCTAACTTGTGGACGTTGATGCACTACGCGTGAGCCCGGTCGGTCAGCTCGTTCCCATCGACGGGCACGACGAACAGGGCAAGGAGTTCTCCTACTTCGCGTTCCTTCCCGACCCACTTCCGACCGAGATCAACCTCTCTCCAGCAACGTGGACCAAGGTCGCCGAGGCATCCGAGGCGCTCGGGCGACTCCATCAAGCGTGTGCGCCGCTGCCGAACCCCGGTCTGCTGATTGCACCCGCCCTCGCGAAGGAAGCCGTAGACACGTCAGCCCTCGAGGGCACATACGGCGCTCTTGCTGACGTCCTCGAGGCGAGGCTCTCCCAAGCGCGCCCCCGATCCGCAGAGGTGGCTGAGATTCGTGCATACGAGCGAGCCGCTTGGGAGGGCTTCCGATGGGTACGGGAACGTCCCGTCACCCTGGGCCTACTCTCTGACCTTCAAGGGATCCTGGCGGCAGAGTCGAAGGACCCACAGCGCGATCCAGGGCAAGTGCGCAAGCATCAGGTGGTTATTGGACCGAAGTACGGAACGATCTATGAAGCTCGGTACATCCCCCCACCGCCCGACGATCGTCTTTGGTCTGGCCTCGAACTGTGGCAAGACTGGCTAGAGGCGAGCCACCCACTCCCGCCTGCTTTGAAAGCAGCGATGGCTCACTACCAGTTCGAGTCGCTTCACCCTTTCGGCGATGGGAACGGCCGCATCGGTCGGCTGGTGATCGTGCTGCAGCTCCTGCGCGCCGGCATCATTTCCGAACCGGCCATCACCATCTCGCCTTGGCTCCGCAAACGCCGCGACCAATACCAGGACCACCTGCTGAATGTCAGTCGCACCGGCGACTGGAACCCATGGGTCGCGTTCTTCTGTGAAGCTCTGTGTGAGCAGGCGCGGGCGCACGTCGCGGTGGTCGAGACGCTCCTGGGTTGGCTTGCTGGCGTTCGGCAGGAACTCAGTGAGCGACACTGGAGTGGGACTGTACTGAGCATCGTGGAGGACCTAGTTGATTGGCCCGTAATCACATCGGCCTTCGTCCAGCAGAAGTACGGCGTGAGTCCACCCACGGCCAAGTCGGCGATTGACCGTCTGTGCGAGATCGGCGTGCTGGCCGAGATCACAGGCCGAACCTACAACCGGGCGTTCGGAGCCCGCGCCGTCATCGACGCCGTTGAGCGCCTGTGACGCAGGCTGCGACTGATCGGGCAGGCTGGACAGCGGCAAGCCTTAGCAGGCGAGAAGCGGCGAAATTGACCTGCTGAGGGTGTTCCATGCAGGTTCGTTCCATCCCGCAAACCAACGCGTCAGCAAAGCGCGCCTCAGGTACACGGCTACCGGGCGTAACACCCCGATTGCGTCTGATTGCTACACAGACGCCCGACTGAGAAGCGGCAGAGTCGTGCGAACCAGGGTCGAACGTGTGGCTACATACTCGGCATGTGGGCGTTCGCAACTTTCTCGTCGAGGGGGTGTCCGCCTCCGGCAAGACCTCGGTCTGTCGCGAATTGGTACGCCGTGGCTACCACGCGATCAACGGCGACAGAGAACTTGCGTACCAAGGTGATCCCCAGACCGGCGAGCGCACCGACACCGCTGACACGAGCACCACCTCTGGGACGTTGAACTCGTGCGAGCCATCGCAGCAGATGCTCACGAGCCAGCAACCTTCTTCTGCGGGGGCTCACGCAACTTCACCGAGTTCCTCGACGTGTTCGACGAGGTCTTCGTCCTCGACATCGACACCGACACGCTGCATCGGCGACTTGACCAGCGTCCGCCCGACGAGTGGGGCGCTCAGCCTTCCGAGCGTGATCTCATCTCACGCCTGCACGAGACCAAAGACGACATCCCCGCCGCTGGCGTAGTCATCGACGCGACTCGACCGCTCATCGACGTCGTTGACGAGATAGTCAGGCTCGCGGGAGACGCCCACGCCGCCGGGTGACAGAGCGTGTGCAGATGCACTCATCTCGGCTGCCATGTGAGTGCGCGTCGTGGTCGCCAGGCGCCGACCTCGGCGTGAGATACAGCAGGGGCCGAGTGCCTGCGGCGGCCACGCTCGGGCAAGCGCTGGCACAGAAAGTTGCCGCGGATTGATCGCCCGCGCCCACCCCTGCGACTTAGGTGACTGAGAAGTGCACCCACACCGCAGGAGGAGCACGCCGCAGCAACGGCGACAAGCGAACATCGCGAAATAGTCCCCGCCCCGGTGACACAGCGGTGGCCCGAATGGACGAAGCCCCGGATCCGATGGACCCAGGGCCCGTCACGTGCGCGAGGGGGAGTTGAACCGGAGGACCACCACGCTCGACCACGCATGAACAGCCGTCCTGAGCGTGAAACCCAGCTCCCGTTGCCTCCGGTTCGCTCCCGTTACCTCGGGGGCGTGCGCCCCAGGGGTGCACCAGCCAGCGTTCTTCAGTTGCGTCAGCATCTAGTGCTCGATACCTACCCTATGCGCATGCGCCTCTTGCAGTTGGGGCATAGGACAAATGCGCCCGGCGCAACACCGTGCACAAGTCCGGCTCGTCCACTTCCTTCGAGACGGTCGGCCCACATGATGGTCTCTCCGCATGGACAAGCGCGGACGCGGTTCGCGAGGCGGTGGTCGACGCGCCGAAGACCTTGGCCTCTCGCCGTTCCTGTCCGGCCGTGCAGCAGCGGCCACGGCAACGCGCTGAGCAACGCCACCTGGTCGTCCATAGACGATTAGTCTCCCGCTCGGCGACCCGGACGGAACCCCTATTATCCACAGCCCGCCATCGGCGGCGTCACGGGCGCCAGGGAGATCCGCGAGACTCAAGCCTGCTGCATCTCTCGGGAGGAAGGGCATCTGATGGACGGCGACGACCATCTCGAAGCGGGCGGCCACGCAACGGCGGCCCGCGAACACGTCTACGGCTTCAATCGCGCCTCGATGTGGGCCCGCGACCAGATCCCGGCCGAGACGTCGGACCAGCTGGCGGAGTTCGCCGACCTCGCGGCCGCGCTCCCCCAGGCGTTCTCGCAGCTCTCCAGCACGCTAGAGCAGGCATCGGCAGACCAGGTGCTCAGCATGGACTCGATGACCGATGAATCTGATCCCTCGATGGCGATCGACATTGCCCGCCTCCACCTAGAGGAGGCCCGCAGCCTCGCGGTCGACCTTCACAAGCAGCTCAACGCCGCACGCAACGCCACCGCGCACATCATCAGCCAGGGCATCGACGACGGGCAGAAGTCCATGCCCTGGGACCAGCCCTGACCTACGGCTGAGGCCTTCGAGATTTGCTCGCGCCCGGTGATCGCCCGAGCGGGTCGACCTTCCTTTGGTGACTGAGACATGACCCCGGTCAACCAAGGAGCTGCCCGTGAGCA
>ERZ724513.869-NODE-869-length-15144-cov-4.242428_pt1 | contig 15144 bp, 15 predicted proteins | sample MGYA00376046_ERZ724513 | MGnify/ENA primary metagenome ERZ724513 (study PRJEB28724, sample SAMN07190883) | activated sludge metagenome | isolation source: activated sludge of sewage treatment plant in Hong Hong | place: Hong Kong | collected 2016-03-17 ...
GGCCGTCCTTCTCGAAGAACGTGGCACGGGCCGGCTCGGCCTCCTGCAGGGCTTGGCGGATCGCCTGTTGCACGAGGTCGCGCTGCACTGGGCCGTCGACGCGCACCAACAGACCGAGCTGCCACTCGGTGCCGGCGAGGCCGCTTTCTTGCGAGAGCCAGATATCCAGCTGTCCGCGAGACAGCGGTAGGGCCCCTTCGTCAGGTTTCATCGGTGAGCTTTCCCCACTAGGGCGTCAGCCCTAAAGATCCTGGCTCTGCGCCAACCGGTCGCGGAGACTCTTCGGCCGGATATCGGGCCAGTTCTCCTCGATGTACTCAAGGCAGGCCGCCCGGTCGGCTTCACCGAACACCACACGCCAGCCGTCGGGCAGGTCGGCAAAGCTCGGCCACAGGCTGTGCTGCTCTTCGTCGTTGACCAAGACGAAGAAGCTGCCACTGTCGTCATCGAACGGGTTGATGCTCACGATTCTCCTGGCTGCTCAGGCGGACATGGCAAACAATATCGCAAAGATACGGCAGCCCGCAGGGCGGGAAGGTCATTTGTACCAGCATCGTGACTGGAGTGACATATGAGGCGATTGATTAGCCATGCTCGTAACGTTGCTGAAGTTCACGTTCATCATTGTATCACCAGTTTGGAGTGCTTTGGTGATGTTGCTGGCGTGTTGCTCCGCGACGCTTCCTATGATTTCTGTGTGGTCTGACACTGCTTCCAGTGGCGAAGACACCCGGATGTGAGCCACGACACCCCCTCCTGCTCCGTTACTTTTCTCCAAGTAACTTAACTGATCGCTAACTGATGTGTCTATATCTAGTGTTCATCGGCGTTTCGAGTGTCACGAAAGGGGTTGCCGACGGTCGATCACTGCCCGGCGAAGAAGCGCGCCGAGGGTTTGCTGGCCCGCAACGGGCCGGTCGAGGCGGTCGGCGACCTCCGGCAACTCTCACCGACGCTCCGACGAACCCCTGCGAACCCGTGCGCGGGACGTTGTTCACGGGGTTCCCAACCCACGGGTAACCACGCCCTGGCGGTGCCGAAATCGTCCCCGAGCGACGAGTACAGCCGGGCCCCCGGCAAACTGCACGGCGGCGCACCGTCACGCCAGTGGGGACGAGCGGGGTCGTGATTCTCTTCAGTCGAGAGAGCGGAACTCGATCAGCGGTCCGCGTATCCACCGGACCCGGCGCGTTCCAAACGACAAGCCGCGCACCGAGTTTACCAGTGCAAACCGGTTTTTCCCGAAGCGCGCAGGTCAGCGCGGCCGGTCAGTCGGCGTCGTGTTCGGAGTGGGGCGGGGTCCCGTGGATAGGCGAAGAACCGGCCGGCATGAACATCATGAAGACGGGAAATTTCAGCACCACACCACCGATCGGTAGCCGCAGCCTGAACGAGATGATCTCCAGTTCGAGCCGACGTCCCCGCTGCGTCTCCATCTCGAGGCGGCCCGGCAGGTACTTCGGGCTCTTCAGCCAGTCCAGGCCGCGTTCGATCGACTCGAGATTCATAACAATGAGTGTACCGAGGACTAGCAAACGCAGAGAAAACATAATCGTGCGGCCGACAACAAGCCGAATCACCAACCGATTCCCGGTACACGACCCTTGCGCCTAAGGCGGCTGTGACGGACACCACTCATCTCGCAAACAGCGATCCGCGTGTCGCTCGGACGTTCCCGACAACTTGAGTAGACACGAAACTCGTGAGGAAAGAGCAGTAGCGGCCCGACGGTAGGGTTGCGGCCATGTGGGGTTCGGTCGTGGTGCTGGCACTTGTCACGGTGCCCGACCCGCCCCGACTGCTCACCACTTTCCTTGTCACATCTCGGCCACGGCCCGGCAAAAACCTGCTTTTCTACTACCTCGGCTGCCTGGTCCTGAACTTCTGGTTCCTACTGGTTCCGCTGACGGTCCTGCACTTCCTGCCGAGCCTCGGGTCTCTGCTTCAGCGCTATGCCCCTCCCCCTGCCGCCGACGGGAGCCCAAGCCTTCAACCCATTCCGCTCGCGCTTGGTGTGCTGTCGTTGTTGATCTCGGCCCGGCTCGGGATGCGCATTCGTAGGCGTCCGAGCGGGCAGAGCGATGTGCCTTCGGCCGCCGACACGGATTCAACTGACGACGCTGCGGAGGAACCCGACAAGCCCAACCCGATCTCGACCGCGTTGTCACGGCTGGTGACCGTCGAGGAAGGTGCGACGGGAGTTGTGGCTGCACTCCGCCGTCTGGCCGCGCGCGTCTATGGCGCGTGGAAGGAGGGCTCGGTGTGGATTTCGTTGTTCATGGGGCTGAGCTACTCACCGCTCCAAGCGACGGCGGCCCTGGCCATCATCGCGACATCTGGGACTTCAATCCTCACCCAGCTAAGTGCTGCCATCGCTTTCGTCGCCATCATGCTCGCGATTGTGGAGGTCATTCTGGTGGGTTACTTCATCGCACCGGTTCTGGTCGAAGCGGTCCTTCGGTCGGCCCATGGCTGGACGCAGATCCACAATCTCGAGGTCTTCGCGACGATTTCCGCAGTAAGCGGGGTATTTTTGGTGGCAACTGGCTTGGGTCTCTTCTAGACACGCCGAGTCTCAGCAAACACGACTAAGCATGAGCCTATTCGCGGAAGCCGTCGCGGGGCTCTAGAAACGCCGGCATTGGATGACCCGATTAGGGCATCAATTCAATGCTTGGGCAAACACTATGCAATACTCCTCGGGTGAGCTCACTGGCGATCGAGGTTGTCGGCCTCACGAAGTCATTTGGAGGTGACACGTCCGCTCTGTCGGGCGTGGAATTCTCCGTTCCCGCGGGTACTGTGTGCGGCCTGCTCGGGCCTAACGGCGCCGGCAAGACGACGACGATCAACATCCTCTCCACGCTGATTCGTCCGACGTCGGGCACCGCCAGGGTCAACGGGTACGACGTTGTCGCCGAATCTGCCAAGGTGCGCCGGAGCATAGCGACGTCCGGGCAGTTCACCGCGGTAGACCAATTACTCACCGGTCGCGAGAACCTGGTGCTGTTCGGAAGATTGCGCGGGCTTCGCCGTCGGGAGGCGAAGGCTCGTGCCGAGGAACTGCTCGAACAATTCGACATGGTGGAAGCGGCTGATCGAAGGCTGAGCACCTACTCCGGGGGCATGATGCGCCGCATCGATCTCGCCACCGCGTTGGTGGTGGCGCCGAAGATTCTTTTTCTCGACGAGCCGACCGTCGGCCTCGACCCCCGCAGCCGCCGCGACGTGTGGTCCATGGTGAGCTCGCTGGCCCAGCAAGGCATTACCGTGCTCTTGACCACCCAGTACCTCGAAGAAGCGGACCTGCTCAGCGATTCAATCGTAGTCATCGACCGCGGGCAGGTAATCGCCAGCGGCACCGCAGACTTTCTCAAGCAGAAGGTGGGCGCGGGGCACTGCCAGGTCACGCCGGCCGACCCCGGCGATCTACCCCAAGTCGCGGCTGCGTTGACCGGGCTGACTGGAATCGATGTCGACATCGACATGAATACGGTGTCGGTACTCGCTCCGGATGGTGTGGCCACGCTGGTTGAGGTGTTCCGCCGAGTCGACGCGAACCAAATCGAACTCGCCGACATCTCGCTTCGCAAGCCCTCACTCGACGAGGCTTTCCTGCACCTCACCGAACGAACAGTCACTCCGTCGTGACCGCACTGGCCGCTCTCACCGAGCGTTCGCTCCAATCCTCCGTTCGTGATGGCGGATTGGTCTTCGAAACCGCGTCGCCGGTTCTGTATCTGGCCGGATTCAGCGCTGCGCTACACGGGCTGATCGAGACCGGTGAGATGAGCTATCAGCAGTACCTTGTTCCGGGGGTCGTCGTCCAGTCGATGATCTTCGTCGCGCTGTTCAACGCCGACCGTGCGGCACGTGATCGGCATATTCGCTTCAGCGAGCGGCTGCGGACAATGCCCATCTCCACGTCCGCCCCGGTGGCTGCCCGTCTGGCAGCGACACTGGCGCGGGCCGCCCTAATCTTGTCGGTCGCCCTGATAGCGGGCTACGCGTTCGGATTCCGGATGACGGGCGGTTTCGGTTACTTCTTGGCGTTCGTCGCCATGGCGTTGCTGCTATGCCTTGCCGTCGCTCTGGGGTCCGACGCTCTGGGATCAAGTGTAAACAGCGCCCAGGGGGCGGCGTACCTACTATTTGTGCCGCAACTCCTGCTGTTCATGCTGTCCACCGGAATCGCCCCCGAGCAGACCTTTCCGAACTGGCTACGACCGTTCGTCCGCAATCAGCCCGTGTCTCAGGTCGCCGAAACACTGCGCGGCCTGGCCACCTCCCACGTGGCAATGCCGAATCTTGCGGTAAGCCTGACGTGGTGTCTCGGCATGGTGCTGATCTTCGGCGCGATAACGCTGCGACTGCAGAGGCGCAGCTGATGGGAACGGGAACCGAGACGCTTGGCTCGTTGCTGGACCAGAGCTTGGTTCAGGCGGGTCGGCTGCTCACGAGATGGCGACGTGACCTCGCGGTGATGATGGGATCACTGCTGTTGCCGATCGCTCTCCTACTCGTTTACCAGGCGGTACTGGGCGAGCAGGTGCGCAGGGTCACTGGCATTCCCAGCGTCTACGGCCTGGTCCCACTTTGCGCGGTACTGTCCGCACTGTTCGGCGCCCTGGGCGACTCGGTCGGAATCCACGTCGACCGCCAGTCGAATTTGATCGGCCGGATGTGGGTGATGCCAGTTCACCGGGCGAGCGCGCTCACCGGGTTTCTGATCGCCGAGGCCGTACGGGCCCTGTTCGGGACGATCCTGATCACCGCGATCGGCGTGGCCATGGGGCTGAGGTTCACCCACGGCTGGCCATCGGCATTGCTCTACGTCCTGGTCCCCTCGGTCATGGTTGTGGGATACGCGGCGATCATCATGGCGCTGGCGATCCGCTCGAATGGGCCCAGAGCGATGACCTGGCTGGTTGGCGCGACCGTGTCACTCGCCTTCGTCAATCCCGGAACAACACCAATCAACATGTTTCCGGAATGGCTTCAGCCGTTGGTCCGGATTCAACCGATGTCACCACCCATCGAGACCATGTGGTCGCTGGCCCATGGCGGGCCGCTCCTCCTACCGGTGACGATGACTCTCGTATGGGTGATCGCGGAACTGTTGGTGTTCATTCCGTTCGCGGTGCGCGGATATCGACGGGCCGCCGAGACCGGCTCGTGGTGACGAAGGATTGACATACTTCGTACCGAGTACGTCACTTCATCACATCAGCGAAGCCGATCGGAATGCGCGATGTCTGCCGATTGATCATCGCGCCCGCTGTCGGGAACGTGGACAACGGCATCGCCAGGGGTAACGCCACCGAAGGGAAAGGATGCTCGCAGTGGCCCGTAGTAAAACCGACTCACCCAAAGTGAGCATCGTTACGACCACCCACAACCAGGAAGCCTACGTCCGTCAGGCCTTCGACAGCTTCGTCGCGCAACAGGTCGACTTCCCCGTCGAGATCATCGTCGCGGACGACGCCTCGACCGATTCCACGCCGGCGATCATCCGAGAGTACGCCGAACGCTACCCGCACCTGTTCCGGCCGATATTCAGACCCGAGAACCTCGGCCTCAACCGAAACCTCGTCGGCGCCTTGGCGATTGCTCGCGGTGAGTACATCGCTTTGTGCGAGGGAGACGACTATTGGGTGGATCCACTCAAGCTGAACAAGCAGGTGGCTTTCCTCGACGGCAATCCGCAGACCGCGGTTTGCTTTCATCCGGTTCGAGTGGTCTGGGAGGACGGCCACGCGAAGGACTCGACGTTCCCCCCGATCTACCTGCGCGGCAATCTGAGCGTTGAAGCTCTCATCTTGATGAATTTCATCCAGACCAACTCGGTGATGTACCGCCGCCTCGAGAGTTACGACGACATTCCCGCTGATGTCATGCCGTTGGACTGGTACCTGCACGTTCGGCATGCCGTCCGTGGCGAGATCGCCATGCTGCCGGAGCCAATGGCCGTCTACCGCCGCCACGCCGACGGAATGTGGAAAAACCAGATCGCCGATCCTCCCAAGTTCTGGCTGGCGCAAGGCCCCGGGCATGTGGCGACGTTCGACGCGATGCTCGACTTGTTCGAAGGCGACCCTGGACGCGAAGAACTCGTTGCGGTCATGGCGGACTGGATCCTGCACCAGATCGAAAAGGTTCCGGGCCCGGAGGGCCGCGTCGCACTCCAAGACGCGATCGCCGCGCACCCACGTTTCGCGATCCTGGCCATGCGGTACCGCTGGGAGACACGCGCCCAGCGGCTCAAGACATTTGCGCGTCGACTCGCCATCGTTGCCCCGAGCCGCAAGGGACTCGCGGACGTGTGGCCTTCTTGGCTCAAACTGCGCTAGATGGAAATGACAACCCGTTAAGCGGGTCGGAGCTGCATTTCAGCCGTCTTCACGGAAGAAGATCCCGTCCGCCTGCAGCAGCCGACCGTTCCGGGGATCAGTGACACCCGGTTGCAATCCCGTCAGTGTGAAGCCCAGGGAATACACATAATCGAGCGCCTCGCGGATGAGCATCCCACCCTCGTACAACGGCAGTAGAGACAACTCTAGTTGAATACCGACTACCCGATCATGCACCGTGGAGGTTCCACCGGCCAATACTTGTTTCTCGAATCCTTGAACGTCAATCTTGAGATAAGCACGATCGGCCGGTCGCAGAAACTCCGGCGCCACCGTATCGAGTCGGTGGATCGGCACCTCTTCGGTTCCGACGTAATTGGCTGGCGGGAAGGCATCCTGATGACTTTTCAACATCGGCAGGACGGAGCTGCTCAGGCCCGCGTTACCCGCAACGTTTATGGTGACGGTTCCGTCGGTTTCGCCGAGCGCACTATGACGGCAATCCCAAAGAGGATCGGTCGATGCATTGCCTTCGAGCAGCGAAAATGGTCCCGATTGAGGTTCGAACGAAACGATACGCCCGTTGTAGCCCGCAGTGCGGAGGTCAGTGGCGTACTGGCCCGCGTTTGCGCCCACATCGATAACGACATCCACCCCATGCGATCCCAGTTGCTTCACGAATTGGCGCTTCCAGCCACGCTCGGAATAGGGAAACGACACCTCGAAAATGGTGTTACGAGCGAAAGAGCCACCACGGCGGAATAAAGCCACGGCAACACACTACACGCGCAAACTCACCCTGATTGCGACTCCCCCTCGTGTCAACGCGCTATGCCGCCGAGCCGTTAGGCCTTCTCACCCGACTCGGGGCCAACAGCCGCACAGCCGAACATTCACTATGGGGTCGTTGCGAGATGCACAGTCACCTTCTGACGGTGCCCGCATTGGCGCGGTACCACTCGACGGTCGCCTCAATGCCGTCCCGCAGGGCAATTCGCGGCTGCCACCCCGACTCTCGCAGGACCGATACGTCGAGCAGCTTGCGGGGTGTCCCGTCTGGTTTGGTTTCGTCCCAATGCGTTTCGCCGGTGTAGCCGACGGCAGTAGCGATCAACTGAGCGATATCGGCAATGGTGTGGTCGACCCCCGTACCCACATTGACGTGAACGGGGGCATCGAAGTGCTCCAGCAGGTAAAGACACGCATCTGCGAGGTCATCGACGTGGAGCAACTCGCGCCGCGGAGTTCCGGTGCCCCAGTTGGTCACTGCTGCCGCTCCACCGGTTCTGGCTTCCTCGTATCTACGAATGAGCGCCGGCACCAGATGGGAGCCGACGGGGGAAAAGTTGTCTTCCGGCCCGTAAAGATTCGTCGGCATCGCCGAGATCCATGGAAGGCCATACTGGCGCCTGACCGCTTGGACCTGAAGAATTCCCGCGATCTTCGCAATGGCGTATGCATCGTTGGTCGGCTCCAGCGGACCGGTGAGCAAGGCATCCTCCCTGATCGGCTGGGGAGCGAACTTCGGGTAGATGCACGATGAACCCAGGAACAGCAGCCTGGGAACCCGCGCGGCAACGGCGGCGTCCAGCAGGTTCACCTGGATCTGGAGATTCTCGGACAGAAAATCTGCGGGATGTGTGTTGTTGGCCATGATACCGCCGACCCGCGCCGCAGCATCGATGATGATCTGCGGTTTCGACTCGAGGATGAAATCGAAGGTCGAGGTGCGGTCGGTTAGATCAAGCTGATCACGCGATCGCACAACGATATTCGTGAAGCCCTCGGAGCGAAACTTACGCAACAGGGCCGACCCCACCAAGCCGCGATGCCCGGCGATGTAAACCGGTAGTGAGCGATCAAGAACGCCGAGCGGAGCGCCTATAGTGCCAGTCAGTTCCAACCCGGCAACCTCGGCTTGTCGATCCATGACGTGCCATCGCATTCCAGTTCGGCGATGTCCGCGTCGACCATGATCTGGGCCAGTTCGGCGGTGTGTACCGATGCCTTCCAACCCAGCGATTCGGTGGCCTTGGCGGCATCACCGATGAGCGAATCGACCTCGGTGGGGCGCAGATAGCGATCGTCGAATCTCACGTACTTCTGCCAGTCGAGACCAGCATGGTCGAATGCAGTCTGCACGAACTCGCGCACGCTATAGCCAAGCCCGGTGGCCAGCACGAAATCCTCGGGCTCGTCCGCCTGCAGCATCCGCCACATTCCTTCGACGTACTCGGGGGCATAGCCCCAGTCGCGCACCGCGTCGAGATTGCCGAGGAATAGCTCAGACTGGACACCGGCCTTGATTCGGGCGACCGCGCGCGTAATCTTTCGCGTCACGAAAGTCTCTCCGCGCCGCGGCGATTCGTGATTGAACAGAATGCCGTTGACCGCGAACAAATCGTAGGCCTCGCGATAGTTGCGGGTCGCCCAGTACGAATAGACCTTTGCGGCACCGTATGGGGAGCGCGGATAGAACGGTGTCTCCTCGTTCTGGGGCGGCGGAGACGCGCCGAACATCTCGGACGAGGACGCCTGATAGAAGCGACAGTCGACCCGGGAGAGACGAACGGCTTCGAGTAACCGGATGGATCCCATGCCGGTGGTGTCGCCGGTGTACACGGGCTCGTCGAAACTGACGCGGACATGCGACTGCGCGGCAAGGTTGTACACCTCATCGGGCTCGATGGTGCTCAAAAGGGTAACCAGGCGGGTGCCGTCAGTGAGGTCACCGTAGTGGAGGAACAGTCGTGCACCCGGCAGGTGCGGGTCGATGTAGAGGTGATCTATCCTCGACGTGTTGAAGGTCGACGCACGACGGATCAACCCGTGGACCTCATATCCCTTACTCAGAAGCAACTCGGCCAGATACGAGCCGTCCTGGCCGGTGATCCCGGTTATCAACGCACGCTTCACTAGTTTCCTACTTCGATCGGTCCACGCTCGACACCATTTCATCGTCGTCACAGCCACGCGTCGCCGTGCCACCCCCGCAGCACCCGCCGCCCCATCGTAGATGCACCCGACAACAAGACGCTGGGGAGACCCTCCTTCTTGAGGTTGCTAGCAAACCGATGCGTACTCGCTCCAACCATCTCGGGGGCGCCCCGCGACCTCGAAATCCTGTCCGCGCAAGAAGGCCGATCCTGTCCAATCGCTTAGGCAGCCTGCCGGTCGCGGGGGAGTCAGCTGCGCATCGGCAGAAATTCGTCCCGAACTTCGCATGGCGGTTCATTGTCGGCTTGCGAAGCCAGCCAGCAACGTACTATCGTCACGATCCTCTCATGGAAGAAGATGATGTTGAGACTGACCTGCACCACGGCATCGATCAGGCTTCCCGACCGCTCACTTACCTCGCAATCAAGTAGCCCGGCGCACGACCCTTCGTCGACGCCGGCCATCAAACGCCCCCACCCGTCCCCTGGCCTGCCATCGGCTTCCGGGATGAAGCGCGGCGAGCATATCGCGGCAATCCGACCCACCCGGCCGAACGCACTGGTTTTGCGGTAAAGCAAATCGGAAACTCTCGTGGCCGAGTATCCATCGGTCGATACACTGCCATGACATTTGACGAGAATACGAAGCAAGAGGAGTCATTATGCCGACACCGCCAACTCCGACCATGGAATGTCGATTGTGCGGAGAGCCCGCCGCGATCGAGTTCCTCAATCTGGGACAGCAACCCCTTGCGAACAAGTATCCGACCCGGGCCCAATTCGCGACCGAGAAATTTTTTCCGTTGCAGGTTTTCTTCTGTCCCACCTGCAAGAACGTGCAGCTCGGAACGATCGTCTCACGAGAGACGATGTTCGAGGACTATTACTATCTTTCCTCGGTGAATCAAGGGCTGGTGCGGCATTTCGAAGATCTCGCCCAGCAGCTGGCATCCGCGAAATTCGTCGTCGATGTCGGGTCCAACGACGGCATTCTGCTCAAGCCACTCCAGAAGTTGGGTGTCAAAGCACTCGGTGTCGAACCGAGTATCAATGTCTCCAAGATCGCCAATGATCAGGGCCTCGAGACACTGACCAGCTTCTTCGACATCCCGGCCGCCGAGCAGATCGAAAGATCCCACGGCCGAGCCGATGTCATCGTGGCCAGCAGTGTGTTCACCCATCTTGAGAATCCCGGTGGCTTTATCGATGCGGTGAAGAGACTGCTGACCGACGATGGCACCTTCATCGTGGAGGTTGAGTACATCGGATCGATCCTCGAGACGACGCAGTTCGAGCGCTTTTATTTGGACCGCATCTTCTACTACTCGCTCACATCACTCACAAAACTGTTCAGGGCGCACGGCATGGAAATAACCGACGTGCGAGACATCGCGCCGCACGGCGGCTCATTGCAGGTGTTCGCGAAACGCGAAGGCCGACAATCCCCCTCCGATGCAGTGCGCCGTTTCCTCGCCCGAGAGGAAGATCACCTGACCCTGGAAACATTGCAAGAGTTTCGACACAGTGTCGATGTTCAGATGTCCGAATTCAAGAGTCGGCTAGCGGAATACAAGAAAACCGGCCTCCGAGTCGCCGGCTATGGATCGCCCGCGCGGGTGGCAACGATATGTAACTACGGTCAAATCGGCCCTGAAGACATCCCGTTCACCGTGGATGACAGCCCGTTGAAGCAAAACAAATTCACCCCCGGCACGCACATTCCGATCGTCCCCAAAGACTATCTCGATGAACACGGGGCCGACGTACTAGTGGTCTTCGCGTACGAGTACTTCGACGACATCAAGAAGAAGACCAATGGGTCATACCGCTATTTGAAGCCCATTCCACCGACAGAGCTGGCCTAACAGAGGGATTCGTACCATGGCAGAACATCTCATTGTCCGTCGCGACACCGAGGCCATCATCCAGGGGCTCGGGAAGGACGCCCATCGCCTTTCCGGAAAGACAATCCTGCTTACCGGCGGCGCGGGTTTTCTCGGCAAGCACTTCCTGCGGGTGTTCAAGCGGCTCAACGACACGATCTTGGAGCGGCCAGTGCGCGTTATCTCGGTCGATAATTTCATCACCGGCGATCCCAGCACCTCCGACCGCGATGAGAACATTGCCGAGGTCTGGGCCGACGTCACCTATCCCCTGCCGGTGCGCGAGGACATTCACTTCATCATGCATGCGGCCGGCCTGGCTTCACCTGTCTATTACATGAAGTATCCGCTCGAAACCATAGACAGCGCCGTATCGGGTATCAAGAACCTGCTGGAACTCGGGCGCAAGAACCCGTCATTGGAAGGGTTCCTATTCTTCAGTTCGAGCGAAATCTACGGCGATCCCGACCCCCGTTTTGTCCCCACCCCCGAGACGTACCACGGGCATGTGTCAAGCGTCGGCCCCCGAGCCTGCTATGACGAGTCGAAACGGCTGGCCGAGACGATCGCGACGATCTACTTCCAGAAGTACGACATGCCGGTGACGATCGTTCGCCCCTTCAACGTGTTCGGCCCGGGCATGAAGCACAACGATCGCCGTGTCGTTCCCATGTTCACCTATCAGGCGCTTACCGGCGAGTCGATCCCGGTACATGGAGACGGTCTGCAGACACGAACCTTTTGCTACATCACGGACGCGATCACCGGATTCCTGAAAGTACTGCTCCGGGGTCGGCCCGGCGAGCCTTACAACATCGGCAATGCCGCGAATGAGATCTCGATGCTCGCCCTTGCCGAGTTGTACACAAAGCTCATTCCCGGTGCGACATTTCAGCGCATCGAGTATCCGGACTCCTACCCCGCGGGCGAACCACAGCGACGCTGCCCCGATCTATCCAAAGCCATCCAGGAACTGGACTATCAGCCACAGGTGGACGTCGAAGAGGGACTCGGGCGGTTCATCGCCTGGGCCAGGGACCAGGAGTCGTACCGAAAGGACGCATGCGAGTAGCCGTTGTCGGCCGTGGGAGATGGGGCACGAACATTGTCCGTACCCTGGCAACCCTGAGCGACGTGGATCTAATTGCAGAGTCAAAAGACATTGATGCCATACTGCAACAGCGGCCCGCGGGGATTCTGATCGCGACACCGTCCGCCACCCACGCGGACGTCGCGATCCCCTTCATCGAGGCGGGCATCCCAGCCTTCATCGAAAAGCCGATGGCCACCACGGTGGCCGATGCGCTGCGCATTCAGTCGGTCGCACTACGTTCCGGCACGCCGGTCGTCGTGGGGCACGTGCATCGATTCAACCCGGCATTGCGTGCCGCAAAGGAGCTTCTGCCTCAATTGGGCACCGTACAAGCCGTGTTCTGGGAGGGGATGAACCAACACCCGCGAACCGACTCATCGGTGCTGTGGGATTGGCTCCCCCACGGCCTCTCGGTGGCTCAGGACCTCCTCGATGCGAATCCCCGTTCGGTACAGACGTGGTGCGGCGGCGAGGTATCGCACTGCAAGACGGCAACCGCCAAGTTCGAGATCAATGACGTTCCGTTCATCGCCAGCGTCAGCTGGCTTTCGCTCCATAAGCGCCATGGCATGACAATCCTCGGATCAGACAACTCCCTCATCTTTGACGACACCGCACAGAAAAAGCTTGCACTACGCACTGGCCACGGCACTTCGTACCCGGCATACGGTGCGGAATTGCCGCTGACCAGCGAGCTTCACGCGTTCATAGGCCTACTGCGCGACGCGAGTTCCGACGCATCTCGGCTCGAACGGGATGTCGCGGTCGTGCGGGCGATCGCGGCCGCCGAGGAATCTGCACGGCATCGCGGTCGGTTGGTCTTGGCTTGAGATCGTCGGGGACGCCGAAGCTGTGCGGCGCAGCAGAACGCGCTTGATCCGCAGGTCGAGCATGTAGGCCCAGGCACGGCGGATCCCACGCCAGTCGGCCGCCTGCCGGCCGGCACGCGTCAGAGCTTAACCGCGCCATCTCTGCAGCGTGACGACCAAGTTGCTGGGGCGTGCACTGCCAAGCCACGGTGGGAAAGGATCGCGCCTCGTGGTGGGGCGCCGCCCGAGTTCAAGGAAAGCCGCGTCTAAAAGCTACTTCGTCGCAACTGCATAGATACTCTCCCAATCATGAACTTCCAGATCCAAATCAGGGTCGAATTGCCTCTGTTCAACACGCTGGAACCCGGCCTTTGAAAGAATATTCAACAGTCCTTCGGGATCGAATAGATGCTTGTGCTCACCATCCATGTAGGCGGTGTAGTTGAGAATATCCATTCGGCTGTTGTCGTGCATTGCGGGCTGATGGAAATCCGACTGCGGCCTCTCGGGAAATGCGCCCTTCATGTAGGCATCCACCCAGAATGCGGCGTTCGGAACGCACACGGAAAGAGTCCCACCATCCTTCAGAACTCGATGGCACTCTTTCATTATGGTAAGCATGGGTTCAGGGTACGAAAAATGCTCGAACACATGCGATGCATAGACCTGGTCGACCGAGGCCGTAGGAAAGGGAAGCGGAAACCTGGTCAAGTCGAGGTTGATATCCGCCCCAGCCAGATCGATACCGACCCAGCCTGGCTTACTACTACCGGCAGGGCCTAATTCGACGCAAATTCTATCGCCAGAAAGCACTCTTCTCAAGGTGCTCTTGTTTTTGAACCTGGTGACCAAAGAAGTGCCGAGAAGAATTGGGGACGCAATAAAGCGCGGGAGAACTATCTTCTTTTCGCGGTACATTATCGGCTCTTCAAACTTAAGCGGGCAGTGCCTGGTCAGGGTTTCGGCGTGTCGTTGACCTGAGGCGCCCCTGGCCTTCGGGAATCTGGATGTTGCGAAGCACTCAGAATCCGAAGGAGAGCCAGGGGCATGCTCGAGCCTACGTCGTTGTTGTTGGGCCTGGAAGGACTCGGGGTCCGCTCCGTGGTTCAGCGGGCCGATCGCACCCGGGTGGTCGAGGTGATCACCACCGATCCCGATGCGTCACGCTGTCCGGACTGCGGGATCTCCTCGACCTCGGTCAAGGGTTACGCGGTCACGAAGCCGCGTGACATCCGGTACGGGGATGATCCAATCAAGTTGCGCTGGAACAAGACCCGCTACCGCTGCCGCAACGAGACCTGCACCCGGGTGAGCTTCACCGAAGCGCTGCCCGAGGTGCCGGCGCGGCGGCGCACCACGACACGGCTTCGCACTCAGATCGGCCGACATGTCGGGGACGCTGCCCGCTCGGTGGTCGAGGTCGCCGACGAGGCAGGGGTGTCGTGGCCGACGGCGCACGCCGCCTTCGTGGCCCACGCCGAGGCCGTCCTGGGTGACCCGGCGCCGGTGGCGGTGCTGGGCATCGACGAGACCCGCCGCGGCAAGCCCCGCTGGACCCGCGACCAGGCCACCGGCCGCTGGGCGCGCACCGACCCCTGGGACACCGGCTTCGTCGACCTCGACGGCGATCAGGGCCTGCTCGGCCAGATCGAGGGCCGTACCGGCGCGGCGGTCCGCCAATGGCTGGGCGAACAGAGCGAGGCCTTCCGGGCCGGGGTCACCCATGTGGTGATCGACCCATCGGCAGCTTATGCCGCCGCGGTCACCATCGATCTGCTTCCCAACGCCGTGCTGGTCGTCGATCATTTCCACCTGGTCAAGCTCGCCAACGACGCGCTGACCGCGGTACGCCGGCGGGTCACCTTCGTCGCCCACGGGCGCCGCGGCCGCAAACAGGACCCGGAGTGGGCCAACCGCCGCCGGCTGTTGACAGCGCGAGAACGCCTGTCGCCCAGAGCATTCGCGTCGATGTGGAACTCTCTGATCGACAACGATCCGAGCTGTCAAATCCTGTCCGCCTACGCCGCCAAAGAGGAACTGCGCCAGTTACTGTCGGCTGCTCGCGGCAGCGCC
>ERZ724513.870-NODE-870-length-15142-cov-8.708093_pt1 | contig 15142 bp, 12 predicted proteins | sample MGYA00376046_ERZ724513 | MGnify/ENA primary metagenome ERZ724513 (study PRJEB28724, sample SAMN07190883) | activated sludge metagenome | isolation source: activated sludge of sewage treatment plant in Hong Hong | place: Hong Kong | collected 2016-03-17 ...
CCTTTCAACCAGTCAGCCTTAGCTTACCCGACTGTCCGAAAAAGCGTGACCGCCGGAGCTGCTTCAGCCGACCAAATGACAACTGACCGTATGCGTCTCTGAAACCTCGCTGCTTCCCGGGTAACGTTGCCGACAGACATCGATGGCCAGCGGGCAGCGTGGGTGAAAATGGCAGCCGGCCGGTGTATTGGCCGGTGATGGGGTTTCGCCGGGCAGGCGGATCGCCGCCGAATGGGCATCCAGCCGTGGTACCGGCACCGCCGACAGCAGTGCCTGCGTGTACGGATGCTTTGGCGAGCGTAGCACCTCTTCCGCACTGCCCCGCTCGACGATGCGCCCGAGGTACATCACCGCGACGTCGTTGGCCAGGTATTCGACCACCGCGAAATTGTGGGTGATGAACAGGTAGGCGACGCCGAGTTCTTCCTGCAGCTTCTTCAACAGATTGAGAATCTGCGCCTGTACCGAGACGTCAAGGGCCGACGTCGGTTCGTCGCAGATCAATAGTTCCGGCTGCACGGCGAGGGCGCGGGCAATGGCGATGCGCTGGCGCTGGCCGCCGGAGAATTCGTGCGGGTAGCGGCCAGCGGCCTCGTCGGGCAGGCCGACCTGTTTGAGCAAGGCGCCTACCGCCCTGCCCTGCGCCGTCGCATCGCTTTCCAGCCCCAGCGCCGACATGCCCTCGGCGATGATTTCGCCGACCCGCAGGCGCGGGTTGAGCGAGGCGAACGGATCCTGGAACACCATCTGCATGTGACGCCGCGCCGCGCGCAGGCGCTTGCCCTGCATGCCGACCAGTTCGCTGCCGCCGAGGCGGACGCTGCCGGCGGTCGGTTTGACGAGTTGCAGCAGCGCCTTGCCGACCGTCGTCTTGCCGCAGCCGGATTCGCCGACCAGCGCCAGCGTGCGCCCGGCGGAAATGGCCAGCGAAACGCCGTCGACCGCAAGCACATGGCCGACCGTACGCTGCAACACGCCGCGGCGGATCGGGAAATGAACTTTCAGATCGACGACGTCGAGGAAGGGCGGCATTTCCGGCATCAGGTCGCCCAGGCCCAGACGCGGGGTATCGGCAACCGCCGCCGCGCTGCCGGACCAGTGGCAGCGTAAAGTGTGGCTGGCGGCCACCCCACGCCAGTCCGGCGAAATTTCGCGGCAGACCGGCATCACGTGCATACAGCGGTCGGCGAAGCGGCAGCCGGCCGGCATTGCCGCCAGCGACGGCACCTGGCCGGGAATCGTCGTCAGCGCCATGCCGCGCCGCGAGACTTCGGGCAAGGCAGCAAAGAGCGCCTGCGTGTAGGGATGTTGCGGCCGGCTGAAGAATTCCTCGCGGCTGGCCACTTCGACGAGTTCGCCGGCGTACATGACGCCGATGCGGTGCGCCATCTTGGCGACGACGCCGAGATCGTGGGTAATCAGCAGCATGGCCATGCCGCGCTCGCGCTGAAGTTGCGCCAGCAGGTCGAGGATCTGCGCCTGCACGGTGACGTCGAGCGCCGTCGTCGGCTCGTCGGCGATCAGCAGGTCGGGTTCGCCGGCCAGCGCGATGGCGATCATCACGCGCTGCTTCATGCCGCCCGAGAACTGGAAGGGATATTCGTCGAGCCGCCGCTCGGGGTCGGCGATGCCGACCTGGCGCAGTAGTTCCAGCATGCGCCGGCGGGCCGGTTCGCCGCGCAGGTCGCAGTGGCGGTCGAGCACTTCGCCGATCTGCATGCCGACCGTCAGCACCGGATTAAGGCTGGTCGCCGGTTCCTGGAAGATCATCGCGATGCGCGCGCCGCGCACTTGGCGCATCTCGGCTTCGGCCAGGGTCAGCAGTTCCTCGCCCTCCAGCTTGATGCTGCCGCCGGTGATGCGCCCGGCCGCCGGCAGCAGGCGCATAATGCCCTGCGCCGTCGCCGATTTTCCGCAGCCTGATTCGCCGAGCAGCGCGAAGGTTTCGCCTTTGGAAATGGCAAAGGAAATGCCGTCGACCGCAACCAGCATCTTTTTTCCGGCGGCGAAGCCGAGGCGCAGGTTGGTGACTTCGAGCATCAGGCAGCCCTCGGATCGAACGCGTCGCGCACCGCGTCGGCGAACAGATTGGCGGCCAGCACGAGGATGAACATGGTCGAGAAGGCCGCCGCCAGCGACCACCAGACGACCGGCTCGCGACCCAGTTCCATGCGCGCGCTGTTGATCATGGTGCCGAAGCTGATCATCGTCGGGTCGACGCCGATGCCGACGTAGGAGAGCACCGCTTCGGCCAGTACCAGCCCGGAGAAGTCCATGACCAGTGCGATGATGACGATGTGCATCAGGTTGGGCAGGATGTGGCGGACGACGATGCGCCAGCTCGACACGCCGAAGGCCTGCGCCGCCTGGATGTATTCGAGTTCGCGCAGCTTGAGCGTTTCGCCGCGCAGCAGCCGGCACAGCCCGGTCCAACTGGTGATGCCGAGGATGAAGCAGAGGGCCAGCAGGCGCAGGTCGGCGCGCTCGGCGGCGGTCGAGAACCATTGCGGATGGGTGTCGATGACGACCTGCATCATCAGCACGGCGGCGGCGATCAGCAGCACGCCGGGAATCGAGTTGAGCACGGTGTAGATGTACTGGATCACGTCGTCGATCCAGCCGCGGAAATAGCCGGCGACGATGCCGAGTAGCACCGCCATCGGCAGCATGACCAGCGTCGTGACGAGGCCGATGATGAGGCCGGTGCGCACGCTCTTGAGCACCTGGTAGAGCACGTCCTGCCCCACCTTGTCGGTGCCGAAGACGTGGTACTGGCCGGCGAGCCAGAACAGCGGCACGGCGACCAGCAGCATCAGGCCGAGCGTCAGCAAAACGGCATTCCACGCAAACACCGTTTCGCCGCGCCAGATTTTCTGCCATCCCGAGGCGTCGACCGCAACTGTGTCGCCCCGGGCCACCACCGCCGCAGCGCCGGCCACCAGCGCCAGCCAGCCAAGCACGGTCAGCATGCCGACGCGGAAGGCAGTCACGCCGGCGTCAGCCGCGACATCGCCCTCGCGCTCGCCGAGATGGCGACCGCCATGTTTCAGGCGCGGGTAGACGCGCATGGTCTCGCCGCCCGGCAGATCGATCGTTTCCTTGGCATAGAGGCGGGTGGCGAAGGGTTCGGAATAGGTCTTCTCGTTGCGCAGGCGCAGCGGCGCCGCCAGCACATCGAGCACGGACAGCACCTCAATGGCATAGCTGGCCTTCTGCCCCGGCTTGCCGTCGAGCAGTAGGCGGAAATGCAGGGAATCGAGCAGGCCGATGGCGATGAAGGCGAGCAGCACCGTCGCCGACGCCATGCCGACCCGGTTGGCGCCGACCCGCCGCCACGCCGCGAGCAGCGGCGGCGTCTTCGCCACCAGCACGCCGACGCCGATGCCGGCCGCCACCAGCAGCCAGATCAGCATGTCCGACCAGAGGACGACGACCTGGAAGCCCATCATTCGAAGCGGATCCGCGGATCGACCACGGTGTAGGAAATGTCGGTCAGGATCAGGCCGACGATGTAGAGCACCGAGCCGATGAAGACCATCGAGCGCACCACGGCGAAGTCCTGCGCGTTGATCGCATCGATGGTGTAGCTGCCCAGCCCGGGAATGCCGAAGAAGGATTCGGTCAGCAGCGAACCCATGAAAAGCAGCGGGATGACGACGACGACGCCGGTCAGGATCGGGATCAGCGCGTTGCGCAGGACGTGACGGAAGAAGACGACGGTTTCCGGCAGCCCCTTGGCGCGCGCGGTGCGCACGTAGTCCTTGCCGACCTCTTCGAGGAAGATGGTGCGATACCAGCGCGTCGACGCGCCGATGCCGGAAATGACGCCGATCAGCACCGGCAGCAGCAGGAAGCGCCAGGCATCGATGCCGTCGGCGAAGCCGGAAATCGGCACCAGCCGCCAGACCTTGCTGATAAGGAACTGGCCGCCGATGATGTAGAACAAACCGGAAATCGACATCATCGCCACGCACAGCACGACGCCCCAGAAATCAAAGGCGGTGGCGCGGAAGAAGGCCAGCGTCAGCGCGAAGCTCACCGTCACGAACAGGCCGAGGATGAAGGTCGGCAGCGCGATGGCCAGCGATGGCCCCATGCGGCTGGCGATTTCGCGGGCGATGTCGCGGCCATCCTCGGCGCGCCCGAAATCGCCGACGAACATGCGCGCCGATTTCTGGAAGAAGATAGTGTCGGTTACGGTCGACAGCCCGGAAGCCCCGGAATTGATCAGCAGCGGCCGGTCATAGCCACGCTCGACCTTCCATTTCTCGATCGCCTCGGGCGTCACGCGCTTGACGCCCAGTTGCATGCGCGCCATATCGTCGGGCGTATTGACGACGAAGAACAGCGCGAACGTCAGCAGGTTCACCCCGATCAGGATCGGGATGGCGTACAGCAGGCGGCGAACGATGTAGGCGAGCACAGGCGGATTATGCCAAGAGCCGGCGCAGGATGAGTGCAGTCAGCGCAACAATCCCCAGCACCGAGCCGACTACCACGTAATCGGAACGCCGCCAAGGTTCGCCCGGTGACTGCGGATCGCGCAGTTCGTCGGGGAACCTGCGCGGGGGCACCGGGATGATCTTCCGCTCGGCAGGGTTCTTCGGCACGCGCGCGTTATATTCGACACTGGTCTCGACCGGCCAGTCGCCCCAGGCGCGGCTGGACGGAAACTGCGGCACGCGGACGAGCAGGATTTCCTCGATGTCCTCGCTCAGTACGCGCTCGAACTCGCTCAGCCGCCGGTCGGCCTGGCCGTTCGCCAGGCGCAGCAAATCGGCGCCCATTTCCGCGAAGGCCGCCGCCGGGTAGAGCCTGGTCCGGTCCTCGGTCAGGTAGTCGAAAGAGGTCCTTCCCTTGCCCAGACTCCCCTCCCTGAGCGCCACCAGCGGCAGGGCGACGATCCCCCGCAGCCGGCTTTCCGGCCCGCGTACCGGCACCTGCCAGCCAAGCGCGCGCGCGGTCGTCACGCTGATGCCGGCGCAGTTAGCAAGCGCATGCCGGTAGGCGAACTGGTGCCGGTAGAACTGGTTGTACACCCGACCCAGCGCCGACTGCAGCCGGGCAGCCGCCCGCTCGTCCCGCAGCGTCGCCACCAGCAGGTACGAGGGCCGGTACCAGGCCTGGCCGCTGTTGAGGTCGCCGAGGTAGTTGTCGAGCGGTACCGGGGCGGCGATGATGCCCTTCTCGCTTTCGGCATCGAGCGTGTAGAAATTGTTGACCAGCCATTCGTCGATCCCGCCCTGGGCGCCGATGCGGCCGGTCATCAGCGCGAAGTGGCCGCCGTGCGCCTCGTCGTCATCGCCCTGGGCACCGTTCAGCATCAGGCCGATCACCGGCTGCCCGCAGCGCGGCCCACTGCTTCCTTGGCGCCGCCAGACCGACTCGACGACGAACGGGCTGCGCGCCCCGCCCTGCGGCAGCGCCCGCAGCCAGGCGCGCAAGGCTGCCGGGTCGGCGGCCAGCCTAACGCCTGGCGGCGCTTCCGGCAGACGGAAATCCTGCGGCCAGAATGTCCGCGCAATGAAACGTTCGCGCTGCCGATTTCCGCGCATTTTCAGCGGTCGACCGCGGAAGAAGGCAACGCTGCTCGCGTCGAACCAGGCGCTATTCAGCGGCAGCTGCGGCGCCAGTTGCAGAGCCACCTCGCCGCCGCCGCTGCGCAGCGTTTGGCCATCACCGGCCAGTTGCGCCCCGGTCAGTATGTCCAGCGCACCCAGCCAGACCAAGGGGGGCAGTACCGGCACTGCGTCGAACGGGGTCGCCCTGACCCAGGCCGCGAGGTCATCCCATACCGGCAAGGCCCGCTCGAATCCGGCGACCGGCATCCCCGGCCGCGGCACGGCGATGGTTTCATTGGAAAAGTACCACAATGCCTGCGGCAACGCGCCGCAATCGGCGCGACTGCCGCTGGTGGTCACGAACTGTTCGGCAGGAAACAAACCATAGGCGGGCATGGCGGGATTCTGCCCGAAACCGGCGGTAGCTCAAATCACGGCAGCTGGCGCGCGATCAGTTCCTTCATGATCTCGTTCGAGCCGCCGTAGATCCGCGCCACGCGCGAATCGGCCCAGGCCCGGGCGATCGGGTACTCCCACATGTAGCCGTAGCCGCCATGCAACTGCAGGCAGGCATCGAGAACCTTGCTTTGCAGGTCGGTGCACCAGTACTTGGCCATCGACGCCGCCGTCGCATCGAGTTCGCCCTTGATGTGCAGCTCGATGCAGCGGTCGATGAAGACCCGGGCAATCTGCACCTCGGTCATCGTCTCGGCCAGCGTGAACTGGGTATTCTGGAACTGCATGATCTCCTTGCCGAACGCCCGGCGCTCGCGGCAGTACAACGAGGTCCAGTCGATCGCCGCCTCCATCTGGGCAACGGCGGTAATCGCGATCTGCAGGCGTTCCCAAGGAAGTTCGGTCATCAGGTAGGCGAAGCCACGGTTTTCCTGGCCAAGCAGGTTGTCAACCGGAACACGCACGTTGTCGAAGAACAACTCGCCGGTATCCTGCGCCTTCATGCCGATCTTCTTCAGGCGCCTGCCCTTCGAGAAGCCGGCCATCGTCGTGTCGACGACGAACAGGCTGGTTCCCTTGGCGCCCTTGCCCGGGTCGGTCTTGGCGACGACGATCACCAGGTCGCAATGGAAGCCATTGGTAATGAAGGTCTTGGAACCGTTCAGGACGTAATGGTCGCCATCGCGCACAGCCGTCGTGCGGATGCCCTGAAGATCCGATCCGGCCGCCGGCTCGGTCATGGCAATGGCGCCGATCAGTTCGCCGGTTGCCATCCTGGGCAGGTATTTCCGCTTGAGAAACTCGCTGCCGTAATGCAGCAGGTAAGGTGCGACGATTTCCGAATGCAGCAGCATCCCGAGGAGGTTCTGCACCGCCCGCCGTGCCGGCTGCTCGAAGAGCACGACGCTGTAAAGCTTGTCGGCGCCGGCGCCGCCGTACTCCTCGGGCATCGAGGTGCACAGGTAACCGGATTCGCCGGCCTTCAGCCACACCTCGCGGTCGATGTAGCCCTGTTCCTCGTAGCGCTCGTAATGCGGGGCGACTTCGACCTCGATGAAGCGGTCGACCGATTCGGCGAACTGCCGGTGTTCGTCGCCGAAGATTGTGCGCGGTATGGTCATGGTCTTCCTTTTTACCGATCAGATGCGGAAGCCGCCGCCGCAGACCAGCAGTTCGCCGGAGATGTAATTGGATTCGGGATAGCAGAGCAAGGCGATGGCGCCGGCGGCCTCTTCCGGCGTGCCGCCGCGACCGAGCGGCACCAGCGCTTCCATCTGCTTGAGCAGTTCGGGATTGACGCCGGCCTTGATCTGCCTGCCCTCGATGTCGAGCGTCGCGCTGCCGTCGGCCGGGGCGCTGGTCAGGCGTGTATTGATCAGGCCGAAGGCAACACAATTGACGTTGACCCGGTAACGCCCCCACTCCTTGGCCAGCGTCCGCGTCATGCCGATGACGCCGGCCTTGGCCGCCGCGTAATTGACCTGGCCGGCGTTGCCGCCGACCCCGGCGATCGACGAGACGTTGACCACCTTGCGGAACTTCTCCTCCCCTGCCTCGCTCTCCTTCCTGGCGGCGTTGCGCAGGAAATCGGCGGCCGCGCGCAGGATGCGGAACGGCGCCGTCAGATGGACGTCGATCATCGCGTACCACTGCTCGTCGGTCATCTTCTGGACGACGTTGTCCCAGATGTAGCCGGCGTTATTGACGATAATGTCGAGCTCGCCGAAGTGCGTGATCGCCGTCTGCACGAAGCGCTCGGAAAAATCCGGCGCGGTAACGCTGCCGATGCAGGCAACCGCCTTGCCGCCGCCGGCGACGATCTCGGCCACCGTCTGCTCGGCCGGCGCCGCGTCGAGATCGTTGATGACCACGCTGGCTCCCTCCGCCGCGAGCTTCAAGGCCACCGCCCGGCCGATGCCACGACCCGAACCACTGACGATCGCCACTTTTCCTTCGAGTTTTCCCATTTCGATCTCCGCTTTAGATGAATTCGCTTCAGTCGAGCGCGACCAGCGCCTCGCCCTGTATCTTCAGTTGTCCGTACTGATTGAGCATTTCCACCGCGACACGCGCCAGCGGCCTGCCGTCTTCCTCCAGCAGTTCGACGACCTGCCCACGCAGGACCGGCTGGTTGCCGAGATGGGTGAGCGCCATGAAGCGCACGCTGAACGAGCGCAGGCTGGCCTGCGGGCGCCATCCGGTCAGCAGGCGCCCCAACCACGCCATGCCGAGCATGCCGTGGGCGAAGACGTCGGGCATGCCGGCGCGCCGCGCGAAATCGATATCGACGTGGATCGGGTTGAGGTCTCCCGAAGCCCCGGCGAAGCGGCACAGCAGGGCGCGGTCGATCGCCGGCAGGACCATTTCCGGCAGCACGTCGCCTACCCTGACCGGCGCGCTGGTTTCCTGTTCGCTGGCCATGCCGCTCACCCGTTCATGACGACGATGACCGAGCGCATTTCGCCCACGGCCTCGCCGCGCTGGTTGGTCACCCTGGTCACCTTGGTGACGAACTCCATCCTGCCGCCCTTCTTTTCGCTGATGTCGGCGATGCTCGAGCGGAGGGTCAGCACGTCGCCGGCATGTACCAGCCGTTCATAGGTGAAGCTCTGTTCGCCGTGCAGCACCCGGTCGATCGGCACGCCCAAGGTCTCCATCATTGCCTGGATGGTCCCGGCGTCGAGCTCGGCCCCGAAGTACAGCGTCGGCGGCGCCAGCAACGACGGATGGCCGGCGGCCATCGCCGCCGCCTCGTCGGTGTATTCCGGCCGGGTTTCGCCGATCGCCCGGGCGAAGGCGAGTAGCCGGCCTCTCTCCACCGGCCAGTGGACCACCGGCAACTGCAGGCCGACATGGCTTCTGTCGATCATCACCCCTCCCGCTCAGTCTGCGCGCTGGTAGAGCGTGACGACGCAGGCGCCGCCCAGCCCGAGGTTGTGCTGCAGGGCGAGGCGCGCGCCGGCAACCTGACGCTCGCCCGCTTCGCCGCGCAACTGCTCAACCAGCTCGGTGCACTGGGCGAGGCCGGTCGCCCCCAGCGGGTGTCCCTTCGACAGCAGCCCCCCCGAGGGATTGGTCACGATGCGACCGCCGTAGGTATTGTCGCCATCAGCGACGAACTTCTCGGCGCCGCCGTCCGGACACAGGCCCAGCCCCTCGTAGATGAGCACCTCGTTCTGCGCAAAGCAGTCGTGGAGTTCGACGACATCGAGATCCCCGGGGCCGATCCCGGCTTGCGCGTAGACCTGGGCGGCCGCCTCGCGCGTCATGTCGTCCCCGACCAGCGCCATCATGCTGCGCTTCTCGAAGGTTCCCGGGCGATCGGTCGTCATCGCCTGGGCGGCGATGAAAACCCGGCGGTCGAGGTTCATCCGGTCGGCGAAGCGCCGTGACACGAGAATCGCCACCGCCGCGCCGCAGGTCGGCGGACAGGCCATCAGCCGCGTCATGCCGGCTTCGGGAAAGACCAGCGGCGCCGCCATGACTTCCTCCTCGCTCACCACTTTGCGGAACAGCGCCAGCGGATTGTGGGCGGCATGGCGGCTGGCCTTGGCCCGCACGCTGGCAAAGATGTTCGGCTTGACGCCGTAGCGCTCCATGTACTCCTTGCCGGCGCCGCCGAAGTAACGCAAGGCAATCGGCACATCGTAGGGAGCGATCTCGTCGCACAATTCGTTGAAGCGCGAGAACGGCGATGGCCGGTCGGTCCACTGCCCGGACAGCGCGCCTGGCTGCATTTGTTCGAAACCGAGGGCGAGAACGCAGTCGACCGCACCCGACTCGACCAGTTGCCGCGCCAGGAAGAGCGCCGTCGATCCGGTCGAGCAATTGTTGTTGACGTTGGCGATCGGGATGCCGGTCATGCCGACCTCGTAAAGCGCGCGTTGCCCCGAGGTCGAGTCGCCGTAGACATAACCGACGATCGCCTGCTGCACCGCCGCGTAGCTCAATCCCGCGTTGTCCAGCGCCCTGCGCACCGCCGCCGCGGCCATCACGTCATAGGGGTCGCTGGCACCCGGCTTGCCGAAGGGCACCATCCCGACGCCGGCGACAAAAGCCTTTTCCTGCATTTGCTGTCTCCTCCCATGCGCCGGCTGGCGTTCACGAGACAACGCCGCCGGAACTGTTCAAAGTGGATGATTCTCCGCCAATGGCGGCAAGAAGTCCTCCCTTGTAACGGGGGATGTTGCATATACGCATATCCCCCATCGGGGGGAGTGGCTTCACCTGCCCACGCCGCTAGACTCGCCGGCGGATTTCGATATATAGATATCAACCATGCGCCAAACGCTTGATCAGTGCGTAATTGCATTGCCGGCCGCAGCGACTGACAGTTCAATTCCGGAGGGGGACCCAAGTGAACAAGACCGCAATGCAACGCCTGCCCGTGCGTACCGCACTGGCTTCCGCCGTGGCGCTCGCCTTCAGCGGCAGCGCCCTGGCATTCGAGTTCGACCTCGAGGACGGGGTCAAGGGCAGTTGGAACAATACCATTTCCTTTGGCGCCAACTGGCGGATGACGCGGCCGAACGCCGGCCTGTACAGCTATCCGGATGGCGCGCGCATCGGTCTCACCGGCAGCAAGGGCGGGTCTGGCGGCAGCGCCACCGACGCCGGCAACCTTAACTATGAAAAAGGCGACGTGGTCAATGCCCCGCTGCAAATCCTCTCCGACTTAGCGATCAGCAAGGGTGACCTCGGCGCCTTCGTCCGCGTCAAAGCCTGGTACGACGTTGCCATGGAGAACAAGAACCGGCCCTACGGCAACGCCGACAACGGCTATGCCAAGGGCAAGGAGCTTTCCGACAGCAGCCAGCCGGACCTGCTCAAGTACTCCGGCATCGCCCTGCTCGACGCCTACGTCTACAACACCTTCGATGTCGGCACCCCGCTCCAGATCCGTCTCGGCAACCAGGTCGTGAACTGGGGCGAGAGCCTCTTCGTCCAGGGCATCAACCAGCTCAACCCGGTCAACCTGCCGGCGCTGCGCAAACCGGGCACCGAAGTCAAGGAAGCGCTGCTGCCGGTGTGGAGCATTGACGCCAATATCGCCCTCGGCGGCGGCGCGTCGCTCGAAGGCTTCTATCAGTTCAAGTGGGAGCACAGCCTGGTCGACAGTTGCGCCGGCTACTATTCGCCCGTGGAATTCGCAATCACCACTGATGCCAATCGTGGAACCAGTTGTTCGGGGGTAACCACGGCGCTTTACCCGGGCCAGAAGTTTGATACCCCGACCCTGTTGCGGACGGGCATTTACTTCCCCCTGACCAATGGCAACGACGGCTCGAACACCGGCCAGTTTGGCGGGGCCTTCCGCATGCCGATCGACGCCATCGATTCCGAGTGGGGCTTGTATGGCATGCGGATCAATTCGCGGACGCCCATCGTTTCCGCCTACACCGGGACCTGGGGTACGACGCCGGCACAACTCCGAACCCTTGTCAATCCGGTCGCCGCCCAGCAAGCGGCACTCGGCGCACGATTTGGGGTTTTGTCGGCAAACGGCTTCTGGGAATATCCGGATGGCATCAACATCTATGGCACCACGCTGTCGACCAACATCGCTGGCTGGTCTGTCGGCGCCGAGTTGGGCTACACGCCCAACCAGCCCGTGCAGATCAACGGCAACGACATCCTGTATAGCGCCACGGCCGGAGTCGGCCCGATGGCACCGCGGACGAGGGCGGCGACAGCGGCGGGAGTCGGCAATGCAGTGCACGGCTATGACCGCTTCCACAAGACCCAGTTGCAGGTCAATACCGTCAAGATCCTGCCGAGCATGCTCGGGGCGACGCAGGGCGTATTCATCGCCGAAATTGCCGGACAGTGGGCATCGAATACCAACGACCAGGCCGAACGCGAAGGGATCCGCTATGGCCGCGCCTTCATCTTCGGACTGGGATCGAGCGGCGGGGCTGGTGCCTTCAACACCGGCAATACCTGCAACCCGGCAAGTTTGCTCTGGAACCCGCAGCGCGACGGCTGCAACAACGACGGTTACGCCACCAGCACGGCCTGGGGCTATCGCCTCAAGGCGTCGCTCGACTACACGGGGGCCTTCGACACCGGCTTCACGCTGACGCCTTCGGTCTTCTGGTCGCATGACGTCAACGGCTATTCGGTCGATTCGCAGTTCATCCAGGACCGCATGATCCTCGGCCTCGGCCTCCGGGCGGACTACCAGAAGAAGTATACGATCGACCTCGGCTACACGGCCTTCCTCGACAAGGCCAAGTACGACCCGTTCAAGGACCGCGACTACCTGAGCCTTGCGTTCAGCACCACGTTCTGACACCAATAATCGACTGGAGGGGACAACCCCATGAATTTTCAAATGAAGTTGCTGACCGTTGCAGTCGGCTGCGGGTTCCTCGGCGGAGCCGCGCTGGCCGGCACCCCGGCGGCCGATATCGAACGCCTAGGCAAGGACCTGACGCCAACCGGCGCCATCCGCGCCGGCAACGCCGACAATTCCATCCCCGAGTGGAAGGGCGGCCTGACGACGCCCCCGGCCGGCTGGAAGCCCGAACAGGGCTACATCGACCCGTTCGCCAATGAAAAGCCGCTGTTCACGATCACCGGCGCCAACGCCGATCAGTACAAGGACAAGCTCGGTCCGGGCCTGACGGCATTGCTCAAGAAGTACCCGAACTTCACGATGCCTGTCTACCCGACGCATCGCACGGTGGCGCTGCCCAAGGCAGCCACCGACCTGATCAGGGCCGAAGCGCCCAAGATCGAAATGACAGATGGCCATATCATCGGCCGCGTGCATTCCAACGTGCCGTTCCCGGTTCCCAAGACCGGCGAGGAAGCAATCCAGAATCACATCCTGCGCTATACCGGCGGCGGCTACGATCGCACGTACGTCTGGTTCCCGGTGCGCGCCAACGGCGATACCTACAAGGTCACCTTCGTCGACCGCGTGGTAACCGCCGCCAATTTCGACCCGCCGCAGGAAGGCAACATGGGGTTCGCTTACTTCGGCCGCTTCACTTCGCCGGCAACGCTAGACGGGACGATCTATCTCGTCCATGAACCGATCGACCAGCTCAAGGACGCGCGTTCGGCATGGATCTACAACTCGGGGCTGCGTCGCGTGCGTCGCGCGCCGGATCTCGCTTTCGACAACATCGCCGATGGCACCGAGGGCATGCGCACGACCGACCAGTATCTCGCCTACAACGGCTCGATTGAGCGCTACGACTGGAAACTGGTGGGCAAGAAGGAGATGTACGTGCCTTACAACACGTACAGGATCGGCGACAAGAAGCTCAAATACACCGACATCATCGACAAGAACACGATCAAGAGCGACCTGATGCGCTATGAACTGCATCGCGTCTGGGTCGTCGAGGCGACGCTCAAGGCCGGTCAGAAACACATCTACGGCAAGCGCATTTTCTATCTCGACGAGGACAGCTGGAACGTTCTCGAAGAGGATTCCTACGACACGCGCGGCCAGCTCTGGCGCGTCGGCATTCATGGCCTGCGCCAGAATTATGACGCCCTAGTGCCCTGGCACAGCGTCCAGGCCTGGCACGACCTGACCAACGGCAACTACCTGGTCACCCATCTTGACAACGAGATCTCGCAGCCCATCGTTTTCGGCAAGAAGGCCAAGTGGTCGGACTTCCAGCCCGACGCCCTACGACGCGCCGGCGGCACACGCTGACCGGCAGGTTGAAGCCCTGATGCCGAGGGCAGTGACGACCATCGAGCAGTCGATGGTCGTTTTTTTTCCGCGAACGAGAAAATAACCGATGAACAAAATACTGATGACGGTGCCGCTGGTGGCCCTTCTCACCAGTGTTCTCGTGACGCCACTGCCTGCGCAGGCCGAAGAGAAACCCATGCTCGTGGTGTCGAGAGTCCCGATGAAGCAAGACAGGACCCTGCTGCTCGACGCGTTCCGCGCCGACCAGCGCGCGGTCGCGGTCGGCGCGCGCGGGACGGTCTTCGTATCCACCGATGGCGGCAGAGACTGGACAAGTCAGCGCACGGCATCGACGCGCACCCTGACTGCGGTGACCGCGCTCACTGACAAGACCTGGCTGGCGGTTGGCCACGGCGGAACCATCCTGCGTAGCGAGGATGGTGGCCAGACCTGGGTGCCTGTGGAAGTGCCGGAGGCCGGGACCGACGCCCTGCTCGGGGTGACCGCGCTTGATGCCAAGACGCTGCTTGCCTACGGCGCCTTCGGCCTCTTTCTCAAGTCAGCCGACGAAGGGCGCACGTGGACCCGTCGGGAGGTGATCGAGGAAGGCTTCGACCGGCACATCGCGAAGGTCATCGCGCTCGGCGACGCGCTGGTCCTGGTCGGCGAATCGGGCACCATCGCCCGGTCGACCGACGGCGGCATGACCTGGACCAAAGTTGACTCGCCATATGAAGGCTCCTTCTTCGGCGGTCTGCGGACTGCCGATGGCAGCGCGCTGATCTTCGGCATGCGCGGCAACGTCTTCCGGTCGACCGACGCCGGCCGCACCTGGAAGAAGGTCGAGACCGGCACCAAGGTTGCCTTCAACGGTGGCCGGGCATTCGACGACGGCATGGTCGTGCTCGCCGGCAATTCCGGCAAGCTGGCGCTCAGTCGCGACAACGGCCAGAGCTTCGAGACGAAGAATCTGCCGGGCAGGGGTTACGCGAGCGTCCTCAAGCGCAGCGACGGGGAACTGCTGGTCGTTGGTGACCGCGGCATCACGCCCGTGCCGGCAGCCCTCCTGGCCAAGTAAGCAATACCCACGACTGAAGCAACGGGAGAGATGGCGTGAATACAGATTCAAGAAAGACAGACGACATCGGCCTGCAAGCCCACGAGTTCAGCAACACCTGGGTAGGCAGGGTGTCGTACTGGATATTTCACCTGCGCAAGCCGCTGCTGCTGCTGTTCATCCTGATAACCATCGCGCTTGCCTATTCGGCGAGCCACTTGCGGGTGGGCGCCGGGTTCACCAAGATGATCCCGCTCAAGCATGAGTACATGCTGACCTTTCTCGAATACCGCAACGACTTCGGCGGCGCCAACAAGATTCTCGTCGCGCTCAGGGCAAGGGACGGCGACATCTACACCAAGGAGTTCATGGACACCCTGCGCAAGGTCACCGAGGACGTGTTCTACATCA
>ERZ724513.873-NODE-873-length-15082-cov-7.729420_pt1 | contig 15082 bp, 13 predicted proteins | sample MGYA00376046_ERZ724513 | MGnify/ENA primary metagenome ERZ724513 (study PRJEB28724, sample SAMN07190883) | activated sludge metagenome | isolation source: activated sludge of sewage treatment plant in Hong Hong | place: Hong Kong | collected 2016-03-17 ...
CCGTCCACCACCATCGCTGCATCGGACAGCGGGTCCCCGGCGTTGGTGAGCAGTTCTCCGATGTTGTCGAACAGCACAGAGGGCACAGGTCAGCCTTCGGCCATCGGTATGCGCACGCCACGCTCCTGCGCCACCTGCTCGGCGATGTCATAGCCAGCGTCGACGTGCCGAATGACGCCCATGCCGGGGTCATTGGTCAGCACTCGCTCCAACTTCTGCGCCGCAAGCGGCGTGCCGTCAGCCACGCATACCTGCCCGGCGTGGATGGACCGCCCGATCCCGACGCCACCGCCGTGGTGAATGGAGACCCAGGACGCACCGGATGCGACATTGACCATGGCGTTGAGCAGCGGCCAGTCGGCGATTGCGTCACTGCCGTCCAGCATCGCCTCGGTCTCCCTATAGGGAGAGGCCACCGAACCGCAGTCGAGGTGGTCGCGGCCGATCACGATCGGTGCACTGACCTCGCCTGACGCGACGAGCTCATTGAAACGCACACCCGCCTTGTCCCGTTCGCCGTAGCCCAGCCAGCAGATGCGCGCCGGCAGGCCCTGATAGGCCACTCGCTGTTCGGCGGCCTTCATCCAGCGGGCCAGGCCCTCGTTCTCGGGGAAGAGGTCCAGCACCGCCCGGTCGGTGACCGCGATGTCCTTTGGATCCCCTGACAGCGCCGCCCAGCGGAACGGGCCCTTGCCCTCGCAGAACAACGGCCGGATGTAGGCGGGCACGAACCCGGGGAACGCGAAGGCTCGCTCGTAGCCGCCGAGTTCGGCTTCGCCGCGGATGGAGTTGCCGTAGTCGAACACCTCGGCGCCGGCGTCCATGAAGCCCACCATGGCCTCGACGTGCTTGGCCATCGACTCCCGGGCCCGCTGCGTGAATCCCTCCGGATCCCGCTGCGCCTGCGCGTGCCAGTCCTCCAGTGCGATTCCCACGGGCAGGTAGGACAGCGGGTCGTGTGCCGACGTCTGATCGGTGACGATGTCAATCTCGACACCGCGACGCAGCAGCTCGGGGACGACCTCGGCGCAGTTGCCCACGACCCCGACGCTCCAGCCCCGCCGCTCCCGCTTGGCTGCCAGTGCGGACTCCACGGCGGCGTCGAGGTCATCGGTCCACTCGTCGAGATAGCGGTCCTTCACGCGGCGGGCAAGACGGCTCGGGTCCACGTCCACGATCAGACAGGCGCCCTCGTTCAGCGTCACGGCCAGTGGCTGCGCGCCTCCCATGCCGCCACACCCGCCGGTGAGAGTCAACGTGCCGGCCAGTGTGTTGTCGAAGCGCTTGGTAGCCACGGCACCGAACGTCTCGTAGGTGCCCTGCACGATGCCCTGGGTCCCGATATAGATCCAGGACCCCGCCGTCATCTGGCCGTACATCGTCAAGCCCAGCGCCTCCAAGCGGCGAAACTCCGGCCAGGTCGCCCAGTCGCCCACGAGGTTGGAGTTCGCGATCAGGACCCGCGGTGCCCACTCGTGGGTGCGCATCACACCCACCGGGCGGCCAGACTGCACGAGCATCGTCTCGTCCTCGCGCAACGTCGACAAGGTGCGCATGAGGGCGTGGAAGCTCGGCCAGTCCCGGGCAGCCCGGCCCGTTCCGCCGTAGACGACGAGGTCATCCGGGGCTTCGGCCACCTCGGGATCGAGGTTGTTCGCCAGCATGCGCATGGCGGCCTCCTGCGGCCATCCCAGCGCGGTCCTGTCCGTGCCGCGCGCCGCGCGCACCGGCACCGCCGTTCCGATCTGGTGTCCCATGGCTTCTCCTCAGTGCAACTCGCCGACGGCATCCTGGACGCTGGCCAGCAGGCTGCCGTCGGCCAGCATCCCGACCACCTGCTCGATCTGTTCGGAAACCTCCGCGTCCGGGCCCGGCCCCCGAACCTGCCGGCGCACGCTGGATCTCGCAGCGGCGGTGCCCGGCGCTGGCTGCAGCGGTGCCCGCAGATCCAGCGCCCGGGCGGCGATCAGGATCTCGATGGCCAGCACCCGGCGCAACCCGTCCACCGCCTCGCGCAGTTTGAGCCCTGCTGCCCAGCCCATCGACACGTGGTCCTCCTGCATCGCCGAACTCGGGATCGAGTCGACGCTGGCGGGGACGGCCAGACGTTTGAGCGTCGAGACAATGCCGGCACTGGCGTATTGAGCGATCATGTAGCCCGAATCGACGCCGGCCTCATAGGCGAGGAACGGTGGCAGCCCGTGCGAGCGGTTGCGATCCAGCAGCCGGTCGGTGCGACGTTCCGAGATGGAGGCGACGTCGGCCGCCGCGATGGCCAGGAAGTCCAGTACGTAGCCCACCGGGGCGCCGTGGAAGTTGCCATTGGACTCCACCCGGCCGTCGGGCAGCACGACCGGGTTGTCGATGACTGCGGCCAATTCCCGCTGCGCCACAGTCCGGGCGTGCTCCAACGTGTCCCGGGCGGCGCCGGAAACCTGCGGCGCGCAGCGCATCGAGTAGGCGTCCTGGACGAGGTGTTCCTTGTCGTGCCGATGGCTGGCCATGATCTCCGAGCCGGTCAGCAACGCCCGCAGGTTAGCCGCCGAATCCGTCTGTCCCGGATGCGGGCGCAACCCCACGAGATCCTCCGCAAAGACCCGATCCGTGCCCATGAGCGCCTCGACCGTCATCGCGGTGGCCACATCGGACAGCGCCAACAGATCGTGCAGATCAGAGATGGCCATGGCGAGCATGCCCAACATCCCGTCGGTGCCGTTGATGAGGGCTAGGCCCTCCTTCTCCTGCAGGACCAGCGGCTCGATCCCGGCGTCGGCCAGGGCTTCGGCCGCCGGGCGCACGCCGTCGCCGGCCAGTACCCGGCCCTCCCCCATGGCGGCCAGCGCGACGTGCGCCAGCGGGGCGAGGTCACCGCTGCACCCCAGCGACCCGTAGCGATGGACAGCGGGGACGATGTCGTGGTCGAGCATGGCGGCCAGTGTCTGCACGACGACCGGCCGCACGCCGGTGAGCCCGGAGGCGAGGGTCTTCAACCGCAGCAGCATCATGGCGCGCACGACTTCCGCGTCCAGCAGATCGCCGGTGCCGGCGGCATGGCTGCGGATCAGCGACACCTGCAACGCCGCCCGCCGCTCGGGCGGGATCGAGACGGTGGCCAGCGCGCCGAATCCGGTGGAGACGCCGTAGGCCGGCTCCGGTGAGTCGGCAAGCCGCTCCACGACAGCGCGGCCTTCGGCGACCCGGTTCAGAATGTCCGGGCCGACCTCCAGGCGGGCCTGGTCACGTGCCACTCGCACCACGTCGTCGAGCGACACACGCCCCAGTTGCACCATGTGGCTCATTAGATCACCGGGACTCATCGCGTCACATGACATGCGGACATTCGCTGCCCACCGTCTTCGGCCGGCTGCTGATCCCGCCGTCCCAGGACACGATGGCCACGTCGGCCCCGGCGTCGGCCAGGAACGCGGGGTCGTCCCCGGCGTACCAATCCGACACGGCGTTGACGGTCAGCCCGTCGACATCCACGACCGACCCGATGCGGAACAGCGAAGCGGTCTCCTCGATCGCGTCGTGGGTGCCGGCGCGGATGACGACAGGTACCCCGCCGGCAAGAGCCCGGGCGGTGATCGCCACGGCCACGTTGTCGAGTTCGTCGCTGCCGACCGCCACCACGGCGAGGCTTTTCTCGACCCCCAGCTTGTGCATGGTACGCCGCACGCTGCCGTCCCCGATCAGCACCGGAATGTCAGTTGCGCGGGTCAGCGCCCCGATGACGACGACGGACATGCTGGTCATTCTCGCGTGCGGACCCTTGGGTTGGCTTCTGCAGGCCGGATGCGGCATTCCGAGGAGGAGACTGGGATTCCGGTCTGCGGCTCATTTCAGGCCATCACCCTCCCGCGTGCCATACCGTACCCGGATGGGCCGAAAAGCGGACACGCGTGTCCACGGAAGTCCTGTGGCCGGTCTGCCGCACAGCGCGTTTCCCAGCGACGACCTGCTGGACGCGGCGTTTCGCACGTTCGCAGACCCATTCATCGTCATGACCGCCCTCCGCGAGGGCTCTGAGATCGTCGACCTCGAGTTCAGTTGGCTCAACCGACCGGCTGCGAAGTACCTCGGTGGCAGCCCCGAGACACTGGTGGGCAGGCGCCTTCTGCAACGGCTGCCCGCGCACGGTCCCACCGGGTTGTTCGCACGCTATGCGCAGGTCATCGAAACGGGTGAAGCGCTGGTGGAACACGATTTCCACTACCCCGTGGGGACTGCCGACGACGTGCGCAGATTCGACCTGCGCGGCGTGCGGTTCGGCGACGCCATCGCCCTCACATGGCGGGACGTGACCGAGCGCCACTCGCAGACCGAAGCATTGCGGCACTCCGAGAACCTCATGCGCACCGTGATTGCCAAAGCGACGATCGGGGTGGCAGTCGTGGGCCTGGACGGCACCGCCCGATTGGTCAACCGTGCCCTCCAGACGATGCTGCTGCGCGATGCGGACTGGCTCACCACGCGGCCGCTGATCTCGGTCATTCACCCCGAGGACCGGCACGTCGCCCGCATCGACCGCCAGCAACTTACCGACGGGGACGGCGACACCCTGGTCCGTCAGTTCCGGATGGTCCGTTCCGACGGGACCATCGTGTGGGTGCGCCGCACGGCAGTGCTGATGCGCGACCAGGACGGCGAACCCGACTGCCTGCTCGTGCAGGTCGAGGACCGCAGCGGAGAACACGAGGCCAGGGAACGCTTGCAGTACGAGCGCTACCACGACGAACTGACCGGTTTGCACAACCTGGCCTGGATCCAGGACACGTTGCAGACGGAGTTGTCGGCTTGCCCCCCGGACCGGCAGATCGGGGTGCTGTTCATCGACCTGGACAACTTCAAGGTGGTCAACGACTCGCTGGGTCACGGTGCCGGCGACCGGGTGCTGTCGACGGTGGCGCAACGCATCAGCGGCCAACTGCCGGAGCGCGCTCATCTCGGAAGATTCGGCGGTGACGAGTTCGTGGTCGTCGTCCCGGACGTCAGCAGCACCAAGCAGGTGGAGTTGATCGCGGAGCGGATCCTGCAGGCGGTCGCCACGCCGGTGCAGGTACTGGGGCACAGCGTGGTGCCCAGTGGCTGCATCGGTATCGGCCTGTCCACGGCTGTCTCCACGCCCGCCGAACTGCTGCGGGACACCGACTCGGCCTTGTTCAAGGCCAAGGCCGCGGGCCGCGGGCGGTGGCAGTTCTTCGACGAGGAGACGCACAGCGATGCCGTGGAACGGCTGACGATCGAAGGCGAGCTGCGCGACAGCCTGGGCCGGGATCGTTTCGTGGTGCACTACCAGCCCATCGTGCACCTGCTCGAGGAACGCATCGTGGGCTACGAGGCATTGGTGCGCTGGGATCACCCCACCCGCGGCCTGCTGTCACCCGCGCAGTTCCTGCCGGTGGCCGAGGAATGCGGACTGATCGTGGACATCTCTGGGGAGGTGACGACGACTGTCTGCCGCACACTGGCGGACTACCCGCAGATCCCATCCATCTCGCTGAACCTGTCAGCGGTGCAACTACTGCAGTCGGGCTGGTCGGCAGCACTGCTGCGGCACGCTCGCCAGGCCGACATCGACCCACACCGGCTCACTGTGGAGATCACCGAGACGTCTGCGCTGGAGATCTCGGCCCGCACCCGGTCGGGGCTGCGCACCTTGCGCAAGGCGGGTGTGAACGTGCACGTGGACGACTTCGGCACCGGGTTCTCCTCCATCGCTCTGCTGCGTGACCTGCCCGTGACGGGACTGAAGCTGGACGCGAGTTTCGTACACGATCTGACAGCGCGCAAGAGTGCCGCGAATGCCCTGGCTGCCGGACTGGCGGGTCTGGCCGACGGTCTGGGGCTTACTGGCATCGCCGAGGGCATCGAACGCGCCGAGCAGGCCAGCCGGTTGGTGACACTGGGGTGGCGTTTCGGCCAGGGCTACCACTTCGGGCGTCCGCAACCGATCCCCGCGCTCAGTGAAGACCTGGTGCATTCCACAACGTGATGACGCGCTGCTCGCGTTCGAAGGACAGGTAGGACACCGTGCCGGTCTCCAGCATGAAGAGTCGGCCGGCGCGGGCGGGTAGGCCCAGCCAGGTCGCGGTCAGGATCCGCAGCACGTGGCCGTGAGCCACCAGTGCCACGTCCTGATCGGCCGCCAGATAGGGCTCGCACAACTCGAGCACACGGTGGCAGCGCACGGCGACGTCCTGCGGCTGCTCCCCCGGCGTGGCACCGGCGGGGATGTGCGCCTCCCAGATCACCCAATTCGGATCCTCGAGGTCCGCACGGATTTGCGCTGTGGTTCTGCCCTCGAAGCCGCCGTAGTCCCACTCGAGCAGATCGTCGAGGTACGCCTCTGGCGTCAGGCCGGCCAGCAGCGCAGTGTCCCGCGCGCGCTGCAGCGGGCTGCAGGCCACCCAGGTGAACTCGTGACCGGCCAGGTGGGGCTTGAGCCGGGCCGCCGCCTCCCGCCCGGCGTCGGTGAGCGCGATGTCCGTGCGCCCGGTGTGCTGGCCGCTGCGGCTCCACTCGGTCTGGCCGTGGCGCAGCATCAGGATTCCCGCCATGGGGGCACTCTGCCAGGCAAGGCCAGGGGGATGCGGAATTACCGTCGGCTGGGCGGCGCCGTGGCTAGACTCGGGCGCTGCGGTTAGCGGAAAAGTGTTGGCGTTAGTCGCAAGTCCCGATGTGACTCGTAGACCGGCGTTTGGGGCTCACCGCGGGACTTACCGCAATCAGACGGTGGAGCACACCGGCTACAGCACCTTGCCCAGGAAGTCCCGGAAACGCGTGCTCTTCGGGTTGGCCAGGATCTCTCGCGGCACACCCTGCTCAGCCACGACGCCCTTGTCGATGAAGGCCAGTAGGTCCCCCACCTCGCGCGCGAAACCCATCTCGTGGGTGACCACGATCATCGTCATGCCCGACTGGGCCAGGCTGCGCATCACGTCCAGCACCTCGCCCACCAGCTCCGGGTCCAGCGCGGAGGTCGGCTCGTCGAACAGCATCAAGTCCGGGTCCATTGCCAGTGCCCGGGCGATCGCCACCCGCTGCTGCTGTCCACCGGACAGCTGCATGGGATAACTGTCGCCGCGGTCGCCCAAGCCGACCTTGCTGAGCAGGTCGATCGCACGCTCGCGGGACTGCTTCTTGTTGTCCTTGCGAACCACGACCGGACCGGCCATCACGTTCTCGGCGGCGGTCATGTGCGGGAAGAGGTTGAAGCGCTGGAACACCATGCCGATCGAACGGCGCTGCTCCGCGACCTCCTTGTCGTGCATCTCGTAGAGCTTGCCGCCGCGCTGCTTGTAGCCGATGAGTTCGTCGTCGACGCTCAAGCGCCCGGCGTCGATCTTCTCCAGGTGGTTGATGCAGCGCAGGAAAGTGGATTTGCCACCGCCGGAGGGGCCGACGATGCACGCGACCTCGCCGGTGTGGATTTCCAGGTCGATCCCGCGTAGCACCTCGTTGCGGCCGTAGGCCTTGTGCACGTTCTCGGCGAGTACCTTGACTGGCTTGTCAGTCACTGTCGCGCCCCCATCCCAGTCGGCGCCGGATCTTCTGGATCGGCGTGGGTGGCAGCTCGCGCATCGCACCCTTGGCGTAATACCGCTCGATGTAGTACTGGCCGACCATCAGGATGCTGGTCAGGAACAGGTACCAGAGGCTGGCCATGACGGCCATGGGGAACGGCTGAAAGAGCCGGTTGCCGATCGCGCTGGCCTGGAAGAACAACTCCGTGGTCAGTGGCACGGCGATGACCAGCGATGTGGTCTTCAGCATCGAGATCGTCTCGTTGCCGGTCGGCGGCACGATCACTCGCATGGCCTGCGGAAGCACGATGTGGCGCAGGGTCTGCATCCGGCTCATGCCCAGCGCAGTCGCGGCCTCCTCCTGCCCCTCGTCCACGCTCAGGATGCCGGCGCGCACGATTTCCGCCATGTAGGCAGCCTCGTTCAAGCCCAGGCCCAGCAGCGCAGCCACGAAGGCCGGGATGAGGGTCTTGGTCTGGAACGTCAGCAACTCCGGACCGAACGGGATGCCCAGCGACAACGTCGTGTACAGGGCGATGATGTTGGCCCACAGGAACAGCTGCACGTACACCGGCGTGCCGCGGAACGCCCAGATGAACACCCAGGCGGTGCCGCTGAGCACCGGGTTCGGCGACAGCCGCATGATCGCGAGCACGACACCGAGCACAAGTCCGATGATCATGGCCAGGACGGTCAGGATCAGCGTGACCCCGACACCCTTGATGATGGGCGGGGCAAAGATCCAGTTCCCGATCAGCGACCAGCCCCAGTTGGGGTTGGTGATCAGGCTGTGCGCGGCCATCGCCACAGCGACAAGGACGATGGCCGCGCCCACCCAGCGCCCGGGGTGACGGACCGGGACCGCCTCGATCGGCGGCTTGGCCCGTTCCCCGGACGGCTGGGTGGTCTCGGTAGTCATCAGCTCACCCGGTCGAGGGGTTCACCTCGGAGGACTCGATGGCCCCGTTGGACACCCCCCACTGGTCGAGGATGGCTCCATACGTGCCGTCCTGGATGAGGGCGTCCACCGCGCCCTGGATGGCGGACGCGAAGTCGGTCTCGTCCTTGGGCACCACGATGCCGTAGGGCGCGGCGTCGTACACGTCGCCGAGTTGCTCGAGCTTGCCCGACTGCTGGATCGCGTAGGCCACGACCGGTGAGTCGGCGAGCATGGCGTCGGCCTTGCCGGACACGACCGCGGTGGTCGCCTCGGACTGCAGGCCGTACTGCTGGATGCTGATCTCCGGCTTGCCGGCGCTCTTGCAGTCGGCGTTGCGCGCCTCGATGTCGTCGACCTGCACGGTCGCCTTCTGCACGGCGACGGTCTTGCCACACGCATCGTCGGCCGAGATCCCCGACGGGTTTCCGGTCTGAACGGCCCAGGCGGTACCGGCGTTGAAGTAGGTGATCATGTTGACCTGCTTCTCACGCTCCGGGTTCACCGTGAAGCTGGACATCGACGCGTTGAACTTGCCGTTCTCGACACCCACGATCAGGGAGTCGAACGAGGCGTTCTCCCACTTACCCTGCAGCCCGAGCTTGGCGGCGATGGCGTTCCCGAGATCGACGTCGAAACCGGTGATCGTCTTGCCGTCCTCGGCCAGGAACTCGCTCGGGGCGTAGCTGGCGTCAGTGCCGAACAACAACGTGCCCGAGTCCTTGACGGCGGCGGGCACCTTCGCGGCCAGCGCGTCATCGGCGGTGACCGCGGGTGCGGATCCGCTCGGCGCCGGCGACGAGCTGCTGGAGCCCGAGTCACCCCCGCAGGCGGTCAGGGCCATGGCCCCTGCCGCCATCAGTGCGGCCATCCGGCCGACTGCAGAAACCTTCATCTGTTCTCTCCCTAAGCGCTTGCGTGGCCTCATGGTGCCACGAGGGCACCACGCTACGGGGGGAAATGTAGTCGTCCGCAGCGCGCCAGGCTCGCATTGGGGCACTTTCGGGGTCATCCAGGGTCTACTGTGCCCCTTGTGCCAACCGTTCCGTTCACGCCGTGGGGGGCAGTGACATGACGCAAACGACCGAGCCGGAACCGCAGGCCACGACGACCAAGGGACTGACGCTGTGGCCCGCCACGGCACTGGTCACCGGGACGATCATCGGGGCGGGTATCTTCACGCAGCCGTCCTGGCTGGCGCAGTACGGACCCATCAGCCTGCTGGGATTCGCGGTCACGGCCTTCGGCAGCGTCATGCTGGCGCTGACCTTCGCCTCGCTGGCCCGACGCACGCCGGACGTGGGCGGTCCGTACGCGTTCTCCCGGCAAGGGTTCGGTGACTTCGTCGGCTTCCAATCGGCGTGGACCTACTGGATCGGCGCGTGGGTCGGGGTCGGGGCGATCGCGAGTTCGATGGTCGTCTACCTGGGCGTGCTGATCCCCGCGGTGACCGAGAACAAACTCGTCAGCATCCTGGTTGCCGTGGGTGCGATCGCCCTGCTCACGTTCCTCAACACCAACGGCGTGGTCACCGGCGGCATCGTGTCGCTGATCCTCACGATCCTCAAAGTGGTGCCGCTGCTGCTCATCGGCACCCTCGGGTTCATCGCCTTCAACGCCGGCAACCTCGGACCGTTTAACGCCACCGGACTACCACCGCTGGAAGTCATCACGACTGTCATGGCCTACACGTTGTTCTCGTTCATCGGCGTGGAGGCGGCCACGATCCCGGCCGGGGACGTGCACGAACCTGACAAGACCATCCCCCGCGCCACGCTCATCGGTACCCTCGCCGCGGCCGCCGTCTACCTGCTGAGCACCACCGCGGTGTTCGGTGCGGTGGAGCACAAGCAACTCGCGAGCAGCGACGCGGCGTTCGCCGTGGCCGCTCAGAACATGTTCGGCAGTTGGGCCGGCAACGCCGTGGCCGTGGTCGCGGTTGTGTCCTGCCTCGGCGCGATGAACGGTCTGCTGCTGCTCTCCGGTCAGATCCCGATGGCTGCCGAGTTCGATGGCCTGGCGCCCAAGGCCTTCGGCAAACTGAACATCCACCACGCCCCCGGCACCGGCCTGATCATCAGCGGCGCCCTGGCCGCCTTCGTGCTGTGGTTCCAGCTGTCCGGGGGCGCCGGGTTGGGCGAGGCGGTGGCCACTTTGGTTCTCGTGTCCGCAGTGGCCACGATGGTGTCCTACGCGTTCAGCGCCGCGGCCGAGATCAAATGGCTGGTGCTGGACAAGGGGAAGATCCCCGTGGCACACCTCGCCCGCAAGATGACCGTCGCGATCCTGGCGCTGACCTTCACGATCATGGCGTTCTACGGCGGTGGCCACGAGGAGGTCTACTGGCTGTGGATGCTGATCGTGCTCGGCGTCCCGATCTACATCTACATCCTGTGGCGGCGCGCCGAGCGTGGGGACAAGATCGGTGGGGCCACCTAGGGTCGCGCTGCAACTCTCGGGCTTGGGTCTTCGGGGATTGCAGCCTCAGCGCCGCATCGGTTAGAGGTTCCACCATCCGTTAGGCCGACTCGCCGCTCAACGCACTAACGGATGTTCCAAGGTCTAACCGATGGGCGAAGGTCTAACCGATGCGGCCGCGGTCAGGGCATAACAAGCGATAGCGGCCGCCGTCGCGACATTGAGCGAGTCCGTACCGCGGGCCATGGGGATCCGCAAGCGCACGTCAGTCGCGCGCTGCGCCTGCTCGCTCAACCCCGGCCCTTCGGTCCCCACCAGCAGCATCACAGGACCCGCCGGGCGCCATTCGCGCAGCGAGTCCTTCCCGGCCGGGTCCAGGGCGACCGTCTGCATGCCTCGCGCTGCCGCAATTCCGGCGCCGGCGTCCGCCACCGTCGTCCACGGCATCGTGAACACCGCTCCCATCGACGTCTTCACGCTGCGCCGATACCACGGGTCGGCACAGCGCCCCGTGACGAGCACGGCATCCACTCCCAGTCCCGCAGCCGAACGGAAGATGGCACCGACGTTCGTATGGTCCACGAGGTCCTCGAGCAGGATTGCCGTCCGAGCGCCGGCCAGGATCTCGCGTGCGGCCGGTTGCGGCGGGCGTTCGAAACACGCCAGCGCGCCGCGGTGCAGCCGGAACCCGGTGATGTCGCGGAGAAGCGCTGGCGGCGCCACGTACACCGGCACGTCGGACGGCACATGCGCTTCCAGCCCTGGCCACCACTTCGCCTCCATCAGGGCGCTGTGCATGTGCAGTCCGGCGGCCAGGGCCCGGCGGATCACCTTCTCGCCCTCGGCCAGAAAGATGCCCGCCTCCGGTTCGCTGACCATCCGCAACTGCATGTCGGTCAGCCGTGTGTAGGGCGCGAGCCGGTCGTCGGCGGGATCCTGTACGTCGATCAGCATCAGCGGCCCAGGAAAGCGACAGTGGCCGCCACGATGCCGACCAGGATGACTAGTCCGCGCAGCGCTATGGCCGGCAGACGGCGGGTGATGCGCCCGCCCAACCAGCCGCCCAGCAGCGAGGAGACGGCCAGGATCGCGGCGGCTGACCACAGCACCTTCCCGCCGACGACGAAGACGACCGCCGCCGAGAGGTTCGCCACCCCTGCCAGTACGTTCTTGAAACCATTGGCATCGTGGATCGCCGTCACACCGCTGGCGGCAAGCGCCGCGAGGAACGCGATCCCCTGACCGGCCCCGAAGTATCCGCCGTAGAAACCCGAAGCGCTCAAGGCGACGGTGCTCGTACGGGGATTCGGCTCGGGCAGGTGCTTGAGCAGAAGTGGCTGCAACGCCACCAGCCCGACGGCCAGCAGGATCAACCAGGGCACTGCTGCACTGAACACCTCGCTGGGCAGCACCAGCACGAGCAACGCGCCGGCCATCGCGCAGGCGGCAACGATCAGCCCCCACCGCAGGACCCGCCGGTCCAGCACATCGCGAAACGCGTAGGCCCCGCTGGCACTACCGGGCACCAGCCCCAGGCAGTTCGTCCCGTTCGCGATCACCGGCGGCACGCCCATGGCCAGCAATGTCGGGAACGTGATCAACGTGCCGGAACCCACAGCGGCGTTGATCCCGCCGGCGGCGAACCCGGCCGCGAACAGCCAGGCCATCTCCTGGCCGGTCATGCCACGTGGGCCGTCCAACGGCTGCCGTGCCGCTGGACCGAGACGGGCAAACCGAACGCGGTGGACACGGTCTCACTGCTCAGCGTGTCGTCGATCGGCCCCTGCGCGACCGCCCGGCCGTCGCGCAGCGCGAGCACATGGGTGGCGTTGGCCGGGATCTCTTCCACGTGATGGGTGACCATGACCACCGTCGGTGCGCCAGGTGCGGCCAGCAGGACGTCGAGGCGGCGCAGCAGATCCTCCCGGCCGGCGATGTCCAGTCCGGCGGCCGGCTCGTCCAGCAGCAGCAGTTCCGGGTCGGCCATCAACGCCCGGGCGATCAGGGTGCGCTTGCGCTCGCCTTCGCTGAGCGTGCCGAAGCGGGCGTCGGCCAGATGCGACAGACCCCAGGCGTCGAGCAGGTCGCGGGCACGGGTCTCGTCCAGTTCGTCGTAGGCCTCTCGCCAGCGCCCCAGGACCGCCCAGGCGCTGGTCAGGACGACGTTGCGCACGCGCTCGGCGTCCGGGACGCGGGCGGCAAGGGCGGCGCTGGCCAGCCCGATCCGGGGCCGCAGGTCGAACACGTCCACCGCACCGAGGCGTTCGTCGAGGATCTCGGCGGTGCCGGAACTGGGATGCAGCAGCGTGCCGGCAATCTGCAGGACCGTGGTCTTGCCCGCCCCATTCGGTCCGAGCACGACCCAGGTCTGTCCCTCAGAGACCGCCCAGTCGATATGATCGACGATCGCCCGGCCGCCCCGCTGAACGGACACGTCCACGAGGTTGATGACGTCGGCCACGGGACCTAACCCTACGCTGGGATGTCATGACGGTTGTTCCGCTGTCCTACCAGTTGTGCGGGTGGATCCCGGCCTGGTGGCGCGGCACGGCCGGCGGTGACGACCTGCTGGAACTGCTCGGATCGCAGGCCCTCGCGCGGGCCTCCGAGCTGCGGGCTTCGGTGACAGCGTTGACGGCCTACAGCCCGGAACTCGGAGTGGGTGTGCTCCCGGGGCCCAAGCCCGCCACCGAGGCTGCCGTCGCGGCTGGTCAGGCGGTGATCCTGCACGGTGGTGTCGGTGAGCCCGCAACGCTGTTGATACCCGCAGCGGACGGCTGGGAGTTCCTTCCTGCCGCGCCGCCGCGCCCGGTCGACCTCGACCTGCGGCAGGCGGCTGCGGACTTCGCCGAGGCGGTCGTGATCGCCGAGCACGAGTTGCGCTCCACCGGCACCTCGTTCGACCAACCCGTGGCGCAGATGAGCGTGCGGCCGCTGCCACCGGGCGCGGACGCGGAACGCAAGGGCGTCTTGGTGCGCGCCGTGCGCGTCTGGAGTGCGGTGGCAGCAGTCCCGCCCGCGCGCCGTTCTCCGGCACTAGCGGACGTGGTGACCGCCAGCGCCCGCGCTGCCCTTGCTGCCTATACCGAGCCGGTGGTCAGCGCCCCCGCCCGCAGCCGGCGGTTCGCATGACCAGCACGCTGACGTTCACCGGCCATGACCGTCCCGGCATCACTGCTCACGTGCTCGGCGCGCTGGGCGATTCCGTGCCGATCCTGGACATCGAGCAACTGGTTGTGCAGGGACGACTCGTGCTCTCCGTGGCCGTTGATGCCGATGCGGTGGACGGAGTTGACGCGCTGGCGCAATCCCTGGGTCTGGAACTCGACGTCACTCGCGAGTGCATCGACGTGGTCAACCGGACGGCCGCGACTGCCGTTGTGGTGCTCATGGCCCCCACCTTGCGGGCGGCGGACATCGCCCGGGTTGCCGGCGAGATCGCCGAACAAGGCGGCAACATCGAACGGATCGTGCGGATCGCCGACTACCCGGTCACAGCTGTCGAGGTCACCGTCTCCGGTGTCAGCGCCACGGCGCTGAAACACTCCCTGGGCCCGGTGTCCCGCGAGATCGGGATAGACGTGGCCGTGCAGTCGGCGGCGATCATCCGGCACGGCGCCCGGCTGGTCGTGATGGACGTCGACTCCACGCTGATCCAGGACGAGGTCATCGACCTGCTGGCTCGGGAGGCGGGATGCGAGGCCGCCGTGGCCGAAGTCACCGAGCGGGCAATGGCCGGCGAGTTGGACTTCGCGTCCTCGTTGCAGCAACGCGTTGCCGCGCTGGCTGGAACCCCGGAGTCGGCGCTGGCGGTCGTGCGCGACGCCGTCCGCATGACACCCGGAGCCAGGACTTTGTGCCGGACGCTGGTGTCCCTTGGCTATCGGCTCGCGTTGGTGTCGGGTGGTTTCGAGGAGATCGTCGGGCCGCTGGCCGCCGCCACCGGCGTCCACCGGTTCCGCGCCAACCGGTTGGAAGTCGTCGACGGCAAGCTCACGGGCCGGGTCATCCCCCCGATCGTCGACCGCGCCGGAAAGGCCCAGGCGTTACGCGAATTTGCTGAGGAGTTCGGCTTCGACCTGTCGCGAACCGTGGCCATCGGGGACGGCGCGAACGATCTCGACATGCTGGCAACAGCGGGCCTGGGGGTGGCGTTCAACGCGAAGCCCGCCGTTGCCGAGGCCGCGGATGCCGCGGTGAC
>ERZ724513.876-NODE-876-length-15066-cov-15.615948_pt1 | contig 15066 bp, 13 predicted proteins | sample MGYA00376046_ERZ724513 | MGnify/ENA primary metagenome ERZ724513 (study PRJEB28724, sample SAMN07190883) | activated sludge metagenome | isolation source: activated sludge of sewage treatment plant in Hong Hong | place: Hong Kong | collected 2016-03-17 ...
CGCCGCGTCCGGGGTCGCCGCGCCGGCGCTGAGCGCGGGGAGCTGGGCGAGCCCGGGGACCAGGGTGAGGGTCAGCAGGGCGAGTGCCGCGGCGCGGTGGCGCCTGCGGAGCACGGGGCGAGGGGTCATGCCCCCGCTCAACGGCGGACGGCTGGGTTCGTTATGTGAACGGGCGCCGGCGTCGATTTGCGCGGATTCTTTGATCGTTCCAACCCCGGCGGGGTAGCGTCCGCTTGTGCGTGCCATCCGTCGATTCACCGTCCGTCCCGTCCTGCCCCCGGCCCTGGCCGGCCTGGGCGACCTCGCAGGCAACCTCCGGTGGTCCTGGCACCCCGAGAGCCAGGACGTCTTCGAGGAGGTCGACCCCGTCCTGTGGCAGTCGACGGGTCGCGACCCGGTCAAGCTGCTGGGCGCCGTCGGGCGGCAGCGGCTGGGCGAGCTCGCCGCCGACGAGGCGTTCCTCGGCCGGCTCGCCCGGGCGCGCGAGGACCTCGACCGCTACCTGACCGGCGACCGCTGGTACCAGAAGCGGGTGGCGGCCGGCGAGGATCTGCCGCGCGCGATCGGCTACTTCTCCCCGGAGTTCGGCATCACCTCGGTGCTGCCGCAGTACTCCGGTGGACTCGGCATCCTGGCCGGCGACCACCTCAAGGCCGCCAGCGACCTCGGCGTCCCGATCCTCGGTGTCGGCCTGCTCTACCGCCACGGGTACTTCAAGCAGTCGCTCTCGCGCGAGGGCTGGCAGCAGGAGACCTACCCCGTGCTGGACCCCGACGGCCTCCCGATCTCGCTCCTGCGCGACACGAAGGGCGCCCGCGTCTCGATCTCCATCGCGATGCCGGACGCCCCCGACCTGCTGGCCCGGATCTGGGTCGCGAGCGTCGGCCGGGTCCCGCTGCTGATGCTGGACACCGACGTCGAGGGCAACCCCGACCACTACCGCGACGTGACCGACCGCCTCTACGGCGGCAACAGCGAGCACCGGCTGCGCCAGGAGCTGCTGCTCGGCGTCGGCGGGGTCCGCGCGATCCGGACCTACTGCCGCATCACCGGGCACCCCGCGCCGGAGGTCTTCCACACCAACGAGGGCCACGCCGGCTTCCTCGGCCTGGAGCGCATCCGGGAGCTGACGGTGGCCGCGGACGGTCCCGGCCTCGACCTGGACACCGCGCTCGAGGTGAGCCGCGCGTCCACGGTGTTCACCACGCACACGCCGGTGCCGGCGGGCATCGACCGCTTCCCCCAGACGCTGATCGAGCAGTACTTCAGCGACGCGGGGCCGGTGCCCGGCGTACCCGTCGACCGGATCCTGCAGCTCGGCACCGAGGACTACGAGGGCGGCGACCCGTCGGTCTTCAACATGGCGGTGATGGGCTTCCGCCTCGCGCAGCGCGCGAACGGCGTCTCCCAGCTGCACGGCCACGTCAGCCGCGGCATGTTCAACGGGCTGTGGCCCGCCTTCGACGAGGCCGAGGTCCCGATCGGCTCGATCACCAACGGCGTGCACGCACCGACCTGGGTCGCGCGCGAGATGTTCGACCTCGCTGCCGGCCAGGGCGTGGACCGGGACGCCGACGACGTCGACGCCTTCTGGGCGGCGGTCGACAAGGTCCCCGGTGCCGAGGTCTGGGCGACCAAGCGCCTGCTGCGCGAGAAGCTCGTGCTCGACGCGCGGCGCCGGCTGCGCCGTTCCTGGGAGAAGCGAGGCGCCGCCCGGGCCGAGCTGGCCTGGATCGACGGCGCGCTGGACCCCGACGTGCTGACGATCGGCTTCGCGCGGCGGGTGCCGTCGTACAAGCGCCTGACGCTGATGCTGCGCCACCCCGACCGCCTCAAGCGGCTGCTGCTCGACCCCGAGCGCCCGGTGCAGCTGGTCATCGCCGGCAAGGCGCACCCCGCCGACGACGGTGGCAAGAAGCTCATCCAGGAGATGGTGCGCTTCGCCGACGACCCCGAGGTCCGGCACCGCATCGTCTTCCTGCCGAACTACGACATCGCGATGGCCCAGCCGCTCTACCCCGGCTGCGACGTGTGGCTCAACAACCCGCTGCGCCCCTACGAGGCCTGCGGCACCTCGGGCATGAAGGCCGCGCTGAACGGTGGCCTGAACCTGTCGATCCTCGACGGCTGGTGGGACGAGTGGTACGACGGCGACAACGGCTGGGCGATCCCGTCCGCCGACGGCGTCGACGACCCCGACCACCGCGACGACCTCGAGGCGAACGCGCTCTACGACCTCATCGAGCGCGAGGTCGCCCCGCGCTTCTACGACGTCGACGGCGAGGGCGTGCCGACCCGCTGGCTGGAGATGACCCGGCACACCCTGAAGTCGCTCGGCCCGAAGGTGCTCGCCACCCGGATGGTCCGCGACTACGTGCGTCAGCTCTACGCCCCGGCGGCGACGACCGCGCACCGGCTCAACTCCGACTTCGCCGGCGCCGCCGAGCTCGCTGCCTGGAAGAAGAAGGTCCGGGCGGGCTGGGAGCACGTGCGCGTCGAGCACGTCGAGAGCAGCGGCGTCGGTGACGCTCCCGAGGTCGGCGACCACATGAGCGTCCGGGCCTTCGTCGCCCTCGGCGACCTCGAGCCGTCCGACGTCGACGTGCAGCTGGTCTTCGGCCGCAGCAACAGCGAGGACGAGATCGTCGACACCGGGGTGGAGTCGCTGCACGTCGGGGAGTCCTACGACGGTGGCCGGCACCGCTTCGACGCCGACCACGTCCTGGACCGCTCGGGCGCGTTCGGCTACACGGTGCGCATCGTCCCCCGCAACGACCTGCTCATCTCCCCGGCCGAGCTCGGCGTCGTCGCCCTGCCGTAAGGCCGAGTCGGCGCGTCTTGCTCGGTTGGGACCGCCGAGTCGGCGCGTCTTGCTCACGTGGGACCGCCGAGTCGGCGCGTGTTGCCCACATGGGGACGTCGGCCTACGATGCCGCCTCCTGGTCGACTCGGAGGCTGAAGATGACACGACGCTGGTCCCTCCCGGTCCGCACGACGGGTGCCCTGCTGGCGCTCGTGCTGATCGTGAGCCTGAGCGCCGTCGGGCTCGCCTCGGCTGGGGCCGCCCCGTCCACCGGCGCGTGCAGCCGCACACCCACCTACCAGGTCAAGCTCGAGAGCCGAGCGTCCTGGTACACCTTCAACAGCAACCGCACGGCGGGCGGTCGCCTCGACCAGTACAAGGAGTTCCTGCGCAAGAACGTCAACGCCGGGACGACGACGCTGGTCTACGACATGTGCAAGGTTGCATCCACCGGGCGGTGGAAGGTCAACCGCATGCTGGTGCGGGCGCCGCACCGCGACCTCTCGGTCACCGTCGTGGGCAAGAAGATCAAGACGATCAAGCCGGCGACCGACAGCGCGTACGGTTTCGGGGCATTCATCCGCAAGCGGTCGGACACCTCGGTCACCTTCCACGCCACGCGGTGCACCAAGAAGCCCGTCGGCGTCGCCGCCGGCAGCTACCGGGTGCTCAAGGGCGTGCTCGGGCTGCCGTGGAAGACCTCGAGCCCGATCGCCGTCGGCCTGTACGTCGCAGGGCAGGTGCTGCCGGACGCCCCGGAGGACAAGTACTGGTGCGCCCGGATGGACGACCCCCTCACCCTGAAGGTGCGGTTCCGCAGATCGGACGGCCGGCCGTCGATCGCGTGGCCGGGCAGCGGGCAGGTGGGGGCCTCCGTCAAGACGCCGCAGCGCGAGTACCCCTGCAGCGGCGAGACGTACGTCTACTGCTCGGACAGCGACTGGCAGGTGTTCTGGCTGCGGAAGCCGTGAGCGCGGGGCGGCTCACGCCTCGCGCAGGACGACGACGGTGCGGCGGCCGATCGAGAGCCGGTCGCCGGCCTTGACGTGGGTGCCGATCGGCAGCCGGGCGTCGGTGGAGAGGACGACCTCTCCGGCCTGGACCCAGTCGTTCTCCGGGAAGTCGACCCGCTGGGGCAGCCAGTCGGAGTTGATCCAGATCATGAACGACTTGTCGACCTGCTGCTCGCCGCGCGGTCCCGGGGCGCGCAGCGGCGAGCCCGAGACGAACATGCCGATCGCGCGCAGGTCGGGGTCGTGCCAGTCGTCGCCGGTCATCTCCCGTCCCGACGGGTGCAGCCAGGCGAGGTCCTTGGGCCCACCCCGGATCGTCGGCCGCCCTTCGAACCAGTGCCGCTGCCGCAGCGCGGGGTGCTCGCGGCGCAGTCGCAGAGCGGTCTTGGTGACCTCGTAGACGTCGAGCCAGGCGTCGTCGGGCCGCCAGTCGACCCACGAGGTCTCGTTGTCCTGGGCGTAGGCGTTGTTGTTGCCGCCCTGGGTGCGGCCGCGCTCGTCGCCGGCCGTGATCATCGGGACCCCGTTGGAGAGGCACAGGGTGGCCATCATGTTGGCGGCCTGCCGCCGTCGCACGGTGAGCAGCACGGGGTCGTCGGTCTCGCCCTCGACGCCGTGGTTCCAGGACCGGTTGTTGTCGCTGCCGTCCCGGTTGTCCTCGCCGTTGGCCTCGTTGTGCTTCTGCTCGTAGGAGACCAGGTCGCGCAGGGTGAAGCCGTCGTGGGCGGTGACGAAGTTGACCGACGCGTACGGCGACCGCCCGTCGTCGAGGTAGAGGTCGGAGGAGCCCGCCAGCCGAGTGGCGACGCTGCGGATGCCAGGGGAGTGGTTGCGCCAGAAGTCGCGGATCTCGTCGCGGTACTGGTCGTTCCACTCCACCCACGGCGGCGGGAACTCGCCCACGCGGTAGCCGTCCATCGAGGCGTCCCACGGCTCCGCGATCAGCTTCACGTGCCGCAGGATCGGGTCCTGGCCGATCGCCATGAGCAGGTGGCAGCCCATGTCGACCCGGTGGTGCACCCGGGTGAGCGCCGACATCAGGTCGAAGCGGAACCCGTCGACGTGCATCTCGGTGACCCAGTAGCGCAGGGAGTCGAGGATCAGCCGGAGCGCGAACGGGTCGGACGCGTCCACGGTGTTGCCGCACCCGGTCACGTCCCAGTAGGTGTCCTGGTAGGGAGCGCCGGAGACGCCGTCGTTCACCCGGCAGTAGAAGCCCCGGTCGTCCAGGCCGCGGAACGAGAGAGTCGGCCCCTCGACACCCGCCTCCGCCGTGTGGTTGTAGACGACGTCGAGGATCACCTCGAGCCCCGCGTCGTGGTAGGCCTTCACCATCGCCTTGAACTCGGTGACCTGCCCGCCGCGGTCGCCGGAGGCCGAGTAGGCGTTGTGGGGCGCGAAGTAGCCGATCGAGTTGTAGCCCCAGTAGTTGGTGAGCCCACGTGCGACCAGCGCCGGCTCGGAGACGAACTGGTGGACCGGCAGCAGCTCGACCGCGGTGACCCCGAGGTCCTTGAGGTAGTCGACCACCGCCGGCGTCGCCAGTCCGGCATACGTGCCGCGCAGCTCCTCGGGCACCCGGTCGTGGAGGGCGGTCATGCCCTTGACGTGCATCTCGTAGATGACGGTGTCGCGCCAGCGGTACCGGTGCGGGCGGTCGTCGCCCCAGTCGAAGCGGTCGTCGACGACCACGCTCCGCGGCACGAACGGCGCCGAGTCCGACTCGCTCATGCGGTCCGGGTCGTCCTCGGCGTACCCGAAGATGGCCGGGTCCACTGTGACCTCGCCCGACACCGCCCGGGCGAACGGGTCGAGCAGCAGCTTGTTGGGGTTGAACCGCATGCCCTGCGAGGGGTCCCACGGCCCGGCGACGCGGTAGCCGTAGCGGGTGCCGGGGCGGACGTCGGGCAGCGCGCCGTGCCAGATCCCCAGCGCCTGCTCGGTGAGCCGGTGCCGGTGCTCCTCGCCGTCGTCGTCGAAGAGGCAGACCCACGCCGCCGTCGCGCGCGGCGCGTGCACCGCGAAGTTGGTGGACTCCTCCGACCACGTCGACCCCAGCGGCCAGTTCCGGCCCGGCCACACGGGCGAGCGCTCGCCACGGGTGCGCCAGAGTCCAGGGGTCACCCGGCCCATTGTTGCCGATGCGGGCACAATGCCCGAGACGAACACCGACGAGAGGGGCAGGACACATGGGTGAGTTCGTGCGGCTGGAGGTCGCCGACGGCGTCGGGACGATCCGGCTGGACCGGCCGAAGATGAACGCCCTCAACGTGCAGGTCCAGGAGGAGATCCGGGCCGCCGCCACCGAGGCGACCGAGCGCGACGACGTCAAGGCCGTCGTCCTGTACGGCGGGGAGCGGGTCTTCGCGGCCGGCGCGGACATCAAGGAGATGGCCGACATGTCCTACACCGACATGGTCAAGCGCTCCGGAGCCCTCCAGTCCTCCTTCGGTGCCGTGGCGCGGATCCCCAAGCCGGTGGTCGCAGCGGTCACCGGCTACGCGCTCGGGGGTGGCTGCGAGCTCGCGCTGTGCGCAGACGTGCGCTTCGCGGCGGACGACGCCGTCCTGGGCCAGCCCGAGATCCTGCTGGGCATCATCCCTGGCGCCGGCGGCACCCAGCGGCTCACGCGCCTGGTCGGGCCGAGCAAGGCCAAGGACATCGTCTTCACCGGCCGGTTCGTGAAGGCCGACGAGGCGCTCGCGATCGGGCTCGTCGACCGGGTGGTGCCGGCCGACCAGGTGTACGCCGAGGCCGTCGCCTGGGCCCAGCAGTTCGCCGGGGCCGCGTCGTTCGCCGTCCGGGCCGCCAAGGAGAGCATCGACCGCGGCGTCGAGGTCGACCTCGAGACCGGGCTCGAGATCGAGCGCCAGCAGTTCGCGGCCCTGTTCGCGACCGAGGACCGCACGACCGGCATGCGGTCCTTCGTCGAGAACGGCCCGGGCAAGGCGCAGTTCCAGGGCAGGTGAGGCGCCCGGGGCGCCGCCGTGGTCAGACCGGCGGCGCCCGGGTGTGACGTGGTCGGAGGTTTGACGGGCCCGTCGCTGTGCGATCCTTCGAGCGGACGGGGGCACCTCCGACAGGAAGAGACACGCGTGGCTGACCGCAAAGCGGTGACGACGACCGGCTCGACGCTCCGGCTGCGCCTGGCCCAGGTGATCTGGGTGGCGGCGGTCGTGTGCGCCCTGTTCCTCGCCGTCGGTGCCCTCCTGGTCGCACTGGACGCCAACCAGGACAACGCGCTGGTGAAGTTCGTGCTGGACGTGGCCGGGGTGCTCGACCTCGACGTCTTCTCGCGCCGCAACGGCGTCTTCACCTTCGACGGCTCCGACGCCGCCACGAAGAACGCCCTCACCAACTGGGGCCTGGCGGCGGTCGCCTACCTGGTCGTCGGCCGGGTGCTCGAGCGGGTCATCCGCCCCTGACGAAGTCCCGCAGCGGCCGCGGATCTTGACAGTGCTGCTGTGACGAAACCCATTCCCGGTGCAGTTTCGACGTCGCTGGCGCGACGGTAGCCTCACCGACGAACCCGAGTGCACAGGAGGGGCCGACCGGCCATCACCATGAACATTGTCGTCTGTGTGAAGTACGTCCCCGATGCCACTGCCGACCGGCAGTTCGAGTCGGACAACACCGTGGACCGCGTGGGCGTCGACGGGCTCCTCTCGGAGCTCGACGAGTACGCCGTGGAGCAGGCCCTCCAGCTGAAGGAGAAGGCCGGCGACGACACCGAGGTCACCGCGCTGTGTGTGGGTCCGGAGAAGGCGGTCGACGCTGTCCGCAAGGCGCTGCAGATGGGTGCCGACAAGGGCATCCACGTCTCCGACGAGGCGATCGCGGGCTCCGACTACGCCGCCACCTCGCTGGTGCTCGCCAAGGCCGTCGAGAAGGCCGGACCCGTGGACCTGGTGATGTGCGGGATGGCGTCGACCGATGCTGCCGGCAGCGTGGTCCCGGCGATGCTCGCCGAGCGCCTCGGCCTGCCGCAGGTCACGCTGGCCTCCGTTGTGGAGTCCCAGGGGGACCAGGTGCGGATCAAGCGCGACGGCGACACCGCCACCGAGGTCATCGGCGGCACCATGCCGCTGGTCCTCTCGGTCACCGACCAGTCCGGTGAGGCCCGCTACCCGTCGTTCAAGGGCATCATGGCCGCCAAGAAGAAGCCGCTGGAGACCTGGTCGCTGTCCGACCTGGGGGTCGACGCCGGCGAGGTCGGCATCGGTGCCGCCTGGACCGCGGTCGAGGAGACCACCGCCCGCCCGCCGCGCACGGCCGGCGAGATCGTCAAGGACGAGGACGGGTCGGGCGCCACGGCGCTGACCGAGTTCCTCGCCTCGAAGAAGTTCATCTGAGGAGCGCGTACCCATGTCTGAAGTTCTCGTCCTGATCGACCACGTCGACGGTGCGGTCCGCAAGCCGACGTACGAGCTGCTCACCATCGCCAAGCGCTTCGGCGAGCCCTCCGCTGTGTACATCGGCCCGGCCGGCCAGGCCGCCGACGTCACGGAGAAGGTCAAGAAGTACGGCGCCGAGAAGGTCTACGTCGTCGACGACGCCCAGGTGAAGGGCTACCTGGTGGCCCCCAAGGCGGAGGTGCTCCAGCAGGTCGCCGAGAAGGCGTCGCCCGCGGCGATCCTGATCCCGTCCACCTCCGAGGGCAAGGAGATCGGCGCGCGCCTGTCGATCAAGCTGAAGTCCGGCCTGATCACCGACGCCGTCGACGTGCAGCCCGGTGACGGCGGTCCGGTCGCCACGCAGAGCGTCTTCGCCGGCAACTTCACCCTGACCGGCAAGGTCACGCAGGGCACCCCGATCATCACGGTCAAGCCGAACTCGGCCGCGCCGGAGGAGGCTGCGGGTGCGGGCACCGTCGAGGAGGTCACCCCGACCATCTCCGACGCTGCGAAGGGCGCGCAGATCGTGGCGTCGCAGCCGCGGAAGGCGTCCGGCCGCCCCGAGCTGACCGAGGCCGCGATCGTCGTGGCCGGCGGCCGTGGCACCGGCGGCGACTTCACCCCGATCGAGGGGCTGGCCGACGCGCTCGGTGGCGCGGTCGGCGCGTCGCGCGCCGCGGTCGACTCGGGCTGGATCGCGCACACCTTCCAGATCGGCCAGACCGGCAAGACGGTGTCGCCGCAGCTCTACGTCGCCAACGGCATCTCCGGTGCGATCCAGCACCGCGCCGGCATGCAGACCTCCAAGACCATCGTCGCGGTCAACAAGGACGAGGAGGCCCCGATCTTCGAGCTCGTCGACTTCGGCGTCGTGGGCGACCTCAACACCGTCCTCCCGGCCGCCACCGAGGAGATCACCAAGCGCAAGGGCTGACGCAGGTCGCTCGGCTCCACCTCGCGTCGGGACGTGTGACGGTCGAATCGGGAGTTGTGGTCACCGCGGTGACCACAGCTCCCGATTCATGTGTCCACAACTCTCGACTCGGTGCGCCCTAGGCTGTGCCGGTGGCTCGGACGGTGTGGCTCGCGCTGCTGCTCGGCGGCGCGGTAGGTGTGCTGGCCGGGCTCTACCTCGACGCGGTTCGCCTGACCCAGGACCTCCTCTGGGACCACGCCGACCCGGTGCTGCCGGGAGACGGCCGGTGGCAGGTCGTCGTGATCTGCGCGGCGGGCGGGCTGCTCGTCGGGGTGCTGCGGATGCGGCACGACCGCGACAGTCCTCACGACCTCGAGGACGCCCTTCTCGGTCTCGACGAGGTGCTCGACGACGACGAGCGCACGCCGCCGCCCAAGGCATCCTGGCTGGTGCGCGCGGCGGCCCTCGGCGTCGTCTCCCTCGCGTTCGGTGCCTCGCTGGGGCCAGAGGCGCCGTTGATCCTGCTGGCCACCGGGTTCGGGGAGAGGCTCGCCCGGATCCTGCGCACGACGCGCAGCGAGGCGGCCTTCATCTCCTCGGCCGGCGCCCTGGCCGGGCTGTTCGGAGGACCGCTCGCCGCGGTTGCGCTGCCACTGGAGCGCGGCCGCGCGACCGCCCACGCCTCCCGCCTGATCGGTGCCGGCCTCGTGGCAGGGGTGGCCGGCCTGGCGACGATGCTGCTCGTGATCCCCGGCAGCGTCGGCACCACCTACGTGCTTCCCGACGCGGACCTCGGGTCGGGACGCGACCTGCTCCGAGCACTGGGCTGGGCCGCTGCTGCGGCGCTCCCGGCGACGGTGGCCGGTGTGGCACTCCTCCTCCTGACCGACCCGGTACGGCGGCTCGCGGAGCGCCTGGCCCCCTCGACCGTCCTGCGCGCCGCTGCCGGTGGGCTGGTGCTCGGACTCTGCGGCGCCGCGGACGGGCTGACCCTCTTCTCCGGTGAGCACCAGGGCCAGGAGCTGATCGACTCGGCGGGGGAGAGGGCTGCACTGGCGTTCCTCGCCCTCGCTGCCCTCAAGGTGGTCGCGACGCTCGCCTGCCTGGGCACCGGGTGGTTCGGCGGCCAGATCTTCCCGGCCACCTTCGCCGGGATGGCCGCCGCGCTCGCGGTGACCTCGGTCTGGGAGAGCGCGCCGGTGGCCGCGGTCGTGGCAGCGGGCGCCGGTGCGACCGCGACGGCGGTGCTGCGGCGCCCGCTGGCGACGGTGCTCGTGCTGCTCTTGTTCTTCCCGCTCGGCGCCGTCCTGGCGCTGGCGGTCGGCGCCGGCGTGGGTGCGCTGGCCCTGGGGCTGCTGGGCGACCGGGTCCCCGAGACCCGGCCGCTCGGCAGCCACTGACGAGGGCTGGACCGCGCGTCAGCCGACGCCGCCGTACCCCTCCTCGGTGATGACGCCGACCTGGGACACGGTCACGGTGCGGTGCTTGGCCGTGCCGCCCAGCCGGATCTTGCGCAGCGACTCGTTGTTGTCGGTCGAGGCCTCGACGAGCCGGTCCTCGGGGTTGGCGTCGACGGAGACGTAGTAGACGCCGTTGGGCAGGTCGGCCACCGGGAACGACTGGCCGGCGCGGTACTGGGTGTAGGTGTCACCCCACCCGGCCACCAGCACCTCGCGGATCGACAGCGACGAGTAGTCGCCGCACGAGGTGGACAGGTCGGTGTTCTCCGGGCGCCAGTCGGCTGCGGGGACGGTCAGGTCGACCGAGTCGGTGTTGGCGAGGCAGAACGCCTCCTTCTTCGACCGCGACACCTCGGTCTTGGAGGCGTCGAGCAGGGAGTAGCGGGCGAAGTCCTCGAAGTGCCAGTGGGAGTGCGACGGCCGGGCGTCCCACTCCAGCGACCCGACCGGCTCGTATCCGGTCTGGTTGCCGTCGGCGTCGAAGAAGTACTGGTAGGCGTCCATCAGGTCCTCGCCCTCGCGCCGGAACCCGTCGACGACGAGCGGGCTGTCGCCCGCGTTCCAGACGGTGGCGGAGAAGCGGAGGTACTTGCCGTTGGGCGAGAGCGAGATCCCCCAGGCGGGCAGCGACCGGAGGTCGGGCTCGGGGCCGTCGGTGTCGGTGCGACCCGGCGCACCGGTCGGACGGTGCGGGGCCGGTCGCTCGGTGTGCCTCCCGACCGGGCTGGCCTGGGCGACGCCCTCGCCGTCGCTCCCACCCTCCTTGACCACGGTCAGCCGGGTGGTGCGCGTCGCCTGCTCCGGGGTCAGGCCGAACGCCTCGGCGTACTGCGGCTGGATGGTCGCGGTGACGGTGTAGCGGCCGGGGCCGATCCTCAGCGGGCGGTCCTGGGTCAGCACCGGCGTCGCCCAGCCGGTCTGGATGCCCTGCACCGAGCCGAGGCTGTAGGGGTTGTACCAGCAGCCCACGGGGTACGGCGACCGGGCCGGCGCGTCGGGACGGACCCGTTCGGAGTAGCCGTTGAGGCACCCCTTGCGGACCATCGTGAGGTCCTTCTGACCCGGCTTCTTCGGGTTGATGGTGATCTTCAGGAACCGGTCGAGACCCGAGAAGGTGCTCATCGAGCCCTCCGGGAGGGCGACGTCACCGTCGGGCGAGCGCCACACGGTCTGGATCGGGTCGTCGTAGGAGGCGCGGCTCGACCACAGCTCGAGCGGGGCGCCCTCGGCGATCATGCGGATCCCGAGATCGGTCCACGTGCGGTTGCGGTAGGCGTAGCCGGTGACCTGCTGGGGTGCCCAGAGGCTGAAGGCCGGGCCGGCAGGCGCGGCCGGCTCCTCGGCCGTCGCGCTGGCGGAGGGGAGGGTGGCGAGCAGCGGCGCGAGCAGCGCGATGGCGGCAGAGACGAGGGGTGTGCGACGCAAGGTGCGGACCTTTCCGAGGTGATGCTGACCACGGTACGACGCACCGCGGACACGATCGGTTGCTTCGCCCTACTCTCCTGTCATGACGAGTCCGGTGATCCAGGCCGCCGAGCGGGCCCGTGAGGCCAGCCACGGGCTCGCGCTCGCGACCCGGTCGCAGAAGGACCGGGCGCTCCACGCGATGGCCGACGCCCTGGTCGCCGAGCAGGACGAGATCCTCGCGGCGAACGCCGAGGACGTCGCGCGCGCCGAGGCCGGCGGCACCCCGCCCAACATCGTCGACCGGCTCCGCCTCACCACCGAGCGCCTGGTCGGCATGGCTCAGGGCCTGCGCGACGTCGCGGGCCTGCCGGACCCGGTGGGCGAGGTGGTGCGCGGCTCGACGCTCGCGAACGGGCTCGAGCTGCGCCAGGTGCGGGTGCCGTTCGGCGTCGTCGGGATGATCTACGAGGCCCGCCCCAACGTGACCGCCGACGCGGCCGGCATCTGCCTGAAGTCGGGCAACGCGGTGCTGCTGCGCGGCAGCTCCAGCGCCCGCTCGAGCAACACCGCGATCGTCGCCGCGCTCCGCGGCGCCGTCGCCACCGCCGGGCTCGACGCCGACGTGGTCCAGCTGGTGCCGGGCGACACCCACGACAGCGTCAAGGAGCTGATGCGCGCCCGCGGGTACGTCGACGTCCTCATCCCGCGCGGGGGAGCGGGCCTGATCCGCTCGGTCGTCGAGGAGTCGACGGTCCCGGTGATCGAGACCGGCGTCGGCAACTGCCACGTGTACGTCGACCGGGCCGCCGACCTCGACAAGGCGCTCGCGATCGTGCTCAACGCCAAGACCCAGCGCACCAGCGTGTGCAACGCCGCCGAGTCGCTGCTGGTCCACGCCGACGTCGCGGACGACTTCCTGGCGCGGGTCGTCCCCGCGCTGCAGGAGGCCGGGGTGACCGTGCACGGCGACGCCGCGTTCCAGGCGTACGACGGGGTGCAGCCGGCCACCGACGACGACTGGGGCCGGGAGTACCTCTCGCTCGACATCTCGGCGGCCGTCGTACCCGACCTGCAGGCGGCGATCCGCCACATCCGCCGGTGGTCGAGCCAGCACACCGAGGCGATCGTCACCGAGGACGTGGGAGCCGCGCGCCACTTCACGGCCGCCGTGGACTCCGCGGCGGTGCTGGTCAACGCGTCGACCCGCTTCACCGACGGCGGCGAGTTCGGCTTCGGCGCGGAGATCGGGATCAGCACCCAGAAGCTGCACGCCCGGGGGCCGATGGGGCTGCCGGAGATGACCTCCACCAAGTACGTCGTCACCGGTGACGGCCACGTGCGCTGACCTGCGCGGTGCGCCCGCCGGCGCCACGGTAGGGTGTCGGTCATGCTGAACCCGTACGTCGCCGTGCTCGCCACCGAGGTCGAGCCGGGTGGGCTCGACACCCCGCCGCCCTACCTGGTCGGGGCCGTTGTCCTGCTCGTCCTCCTGGCCCTCATGGGCGCGCTGCTGATCTTCGGCGCGGGACGCGAGCACAGCTGAGCGCCGCCGACGAGCACGTGCCCGGCGCCCGCAGGATCGGGGTGATGGGCGGCACGTTCGACCCGGTCCACCACGGACACCTGGTGGCGGCGTCGGAGGTGCAGGCGTGGTTCGACCTCGACGAGGTGGTCTTCGTCCCCACCGGTGACCCGTGGCAGAAGTCGGAGCGGGTCGTCACCCCTGCGGAGCACCGCTACCTCATGACCGTGATCGCGACGGCCTCGAACCCCCGGTTCACCGTCTCCCGCGTCGACATCGACCGGGCCGGCCCGACGTACACCATCGACACGCTGCGCGACCTGCGCGCGCAGCTGCCGGACGCGGAGCTGTACTTCATCACCGGCGCCGACGCGCTCGCGGAGATCTTCACCTGGCGTGACGCCGGAGAGCTCTTCGAGCTCGCCCGGTTCGTCGGCTGCACCCGCCCCGGCTACACGATGGACGAGGCGACGCTGGCCACGATCCCCGCGGAGCGGGTGACCATGGTCGAGATCCCGGCACTCGCGATCTCCTCCACCGACTGCCGCGCCCGCACCCGCCGGGGCGAGCCCGTCTGGTACCTCGTGCCGGACGGCGTCGTCCAGTACATCGCCAAGCACGACCTCTACCCGAAGGACCCACCGAAGTGACTGCCACCGAGCACGCCATCGAGCTCGTGCAGACCGCCGCCCGCGCCGCGTCGGACAAGCTCGCCCAGCAGATCGTCGCGTTCGACGTGAGCGACCAGCTCGCGATCACCGACGCCTTCCTCCTCGCGTCCGCGACCAACGACCGGCAGGTCAAGGCGATCGTCGACGAGGTCGAGGACAAGCTGCGCGAGATCGGCGCCAAGCCCGTGCGCCGCGAGGGGGAGCGCGACGGGCGCTGGGTCCTCATCGACTACGGCGAGATCGTCGTCCACGTGCAGCACGAGGAGGAGCGGCAGTTCTACGCCCTCGAGCGGCTGTGGCGGGACTGCCCGGCGATCGAGCTGCCCGCCGACGTCGTCTCCCATGAGCGCTGACCCGGCCGGTCCGGCTGCGCCGCGGCGGCTGGTCCTGCTGCGGCACGGTCGCACGGCCTGGAACGCCGAGCGGCGCATCCAGGGTCAGCTCGAGGCCGAGCTCGACGACACCGGCCACGCGCAGGCGGCCGCCGTCGCGCCGGTGATCGGCTCCCTCCGACCGGCCCTGCTGTGGTCCTCCGACAGCGCCCGGGCGCGGCAGACCGCGGCGTACGTCGCCAAGGAGACCGGCCTGGAGCCGACGTACGACCCACGCCTGCGCGAGCACTACCTCGCCCACCGCGAGGGCCTGACCCACGCGGAGTACGCCGAGGTCGCCCCCGACGAGTTCGCCGAGTTCATCCGCGGCAACTACGACGCCGTGCCCGGTGCCGAGACCGCCGCCGTCGTGGCCGACCGGATGGTGGCCGCCCTCGGTGCGCTGCTCGCCGCCCTGGCGCCCGGCGAGCTCGGCGTCGCGGTCTCCCACGGCGCGGCGATCCGCGACGCCGTACCGGTGCTGCTCGGGTGGCCGGTCGAGGAGCGCG
>ERZ724513.877-NODE-877-length-15042-cov-7.654300_pt1 | contig 15042 bp, 13 predicted proteins | sample MGYA00376046_ERZ724513 | MGnify/ENA primary metagenome ERZ724513 (study PRJEB28724, sample SAMN07190883) | activated sludge metagenome | isolation source: activated sludge of sewage treatment plant in Hong Hong | place: Hong Kong | collected 2016-03-17 ...
GGCTTAAACCCGAGGGTCGCAAGACGTGCGGGTTCAAATCCCGCCCCGGGCACTGAGGTCTCCAGGTCCGTAGGACCCGGAGACCTCGGTGCCCATGGGCCATGGATTTGGGAGGACGAGGCCGCAGGCCGAGGACGGTTCCCGCCCCGGACACCATGTGCCATGGACTTGGGAGAACGAGGCCGCAGGCCGAGGACGGTTCCCGCTTCTGGCACTGCCCCGCATCCGTTAGACCTACGGACAGCGGTTAGAGGGCAAAACGGACAATCGGCACGATTTGCTCTAACGGATGTCCGAAACTCTAACGGCTGTGGATCGAGGTCTTTGCGTTCGCGCCCTGGACATTGACAAACCTGTCGTGCGGCCAACCCGTAGCCTGGACGGGTGTATGGAGTTGTCCTCCTCGCGGCGATCAGCGGCTTGGTTGTCGGTTCGCCACTGTCCGCGCCGGCGCACGCCCAGGACGATCCGGCACAGATCGTCGGGCTGGTCGTGACCCGGGAGCCGGGAACCTCTGCGGCCCAGGCCCAGCAGGCAGTCGAAGCAGTCGTCGGCCAGGACACATCCCGCGCGCCGGTGGCGCCCGGGGTGACCAGCGTGGCGGTGGATCTGCGCCTGTCCGAGGCAAACGCCGCAGCCCAGCAACTCCAGCAGCAGCCCGGCATCGCCGACGTTGGTCTGGACAGCCGCGCGCAGCCCGACACCAACGACACGAACTACGGCCAGCAATGGTCGCTCACCGAGCCCGTCAGCGGCGCAAACCCGCAAGCGGCCTGGAGCCTGACCACCGGTACCGGAGCGGTGATCGCCATCATCGACTCTGGAATCACCGCGCACCCCGACCTTGCCGGACAGACCCTTCCCGGCTACGACTTCGTGACCGACCCGATCGTGGCCAACGACGGCGACGGCCGCGACCCGGATCCTGCAGACCCAGGCGATTGGGTGGACGATGCCGACAAGACTGCGCATCCGGCCACGTTCAACGGGTGCCCGAAGGAGAACAGTTCCTGGCACGGCACCCACGTTGCGGGGATCGCGGCAGCGGTACAGAACAACAACCTGGGCATCACCGGCATCGCTCCGGGTGCCAAGGTGCTGCCCGTCCGCGCGCTCGGCAAGTGCCGCGGCATCATGTCCGACATCGCGGCTGCGATCACCTGGGCTTCCGGCGGGACCGTCCCCGGCGTTCCTGACAACCCGTATCCGGCCGATGTCATCAACCTCTCGCTGTCGTCCTTCCTCACCTGCGAAGGCTTCGTACAGGCGGCCGTGGACGACGCGATCGCGCGCGGCTCCCTGGTGGTCGCCTCCGCAGGCAACAGCGGGGCGCCGATCACGATGTCGTCGCCGGCCGGCTGTTACGACGTGCTTGCGGTGGGTGCGGTGACACGAGCCGGCGTGCGCCCGAGTTACTCCAGTTATGGCGTCGCGGGCCGGGACCTGCCGCTGTTCGCGCCCGGTGGCGCCAAAGACGGCGACAAAGTCCTCTCCACGGTCAACCCCGGCACGAAGGCACCGCTTGCGGGCGGCAGTTACATCGACTACGCAGGCACCAGCATGGCTGCCCCGCTGGTGTCCGGGGCTGCCGCCCTGCTGGCCTCTCGCACGACCATGACTCCGCTGGCCATCGCTGAGCAACTCCGGGCCACGGCTCGCCCCTTCCCGGCGGGCAGCAATTGTCTGGGATCCTGTGGTGCAGGCATCCTCGACGTGAGTCGCGCCCTCATCGAACAGCCGCGGCTACCGGACGGCGTCACCGCGTTGCACGTCCAGCCCGGTGACGGTTCGTTGGCGTTGGAGTGGACCGCGCCGTCCGATGCCGGAACGGGCCCGGTAACCGGCTACTCCGTGGAGTACCGCACCGCCACCGGCGCCTGGACCTCGGCGGACGGCATCTGGTCCACTACGCTGCCTCGCAAGGTGATCGTCGGTCTGACGAACGGCGTCTCCTACCAGGTCCGGGTGGCCGCGCGTTCGGAGTTCGGTGCCGGACCGTGGGTCGAGTCCACCTCGGTGACGCCGCTGAGCCTGCCCGGCCAGGTGCGCATCCGCTCCGTGCGGTATCCGACGAAGACCAGCGCGCGAGTCGATCTCGTGCTGCCCGTCGACGCATTGCAGGCCATTCAGTACCGCGTCCTCACCTTGAGCAATCACAATCCGCAGTGGTCGGATGCGCCTGTGCGCACGAAGCTGCGGGTCAGCTTGGGCAAGGGTGTCCGGTCGACATTGCAGGTCCGGGGCGTGAATGCGATGGGTGCCTCTGCCGTCAGCAAGCGGGCCGTCGCGACCCCGGTCCGTCCCAGCGCAGTGCGGAAACTGGCGATTGCCCGGACCGGCGGCCGGTTCACGGTCAAATGGCGCCCGCCGCGGCGCACGGGCTTGTATCCGGCCTACCGGGTCCGCATCAACCAGGGTGCCTGGAAACGGACCAAGGCCACGAGGATGAGTCTGCGGGACGGCCCCGGGAAGGTGCGTGTGGAAGTCCAGCCACGCAATGAAGCGGGGCGTGGACCTGTTGCAGTAGTCATGAAACGTAAGTGATCAGTTCGGCTCGGCCTCGCCTGCGAGCGCGTGTCATAGGCTGCCCTTACCCTTGATTCAAGGAGGAGATCATGGAATCGAAGAACCCCATCCTGCGTGATGCGGTGAAGCAGGACGGATTCGCCTATACCGAAGGGGTGAACGCCTACAACCAGGCTGCGGCCGGTACGGCAACCCTTGACCAGCAGATCGGGGCTCCGGCGACGGGGGTGCCCACGGGTACCCGCCCGATGACCATCGACGACGTGGTCACCAAGACCGCGTTCGCGTTCGTCGTGATGCTGGTCGGTGCCGGGATCGGCTGGGTGCTCACACCGTCCATCCCGTTCCTGCCGTTCATCGCCATGATCGCGGCGCTGATCGTGTTCTTCGTCGGCGCCTTCCGCAAGACCCCTGGTGCCGGCGTCGTGCTGACCTACTCGGCGCTCGAGGGCGTGATGCTCGGTGGGATCAGCATGTTCTACCAGGACTACGTGGACACCCAGGGAAACGGCACGAACATCGTGTTCCAGGCCGTGCTCGGGACGTTCGTGGCGTTCGCGGTGATGCTGCTGCTCTACCGTTCGCGCATCATCAAGGTCAACGGGACGTTCGTGAAGATCATGATGATCGCGATGGTCAGCTACTTCGTGATCGCGCTGGCCAGTTTCATCGCCGCGCTGTTCGGTGTGGGTGGCGGTTGGGGCTTCTACGGCGTGGGTGGGCTCGGCCTGCTGCTGTGCGTGATCGGCGTGGGGTTGGCTGCGTTCACGCTGAACCTCGACTTCGCCTCGATCGAGCAGGGAATCCGCGAGGGCCTGCCGGAGAAGTACTCCTGGGTCATGGCACTGGGGCTGATCGTCACGCTCGTCTGGCTGTACCTGGAGATCCTGCGCTTCCTGGCGATCCTGAACAGCAACAACTGACATGGGCGCGATAGCGCTGGGCCCACAGGTCTGGCGCATCCCGACGCTGGGCGACTTCATCAATTCGTTCGCCTTCGTCGAACAGGACGGCTCGGTAACCCTGGTCGATACCGGGATTCGGGGCGCGAGCAAGCGCATCGTCGCCGGGCTGGCCGACATCGGCAAGCACCCGCGTGATGTGCAGCGCATCATCCTCACCCACGCGCACAACGACCACGCCGGGTCTGCGGCGAAGCTGTTGCCCCAGACCTCGGCGGGTGGTGCTGTGGTGCACGCGCAGGACGCTGCGTTCGTCGAAGCCGGCCAGCCTGCCCCTGCAAGTGGCATCGGTCAGGTACTGCAGCGACTCCCGGGCCAGGCTTTCGCGCCGGTTCCGGTTTCCCAGCAGGTGGCCGACGGGGAGGTGCTCGACGTGGCCGGGGGCGTGCGCGTGCACCACACCCCCGGACACACACCGGGGCACATGTCGTTGCTGCACGAGCCCACCGGCGTTCTGATCACCGGCGACTGCATCTTCAACATGGGCGGCCGCATGACCTGGCCGGTGCGGGCGTTCTGCACCGACTTCCCGCTCAACGAGCGCACAGCCGCCACCTTGGCCGATCTGGATTACCAGGTCGCAGCCTTCACGCACGGGCCGCACCTGGCCACTAGCGCCCGCGAACAGGTGCGGGGGTTCCTTCGCCGCAAGGGCGTCGTGCAGTGATCCAGGCGGCGCACGCCAAGCGCATCGCGATGGCGGCGGCGTACGGCGGGGGCGGGCTGGTCGGTGCCGGGGCCGCTGCCGCCGGTCTCGCGCTCGCGCAGAGCCGCTACGCGCGCGCACAGATCGGGGTGCGGCGCAAGGCGGCGCCCTATGCCGACGGTCTCTACGGCCCGCGACGCTCCGGGGCCTCCGAGCGGTTCGTGATGCTCGGCGACTCGCTGGCCGCTGGACTCGGTGCTGGATACGCGCACAACACGCCGGCGGCCATGCTCGCCCAAGGTATCTCCAATGTGCTGGACCGGCCTGTACGACTCATGAACGTGGCGTCCGTCGGTGCGCGCAGCTCTGATCTGCCCGCCCAGGTGGACCGGGCATTGCATCTGCGGCCGCACATCGCAGTGATCATCATCGGGGCCAACGACATCACCCACTTCGGCCGGCCGCAGGCTGCTGTCGGCCACCTCGAGGACTCGGTGCGCAGGCTGCGCACGGCCGGTGCCAGGGTGGTCGTCGGCACGTGCCCGGACGTCGGTTCGGTGGCGCCGATCCCGCAGCCGCTGCGCTGGGTGGCCCGTCGCCTGAGCCGGCAGCTGGCCGCCGCACAGATGATCGCCTGTGTGCGGGCCGGCGCACACGTGGTGTCCTTCGCCGACGAGCTGGGGGAGGAGTTCGCCGCCGACCCGGACCTATTCGACGACGACCGGTTCCACCCGGGCCCACCGGGCTACGAACGGGTGACGCAGGTGCTGTTCCCGGCCGTGCTGGCGGCGCTGGACTCCGAGGAGCCGGGGATGGAAACGACAGGCGAGGTGATGGACCTCGCGCAGGCCGCGGTGGACGCCGCCGAGGAGGCCGGGACTCACCTCAGTGCGGGTGGTCGGGGTCCGCGCGGGCCATGGGCGCTGATCCGCAGGGTCAGGCGGGCGCCGCTGCCCGAGGTCGAGCAGGTCCAGCCGTGACCGGCGACCTGGAGTTGACCGTTGAACGGCTGCGCCAATTGCCGGATGCTCGACTGGCGCCGCACGAGGAGGCGTTCTACGCGCTTCTCGGGCAATTGACGCAGCGGCCCGTGCCGCGGCTGGCCCCCCGCGCGTGGGGAGACCAGTTGTGGCTGATCGGCCGGGAGGCCGGTGGTTTCGACGAACAGTTGCGCGGGTTCCGGCGCAGTCTGGACATCAGCCCCTTGGGTTAACGCGCCAAAGGTCTACGGCGTTGTGCGCCGATGGCACAAGTGTGAAGTTCAGGCATCTCGCGTCGGTCATCGCTGCACTCGCGGTGCTCCTGCCCGTGCCGCCCGCCATGGCGGCCAAGCGCACAACCACCGATGGTCCGACGCTGCGGGTGGCGACCTACAACGTGTGCAAGACGACGTGCAAAGGGGGCAAATGGTCGTGGGCCAACCGCCGCGGCAAGGTCGCGAACATCCTGACCGCGTTGAGCGCGGATGTGATCGCCACCCAGGAGACGCCTACGCTGCCGTACAACGGGACCACCCAGTGGGCTGACCTCGCCTCTCTCCTGCGCTCGCGAGGGCTGCGGATCGCGTCGATGCAGGACGGGTGCACCCAGGGCTGTACGCGGGATTCGCACATCTACTACAACCCGGCGACAGTAGAGGTCGTGCGGGGCCTGCTGGGACCGACCGACGACCCCGCGCCGCCCGATGCGTGCATGAAGTACTGGAACCAGCGCGACGACCTCTACCCGCGCCGGCGCGACCCGTGGTACCGCGACTGGTACGCCAATTCGTGCAGTCGCTATATGGCCTGGGAGCCGCAGGAGGAACGTTCCACGGGCATGGTTTCGCAGGAGGAAATGTCCGGCGTGGACTGGGGCGGTATTCAGGATCGGAACCTGTCGTGGGCCTTCATGCGTCACATTGCCACGGGCAAGGTGTTCCTGATGCTGTCCCTGCACCTGCCCAATGAGAAGACTGCAACCGGTGAGCAGGCTCGGCGGGCCGTCGCCGGTAACCTCCCCGCATGGGCGGCGGCGTTGAGCAGCAGTCTCGGCCTACCCGACATTCCGGTCGTCGTCGGTGGCGATCTGAACTCCTACAAGGAACGCCAACCCAGCGGCGCTCAGGCGATCCTCGGCGATGCCGGATACAGCGACGGGTTCGCCGCCGGTGAGCGGGTCAACGAGCGGTACGCGACAATCAACAAGAACGGCGTGATCAACTCCCGTTTCGGCGGCTGGCCGGCCAAGCCCTACAAGTACAACCGGCCCGGCACTCGCATTGACTATGTCTTCGCGAAAGGTGTCACCCCGGTCAGGTACGAGTTGTTCCTGCGGCTGCGCGGCGACGCCTTCGACGAGCGCTATAGGGCAAGCGACCACAACCCGGTTGTGACCACCTGGGCGTTGCCGACCTAACCCAGCGCGACGACGAGCTTGAGCACCTCCTCCGGGTCGTGCAAACGCTCACCGTAGGCCTTCCGGATCTGCTGCATGCGATACCGCACGGTCTGCGGGTGGACGAACAACTGCTCCGCGACGGCATCCCTCCGACCGCCATTGAGCAACCACGCCCGCAGCGTCTGGGCCAGCCGCTCGTTGCCCGCCAGCGGGGCCAGCATCTGCGTGCGCAAGTCCGTCAGTGCCTCGCCGGTCAGCACCAGGTCCAGCAGGTGTTCGTCGGTGTCCAGCGGGCGTTCGGTGACCAGCCCGGCCATCGCCTTCGCGCGTTCGAACGAGGCCGCCGCGCGCTGCCAGGGTACCGTCGGCCCGATCACGGCATCGGTGCCTGCCACGACAGCCAGCAGCGCGACCCGGGACGCGTCCGGGACCAGCACGGCGATCGCCTCCTCGGCCGGGGTCTGCAGCGCCTCGGGGTAGGCACTGAGCAGGGCGGCTGCAGAGCGCGGTGACAGCAGCACACTGGTCAGCGTCTCCGGGGTCGTCCACTGTGCCCGGCTGATCATCCCGTCGGTGGCCACGCCATCCAGCAGGGCCTGCGCGAGGACCTCCCGGTTGCGCTCCCGGGTGCGGGTCTCGGCGGTGTACCCCTCGACGCTGGCGGCGGTCATCTGCTGGTTGTAGGCGAAGATCAGCCCGGCGAGTTCGGAGACGGTCTGGGCGTCGAGACCCTGCCGCAGGGCCAGCGCCGCGACCTCGTCCCAGTGCACGCCGGTCCCGATTTGGTAGGCAGTCAACAGAGCCCCAATGCCGCGCCGGCGCCGTGCCTCGGTACGGCCCAGCGCGCGAGCGCCGCGGCGGATCCGGTCCACGACCTGCGGATCGGCATCGGACAGCAGGTCCGCGAATCCCTCGAAGGCCATGCGCACGCCCTGCTCGAGTTCGGTGCGGTAAGGGTCCTGGGTGGCCGGGGCGTAGTCGGCGACGTTGGCGGCAACTGTGGCAACGGTCGCCTGTGCTACCTGCGGGATCTGCGCGCGTACCGCGGCGACGAATTCGGAGGGGAGCGGGGGTACGACCAGCAGTATTGTTTCCACCGAACAATCATGCCGCAGAATGCTGTGCCAGAGAGGCTATTGATTGTGCGGCCAGGCGATCATCATAGAAACATGATCACCACTGAGTGCCAGGAGTACCTGACGGAAGGCACGCTGCGGCACGGTCTGCATGTCGCGGTCCGCCCGCTGTGCCGCGATGATCGCCTCGAGGTCGTGGAGGGTTTCGCGCATATCTCCGCAGAGTCGCGCTACCGCCGGTTTCTGTCCGGCAAGCCCCGGCTGACCGCTGGGGACTTGCGGGCTCTTTTCGACTCCGACCAACTCGCGCTCGTGCTGGTCTGGCCGCGCTCCTCGTGCCCGGACATCGTGCTCGGCATCGCGCAGGCCATCCCGTTGCCCGATCGGCCGGACACCTGCGAGTTCTCCATCCTGCTGGCCGACGAGATCCACGGCCAGGGCGCCGGGCGGCTGCTGACCCGGGAACTGGCCCAGCAGGCACGCAACCGCGGTGTCACGCACCTCACCGGATACATGCTGGCGACCAACGAGGCTCCAGCCAGACTGCTGGCCGGCGTCGGTGAGGTCGTGCATGATCGGATCACGTCGGGTGCGCGCGAGATGGAGGTCGAGTTGTGAACGAGTGGGACGACGCGGGAGCACTGGGCGGGCGGGCTCTCGGCGGTCTCGTGCGCATCGTCGCCGACACCCACCGCGCAATCACTGCCCGGGTCGACAGCTTCCTACCGCCGGCGGCCAAGCCGTACAACCGGATGCACGAGGCGACCGCCAACGTCGTCTACGCGCTGGTCGAGACCGCCCATGAGCAGGCACCGCGTGCTGCGTCCAAGCTGGCCGCGCGCAGCGGGGGCCAGCCCACGGACGTCGGTTGGGTCCGCACCCTGCAGCCGGTGGTGAACGGCTTCCACGGGGATCTCGTCGAACGCGAGCACCCGTCGCTGGCCATCCCCATGACAGCGCGAGTCGAGGGCGATCGGACCGGCCATCTCGTCGTGTTCGTGCACGGTCTGGCTGAGGACGATCGGGCCTGGGCGCTCGGCGGCAGGCCGACGTACGGGCAGCGCCTTCAGGACGCCGGTTTCACGCCGGTCTTCATCCGCTACAACACCGGCCGCCACATCAGTGACAACGGCCGTGAACTCAGCGACCTGCTCGAAGCGCTGCTCGAGGAATGGCCGCAGCCGGTCGAGTCGATCAGTCTGGTCGGGCACTCGATGGGCGGGCTCGTGGCACGCAGCGCGTGTCACGTCGGCGATGCCTGGACCGAGCAGGTCAGGGCAGTGGTCAGTTTGGGCACTCCGCATCGCGGAGCACCTCTGGAGAAGGCCGTGCACGTGCTGGATTCGGTCATGCGCGCAGTGCCGGAGGTGGCCCCGATCGGCCGGATTCTCGCCAATCGAAGCGTGGGGGTGAAGGACCTGCGCTTCGGCTCGCTGGTCGAGTCGGACTGGCAAGGCCGGGACGTCGACGAGTTCCTGCGCAACCGCTGCGAGGAGGTGCCGTTCCTGCCGCACGTCCGCTACTACTGGGTGGCCGCGACGCTGACCCGCAGCCCGGAGCACCCCATGGGCCGGCTGATCGGCGACGGGATGGTGCGCCTGCCCAGTGCCACGGCGGTGCAGGGCGAGGGCCTGCACCTGGGCGAGCTGGGTCACTTGGAGCTGCTCAACGACGACGCCGTGTTCGAGGCGCTACGGGAGTGGTTGGGCTTGGATCGCTGAACCTCCCGGCCACCCGTCGGCACTTCGCAAGCGGCGGGCTGCTGCCTTACCCTGATTCGCATGCCGGACAGTGGCACAGTCGACGCCCTGCGCGCCATCGTGGCGATCCAGCAGGCGGCGCTGACCGACGCCCTGACAGTCGATGCGGTCATGCGACGGATCGCCGAACAGGCCAGTGCGATCACGCAAGCCACCGGCGCGGTGATGGAGGTCGTGGACGGCAACGAATTGCGTTATGCCCATGGCGCCGGCAGTCTGGCCGGCACCGAGGGCTTGCGGCTACCGATCTCCGAGAGTCTCTCCGGGCTCGCGGTCAGGACCGGCGCAGTGCAGCTGAGCAACGACGCGTTGTCTGACCCGCGCGTCGACCACGACGCCACCGCGAAGATCGGCGCCCGGGCGATGCTGATCGTGCCGCTGGCAGTCGACGGCGAGGTGCTCGCTGTGCTGAAGATCGTCTCCGACCGGATCGGCGCCTTCTCCGAACGCGACGTGGAGATCCTGTCCACGCTGGCCACATTCGTCGCCACGGTCGTCAAGCAGACCCGGGCCATGCAGGACCGGCGGCTGGAACACGAAACGTATCGGCTGATCTCGCAGGCGAGTTCGGACGCGATTCTGCAGGTCGGGCTGGACGGCCGGATCCGGTGGGCGTCACCCGCGGTCGAGGAGATCCTGGGCTACCCGCCGGCATTGCTGGAGGGTCGCGATGCCGCCGACTTGATCCGTCCGGATCTGCGCGAGCAGTACCTGCACCACCGCAAGGAGGCGGTGGACACCGGTGCGGACTCCCGCTGGGAGTATCCGGCCCTGCGCGCCGACGACACCGAGATCTGGGTGGAGAGTGCAGGACGGCTGGCCAGGGACGAGCGCGGGCGTCCGCTGTACCGAGTGGTGCGCTTGCGCGACATCACTGCCGGACATGTCGCAGTCGAATCTCTGGCACGCAGCGAGGAGCAGTTCCGGCTGGCTCTGCAGAACGCGCCGATCGGGATGTGCCTGATCGGTGCCGACGGATCGTTCCTGCAGGTCAACCAGGCGTTGTGCGAGTTGCTGGGCCGTTCCGAAGCCGTGCTGATGAAGTGCAGCTGGCAGGAACTCACCCATCCGGAGGACCTGAACGTCGACCTCGACTACAACCAGCAGGTCCTCGACGGCGAGATCGACCGCTACCGGCTGGTGAAGCGCTACCTGCACCCGGACGGCAGCGTGGTGTGGGGTGAACTCGCCGTGTCCTGCGTCCGGGATGACGCGGGTGCCGTCGTGCATTTCGTGTCGCAGATCGTCGACGTCACCGAAACCATGCAGGAGCAGCAGGAAGCGGCTGCCACGATCGGCCGGTACCAGCGGCTGGTCGGCGTCGGAAGCGACATCATCGCGGAACTGGACGAGCACGATGTCGTCAGTTGGGTGTCACCCAATACCCGCGAGCTGCTCGGAGCACCCCCGGCCGAAGTCGTGGGGCGGGCGGTGACGGACTTCGTGCCGGACGATCAGCGGGCACGCGTGCGGGCCGGCCTGCGCGACTCGGCCTCATCGCATCTGGAACTCTCTGTCCGGCGGCTGGACGGTGAGATCATCCGGGCCGAGGCGGTGATCGAGCCCATCGCAGGCGCCGGGCACATCATCCGGATCCGCGACATCACTGAGCACTACCTGACGCGTGAGGATCTGCGCGGTCAGTTGCCGCGTGACCCCGCAACCGGGCTGCTGTCCCAGCCGGAGCTGGAACGGCGCCTCGAGGCGCTACTCGATCACATGCCACGACAGGGCAATCGGACGCTGCTGGCGAGTGTCCGGATCGACGGTGGTGACGAGCCGGAGCTGATACAGGTCGTGGCTCAGCGCGCAAGGCAGGCCCTGCGGGACAGCGACTTCGTGGCCCGGGTGGGGCAGGCGGAACTACTGGTGGTACTGCCCGGGATCACCTACCACTCCGCGGGCCTGGAGGTGCTCGCCCGGGTGCTCGCGGAGGCGGGTCGGCCGCACATGATCCGGGACGCGATCCTGCGCCCGCGGCTGAGCATCGGGGTCACTGAGGTGCGGTCCGGCGAGTGGCTCGAGGACGTCTTGAGCAGGGCCGAGCAAGCGGCCGCGGTGGCGCAGCAGCGGGGTGGCAATCGGGTGCAGATGTCCGGCTCCGAGGAACCGCTGGCCGATGTCTTGCAGTTGCGGCCGCAGAGTTGAGCTGTCGAGGGCCGCGCACGACAACGGATGCTCTTCCCCCTGGCCGGGTTACTCCGTCGGCGGACTACGGCGCGCCGTCGACCCGACTGCGGTAGAACTGAAGTGCTGGCCGCGCATACCAGCGGCGGCCCGCAGGAGGTCGCCATGACGCTCGCGCCGCCGAGTCCGCTGACCCGCACGCAGACCCTGGAACGGGCCCGCGGCCAAGGCTTGCGGATTCTCGCCGCACTGCCGTACCACTATCCGCGGGCGCTGGTCCGCGCGCACGGTTTCCACCCGATGGAGGTCTGGGCTCCGGCCTCGGCGAGTCCGGACAGCGGTGCTGCGCACTTCCAGGCCTACGCGTGTTCGATCGTCACCAGAGGCGCGGCCTTCTTGTTGCAGGAGGGGTCCGAGCGGGTCGACGCGGTGCTCGTGCCGCACGGCTGCGATGCGTTGCAGGGATTGGGTTCGGTTCTGCAGGACTTCATCGCCGAGCGCCCGCCGGTACTGACTCTGTACGCGCCACGCACCCGCCGGCCCGTTGATCTCGACTACCTGGTGGCGGAGTATCAACGCCTGGGTGAATCGCTCGTCGCGGCGGGCGGGCGAGTTCCCACCCCGGAAGACTGGGCGCAGGCCTTCGAGGTTGAAGATGCCGCCGATGCGGCGCTGCGCGACCTGTACGCGCGTCGCCACACAATGCGCGATGGCGAGTTCTACGCGCTGGTTCGCGCGCGGGAGTACCTGCTCCCCGAGGACTATGTCGCCCTGCTGGCGGACGCGCCCACGGGATCGCCCGCCACGGGCATTCCTCTAGTGCTCGCGGGGATTTCCGCCGAACCGCAGGTGCTGGACGCCATCAACGAAGCGGGCGCTCATGTGGTGGCTGACGACCTGAGCACGGGCAGTCGTCGGATCCTGCCCGCCATCGAAGACGAGGATCCCTGGCGTCGGCTCGCCCGCGCGTATCTGGCGGGTCCAGTCGATCCGACTCGCGCGGATCCGCTGCCCAGCCGCGTGGCCCGGCTTCGGGACCTCGTCGCCGACAGTGGTGCGGCCGGGGTCCTGGCCGTGGCGCCGACGTTCTGCGAACCCGAGCAGTTCTACCTGCCGACCCTGCGCAAGCACCTCGGGGTGCCGTTCCTCTACCTCGAACGGGAGGGCGGCGCCGATCTGGACGGTCAGACGGTCGGCCGGATCGAGGCGTTCGTCGAGACCGTGGAAGGTGCCCTGTGAAGACGCCATTGCCCATGCCGCAGATCCGCTCGGCGATCGGATACGACGTGGTGGGTCGCAACCTGCTGCGCGTGCAGAGGATACGCGACGAGAGGGCGGCAAGCGCCTACACGCCTGCGGAAACCTCCCCGATGAACGCACCGCCCGTCAGCCTGGCGCGGGTCAAGGAGTTGATGAGCGCCACGTACTTGAAGGCGCGTTACGCCACCGGCGTGCACAAGGTCGCTTGGGTCACCTCCGGCGCGCCGGTGGAGGTGCTACAGGCGCTGGGGTACGTGCTGATCTATCCGGAGAACCATGCCGCGCTGTGCGGGGCGCGCAAGATGGGTGCCGACCTCTGCCAAGCCGCCGAGGATGAGGGCTACAGCAAGGACCTGTGCTCGTACGTGCGCACCGATCTCGGGTCCATCACCACAGGAAAGACCCCGGTCGGTCATCTGCCGCCTCCCGATCTGCTTGTGTGCTGCACCAACATCTGCCAGACGGTGAAGTACTGGTACGAGGTGCTGGCTGACCACTTCGGCGTCCCGTTGGTCGTGATCGACACGCCGTTCTTGTACGACGAGGCGCACGCGCACCAGGTCGAATACGTGCAACAGCAGTTGGAGCAGGAACTGGTGCCGACTGCCGAGAAGATCGCCGGCCGCACGCTGACCGACCGCGACTTGCGCCGTACCACCGATCAGGCGCAGGCGGCCTCGCGCTTGTGGTGCGCGATTCTGGAGCGCAGCCAGCACCGGCCAGCACCGATGACGGCCTTCGACGGCTTCCTGCTCATGGGGCCGATTGTCGCCATGCGCGGCCTGCCCGAGACCACGTCGTTCTACGAGCGCGTGCTGGCCGAGATGGACGAACGCATCGCTGCCGGAGTGGGCGCCATCAAGGACGAGCGGTACCGCGTGCTGTGGGACAACCTACCGGTTTGGTACCGCATCAGCAGGCTGTCGAAGTCGCTGGCCGGGCTCGGTGTCAACGTTGTGGCGTCGACCTACACCTACGCATGGGCCGAGCTGGCGGAGATGTTCGACGCGGCGGACCCGATGGGTTCGGCAGCCCGGACCTACCTGCATCCGATCCTCAACCAGTCCACGGCCCACAAGTTGGCCGGGATGCGCAGGATGATCGACGACTTCGATCTCGACGGGGTCATCCTGCACTCCGACCGGTCCTGCAAGCCCTACTCGCTGGGTCAGATCGACGAGCGCGACCGCATCGTCGAAGCAGCCGGCATCCCGGCCATGCTGCTCGAGGCCGACCACAACGACGCCCGGGTGTGGGCCGACGAGCAGACAGCCGGGCGCATCGAGGCCTTCGTCGAGATGATGGAGGCGACGCGGTGATCGTCGAATCGCAGGAGCCGGTCGTCGGGCTGGGCATCGATGCTGGGTCGACGACGTGCAAGGCGGTGGCTGTCGACGCCGATGGGCGCATCGTGGCGTGGACGTTGGCGGACATGTCGCCGCGCGTTGAGGACCAGACCAGGGACACGCTTGCGGAGTTCCGAGAGCTCGGGTCCGCGCCCGTCTTCGCCACGGGCTACGGCCGCAAGCTGGTGCCCGGCGCGGATCGCGCGATCACTGAGATCACGTGCCACGCGCGCGGCGTCTACGCCGATACCGGCATGGCTGGCACGCTGATCGACATTGGCGGGCAGGACAGCAAGGTCGTGCGGATCGGTCCGACCGGCTCCGCGATCGACTTCGCCATGAACGACAAGTGTGCGGCGGGAACTGGGCGCTTTCTGGAGCACACGGCCGCTCGGCTGGGTGTCGCACTCGACGACCTCGGCCCCACCGCACTGTCGGCCTCCCAGACCGTCCCGATTACGTCCACCTGCACGGTCTTTGCCGAGTCCGAGATCATCTCGCTGGTCGCGCATGGCGAGCCGGTGGACCATATCTTGCGGGGCCTGCATGCGGGACTGGTCTCGCGGATTCTGGCCATGGCGCGGGGTGTGGGGATCGTGGCGCCCCTGATGCTGTCCGGCGGGGTCGCGCGTAATGCTGCCATCGTTGCGCTGCTGGGTGAGCAGAGCGGCCTTGAGGTGCAGTTGCCGTCGCGACCCCAGTTGATGGGGGCTTATGGCGCCGCGTTGCTCGCGGGCGCGCGGCATACCGACGATGTCCGCGTGGTCCAGCAGGCGCGGGACTGTCGCGACTGCGGCGGGGTCACCCTTTCCAAGTAGTGCAGAGCCGGACTCCCTCCGGCACGTGTCATGGTGGTGCGCGGGGTCCGGGTGCGGTGGTGGCCCGACCGGCCTGGAAGACGACTTTGAGTCGGCCGTAGTGGACTTGCCGATGGTGGTACCGACACAGCAGGACCAAATT
>ERZ724513.885-NODE-885-length-15003-cov-15.101887_pt1 | contig 15003 bp, 13 predicted proteins | sample MGYA00376046_ERZ724513 | MGnify/ENA primary metagenome ERZ724513 (study PRJEB28724, sample SAMN07190883) | activated sludge metagenome | isolation source: activated sludge of sewage treatment plant in Hong Hong | place: Hong Kong | collected 2016-03-17 ...
CGATGAAGTGCTCGACCACGTCGTCGCCGCGCAGGGCCGCGCCCCGCACGCCCTTCCCGCCGCGCTTCTGGGTGCGGTACTGGTCGGCACGGGTCCGCTTGGCGTAGCCGCCGCGGGTGATCGAGACGACCAGGTCCTCGTCGGGGATCAGGTCCTCCATCGAGAGGTCCCCGTCGGCGGCGATGATCTGGGTGCGGCGGTCGTCGCCGTACTTGTCGACGATCTCGGTGAGCTCGTCGGCGACGATCTGCCGCTGCCGCGACACGTTCGCGAGGATGTCCTCGAGGTCGGCGATCTCGAGCTCGATCTTGGCGAGGTCGTCGATGATCTTCTGGCGCTCGAGCGCGGCCAGCCGGCGCAGCTGCATGTCGAGGATCGCGTTGGCCTGGATCTCGTCGATCTCGAGGAGCTCGATCAGCCCCCGGCGGGCGTCGTCGACCTCGGGCGACCGGCGGATCAGCGCGATCACCTCGTCGAGCTGGTCGAGCGCCTTGACCAGGCCGCGCAGGACGTGGGCCCGCTTCTCGGCCTCGCGGAGCCGGAACTCCGTGCGCCGGCGGATGACCTCGACCTGGTGGGTGACCCAATTGCTGATGAACTGGTCGATCGAGAGCGTGCGCGGGACGCCGTCGACCAGCGCCAGCATGTTGGCGCTGAAGTTGGTCTGCAGCTCGGTGTGCTTGAGAAGGTTGTTGAGGACCACCCGGGCGACGGCGTCGCGCTTGAGCACGACGACCAGCCGCTGGCCGGTGCGGTCGGAGGTGTCGTCACGGACGTCGGAGATGCCCTGCACCTTGCCGGAGTCCGCGAGCTCGGCGATCTTCAGCGCGAGGTTGTCGGGGTTGACCATGTAGGGCAGCTCGGTGATCACCAGGCAGGTGCGGCCCTTGCTGTCCTCGTCGACCTCGATCACCGCGCGCTGGGTGACCGAGCCGCGGCCGGTGCGGTAGGCCTGCTCGATGCCCTGGTGGCCCACGATCAGCGCGCCGTTGGGGAAGTCGGGGCCCTTGATCCGCTCGATCAGGGCGTCCTGGAGCTCCTCACGGGTCGCGTCGGGGTGCTCCAGCGCCCACTTCGCCCCCTCGGCGACCTCCCCGAGGTTGTGCGGGGGGATGTTGGTGGCCATGCCGACCGCGATGCCGGCGGATCCGTTGACCAGCAGGTTCGGGAAGCGGGACGGGAGGACGACGGGCTCCTCGGAGCGGCCGTCGTAGTTGGGCTGGAAGTCGACGGTCTCCTGCTCGATGTCGCGGACCATCTCCATGGCCAGCGGGGCCATCCGGCACTCGGTGTACCGCATCGCCGCGGCGGAGTCGTTGCCCGGCGAGCCGAAGTTGCCCTGGCCGTGGACGAGCGGGGCCCGCATCACCCAGGGCTGGGCGAGCCGGACGAGGGTGTCGTAGATCGCGGTGTCGCCGTGGGGGTGGTACTGACCCATGACGTCGCCCACCACGCGGGAGCACTTGGAGAACCCGCGGTCGGGACGGTAGCCGCCGTCGTACATCGCGTAGAGCACCCGGCGGTGCACGGGCTTGAGGCCGTCGCGCACGTCGGGGAGCGCGCGGCCGACGATGACGGCCATCGCGTAGTCGATGTACGCGCGCTGCATCGAGGTCTGCAGCTCCACGGGTTCGATCCGGCCGCCCGGGCCCTCGGGGGGAGTGGTGCCGCCGTCGGTGGGGGTCTCGGTCACAGGTGCTCTCTCTGGTCGCTTCTACGGAAATCTAGGAATGGTGCTAGAGACCTAGATATCGAGGAATCGGACGTCCTTGGCGTTGCGCTGGATGAAGGACCGGCGCTGCTCGACGTCCTCACCCATGAGGATCGAGAAGATCTCGTCGGCGTGCGCGGCGTCGTCGAGCGTCACCTGCAGCATCAGCCGCTGCTCGGGATCCATCGTGGTCTCCCACAGCTCCTTGGCGTTCATCTCGCCGAGGCCCTTGTAGCGCTGGACCGGGTTCTCCTTGGGCAGCTTCTTGCCGGCCGCCTGGCCGTCGCGCAGCAGCGCGTCGCGCTCGGCGTCGGAGTAGACGAACTCGTGGTCGTGCGGCTTGTTCCACCGCAGCCGGTAGAGCGGCGGCTGCGCCATGTAGACGTAGCCCCCCTCGATGAGCGGCTTCATGAACCGGAAGAGCAGCGTCAGCAGGAGGGTGTTGATGTGGTGGCCGTCGACGTCGGCGTCGGCCATCAGCACGACCTTGTGGTAGCGGAGCTTGTCGAGGTCGAACTCGTCCTGGATGCCGGTGCCCAGCGCCGAGATGATCGACTGCACCTCCTGGTTGCCGAGGACCTTGTCGATGCGGGCCTTCTCGACGTTGAGGATCTTGCCGCGGATCGGCAGGATCGCCTGGATCCGCGGGTCGCGGCCCTGCCGCGCCGAGCCGCCGGCGGAGTCGCCCTCGACGATGAAGACCTCGCACTCGGCCGGGTTCGTCGACTGGCAGTCCGAGAGCTTGCCCGGCAGGCCGCCGCCGCCGAGCAGGCCCTTGCGCGATCGCGCCAGGTCGCGCGCCTTGCGCGCGGCCATCCGGGCCTGGGCCGCGGCCTGGGCCTTGCGGATGATGTCGCGTCCCTCGGCCGGGTTCTGCTCGAGCCACGCGCCGAGCTGGTCGTTGACCACGCGCTGGACGAAGCCCTTGGCCTCGGTGTTGCCGAGCTTGGTCTTCGTCTGACCCTCGAACTGCGGCTCGCCGAGCTTGATCGAGATGATCGCGGTCAGGCCCTCCCGGATGTCGTCACCCGAGACCCGGTCCTCCTGCTTCTTCATCAGGCCCCACTCGGACCCCCAGTTGTTGACCAGCGAGGTCAGGGCCGCGCGGAAGCCCTCCTCGTGGGTGCCGCCCTCGTGGGTGTTGATCGTGTTGGCGAAGGTGTGGACCGACTCGGTGAACGAGGTGTTCCACTGCATCGCCACCTCCAGGCTCATGTGGTTCTCCACCGAGTCCGGGGTCTCGGCCTCGAACGAGATGATCGAGGGGTTCGACGCCTGCTTCTTGCGGTTGATGTGCTGGACGTAGTCGACCAGCCCGCGGTCGTAGCGGAACACCTGCTCGACGCCGCCGGTCTCGGCCCGCTTGATGCTGTCGTGCCGGTTCGCGTCGACGTCGTCGGCGACCGTGTCGTCCTCGACCGCGTCGGCGAGCTCGTCGGCCGCCGGCCGCTCGTCGCGCACGACGATCTCCAGGCCCTTGTTGAGGAAGGCGTACTCCCGGATCCGCGAGGTGATCGTCTCCAGGGAGTACGACGTGGTCTCGAAGATGTCGGGGGAGGCCCAGAACGTGATCGTGGTGCCGGTGCGCTCGCCCGGCTCCATCGCGCGGACCTCCTCCAGGTCCCCGTCCGGTACGCCGAGGGTGAAGCTCTGCCGCCACAGGTGGCCGCGGTTGCGCACCTCGGCGACGACCCGCGACGAGAGCGCGTTGACGACCGAGACGCCGACCCCGTGCAGGCCACCGGACACCTTGTAGCCGCCACCGCCGAACTTGCCGCCGGCGTGCAGGACCGTGAGCGCCAGGGTCAGCGCGGGCAGCTCCTGGCCCGGAGCGGTGTCGGTCGGGATGCCGCGCCCGTTGTCCTCGACCCGGATGCCGCCGTCGGCGAGCAGGGTCAGGACGATCCGGTCGCAGTAGCCGGCCAGGGCCTCGTCGACCGCGTTGTCCACGATCTCCCAGATCAGGTGGTGCAGGCCGCGCTCACCGGTGGAGCCGATGTACATGCCGGGGCGCTTGCGGACCGCCTCGAGGCCCTCGAGGACCTGGATCGCGGAGGCGTCGTACTCGGTCTCGACCCGGTTGCTGACGGCCGGCGGAGCGGTGGGGGTCTCGTCCGGGTCGACGGGGTTGACGTCGCTCACGCGCACCTCTTCTTCGGCTGTTCTCCGGCTGTCGATCAGGGGAGTCCTGACATGGTGACGGCCGCGTGCCCGGGGGCGCTGCGGCCGAGTCCCATGATAGCCCTCCAGAGGCCGTATTCCACGCGGCACCCTCCGGCCGGGGGGTGTCTGTGGATGAAAAAGGGTCCTGAGCGTCGCGTGAGCGGCGATCGACGGGCCGCGCAGGGGTGCGGACAGGCCCCCGTACGTCGAAGCGGCCGCCAGATCGTCTGCGGCGAGCCTGTCGGCGCGGACGCGTGCTCAGCCGTAGGTGTCCCGCGGCCCACGGCCGTCGCGGACCGATCGGGGACCCTTGGTCCAGGTCGGCAGGTGCGGGCCCTGCACGTCGATGGCGGTGACCGTGCCGTGCCCGAGCTCCTCGTTGAGGCGGCGGACGACCGCGGGCGCGAGCAGGCGCAGCTGGGTGGCCCAGGCGGTCGAGTCGGTGCGCACCACCAGCCGCCCGTCAGCGAAGGACTCGGGGGTGCAGTGCTGGGCCACCTCGGCGCCGACCAGCTCCTCCCACCGGCCGAAGACGCCGTGCACGCGCAGGTCGAGCTCCCAGCCGTGGTCGTCGACCAGCCGGTGCAGCGTGGTGTCCAGCAGCTGGGGGTCCCGGTCGTCGGGGTGGGCACCGGACACCCGGCCGCGGGACGGGGAGTCCGGGCGACGACGCCGCGTGGTCCGGGCGGCCGGGGTCGAGCGCGCGGTGGCCCGCGTCAGCGCCCGGGCCAGGTCCAGCCCGTCGTCGCGGTGCTCGGGGTCCTCGGTCGGTGGGGGACCTTCGGGGAGGTCCGGCGGGGCGGAGGACTCGCCGTCGTGCTCACTGCTCACGGACCACCTCCCCGTTCCCGACGGCGTAGCGGACGCCGGCCAGCGCGGCCGGGACGTCGGCCGCGACGGCGGCGGTGACCAGGACCTGCTCGGCACCGGCGACCAGGTCGGCGAGCTGGGCCCGCCGGTCGGTGTCGAGCTCGGCGAAGACGTCGTCGAGGATCAGGATCGGGTCGTCGCCGTCGGCACGGAGCAGGTCGTACGACGCCAGCCGCATCGCGAGCGCGAAGGACCAGGACTCCCCGTGGGAGGCGTAGCCCTTGACCGGCAGGCGGGTGGGGTCGTCATCGGGTCCGGCCCCGTGCCCCAGGGTCAGCAGCAGCTCGTCGCGGTGGGGGCCGACGAGCGAGACCCCACGATCGAGCTCGTCACCCCGCCGCCGTTCGACCTCGGCGAGCAGCGCCTCGGTGAGGTCCTCGCGCGCGGTCCGGCCGTCGACGTCGAAGGACGGCCGGTACTCGATGTCGGCGTCGTCCCGGGTGGCGCCGCGGGCCACGGTCTCGTACGCCTTGCCGACGTAGGGCCGCAGCGCGTCGACCAGCGCGAGCCGCTCGGCGAGGAGCTCGCCGCCGGTCCGCGCCAGGTGGGCGTCCCACACCCCGAGCGTCGACAGGGCCGACTCCTGCGACGAGCTGCCGCGGCGTGCGGCTCCCGCGGTCTTGAGCAGCGAGTTGCGCTGCCGCAGCACCCGGTCGTAGTCGGCACGCACGCCGGCCAGCCGCGGTGCCCGCAGGACGAGCAGGTCGTCGAGGAACTTCCGCCGGTCGCCCGGGTCGCCCTTGACCAGCGTGAGGTCCTCGGGCGAGAAGACGACCGTGCGCACCAGGCCGACCAGCTCGCGGGCACGGGGGAGCGGGGACCGGTTGACCCGGGCGCGGTTCGACCGGCCCGGGTTGAGCTCGACCTCGAGCACCGCGGTCCGCCCGTCGCGGACGACCGCGGCCCGGACGACCGCGCTCTCCGCTCCGGCCCGGACCAGCGGGGCGTCGCTGGCGACGCGGTGGGACGCGAGCCGCGAGAGGTAGTCGATCGCCTCGACCAGGTTGGTCTTGCCCTGACCGTTGCGTCCGATGAACGCCGTCACCCCGGGCCCGAGCGCGACCTCAGCGGTCGCGTAGGAGCGGAAGTCGTGGAGCGTCAGGTGCGAGACGTGCACGGCGTACGGCGGTGTGGTGGTCGGGCCGCGGCTAGGGCGCGACGTCGCCGCCCTGGGGCGGCTCGGTGTGGACGGCGTGGCCGCCGAACTGGTTGCGCATCGCTGCGATCGCCTTCATCGCCGGGCTGTCGTCCTGCCGCGAGGCGAACCGGGCGAAGAGGGACGCGGCGATGACGTTCATCGGCACCGCGTTGTCGATCGCGGCCTGGACGGTCCACCGGCCCTCACCGGAGTCGTCGGCGTAGCCGGCGATCTTGTCCAGGTGGGTGTCCTCCTGGATCGCGGCGACGAGGAGGTCGAGGAGCCAGGACCGGATCACGGTGCCGGAGCGCCAGGAGTCGAACACGTCGGTGACGTTGTCGACCAGGTCGACCTTCTCCAGCAGCTCCCAGCCCTCGGCGTAGGCCTGCATGATCGCGTACTCGATCCCGTTGTGGACCATCTTGGCGAAGTGGCCGGCGCCCGGGGCCTGTCCTGCGTGCACGAACCCGCCCTCGGTCGGCTTGAGGGCGTCGAAGGCCGGCTGCACCTTGGCGACGTCCTCGTCGGTGCCCCCGCACATCAGCGCGTAGCCGTTCTGGAGGCCCCAGACGCCGCCGGAGACGCCGCAGTCGACGAACCCGACGCCCCTCTCCGCCAGCATCGCGGCGTTCTGCTGGTCGTCGGTCCACTTGGAGTTGCCGCCGTCGACCACCAGGTCGCCGTCTCCGAGGAGCCCGGCGAGCTCGGTGATGGTGTCGCGGGTCGGCTCGCCGGCCGGCACCATCACCCACACCACCTTGGGGGAGGGCAGCTGCTCGACCATCGCCGCGAGGCTGTCGGCGTCGGCCAGGTCCGGGTTGCGGTCGTAGCCGACGACCGTGTGTCCCGCCTCGCGCAGCCGCGTGCGCATGTTGCCGCCCATCTTGCCGAGACCAACGAGTCCGATGTCCATGTCACGACACTAGCCGGGCACGACGCAGTCGTGCACGGCGTGTGGCGGGGGGTTGAGCAAGGCTGCGACCGAGCTTGCGAGGTCGCAACGCCGCGTCGAAACCCGGGAGGACCGCGCTACGACGAGGTCGTGGCCCGCGTGCGGCGGGAGGTCGGGCGAGCCTGCGGGCGCACTCAGGACAGCAGGCGGCGCGGCATCAGCAGGTAGCGGAACGACGGGTCGTCCTGGTCGTCACCGCGCCCGCTGACGACGACCGGCTTGGACGCCTGGGTGAAGGCCAGCTCGACGACGGGCTGGTCGATCGCGGTGAGGCCGTCGAGGAGGAACTGGGGGTTGAAGCCCGTGGTGATGTCCTCGCCCTCGATCGTCGCCTCGATCGACTCCGATGCCTGCGCCTCGTCGCCGGACCCGGCGTCGAGGGTGAGCACGCCGTCGCTGAAGGCGAGCTGGATGGCGGTGTTGCGCTCGGCGACCAGGGCCACCCGCTTGACCGACTCCACCAGCGCGGCCTTGTCGACGACCGCGGTGGTCTGGTGCTCGCTGGGGAAGAGGCTGCGGACCTTGGGGAACTCGCCGTCGAGCAGGCGCGTGGTCGTGCGACGTACGCCGCCGGGCGCCTGACCCTCGAAGCCGATGATCCCCTCGCCGGTGCCGGTGGTCGCCAGCGCGATGGTCACCTCGCCGCCGGCGGTGAGCGACTTGGCGGTGTCGCCGAGCACCCGGGCCGGGACGAGCGCGGCCGCCGACTCGTCGGGCGTGCGGGGGTGCCAGGCGAGCTCGCGGTGCGAGAGCCGGAAACGGTCGGTGGCGAGCAGCGAGATCGTGTCGCCGTCGATCTCGATCCGGACGCCGGTGAGGACCGGCAGCATGTCGTCGCGACCGGCGGCGGTGACCGCCTGGGCGACCGCGTGCGCGAACCCCTCGGCGTCGACGGTGCCGGTCGCGGCGGGCATGTCGGGCAGTGAGGGGTAGTCCTCGACCGGCATCGTCTGCAGGCTGAACCGCGCGGAACCGCAGGTCAGGGACACCCGGGCGCCGTCGAGGACCATGTCGACGGGCTTGGCGGGCAGGCTGCGGCAGATGTCGGCGAGCAGCCGGCCGCTCACCAGGGCCCGGCCCTCGTCGCTGACCTGGGCGCTGAGCGTCGCCCGGGCCGAGGTCTCGTAGTCGAAGCTGGAGAGCACCAGGCCGTCGTCGGTGGCCTCGATGAGCAGTCCGGCCAGCACCGGGACGCTGGGTCGGACCGGGAGGCTGCGGGCGGCCCAGGCGACGGCATCGGCGAGCACGTCGCGCTCGACGCGGAACTTCACGATGGGGTTCCTTCGGGTCGGCTGGTTCGGGATGCCAGGAGGACCTGGCACGGGTCCGGGCACCCCGGGGGGCGCCGGTTCTGGGATGCGAATCCTGCCATGCACCGCCGACCCGCGGGAGTTGTCCCCAGGAAGGGGCCCGGGTGGATGTTCACGGACGATCGTGATGTCTGGAGGTACGGAGGAGTCATAGCGTCGGTGGAGACTGTGGAGAAGTGCTGTTCTCGCAGGTCAGCGCGGCGAGCCGCGGTGCACAGGCCCTGTGGAACGACAAATGAGGATCTCGTCGGTGGTGTGGAGCGGCGGCCGGCGGTCGGATGCGTGTCGTTCTGTGTCCACAGGCTCTCCCTGGTCTGGGCACCACCGCCCACACGTGGTCCACAGGCGCCGGGCCGGTGCCGAACCGGTCCCGGGGAGTGGCTCGGGACCGGTTCGGGACGTGACAGGTTCGCCCGGCGCTCAGGCCTGACGGGCTTGGAGCTTGATCCGGTTGGTCAGCTCGGAGACCTGGTTGAACACCGCTCGGCGTTCCGCGAGGAGCTGGTTGATCTTGCGGTCGGCGTACATGACCGTCGTGTGGTCGCGGTTGCCGAACTGGGCGCCGATCTTGGGCAGGGAGAGATCGGTGAGCTCGCGGCACAGGTACATGGCGATCTGCCGGGCCATCACCAGGTGGCGTCCCCGGCTGGGTCCGGTGAGCTCCTCGATGGAGAGCCCGAAGTACGCCGCGGTCTGGGCGATGATCAGGGCGGCGGTGATCTCGGGCTCGCCGCCCTCGGGGATCAGGTCCTTGAGCACGATCTCGGCCAGGGTCATGTCGACCTCCTGGCGGTTGAGGTTCGCGAACGCCGTGACCCGGATCAGCGCGCCCTCGAGCTCTCGGATGTTGGTCTGGATCTTGCTCGCGATGAACTCCAGGACGTCCGGGGGCGCGGTGAGCCGGTCCATCGCGGCCTTCTTGCGCAGGATTGCGATGCGGGTCTCGAGGTCGGGCGGCTGGACGTCGGTGATCAGGCCCCACTCGAACCGGTTGCGCAGCCGGTCCTCGAGCGCTTCGAGGCGCTTGGGGGCGCGGTCGGAGGTCAGCACGATCTGCTTGTTGGCGTTGTGGAGGGTGTTGAACGTGTGGAAGAACTCCTCCTGGGTCTGGGTCTTGCCCTCCAGGAACTGGATGTCGTCGATGAGGAGCACGTCGACGTCGCGGTAGCGGCGCTTGAACCGGTCCTGCCGGTCGTCGCGGATCGCGTTGATGAACTCGTTGGTGAACTCCTCGCTCGACACGTACCTGACCTTGGCGCCGGTGTAGAGCGATCGGACGTAGTGACCGATGGCGTGCAGCAGGTGGGTCTTGCCGAGACCGGAGTCGCCGTAGACGAGGAGCGGGTTGTACGCCTTGCCCGGGGCTTCCGCGACGGCGACGGCGGCGGCGTGCGGGAATCGGTTGGAGGACCCGATGACGAAGGTCTCGAAGGTGTACTTGGGGTTCAGGCGGGTCTCGAGGGCGCTGGGCCGGGTCCCGCTGTCGATGGCCGGCTCCCGAGGACCGACGGGCAGGGGGGCGGGAGGCGCCTCGTGGGGAATTGTCGACATATCGATCTCTCGACTTGTCGATTCATCGAGGACGGGAGGCGCGACCGGGCCGGCCTCCTCGAGCTGCGGGTTGACGGTGACCGCTATCCGGATCTCGCGATCGAAGCGGACGGTGAGCGCGTCCTCGAGCTGGGCGCGCAGCCGACCCTCAAGCTGGTTGCGCGTGAAGTCGTTGGGCACCGCGACGATCGCGGTGCTCTCGTGCAGGGTGACCGGTTCACTGGCCCGCAGCCAGGCCCGTTGGTTGGGCTGGAGGTCGTCCACGACGCCGCGCCAGGCGACGCGCAGGTCCGGACCCAGGTTCGGCCCGAGGTCCGAGGTGCTCTGCTCCACCGTTCCCGCTTTCCTGATCTGCTGGTCGGCCGGTCCTGCGGGGGCCGACGTCATGGTCGGTGGTTCCGGCCGATCCTGTCGCGGATCTGACCACGCCCGGAGGACTTCGTACTGCGTCCACAAGTTTGTCCACAGGTTGTGAACCCGACCGCCCCGAGGTGGAGCGGGCCGGCGCGAGGCCATCGCAGGACCGGATCGACCGAGCATCTGTGCAGGTCAGAGGCCTGTTTCCAGGTGTCGTGACCTGCGTCACACGCGTGATCCGTCCGGTGCGTCCACGATGGCGGGGAACCTCGTTGCGAGCGAACGTAACAAGCGTCAGCAGGCGGCGGCAACCCGTCATCCACAGGTTGGCCGAGGCCGGTCCAGCGCCGGTTTGACCCTGTGGATTGCCAGCGCGTACCGTTGCTCGGTCACCCGGTGTCGACCGGTGCCGCATGTCCACGACAGCGCTGGAGCGCCGCGTGGGTGGGCGGTGCCAGCCGAAGGTCCTCGCGGACACGGTGCTGCGCTGCTGCCCGGCCCGGCGTGACTGCCCTGACAACACCATGGAGAGAAGCTCGTGAGCAAGCGTACGTACCAGCCGAACAACCGCCGCCGCCACAAGGTGCACGGGTTCCGCCTGCGCATGCGCACCCGCGCCGGCCGCTCGATCCTGTCCTCGCGTCGCCGCAAGGGCCGCAAGAGCCTCGCCGTCTGACGGCGCTGCGGCCCGATCCAGGCCAGCCGCGTGCTGTCCTCGGCTCACCGCCTCACCGACGGTGCCTCGTTCCGCGAGGCGGTCCGTAGCGGCCGCCGCAGCGGATCGCGCACCGTCGTCGTGCATCTGGCCTCCGGTACGTCGGGCGGCGCGGCGGGCTCGGGACCGTGGGTCGGCTTCGTGGTCAGCAGGGCCGTGGGCAACGCCGTCACCCGCAACCGCGTGAAGCGCCGACTCCGCCACCTGGTCCGGGAGCACCTCTCGTCGCTCCCGGGCAGCGCCGTGCTCGTCGTCCGGGCGCTCCCGGCCTCGGCCGACGCCTCTGCCGCGGAACTCCGCACCGATCTCGCGCGTTGCCTCCGTCGGGCGCTCGCCCCGGTGGAGCCGGAGGTCCGGACATGAGGTACGACCCGCTGCGGTGGCTGCTGATCGGCCTCCTCCGCGCCTACCGGCTGCTCATCAGCCCGCTCTACGGACAGGTCTGTCGCTACCACCCGACCTGCTCGGCCTACGCCCTCCAGGCCGTGACCGAACGGGGCAGCATCATCGGGTCGTGGCTGACCGTGCGTCGGCTGGTCCGGTGTCACCCGTGGGCCGCCGGCGGCTACGACCCCGTGCCCGCCCGCCCCTCCGCACCGTCGTCCCGCCTGAATGCGGGTACCTCTCCCTCGACCCAGCAAGGAGCCTGATCCGTGGGATTCCTCGGCGACATCGGCCACTTCATCATGACGCCGCTGTACTACGCCATCTCCGCCGTGCTCGTCGCCTGGCACTGGATGTTCACCAACATCCTGCAGATGAACCCCGACGGTGGCGCGACCTGGGTGCTGTCGATCATCGGCCTGACCATCACGGTGCGGGCAGCGCTGATCCCGCTGTTCGTCAAGCAGATCAAGTCCAGCCGGAACATGCAGCTGATCCAGCCCAAGGTCAAGGAGCTGCAGAAGAAGTACGGCCACGACCGGGAGCGCCTCGCCCAGGAGACGATGAAGCTGTACAAGGAGAGCGGGACCAACCCGTTCGCCTCGTGCCTGCCGATCCTGATCCAGATGCCGATCTTCCTGGCGCTCTTCCGGCTGCTGGACCACCATGCGGCCAACGGTGACGGCATCGCGTTCCTGACCGACCCGCTGGCCGAGAGCTTCGGCAACGCCAAGCTGTTCGGCGTGGTGCCGCTGAGCGCGACGTTCCTCGACAGCGGTGGGGTCCTCGCGGTGCAGATCGTGGCCGCCGTGCTCGTCATCGCGATGACCGCGACGACCTTCACCACGCAGCGGCAGCTGATGAGCAAGAACATGCCCGCGGACGCGTTGAGCGGCCCGTACGCCCAGCAGCAGAAGCTGCTCCTCTACGTGCTGCCCGTGGTCTTCGCGGTCGGTGGCATCGCATTCCCCATCGGCGTCCTCTTCTACTGGACCACCTCCAACCTGTGGACGATGGGCCAGCAGTTCTACGTGATCCGCAACAACCCGGCGCCCGGCACCTCCGCTGCGAAGGCGAAGGAGGAGCGCGACCGGCTCAAGGCCCAGAAGCACGGCCGTGCCGTGGCGGCCCCGGTCGTGGAGGAGCCGGCTCCCGAGGTCCGGCCGACCCAGCGGCAGCAGCCCAAGCGCCAGTCGCGCCAGCAGCGCAAGAAGACCGGCGGGCCGCAGCCCGCCTCGAAGCCCAAGCCCGAGGGAGGCAACCAGTGACCGACCAGCAGTCGACCGACCTGACCGAGCCGATCGCGACCGCAGACGCGTCCGCACCGGACGAGGACCGCGACGAGGTGGCGACGGACGCCCCCTCGCGGACCGAGCGTCTCGAGCAGGAGGGCGACATCGCGGCCGACTACCTCGAGGAGCTCCTCGACATCGCCGACCTCGACGGCGACCTGGACATGGACGTGGACGGTGACCGTGCAGCCGTGTCGATCGTGGGTGCCGACCTGTCGCAGCTCGTCGGCGCCCGGGGCGAGGTGCTCGACGCTCTCCAGGAGCTCACGCGCCTGGCGGTCTACCGGGAGACCGGTGAGCGATCCCGACTGATGCTGGACATCTCCGGCTACCGCGCGCAGAAGCGGACCGAGCTGGTCGAGCTCGCCGAGCGGACCGTGGCGCGGGTGCGGGAGTCGGGCGAGCCGGCGTCGCTGGACCCGATGTCGCCGTTCGAGCGCAAGGTCGTCCACGACGCGGTGGCTGCCGCTGGGCTGACCTCGGAGTCGGAGGGCGTGGAGCCCCGGCGCCACGTCGTCGTGCTGCCGGGGTGAACGACGTTTCACGTGAAACACCCTCCGCGCCCGACCGGGCGCGGGGGGTGTTTCCGTCTGAGCGGCTTCCGGTGGCACAGCGGTACGCCGAGCTGCTGGCGACCGAGGGGGTCGTGCGCGGGCTGATCGGACCGCGCGAGGTGCCCCGGCTCTGGGACCGGCACCTGGTCAACTGCGCACTGGTGGCGCAGGTGGTGTCACCGGGGGCGTCGGTCTGCGACGTGGGGTCGGGCGCCGGCCTGCCCGGCCTGGTGCTGGCGATCGCGCGCCCGGACCTCACCGTGACGCTCGTCGAGCCGCTCCTGCGCCGCACCACCTTCTTGGAGGAGGTGGTCTCGGCCCTGGGGCTGGAGCGCGTCGACGTGGTCCGTGGACGTGCCGACAGCCTGCACGGGCACCGCCGGTTCGCCGTGGTGACCTCGCGCGCGGTGGCGCCGCTGGATCGCCTGCTGCGCTGGTCGATGCCCCTGGTCGAGCCCGAAGGTGCCCTCGTCGCGATGAAGGGCTCCTCGGTCACCGAGGAGGTCGAGGCCGCTCGACCGGTCCTCGACGAGCTCGGGTGCGCGGAGCCGGAGGTGGTCGTGCTGACCGGTCCGTCCGACGAGCCCGCCTCCGGGGGCGGGACACCGCCCGCGGCGCCGTCCACCGCGACCGTGCTCCGGGTGGCCTGGGCCGAGCCGGGCCGGGTAACGTGGCCGATCGCGGCACCGTCGAGCGGCGGTCGCACCGAGCAGCGCGCCGGACGCGGGCGCACCAAGGCACATCGGAGGCGTCGGGCTTGACTGAGTTTTCCACCGGTGGCGAGACGCCCGCTGAGCGTGGTTTTCCACAGCCTGCGGAGGTCTCTCCACAAGACGCCGACCGGGCGGCGGAGGATGTTTCACGTGAAACCGGGGCCGACCGACCGGTCTCCCAGCCGACCGACTTCACGGTGCGTACCGCTGCCGACATCGCCGTCGCCGCCCCCGGTCTGACCGACGCCGACCTCGGAGAGGACCACGCGACCCCGTTGGCGAAGGCCGCCGAGCACACGGTGCTCGCGCGGCACGGCGCCCGGATGCGCCCCCCGCTCCCGCGCCCGGAGTCGACCCGGGTCTTCGTGGTCGCGAACCAGAAGGGCGGCGTCGGGAAGACGACCTCCACGGTCAACGTGGCCGCGGGGCTCGCCCAGCTCGGCCAGCGGGTGCTGGTCGTCGACCTGGACCCCCAGGGCAACGCCTCCACCGCCCTCGGCGTCGACCACCGGCGCGGCGTGCCGTCGACCTACGACGCCCTCGTCGACGGCGTCCCCCTCGCCGACGTCGTCGCGGTGAGCCCCGAGGTCGAGGACCTCCTGGTCGTACCGGCGACGATCGACCTCGCCGGCGCCGAGATCGAGCTCGTCTCGGTGGTGGCGCGGGAGAGCCGGCTGCGCAAGGCGATCCACGGGCACCCGCTGGTGGGCAGCGCCGCCGAGGTCGGCGCGGACCGGTTCGACTACGTGCTGGTCGACTGCCCGCCCTCGCTCGGGCTGCTCACCCTCAACGCCCTGGTGGCCGGCAGCGAGATGCTCATCCCGATCCAGGCGGAGTACTACGCGCTGGAGGGCCTGGGCCAGCTGCTCGAGACCGTGGAGATGGTCAAGGCCCACCTCAACCCGACCCTGGCGGTCTCCACCATCCTGGTGACGATGTACGACGCCCGGACCCGGCTCGCCGCGGGCGTGGCCGAGGAGGTCCGCGAGCACTTCGGCGACCAGGTGCTCAAGACCACCATCCCCCGGTCGGTGCGGGTCTCCGAGGCGCCGTCCTACGGGCAGACCGTGATGACCTACGATCCGGGGTCGCCGGGCGCGCTGTCCTACCTGGAGGCAGCGCGCGAGATCGCGACCAAGGGAGCCCCCGCCGCATGAGCACCGCCAACCGTCCGCCACAGCGCCGCGGACTCGGCCGCGGTCTGGGTTCGCTGATCCCGACCGCGCCCAGCCCGGAGCCGGGCGCCGGCGAGGCGGGTGCAGAAGTCGGGTCACATCACCGTCGAGGTCCCGG
>ERZ724513.887-NODE-887-length-14991-cov-5.158878_pt1 | contig 14991 bp, 17 predicted proteins | sample MGYA00376046_ERZ724513 | MGnify/ENA primary metagenome ERZ724513 (study PRJEB28724, sample SAMN07190883) | activated sludge metagenome | isolation source: activated sludge of sewage treatment plant in Hong Hong | place: Hong Kong | collected 2016-03-17 ...
CCGACACCCTCGACAAGCTGGCCGGCTACGGCGCGCAGATCGTCCGGCTGGACGCTTTCGCCTACGCGCCCAAGGAGCCGGGCGCGAAGAATTTTCTCAATGACCCGGGCACCTGGGAGTTGCTGGGCAAGGTGAAGGATCTCGCGGACGCTCGCGGGCTGCAACTGCTGCCGGAAATCCACTCCACCTACGCCGAGGGCATCCACGAGACCATCGCCGGCCTCGGCTTCATGACGTACGACTTCTTCCTTCCCGGGCTGCTGATCGACGCCTTCGATCGCAGGGACGCGTCCACGCTGAAGCGCTGGATCGGGGAACTGTTGGCGAAAAAGATCCGGACGGTGAACATGCTGGGCTGCCACGACGGCATCCCACTGCTGGATCTGAAGGGCCTGCTGGACGAGGAGCGCATCGCTTCCCTGATCGACACCATCGTGGGCCGCGGCGGCTACGTGAAGGATCTGCACGGCGCGAAGAACATGTACTACCAGGTCAACGCGACATACCACAGCGCGCTGGGGGAGTCGGACGCCCGACTGTTGCTCGCGCGGGCGATCCAGTGCTTCATGCCCGGCAAGCCGCAGGTCTGGTACCTCGACCTGTTCGCCGGCAAGAACAACCACGCCGCGGTTGAGAAGGCCGGTTCCGGCGGCCACAAGGAGATCAACCGGACGAACCTGTCGGCCGATGACGTGGATGAAGGGCTCGCCAAGCCGGTGGTGCAGCGGCAACTGGAGCTGCTGCGCTTCCGGAACAGCTTCGGCGCCTTCGGCTTCGACGCGACCTGCGAGGTTGCCGAAACCGCGTCCGACAAGCTGTCGATCACCTGGCGCAAGGACGGACTATGGGCTCGCCTGGACGCCGACCTGGCGTCCGAGACCTTCGAGATCACGACCAGCTGATCGCGAGCGTTTGGGTCTCGAAAGCTCGACCAGCAGGAAGCTCAATCGGGCCCGGGCGGTGGTCAGCGCGTTGAACAGGTACCGCCGCCGAAGTAGCGCAGGGCGGCGGCAGTGGCGATCAGGCCCAGGCTCAGCCAGCTGTAGGCGGGGTCGATCGCCATTCGGTTCAGCATCATGGTCGCGGCAAACACCCCGCACGCCGGTGCCAGTGCGCACACGCCGCCGCTGAGCGCCTTCGACCCGGCGACCGGCAGGAAGCTGGCCAGCACCACGGCCCCAATTGCGGCGATCAACGCCAGCAGTGCGAGCGTCCCCACCTCGGACGGCCATCGCGCCGCGCCGGCATTCAGCGTCCAGAGCAGCGGCAGCGCGATCAGCGCGGCCACGGTGTGGCGCCGCGTCCAGGCATGCCGCCAGTACGCCCAGCCAGCCGTGGGTGCCGCCGCCACCGCAGTCTCGGCACGGGGCACCTCGCGGAAGAACCGCTCCGGATCGGTCATCGAACAACTCCCATCAATACCCTCTGGGGTATCGTACCGCGCTGGCCCAATGAAGGCGGGCCCTCGGCGAGGGTCAGCTGTTCTGCGGGAAGCCCAACTGCAGTCCGCGGTGGCTGGGATCGGGCCAGCGCCGGGTGACCGCCTTCGTCCGGGTGAAGAAGTGCACGCCCTCGATTCCGTGGGCGTGGGAGTCGCCGAACAGTGAGTTCTTCCAGCCGCCGAACGAGTAATACGCCATCGGCACCGGCACGGGCACGTTGATGCCCACCATGCCGGCCTCCACTTCCACTTCGAAGCGGCGGGCCGCGCCGCCGTCGTTGGTGAAGATCACGGTGCCGTTGCCGTACTCGCTGGCGTTGATGATATCCAGACCCTCCTGGTAGCCCGACACCCGCACTACCGAGAGCACCGGTCCGAAGATCTCGTCGGTGTAGATGGTCATGTCGGTGGCCACGTGGTCGAACAGTGTCGGCCCAACGAAGAAGCCGTCCTCCGATCCGGCGAACGGGCCGTCGCGGCCGTCCATGACCAGCGTCGCACCGGCTTCGGCGCCGGCGGCGATATAGCCGGTGATCCGGTCCCGCGCGGCCTCGGTGACGATCGGGCCCATGTCGCAGCCGGTCGAGCCGTCACCGGTCTTCAGCGTCCGCATCCGTTCGACGATCTTCGCGACGAGTTCGTCCGCGATGGAGTCGGTGGCAAGCACCACCGAGACCGCCATGCAACGCTCGCCGGCCGAACCAAAACCGCCGCTGACCGCTGCGTCCGCGGCCAGGTCCAGGTCGGCGTCCGGCAGTACCAGCATGTGGTTCTTCGCGCCGCCGAGAGCCTGGACGCGCTTGCCGTTGGCAGTCCCGCGCGCGTACACGTACTTGGCGATCGGCGTCGAGCCCACGAACGACAGCGCCTTCACTTTGGGGTGGTCGAGCAGCGCATCCACGGCCTCCTTGTCGCCGTGCACCACGTTCACGACGCCTGCCGGTAGCCCGGCTTCGCGCCACAGTTCGGCCATCGCGTTGGCAGCGGACGGGTCCTTCTCGGACGGCTTGATCACCACGGCGTTTCCGGCGGCGACCGCGACCGGAACGAACCACATCGGCACCATCGCCGGGAAGTTGAACGGCGAAATCACGCCCACCACGCCGAGGGGTTGTAGCAGCGAGTAGGCGTCCACGTTGGTGGACACGTTCTCGGAGTGGCCGCCCTTGAGCAACTGCGGAATGCCGCAGGCGAACTCGACCACTTCCAGGCCCCGGCTAACCTCGCCGAGCGCATCGGAGGTGACCTTGCCGTGCTCGGCGGTGATCAGTTCGGCGATCCGCTGCTTGTTGGCGTTCAGCAGTTCGCGGTAGGCAAACAGCACCTTCGTCCGCTTGGCCAGCGAAGTGGCACCCCACTGTTTCGCGGCCGCGTCCGCCTGCTCGACGACCTCGTCCACCAGGTTCTTGGACGCGAGGTCGAGGCTCCCGGTGATCTCGCCGGTGGCCGGATTGAAGACCGGCGAGGTGCGCTCGGCTGTCCCCTCCCAGTACTCGTGCCCGATCAGGTGAGTGATTCGCTTGGGTGCTTGCGTGGCTACGTCAGAGGTCATGACCTAAATGTTAGTACATTAGGACTTAGTACGGTCGGGGGTATTCTTGCTTAGTCCAGCCACCGGACGGTCAGCTCCAAAGCCGGTGGTAGGCGTTGATAGCGGGCTGGCCGCCGAGATGGGCGTAGAGCACGTTCGAGTCGCGGCTGATCTCGCCCGAGGACACCAGGTCGATCAGCCCGGCCAGCGACTTCCCTTCGTAAACCGGGTCGGTGATCATCGCCTCCAGTTCGGCGCCGAGCCGGATCGCGGCCATCGTGGAATCCACCGGAATGCCGTACAGGTCACCGGCCCAGCCTTCAAGCACGGTGATCTCGTCGTCGCGCACGTCGCGGCCGAGCTCGATCAGTTCAGCGGTGTGCCGGGCGATCCGGGCGACCTGGTCACGGGTCTTCGCCAGCGTGGCGGACGCGTCGATGCCGAGCACCCGCCGCCGGACGCCGGTGAGCTCCTCCAGCGCGGCGAAGCCGGCGATCATGCCCGCGTGGGTGGAGCCGGTCACCGTGCAGACGATGATCGTGTCGAAGTGGACGCCCAGTTGCTGCTCCTGCTCGGCCACCTCGAACGCCCAGTTGGCGAAGCCGAGCCCGCCGAGGGGATGCTCGGACGCGCCGGCCGGGATCGCGTACGGTTTCCCTCCGGACGCCTCCACCTCAGCGAGGGCGTTCTTCCAGGAGTCCCGGATGCCGATGTCGAAGCCGGACGGGTCGAGCCGGGAGTCGGCGCCCATCATCCGCGAGAGCAGGATGTTGCCCACCTGGGTGTTGGTCGGGTCATCCCAGGGCACCCACTGCTCCTGCACCAGCCGGCACTTCAGCCCGAGGTGGGCGGCGACGGCCGCGACCTGCCGGGTGTGGTTGGACTGGTAGCCACCGATCGAGACGAGAGTGTCGGCACCGGACGCGAGCACGTCCGGCACGATGTACTCCAGCTTGCGTACCTTGTTGCCGCCGAAGGCCAGACCGCTGTTCACGTCCTCGCGCTTGGCCCAGACCTGCGCGCCGCCCAGATGCTGGCTGAGCCGCTTGAGGTGTTGGACGGGGCTCGGCCCGAAGGTGAGCGGGTAGCGCGGGAATTCCTGAAGACGCATTGGGTTCCTCCGTTCGGTAGGTGGCGGCAGCCTACGCCCAGCGTCCGTTCCGACGGCTGCAGAAGGGAACCGTCGCCGCTCGATGGTCCGCTCGTTCCTCGAGCGCAATCGGTTAGGGCGCCAGGCCGATGGACTCCAACCATTCGAGCTGACGGGCCACCTGGACGGTCTGGCCGCCCTCGTGGTCGTTGAAGGGATAGACCTCCAGGGACTTGTCCCCGGCGTAGGCGTGGTAGGCCGCGTACACCGTCGAAGGCGGGCAGATCTGGTCCGCGATCGCCACCGAGAACAGCGCCGGGGCGGACGCTCGGGCGGCGTGGTGCACCCCGTCCGCGTAGGCCAGCACACCGAACACCTCGTCCACACTGGCGCGATGCACTTTCAGGTAGCGGGCGATCTCGACGTATGGATCGGTCTCGGCCACATCGACGGCCCGCCGGAAGTTGCACAGGAAGGGCACGTCGGGCATCACCGCAGCCAGTCCGTCCGCCAGACCGGCGACAGCAAGCGTCAACCCGCCGCCCTGACTGATGCCGGTGACCACCACCCGCTCCGGGTCGACCTGCGGCAGCACGCGAGCCGCGTCCACAGCCCGCACTGCATCGGTGATCAACCGGCGGTAGTACAGCGTCTCGAAGCTCTGCACGCCGAGGGTCAGGTAGCCCGGGAAGGCCGGACCCGAGCCGTGCGGATCGGGCGTGTGCCCGCCGCTGCCCCAGGACGAGCCCTGCCCGCGCGAGTCCATGAACAGCTCCGCGTACCCGGCGTTGGCCCAGGTGATGTGCTCCAACGGCAGGCCACGGCCGCCGCCGTAGCCCTGGTAGCCGACCACCACCGGCAGCGGGCCGTCGGCCCCGGCCGGCACGGTCAGCCACGCCTTGATCGGATCGCCGCCGAAACCGGGGAAGGTGACGTCGTAGCTCTCGACCAGCCGCAGCCCGGTCTCCACCCGTTCGACCCGGGGCAGCATCGGTACCTCCCGAGCCACCTGCAGGGTTTGCGTCCAGACCGAATCGAAGTCGGCCGGCGCGGGCTCGTCACAGACGTAACGCTGCAGCTCCGCGAGTGGCAGGTCGATGCCGGTCATCAGGCGTGCAAGCCCCGAGCCAGCGCCGTGGCCAGGCTGGGCGCGAGCGGCAGGGTTGGGATCAAGGTTGCCTGCGCGGCGTGGTAAAGGTCGGCCTTGCCCGGCCACACCGAATCGGCTGGACGGTTCTGCGGGTCGAGTTGGTGGTGCCAGGATCCGTTCTCATGATCGAGCACGAAGCGCTCGGCGTAGTCCCAATAGCGCGCGTAGTGAGCCGAATACGTGTGGTTGCCGGTGCGCCGGAACAGCGCCGCGGAAGCGCCGATAGCCTCCGCGGTCACCCAGTGCATCCGGTCCCGAACCACTGGACGGCCGGACCAGTCGGTGGTGTAGACGAAGCCATCCGCGCCATCGGCGTGCCAGCCGTCCGCGATTGCGCGGTCGAACAGCGCGGCTGCGGCCGGCAGCCACTCGACCCCAGTCGCGCCGGCGGCCTCCAGGTGCAGCAGTAGCCGGGCCCACTCCAGGCCGTGGCCGATGGTCGCGCCATAAGGCTTGAACTTGTCGTCGGGACGGTCCACGTTCAGCTCGAGCTGTGGCGTCCAGTCGCTGTCGTAGTGCTCGGGCAGCCGCCACTCGTTGGCTTCGGCCTGGGCGACCGCGAACGCAGCCACCCGGCTCGCCCGGTCAAGCCAGACCCGATCGCCGGTCACGTCCGCCGCGGCGAGGAACGCCTCGACGGTGTGCATGTTCGCGTTGATGCCACGGTAGGGATCGAGCACGGTGAAGTCGCGGTTCCAGGTGTCCACCGAACGGCCGGACGCCTCGTCCCAAAACCGCTCCTCGAAGACGGCCAGCGCCTCGGCCAGCAACTCGGCCGCACCTTCGAGACCCGCAGCCGTCGCTGAAGAGGCGGCCAGCACCACGAACGCGTGCGTGTAGGCGGCCTTCTCGTCCGGCGTCGAACCGTCCGGCGCCACCGCGGAGAACCAACCGCCGGATTCGGTGTCGTGCAGCACGCCGGTCAGCCCGGCGAGCGCCGCTGCCGCCACCGGACGGCTGCCGGGACGCCCGGCGAGCGCACCGAGGCAGTAGACGTGCACTGTGCGACAGGTGATCCAGGTCTGCACGCCCTGGTCGAGCCAGGGAACGCCGGCATCGGTCAGCCAGGCCGCACCGCCGCTCGGGTGGGGCGTCCGCCGGCCGAACTCGAGCAGGTGCTGGAAGTGCCTGGCTAGCCAGAGCCGATGGGCAGGCAACTCGATCCAGTTGGTGATCATGCGCACCCCTCTTCGTTGAGGAGCCCTCGCGACCTTGACCCCTTTGGCACCTATCCTGCCAGTCCAAGCCCCGCCGCAACGTTCCCGAGCCCGGAAGTCCCGCTGCCGAACCGACGACCTGCGGACTCTGAATGCCGAGACCCGCGACCGAGCGGTGAGACGGAGGTCAGCCGCATCCCCTATGCTCGGGGCAGTCGCGGGGGGTATCCGGCGATCCGCGACCAGTTGGGCGCGGCTTGAGTCGTGAAAGGCATGAGCATGGGTTTTTGGGACGTCTTCTGGCTGATGATCTGGGCTTTCGTCTTCATCGCCTATCTAATGGTGCTGTTCCAGGTGGTTGCGGACATCTTCGCGGACAAGAGCCTGAACGGCTGGGCGAAGGCCGTATGGGTGCTGGCGCTGGTCCTGGTCCCGTGGCTGACCGCGCTGATCTACCTGATCGTGCGCGGTAAGGGCATGACCCAGCGCCAGGGCGCTGCGGTGACTGCGCAGCGCCAGGCTGCGGACGATTACATCCGTTCGGTGGCCGGCGTGCAGAGCCCGGCAGAGCAGATCGCGCAGGCGAAGTCGCTCCTCGACAGCGGCGCGCTGTCCCAGGCCGAGTACGAGCAGCTGAAGGCCAAGGCGCTCAGCTGACCTGACGCGGATAGCGTCCGCGGACGCAGCAGATCGATAGGAGTCATCCCCGAGTGGGTGACTCCTATTGTGCTTTCCGAGTCCGTCCGCTTAGCGCTGCTTCACCGATCTGCCTCGGTCGAGGGGGCGCGTCCATATGCTGAAGCCACGTGGTCGCGACACGATCGCCAGATTGGAGAACGACGGTGGCATTCCCGGACGCGCGCGCGGCCTACGCGGCGCTCGCCAACCGGTCGGCGACACTTGCCGACCTGCGGCAGATCGTCACCGACTTCCCTGAGCTGCGGCCGTGGGTGGCTGCCTATCCGGGCACGGACGAGGCGCTGCTCGGCTGGCTGGCGGCCCTGCAGGACCCGCAGGTGGACGCCGAACTGGCCACACGGAATGCAGGCGCGGCGGCCTGGTCAGCGCCGGTCACAACTGGTTCGGGAGTTGCGCCGTCCATCTTCGCTCCCGCCTCGCCCGTGACGAACGCGCAAGCGGCCGCACCCGCCTACCAGGCTCAACCCGGTCTGCCTGGACGAACGACCAAGCGCTTCGGCTGGCCGTTGGTCGTCGGTGCGGTGATCGTGCTGGGTTTGGTGGCCGGCGGGCTTAGCGCCGCGTTCGCCACCGGGATGTTCGCGCCAAAGGCCGCGTCCGGCACGTCCAGCGCCGGACCCGTGCGGACTGCGTCCGCCGTCCCATCCGAGGCGGAAACCGCGAGCCAGGTTGCCACCCCCGGGGAGAGCGGCGCCGCCAGCCGGTTTGTCTGCTGGGACGGGGCCGAAAGCGACACGGCCGGGGACTGCATCCTTCCCGAAGGCAAGGACGAGTACTGGTCCTTCCTGACCTACGCCTTCCCTTCGATCGCTTCGCAGCCTGGCTGTACGGAGGCCGACTCGACCGGAAAGTCGACGTACGTCGGGGTGACCGTGATGTGGGAATGCGAACTCGGCGATGCGCTGATCAGGTACCGCTACTGGGAGGTGCCCAGCGACGCGGAGGACCATTACGCCAGGAAGTTCAACGCCAAGACGGTGCTCAAGACCTACGACCTCCTGGTTGGCGGTGAGCCGACCGAAGGTTGGGCGAAGACCGACAAGGACACCGTGGACGGGCCGGCCGGTGTGCAGCGGGTCGTGTTGACCATCTGGCTGCCGGAGGACCAACTGTCCGTCTCGGTCGAGGGCGACACGAGCGCTGCGATGTGGGCAGCTCTCGAGCAGGTACGCACGCGGCCCGGCGGGCAGATGTACGGCCATCCGGCCCAGGAGCGAGCGGTGGAGGCTCCAATCACGGTCGAGGAACGTTGATCACGAGGGGAACACTGGCAACATGACCAACGACTACCGCCCACGGCGGGCCGAGTCCAGCCGTGGCGGATGGCCGCGGTTGGGTGCGGTCGGCGTGCTGGCAGCGCTGTTGGTGCTTGGCATCCTTGGTTTCGCGCTACTGCGTCCGGTTCCGGCGACGGCACCGACCCCCGTGGCGGGGTCTGCGGCAGCGTCCGCCACGTCTGCTTCGGTGGTCGCCAGCGGGACGGCGGTGGCGTCCGCGGCGGTTTCGGAGACTCAGACACCCACTCCGGAGGTGAGCCGGGAGGCCGTCACGGAGAGTAGCGTCCCCAACTTCCGGGACGTGGCCGGTGTCGGCATCGAACTCGCCGACGGCGCCACGATGGCCACCGGTGTGGTCTACCGCGCGGCGAAGCTCAGCACCCTGTCGAAGGCGGACGCGGCCAAGCTGGCGGACGCGGGGGTGAGCGACATCTTCGACCTGCGCACGCCGGACGTGGCCCGTCGTTCACCAGACGTGAAGATCGAGGGTGCGACGAACCGCCTGGTGAACCTCTATGCGCTCGACCGGGCACCGTCCCCACCCCGGACGAACGCGGCCGCGGCGAAGGATTTCATGCGCGGCTTGTATGTCGGGTTCGTGGACGATGCCGATCAACGCAAGCGGATCGCGTCGGTGTTGAAGGAGGTCGCGCAAGTTGAGCAGCCGGTGATCGTGCACTGCTCGGAGGGGAAGGACCGCACCGGCTGGGTCTCGGCGATGCTGCAGTTCGTGGCCGGCGCCGATCGCGAGACCGTGCTGGAGCAGTACCTGCTCTCGAACCAGGAGCGGGAAGCTCTGATCGCGAAGTCGTATGCGGCGGCCAAACGGACGTCGGGGGTCGCGGCTGCGGACATCGATCGAGCGCTCAAGACCGTGGAGGCGAGCTATCTGAACGCGGGCCTGGCGCAGGTGGAGAAGCGATACGGCAGCGTGGACGGCTACCTGAGCAAGGGCCTCGGGCTCAAGCAGGAAACTCTGGACGCACTCCGCGCGAAGCTGCGCGTCGAGGCGCGCTGAGCTGGCCAAGTCCGTTTAGCCCGGATCCGGGCTTAGGTGTGGCTGCGCACACCGTCCGCGGTGTGCTGACTCACAGTCAGGCGGCCCAAGGCGTTGGCCGAAGGCGAGCTAGCAGCAGAGGAACTCGTCGCCAGGAGATCCAGCCTGATCGCAGAACTGGTCGCAAGCTTCGTGAGCCCAGTCTTCGAGGGTGTCGTCCGAGTCGCCGGTGGAGAGGGTGTCCAGGCCGACGTCGTAGCCGGTAGCGGTGTGCGTGCTGCCGTCCGGGCAGGTGATGGTCAGATCGAGCTGCACCCGGAAGCCGCGGTAGCTGCCGTTGAAGTACGTGTTGTTCTCGGAGTATTCGAACTCGCAGGTTCTCTCGCCGTCGTCCATCTTGACGGTGTTGCAGGTGCAGCCCGCGTGGGCCTTGAAGCCTGCTGGCACGAACGAGCCGTCCAGCCCAGCGCAAATCGGGCAGGAATCGCCGTTGGCGACGAAGACGTAGGAGTCGGCCATAGCAGTCTCCTATCGGTCCGATGCGGCCGCGAGTATGGCTCTGGCTTGGGCGGACGCCTCCGCCGCCGACCCCGGCGTCCCCGAAAGCCGACGGGCGGCGGCGCGCAGCCTGACCCGGCGGGCCACGTCCTTGGCGCAGTGCTTGCGGATCGTCCAGGCGTCATTGCGCCAGCCCAATCCGTCGCTGACGACCGCGGCGGCCGGGACTGAAGCGGCCGGCAGCCGGTAGAGCCGCCGGACGAACACCCCGTCCTCGAAGTCGAGGAACTCGGACGCGACCCGGTAGTCGCCGCGGGCGTAGCGTCCGGAGATCACCAGCAGGTCATCGGTCTCGGGCGGAGTCGACTCGACCCGGGTGGTGATCACGCTGCTGCCCAGCGGCGGCAGCGTGTCGCCGCGGCGTTGGCTGTACCTGCGCGGTGCGCGGGGCCGTCCGCCGAGCACCAGGGTCACCGCCACCAGCGCGCCGGCGCGGCGCACCGGCACCGCGGTCAGCAGTTTGTGCCCCAACTGCGGATGCGTCCCCGCGACCGCCACCCGGTTGTCGAGCGGTAGCCCGATCACCCGGAAGCGGCCGCGGGCGTCGGTCACTGCGTCCCGGCCGGCAACGGTGACCCGTGCTCCCTCCACCGGCGTCTCGTCGCGCAACCGGACGTTGCCGTTGACCACCCCGGTGTGCCGCAGCCGGACGGAGCCCTTGGCCAGCGCCAGCAGTTGCTCGTCGTCGCGTTGGGTCAGGATCGGACGGAGCCGTGCCAGATCCCAGTCGGAGAACTCGTCGATACCGCTGACGCCGGCAGCCTGCAGGGCAGCGGCCTCGGCGACGGTGATCGTGTCCAGCTGACTGAGTTCGGCGATCGCCTGCCAGCCGCGGATCTCGGTCAGTGTGATCTGTGGGAGCCGGCGAACCAGGGCACCCCGCTCCGTCCGCAACAGGTCGTCGAGGGTGAAAAGGGTGACCGACTCCAGCGCGCTTGCCTGGGTCGCCGTGATGGTGGGGATGTCGCTGATCAGGGCCATCGGTGCCTCCGCGATTGAGCTGATCTCACCATTGCAGCGCATCGCAACGATGGCATCGGCGTACTTCTCGCACTGGCGAAATCCAGTGGACGCGAGTAGTGCGCTCACCTTTCAGTCGATGAGCCCGCGCTCTCTAGCGATGACGATTGCAGCGGTGCGCGAGGGTGCGCCGAGTTTGGCGTAGCTGTGGGCGAGGTGGGTTTTCACGGTGGCCACCGTGACGAACAGCTCGGCGGCGATCTGGTGGTTGGACAGCCCGCCGGCCGCCCGTTGCAGGACTTCCAGTTCCCGCTGGGTGAGGGTCGTGGCGGGGTCGAGGACGCGTTGCAGCAGGCGCTGCTGGACGGCCGGCGAAAGCGCGGGCTGACCGACGGCGGCGGCCCGGACGGCTCGTTCCAACTCGTCGGTGGGGGTGTCCTTGAGCAGGTAGCCGCGCGCGCCCGCGTCCAGTGCGGCGAGGATGTCCGCGTCGGTGGCGTAGGTGGTGAGGATGAGAACGGCGGGGCCTCCCGATGCCGAGATGCGGCGCGTGGCTTCGGCCCCGGTGAGTCGCCCCTTGCCGAACTGGAGGTCGAGCAGCACGAGGTCGCAGACGTTGTCGTCCAACCAGGTCAACAGCGCCTCGGCGCTGCCGTGCTCGGCCACTACGGTGACGTCATCCATGCCCTGCAACAGGCTCGACAGGCCGCTGCGCACGATCGGGTGGTCATCGGCCATCGCAATCCGGATCATGCGGACTCCGACCCCAACGGCAGACTGATCGCGATCGCGGTTCCTTCACCTGGCTCCGACTCCACTCCTACGGTGCCACCGAGTTCGCGGACGCGGGCGCGGAGCGCCGGCAGCCCGAAGCCGCCGACAGCCTCTTCTCCGTCCGGATTGAAACCCCGGCCGTCGTCGGTGATGTCGAGGAGCACGCGATCTGGCTCCCAGGTAAGGCTGACCGAGGCGTTCGCCGCTGCAGCGTGCTGGACGACGTTGGCGAGCGCGGACTGAGTCATTCGCAGGATCTCCGTCGATAGTTCCGCCGACAGGACGGGTTCGGTTCCCATGGATCGGACCGCGACCTTCGTCCGTCCGCCGCTGTCGGCTTGCGCGCGCTCAGCCGCGTGCTGAATGGCGCCCATGGTGGCGTCCTGCCGATGTCCCGGCTCGCCTGCGATGAACCGGCGGGCCTGGGCGAGCCCTTCCGCTGTCGCCTGCCGCGCGAGCGCGACGGCGGGGGCTGCCGGACTGTCAGTGCCCATGAGGGCCGCCGTCCGGCGAAGGTGCAGGTCGATCGCAGCGAAGTCCTGCGCGAGGGTGTCGTGGATGTCCCGCGCGAGGTTCGCTCGCTCCTCGGCCCGCAAACGTTCACGTTCGGCGTCCAGCAACCGCTGCTGGGCGTCTTCCAGCTCGTGCAGGGCGCGTTGGCGCTGGACAACCAGTCGCGCCAGGGATTCCAGACCGACCACGGCAGCGACCGCAAAGAAGGCGCCGATCACCGGACCGAGGACGAAGCCGAGCGCGACCTGACCCCGCACCACGGCGCCGAGCACCACTGCGGCCACCGTCGTCAGCGTGACCGCAACCACGCCATGACGCGGCCCGAGCAGGTGCAGTTGCAGCAGCATCACCGGAAAGGCGAGCCACATGCCGGATTCGCTGGTGAGCAGCACGAGGCAGTAGGCCGCCAGCAGCCCAGAAGCGGCCGCACCGCCCGGCCACCAGCCGCCGCGCGCCTCCATCGGTTCGCCGAGCACGCGCACGCTGAGCCGGACCACGAGCCAGCCGAACGCGAACACCGCGCCGGCGGCCCACACCGTCCATGCAGCCCCGGACGGGGACGCGACGGCGACGACGAGGAGCAGCGCGGCCAGCAGGTCGAGGCCGACCAAGAGATGCGCAGTCACCCGCTCCGAACCCAGCTCCACCCGGGAACTGTAGCCCGCCCTCGCGCGTCCGCCATCAGCCGAAAGATGCAGGCATTCCTCAGCCGAACGAGCCGCGAATACCGTCCGCGGGCGTGATGTCCGTGCCGCGGCGAGGCGGGAGCATCGATTCCAACCGAAACCTCTTGGAGGAACCTATGCGTCGGATCTACCTGGCCGCCATCGTCTACGCCGCTCTCGGCCTGCTGGGCGGACTCGGCTACCGCGAGGTCACCCATGCCCGTGACTTCACCGGCTACACCCAGCTCGCAGTGCTACACACTCACCTGCTCGCCCTCGGCATGCTCTTCATGTTGATCGTGCTCGCTCTCGATGCCACTTTGGGGATCAGCGGCAGCCGATCATTCTCGTGGTTCTTCACGACCTACAACGCCGGGCTGGTGATCACCGCCGGAGCCCTCACCTGGCACGGACTGCTTCAGGTCTTCGGCCAGGCGGCCGGCGCTGCGATCGCCGGCATCGCGGGCCTGGGCCACATCCTGCTGACCATCGGCATCGGCTGCCTGCTGGTGGCCATCAACAAGCCGCTGCGTGCACGCCTCGCCGACGCGGCGAACGTCTGACCATGCTTGCCCTCGCCATCATCCTGATCAGCCTCGCGTTGGCGTTCTACACCCTCGGGGTGTGGGCCGAACGTCGCACCGGCGAGCTCCGCTGGTGGCATGTGGCCGCGTTCGCAGCCGGTCTGACCGCGGACGTCAGCGGCACCGTCGTGATGACCATGATCGCTAACGGCGGCGGTGCCACCGGGGTCGAGCAGAGCCCCGTCCTCGCCCAGTTGATGGCGGCCACCGGTCTGGTCGCGCTTCTGCTGATGGCGCTCCACCTTGGCTGGGCCGTAGTCACGATGATTCGCGATCGCTTCGACGAGAAGCGGGTCTTCCATCGCTTCAGCATCGTGGTTTGGGTGATCTGGCTGATTCCGTACTTCACCGGGATGGCCGCTGCGAGGGCCTAAATGATTCACAGATTCGGTTAGTGGAGCTTGTCGAGACCTGTTCTGACCGTGGATCCACCCCGGCGAGATGCTTCCCAGCGCCCATCAACTCCTGAACGGGATTGGGTCGCAGTTGTCGTTGTGCGTACCGCAGTAGCTCTGCAGCCATTCCCAGAACGGCTTCGGCTCGCCGTCGAACGCGTACAGGGCCCGCGGCGTCCCTCCTGCCTGCCGGGCCGTGGTGTCCAGGGCGGCCAGCATCGCGGCACTACCGCACGAGGTGCTGGCGTTCGGTATCAACTGCCGTAGGTCCTTCAGGTCGACATAGGTCGTGTCTCCGGAGACCTTCGCGCTGATCAGTGCGTCCGCGCCGCGCCCCACACCTTCGAGCAGTCCACTTCGGGATCGAGCACGGTGTTGCCGAAGTACACCACCACCATTCGGGTCGGGGCGTCTGCGGACGTCGATGAGGTCGGAGTGGTGGCCGCCGGTGTTGTGCCGGTCGGCACTGGGCTCGTCGCGGTGGGCGTGGTCGGAGTGCAGGCGGCGGGGATGAACGGGCCACGCTTGTAGCGTGTATCGCTACGCGATACACTCGGCTGGTGATCGTCAGTTTCCGGCACAAAGGGCTGGAGCAGCTGTACCGCACCGGCTCGAAGAAGGGCGTGCAGACCGCGCACGTGCCCAAGCTGCTGCGCATTCTGTCTCTGCTGGACGTCGCGCAAGCCGCCGACGACCTGAACATCCCGTCCTTTCGAACTCACCCGCTGAAGGGAGAGCTGGCCGGCCACTGGTCGATCTGGGTCAACGGGAACTGGCGAGTCACATTCAGGTTCGTCGACAGCGATGTCGAACTGGTCGACTATCAGGACTACCACTGAAGGAGGTGAACACCATGGTGATGCAGAACCCGGTCCATCCCGGCGAGATCCTGCGCGAGGACGTCCTGGCCGATCTCGGCCTCAGCGTCGGCGAAGCCGCGTCGCGGCTGGGGATCTCGCGAGTCACGCTGAGCCGCGTGCTGCACGGCCATGCCCGGATCAGCCCCAATCTTGCTGTCCGGCTGGAGGTGGCTGGTGTCGGCACGGCCCGCGCCTGGCTGGCGATGCAGTCCGCGCACGACCTCGCCGCAGAGCGCGCCGCCGGACTCCCAACGGTCACCCGGCTCGACCCCGTCGCCTGACCCTCACCGAGGTCCCAGCGACATCACCAACCGACAATGCACATGGTGTGTGTCTCGAT
>ERZ724513.890-NODE-890-length-14967-cov-4.915169_pt1 | contig 14967 bp, 15 predicted proteins | sample MGYA00376046_ERZ724513 | MGnify/ENA primary metagenome ERZ724513 (study PRJEB28724, sample SAMN07190883) | activated sludge metagenome | isolation source: activated sludge of sewage treatment plant in Hong Hong | place: Hong Kong | collected 2016-03-17 ...
CGACATTGACCACAAACAAGCCCAGGTCTGATGCAAGTTGGCTGCAAAAATCATGCGACCCCGCAGCGTTGCCACTAATGAAGCCACCACCGTGCAGCCAGATCAAGGCCCCACTCGCGTCACCGCGACCGGGATGGTCATAGGTCCACAGGGTCGCCTCAGTGCCGGGCAGTGACACTGCCTGGCAGGTGACTCCATCGAGCACATAGCTGACACCTTGACGCCTGGCCCGAAGCTGCCCCAAGACCACGCGATTGGTGATTGGCATCGGCACGTGGAGCGAGGCCCGTCGCATTTGCGGCGGCACCTGGCCGATCAGGAGGCGGCGACGGCGCAGTCTCACAGCCCCAGCTCCAACGAACGCCGTTGCGCCCGCCAGAGCCAGGGCTCTACCCACCACTAGGGGAGCTCAGCGGTGATATCGCGCAACCAGTCAGCAGTGCTGCTGCCGAATCCAACATGCGATCCCGGCTCGGTGTAGAGCGGCACGTTGCCGCCGCGCATCGCCTGCCAAGCTGGATAGGCTAGGTCGTCATTGACGGTCTCGTCTTGGCTAGCGGCGTAGTAGACCACCTTGTTGAGACCAGCAAGCGAGGCATTGGCCATCGGCTTGTAGTTGGCGTTGTAGAGGATCTGGTCTGCCTGATAGTTGGTGCCCCACTCAGCGCGCATCTTCAACGGGATCAGGATCGCCCGCCAGAACGGGTCTTCCATGTACGTCGTGTCGCCGAAGAAACGAGCAAGGGAAGCTACCGTCCCCAAGGTCTGGTTGGAGGCACTCAAGGTGTTGTTGCCCGCTGGTGAACAGCCCAGGAGCAGGTCGATCCGGGCCTGGTCGGCTGCTGGAAGTTGCGTGAGCACTTGACTTGCAAGTGGACCTCCCGTTGATGAGCCGAAGACGACCACATGGTCATAATCAGCAAGCAGGGCAACGATCTTGGCCTTGACGCTGTTGGCCACCGTGGCGACATCGAAGCGTTTGCCGAGATAGCTGGCGATTACGACCTTGTCTACTTTCGCGGCTATCCCGTCGGCCAGCGGCGCAAACTGAGTGTCGTTCGCGACTGCCCCGGGCAGCCCCAGGAAGGCGACAGTGTCGCCGCTCTCAGCTCGCTCGCCGTCAACTTCGGTGTACTTCACCCAACTACTCGCCTGACCAGTTGGAGCTTGGCCACACAGATTCTTCATGTACGACGGATCATTGCCCGAGACATAACTGGCAGCCTTGAAGAAGATCAGGAATGGGTTTGGTGGTGCGGGCACGGCTTGGGTTGGCGGGCAGGCCCAATCGACCGTGGCAGCAGACGCCGCGGTGGATGGCGCCAACATCATGGCGATGGCGGCAATGAATACAGCGGCGACAGCTTGGATGCGATTGCGCATTGACTGACCCCTCCCCTTGGATCATCGGATGGTTGGGGGTGGAGCCTAAACCGACACTTGAATGAGGTCTAGGAACTCGAATTGACGGGTAGCCAATTGGTCTAGCCCACAGACAGTCAGAAGCTAATCAATACCTTCCCGCGCCTCACCATGATCTGGCCGTGTTCGAAAACCAAGCTGGCTACCGGCCTGATCCTTCGGCTTGCATAGGTCGGAAAGCCAAGCTTGCCCTTGGGCCCTCCGGCCCTGAGATAGGCGTGCAGCCCCTTGCCCGCCAATTTGACCGCACCCGTGGCCGGAGACCAATAGACCCGGCCCTTGGCAAAGACGCGGTAGCCGCCTTCTCCGACCGCACGCACCGGCCCACGCGGTGCGCCCAGCACCCGCCGCCCCCCAAGGGAGCGATAGCCAGACATCACCTGAGCGCCCAGTGAGTCCACCGACATGAGCCCAACCAAAGTGAACCAGTCCGAGCGCAGACCGAGCCGCGAGCGCACCGTTGAACCAGTGGTCATCAAGGTGCCTTTTGAACCGGTGATCTTGACCTTCGCGGCCCGGCCACCCCAATCTCCGCCCCCGGATCGAGTCACCACCGTCAGCTGCACGATCGTGCCCAGACCCGGGAAGGCCTTGGTCGCCTCCGCCGCAGACACACCCTTGGCCCACGAGTGCAGCGGATTGCCAGAGAAGCTGTCATAGGGGTCTGGCTGCGCCGGCAGATAGGGCACTCCGCCGTACACGGTGTGCCCACCACTGCTGCTGGAGTACTGCGTCAGGGCCGGCGATCCGGCATAGGTGCGGATCTGCCCACTCGTTGCCGCGATCGCGTTATTCGTGGCCGCGACCTCTGCAGATTGTCCGCCGTACACCTGGCAGGAGGTGGTGTCACAGGTGTCAAAGCTGCGCCCCGCGTTGAGCTGGCGGAGCCGGGTGACATAGGTGCGGGCTGCGACCGCCTGACTCTGAAGTGCCGCTGGCTTCCAACTGGCCGGCATCTCCTTGGCCACAACACCTTGCAGGTAGGTCTCGAGGCCAAGCACATTTATGGTGTCGCCACCGACCTGACGCAAGGCGCCTCGATAGGGCCGATCGCCACTCGGCGTACGCAGGGTTAGCGGACCGTTGGCGTCAAACTCCGCCGATCCTGCCCTGGTGGCCCAAGGTGACCAAGTCCTGGCATTGCTCGACGATTCGACCACTGTGTTGGCCCCGGCAGCTCGAAGTCGCCACCAAGCTGTCGTTGGCAGTGCTGTGACTGCGTTGTCGTTGAGCCAGCGCAGTCGCAGACCAGGGGCGTGGGCCACGATGGTGTCGCCGTCTGTGTCTGCGCTGAGCTGCACCCTGATCTGGCCGCCTGCTTGCGCCTCCTTGGTGCCCGGATAGTAGAAGTCGAGGATCTGGCGGGCGTTGAGCCCACGCAGGGCAGCACCTTGGGCGCCGTACTGGCTCATGCCGCGACCGTGGCCATAGCCGTGTCCGGTGAAAGTGAAGTTCGTTTCGGCTGCTTGCGCTTGGCTCGGCGCCTGCACAGCACCGGCCAGCGCAATCGCAAAAACCGTCACCAACTTCGCCAGCCTTGCCCCCATCTGGATCACCCCGGGTTGTGGAGTCGGCGCGCCGCTTCGGCGATCGAGCCTGAGATCGATGGATAGACGGTGAAGGCGTGCGCGACTTGGTCTGCGGTCAGTGACTCTGAGACGGCCAAGGAGATCGGGTGGATCAACTCGCTGGCCCGAGGCCCGACCACGACTCCCCCGATCACAATCCCGGTGTCTGGTCGGGCGAAGATCTTCACGAATCCATCACGGATGCCCTGCATCTTGGCGCGGGGATTGCCGGCCAGGTCGAGCCTGATCACCTCGGCCTTGATCTGCCCCTCATCGATGGCTTGGTTTGACCAACCGACGGTGGCGATCTCGGGTGAGGTGAAGACATTGGAGCTGACCTTCTTGAGGTCAAGTGGCGCCACCGCGTCGCCCAAGAAGTGCCACATGGCGATCCGTCCCTGCATTGCGGCCACGCTGGCCAACATGAGTACGCCGGTGCAGTCACCGGCCGCATAGATCCCGCGACTGGTCGTGCGTGAGACCCGGTCGACTTGGATGAAGCCCCCGTCATCGACGGCTACGCCTGCCTCTTCCAGACCCAGGTCGGCGGTGTTGGGGATGGATCCCAAAGCGAGCAGGCAATGCGAGCCCACCACTTGGCGCCCGTCGGTGAGGGTCACGGTGACCACCTCACCTGCTCTGGTCACCGACTCCATCCTGGACTTCGACAAGACCTCCATGCCACGCCTGCGCAGCACCTCTTCGAGTACGCCGGCCGCATCGGCGTCCTCGCCCGGCAAGACCCGGTCTCGTGAGCTGACCAGACAGACGTCGATGCCCATCAGCTGATAGGCACTGGCGAACTCCGCCCCGGTGACACCTGAGCCGACCACAATCAAACGGCTGGGCGTTTCGTTGAGGTCGTAGACCTGCTCCCAGGTCAAGATCCGTTCGCCATCGGGTTGGGCCGAAGTCAACGTACGCGGCGCCGCACCAGTCGCCACCAAGATGGCATCTGCAGCGATCTCCTCGACCCCACCTGCGGCCAGGTCGACCATCACGGCTCCGTGATTGGTGAGCCGGCCGCGCCCCTGCACCACGCGCACCTGCTCGCGGCGTACTCGCTCGGCAATATCGGCTGACTGGTTGGCGGCCAACTGCTTGACTCGTTTGTTAACACTCGCTAGATCGACGCTGACCCGGTGGGCTTGATCACCTACGGAGTCAGAGACGTTGATCCCGAGCTCTGGTGCCTCTCGAAGCTCGCTCATCAGCTCGGCAGTGGCGATCAAGGTCTTGCTGGGCACGCAATCGGTCAGCACCGCGGAGCCACCCAGTCCGTCGGTGTCTACGACTGTGACTTGGGCACCCAACTGGGCTGCGACCAAGGCCGCCTCGTAGCCGCCGGGGCCACCACCAACGATCGCGACACGGTCGGCGGCATCGGTGGGCATGAGGCTTTGGTTCACCAAGACATTGTGACGACTTCTGGGGGTCGACACCACCGGTTTGCTCAGACCTCGCAAGAGTCCACACCAGTTACCGACCAGTTATCGGACCCATCCGAGGCATCGAGAGCGGCTTTCGGGGATACTGGATCGACTGTGCACATTGTCTTCAGGAGAGCCATGTCTGACCTAAACGCCCTTGCCGATGCCATCCTTGCCGGAGGTGAGGCCACGCCAGCAGACGCCGTTGCCATCCTTAAGACAAGTGATGCTGAGCTGCTTGACGTGGTGGCCGCAGCCTCCAGGCTGCGTCGTCAGCACTTCTCCAACACCGTCAAGGTCAACTATCTGGTCAATCTGAAGTCCGGTCTTTGCCCCGAAAACTGCAACTACTGCTCACAGGCACTCGGTTCGGATGCCCAGATCCTCAAATACACCTGGCTGAAGACCGATGAGGCCCTCGAGCAGGCGGCGGCTGGCCTCAAGGGTGGCGCCAGCCGGGTGTGCATGGTGTCCAGCGGCCGAGGCCCCAGCGACAAAGACATCGACCGCTTCACCGACATGGTCGGCGAGATCAAGGGGGAATACCCCGAGGTTGAGATCTGCGCCTGCTTGGGTCTGCTCAAGGATGGTCAGGCAGAGCGCCTCAAGGACGCCGGTGTCGATGCCTACAACCACAACATCAACACCGCCGAATCACACCACGACAAGATCGTGCAGACCCACACCTACGACGATCGCGTAGACACAGTCGGCAAGGCCAAGGGCGCAGGGCTTTCACCCTGCAGCGGTCTGATCGCCGGCTTGGGTGAGACTGACGAACAACTCGTTGAGGCACTATTTGCGCTCAAGGAGTTGGATGCCGACTCCATCCCGGTCAACTTCTTGATGCCTTTTGACGGCACTCCCTACGAAAACACTTGGGAGCTCTCCCCCGCGCGCTGCGTGCGCATCTTGGCGATGGCTCGCTTCGTGTGCCCCGACAAGGAGATCCGCATCGCTGGCGGCCGTGAGATGCATCTGCGCTCCCTGCAGGGCCTGGCTCTGCAGGTGGCCAACTCCCTCTTCCTGGGCGACTACCTGACTTCAGAGGGCCAAGCGGCAGAAGCCGACCTGGAGCTGATCCGCGACAACGGCTTCGTCGTACTCGGTGCCGAGGTCGATGCTCCAGTCGATGGCGAGGACAACTCCCATGACCCCGCTATCCGTCGTCGCGGCGCTGGCACTGCGGTGGCCCCCAACGCCTGATGTCCGGCCTGGACTTCGATCGGGAGCACCTTTGGCATCCCTACACTTCGATGACCAATCCGGTGCCGACCCGCGTAGTCACTGCGGCCAGCGGGGTCCGGCTGACCATCGACGGCCAAGAGGTCATTGATGGCATGAGCTCGTGGTGGGCGGCAATCCACGGGTACGACGTACCCGCCCTCAACCAAGCCCTGCGGGCCGATGAGTTCGCCCACGTGATGTTTGGCGGGCTCACCCACGAGCCAGCGATCGCCTTGGGCCGCGCCTTGATCGACCTCACCCCACAGCCACTGCAACATGTCTTCTTGGCTGACTCGGGCTCGGTCAGTGTCGAGGTGGCGCTGAAGATGGCATTGCAATACCAACGCGGCATCGGCCGACCCGAGCGTCATCAGATGCTCACCATCAAGGGCGGCTACCACGGAGACACCTTCGGCGCGATGAGTGTGTGTGACCCAGCGGGCGGCATGCATTCGATGTGGAGCGCAATCCTCCCCGAGCAAGTCTTTGCCCCCAAGCCACCCGCACCTGGTGGCGATGTCGACACCTGGGCCCAGGAGCTAAGAGATCTAGCGCAATCCAACGCCGACTCATTGGCGGGGTTGATCGCCGAGCCCCTCCTCCAAGGAGCCGGGGGCATGCACGTCTACGACCCACGCTGTCTGCAGGTCATGCGCGAGGTGGCTGATGAGTTCGGGCTGATCTTGATCTTCGATGAGATCGCCACCGGATTTGGCCGCACCGGCACCTTCCTGGCCGGCGACCGAGCAGATGTCACGCCCGACATCTTGTGCCTGGGCAAAGCCTTGACCGGTGGCTATCTCTCAGCCGCTGCCGCCTTGTGCACCACCAAGGTCGCCAAGGGCATCGGCGCTTCCGACTCAGGGGTGCTCATGCATGGCCCCACCTTCATGGGCAATCCCTTGGCCTGCCGAGTTGCCTTGGCCTCCCTGTCGCTCTTGGCTACGGGTGCATGGCAAGCCCAAGTTGCCGCGATCGAAACCGGCTTGACCCAAGGGTTGTCTCGATTGCGCCAACAAGGCGGGGTCATCGACGTACGCACGATCGGGGCCGTGGGCGTCGTACAGCTCGACCACGAGGTCGACGTAGTGGCTGCGACCAACGCTGCCCTCGACGCCGGGGTGTGGCTGCGCCCATTCCGAGACCTGATCTACACGATGCCGCCGTATGTCTGTCAGCCAGCCGAGATCGACTCGATCACCACGGCGATTGCTGCCGCAGTGAGGGCCGGATGATGCCACAGGTCTGGGCTGACTGGCTCGCCCAACAGGCCGCCAATCGTGAGCGAGATGGGTTGACCAGGAGGCTGGGCCCACGTCAGGTCGACGACCAAACCATCGACCTGGCCAGCAATGACTATCTGGGACTCAGCACCCATCCCGAAGTGGTGGCGGCTGCCGAACGGGCAGCTCACGCTTGGGGCACCAGCGCCCGGGCCTCACGGCTCGTCACCGGTACGACGCAACTACACGTAGACCTCGAGGCAGCCCTGGCGCAACTAACCGGGCAACCAGCTGCTCTGGTCTTTTCGAGTGGCTATGCGGCCAATACAGGGTTGATCCCTGCCGTGGCCGACGCCGAAACCACGGTCATTTCAGACGCCCACGTGCACGCCTCGCTGATCGATGGTTGTCGGCTGAGCAGAGCCCGGGTCAGTGTCACGCCACACTTGGATGTCGCTGCAGTCGAGGACGCTTTGGCCCGGGCGAGCGAGGCCCGCAAACTCGTGCTCACCGAGTCGATCTTCTCGGTGCTCGGTGACGCGGCACCCCTGCCTCAACTGGCCGAAATCTGCCAGCGTCACGACGCCTTACTCGTGGTCGATGAAGCACATGGGCTCGGCGTACGTGGCGATGGTGGCGGCTTGGTCAAGGAGTTCGGCCTCAACGGACACCCAAATGTGATCTTGACCGCGACCCTGTCGAAGTCGTTGGGCTCGCAAGGCGGAGCAGTGCTGGCACCTCAGGCAGTGCTTGACCATCTGGTCAACACCTCGCGCTCCTTCATCTACGACACGGGTCTGGCTCCCCCTGCGGCAGCAGCAGCATTGGTGGCCTCAAGGCTGCTCAACCGAGAGTTGATCGACCGGCTCCACCAACGTCGCGATGATCTGGCCGAGGCATTAGGAGTGACCCGCCCGGCCGGTGCCGTGATCTCGGTGCCAATGCCCTCACCTCAAGCTGCCCTAGCCGCACAGGCTGACTGCCTAGCTGCTGGCGTCAAGGTCGGCTGCTTCCGACCACCCTCGGTGCCCGATGGCATCTCGCGACTGCGGGTCACGGTCACCGCCGGGATGGATGACAGTGTCTGGGCAGGTGCCTGCACCTCGATCAAGAAGGCGGTGGCCACTCACCGATGAGCATCACGATCGTGACCGGCACCGACACCGGCGTCGGCAAGACCATCGCCACCGCCGCCCTTGCCTTGCGGGCATCGCAATCTGGTAGCACCTTGGTGATCAAGCCAACCCAGACTGGCATGAGCGGTTCGGAGCCTTCCGATGCTGCCGAGGTCACCAGGCTCAGCGGCGTACCCGCCTTGACCACGGTCACGCTGGCCGATCCTTTGGCCCCAGACACTGCTGCCCGCCTCAGCGGCACCGAACTGCCGACGGTGCGCGATCATGCCGCGATCATCAACGAGCACGCCCGCACCCACCAGACCCTGATCGTCGAAGGTGCGGGAGGTCTCTTGGTGCACCTCGACCATGAGGGCAACACCATTGCCGAGCTCGCCATGGCCCTGCCAGGAAGCCAAGTCGTGGTGGTCACCTCCCTCAAGCTCGGCACCCTCAACCACACCGCACTAACCCTCGAGGCCCTGACCCGCCGCGATATCGAGGTTGCGGGATTGGTGATCGGCTCGGTGCCGGCCAAACTCGGTCTGGCTGAGCGGTGCAACCGTCATGACCTAAGCCGTCATGGCCTGCCGATCCTGGCCGAGATACCTGCTGGCGCCGGCGCCATGACCCGGCAGCTTTTCACCGCTGCACACGCCGAGTGGTTCACCGACCACAACCCCCAAGATGGCACTAAGGTTTCATCGTGACTTTGTACGCCGCCTACGGGACCAATCTGGATCCAGTCAGGATGGGCGAACGCTGCCCCCACTCCCCCCATCACACAATCGGCTGGCTGGAGGGCTGGCGCCTCACCTTCGGCGGCGAGGAGCATGGCTGGGACGGCTCCTTGGCCACGATCGTGCCTGACCCGACCGAACGAGTCTTCGTGGCGGTCTACGACGTCACCGACCAAGACGTCTCCCAACTCGACCAGTGGGTCTGTGCTGACACTGGGCTCTACAAAAAGCTCAAGGTCAGGGTGACCGCTTTGGCTGGCGACACGCTCGCTTGGGTCTATGTGCTCAATGCCTACGAGGGTGGCCTGCCCTCAGCCAACTATCTTGGGCTCCTTGCCGATGCGGCCGAGGCTGCAGACGCGCCGGCCGACTATGTCGCCTCGCTGCGGGTCCGGCCCTGTCGCTCTAACTTCGGTGGCTAGGTCGGCTGCCCACAAGTTGCCGATTAGGCGTCGATCCCACATCGATTCACTACATTGGTCTTCGTGAGCATCGAAGATCCCAAGGCAGCAGCCCAAGCAGCAGCAGATCACCTACGCCGAGCAACGGGCGTGGAAACCCATGACATTGCCCTAGTGATGGGCTCGGGCTGGCTCCCCGCCGTCGAAGCCTTGGGCGAGACGGTCGCCGAGGTGGATGCCGCAGAAGTCCCGGGCTTCACGCCACCGGCCGTCGAAGGGCACTCCGGCAAGATCCGTTCGGTGCGCAGCGGTGATCGACACCTCTTGGTCTTCTTGGGCCGCACCCACTTTTATGAGGGCCGCGGCGTGCGCCCCGTCGTACACGGAGTGCGCACGAGCGCCGCAGCCGGGTGTCGGGTCGTCGTACTCACCAATGGCGCTGGTGGCCTCAATCCATCATGGACTCCCGGCACACCGGTGCTGATCCGCGATCACATCAACCTGACCGCGACCTCCTCAATCGAGGGCGCCAACTTCATCGATCTCACCGATTTGTATAGCGCTCGGTTGCGCGATCTGTGTCGAGAGGTTGACCCCCAACTCGACGAGGGCGTCTACGTGCAATTCCCCGGGCCGCATTACGAAACCCCTGCCGAAGTGCGGATGGTGGGCGCGATCGGTGGCGACCTGGTTGGCATGAGCACTGCTTTAGAAGCCATCGCTGCCCGCGAAGCAGGCCTTGAAGTGCTCGGCATTTCGCTGGTGACCAACCTGGCTGCGGGCATCAACGATGCACCACTCAATCACGAAGAAGTGCTCGAAGCGGGCCGTTCAGCAGCGAGCCGGATGGGCGGATTGCTGGCCGCAATCACCCCGAGGCTGATCTAGCCAGGCCGTCTGGATCGGCTGGCCTGGCTCACGGAGCCACAATCAACTTGCCGCTGCGAGACACCGACGGATCGGTGCAGGCAGACAGATCAAAACAACACGGGCGACGCTTGCCATTACTCATCTTGGAGATGGTGACCTCCACCCTGCGTGCTCTGGTCTTGTCCGAGGCGGTTGCCTGCACCCAGCGCACCCATTCCCAGCGCGCCATCGGGGTGATCGCCTTCCACAAGGCCCCGATTTCTTCTGGAGCCTCGCCTAGAGCCCGGGCCAGATCATCGGGTACGACGGGCTCGGGCCACTGCGCGCCCGGAGTCAAGCTCACCTTCGCGACCGCGCCCACCTCGAGTGCGGCGCTGTCGACCAGGCCTTGGTCAAGGCGCATCCAGTGCCCGCGGCGACCGTCGGGCTCGATCACCATCGCGACCTCGTTGCCGTTGATGAAGCCAGTGACGCTGACTTGGCCGCGTGAGGGCAACTCGCCACTCGCGGTCTCGGGCAGGCGCAAGATCATCATCGCGCCGATCTCTTCGGGCTCAGCTTCAAAGTTGATCACCGGCGTCTCCTAAGGATCTGAGTGGCTGCTAGTCATGCACCCTAAACAAGTCACCGGGTTGACAATCAAGGGCGTCGCAAAGCGCGGTCAGCGTCGAGAACCGAATAGCGCGAGCCCGTCCATTCTTGAGCACACTGAGGTTGGCTTGAGTAATCCCAATCTGTTCGGCAAGAGCGGCGACGGTGAAGCCTCGCGCCTGCATCAGCTCATCGAGTGTGCAGGTGACTCGGTGGTCCTCCTCGGGTGGCATCAGACCAGTCCTTCAGAGTCTTCGCGCAAGCTGCGGCCATGCACAAAGGCCTGTGCAATCGCAGCAACAACCAGACCAAGCGCCATCGGAGCCAAGAAGCCCAGTGGTATGGAAAACTCCGCAGTGGCCGACTTCGTGTCTAACACTTGTCCGATCACGGACCCGCTGAGCGCCATTTGCAAAGGCAAATACAGCACGGGCGCCAAGATCAACACCGCGGCGATCGAGCGGAGCCAAAGGTGCGCAGATCCGGCAAACGGATCTCCGGACACGATCTGATCAATCAGCCGACTGATCAACCAAGCCACCAAGACCACCGCCACTACCAACACCATCCCGGCAGCGAGGTCAAGCATACGAATGCTCGTCGCCGGGTGATCGAGACGTACTTGCATTGCGGTTGCCGCCTCGACGCTTGCTCCAGGTCGCAATTGCAATGACTTGAGGTCAACTTCCATCCCAACGAGCGTCGGCACTTCGGTCACATAGGCCTTGCCCTGCACCCAGCTAACAATCGGCCTGACCAGCGCATAGATGGCTAGTGCAACGGTGATCAGACCGAGCAGCAGTTTGGTGCCGATCGCATCGGCTCGATCGAAGGTGAACAATCCCTTTCCCATGACTCCTCCTACTGATAAACGATCACTCGATAAACGATAGCATTGATTATCGATAGGTCAAGAGATGGACTCCCAAGGCAGGTAGGCTGGGGCACATGAGTGTTACTCGCCAGTACGTCGAATGGTCGGTCACCGACCACATTGCCACCGTCCGATTGACCCGGGCCGACAAACTCAATGCCCTCACCTTGCAGACTCTTGATGAGCTGATCGAGGTCGGTCGCGAAATTCGCGTCGATCGCAGTGTGCGCGCCGTGATCCTGGTCGGCGACGGTGATGCATTTTGTGCCGGACTGGATTTCGCCACGGTGATGAAGACCCCGCAAAAGCTCGCGATCGGCCTGATCCCCCGACCATGGCGCGGCACCAACACCTTCCAGGAGGCCTGTTGGGTGTGGCGACGTCTCCCGGTGCCGGTGATCGCCGCCGTACACGGCCACTGCCTGGGCGGGGGCCTCCAACTCGCCTTGGCCGCCGACTTCCGGATCACCACGCCTGATGCCCAATGGTCGGTGTTGGAGGGCAAGTGGGGGCTGATCCCCGACATGACTGGGGTGCAGTCATTGTCTGAATTGGTTGGCATCGAGACCGCAAAGCGGCTGACCATGACTGCGGAGTTCGTCACTGGGGCACAGGCCCACGAGTTGGGTCTGGTTGGCGCGGTGGCTGCAAACCCCGAGCAGGCCGCGATCGAGCTTGCTCATGCCCTGACCAAACGCTCTCCTGACGCTCTAGCCGGGGCAAAGCGGTTGTTCAATCGCACTTGGAGCAAGGGCCCTGCCCACACATTCTGGTGGGAGTTGGTCGAGCAATTGCAACTGCTCGGGAGAGCCAATAACACCGCAGCCCAAAAGGCCGCCTTCGCCAAGACCGAGCCGATCTACCGCGAGCGCGCTCGCCGATGAGCCAGGCATTAGATTAGGTCACATGGCAATCACCAATTTCAAAGGCAATCCCGTAAACACCGTCGGCGACCTCCCCGGAGTCGGAGCATCCGCACCAGACTTCACCGTGGTCAGCGATGGACTCTCTGATCTGGCCAGCGCAGATCTTGCTGGCAAGCGCGTCGTGCTCAACATCTTCCCAAGCATCGACACCGGCGTCTGCGCTGCAAGTGTGCGCAAGTTCAACGAACTCGCCGCTGGCCTCGACAACACCGTCGTACTCAATGTCTCCCAAGACCTCCCCTTCGCCCAAGCTCGCTTCTGTGGAGCCGAAGGCATCGAAAACGCCCGGGTCGGCTCTGCCTTCCGCAGCGACTTCGGCAAGGACTACGGCGTGCTGATGACCGACGGCCCAATGCGGGGCCTGCTCGCCCGCTCGGTGGTAGTGACCGATGAGTCCGGCAAGGTGATCCACAGCCAACTCGTGCCCGAAATCGTCGAAGAGCCTGACTACGACGCGGCCGTCGCGGCTCTGGGCTGACCCCAAATGCGATGAGCGGCGACCTGCACCAACGGGCTGCGGATTGGCTGGCCCAAGACCCTGATCCGCAAACCCGAGCCCAACTCCAATCCTGGCTCGATGGCCAAGATGATGCCGAGTTTGCCGATGCCTTCGCCGCAGATCTGGAGTTCGGCACGGCTGGCCTGCGCGGCAAGCTGGGCCCTGGGCCTAACCGGATGAACAGAGTCGTCGTGATGAGGGCTGCAGCGGGGCTGGCGTCGTACTTGCTGAAGCATGGCGCCGGCCCCGAGTCGAGCGTGGTGATTGGTTATGACGCACGGCATAACTCCGAAGTATTCGCCCGCGACACCGCAGAGATAATCACCGGCGCTGGGCTCCGTGCGCTGGTCTTGCCTCGCCCACTGCCAACACCTGTGCTGGCTTTTGCGATCTTGGAGTTGGGCTGTGCGGCTGGAGTGATGGTCACTGCGAGCCACAACCCACCTCAAGACAACGGCTACAAGGTCTACCTCGGCGATGGCAGCCAAATCGTGCCACCAGCCGACGAGGAGATCGCCGAAGCAATCCGTGCAATCGGCCCGGTTGACCAGATCACCAAAGGATCTGGCGGCGAACTCCTCGACGACGCTCTGATGGAGCTCTACTACGAGTCGGTGCTCCACTGCATCGGCACCGGCCCGCGCGAGCTCGACATTGTCTACACCCCCTTGCACGGCGTTGGCGGCTCCTCGACTGTGGAGTTGCTGAAGCGGGCCGGATTTTCCGCGCCACACGTCGTACCAGCTCAGGCGGCGCCTGACCCGGACTTCCCGACGGTGAGCTTCCCCAACCCCGAGGAGCCTGGCGCGATGGATCAAGCCATTGCCTTGGCCCAAGAGGTTGGCGCCGACCTGGTTGTGGCCAATGATCCAGATGCAGATCGCTGCGCAGTGGCAGTGCCTGGCCCACATGGGTGGCAGATGCTGCGTGGCGACGAAGTGGGCGCGATCCTCGCCCACCATCTACTGACTCTGCCACGTGCTGGGGTTTACGCGACTTCGATCGTGTCCTCATCACTGCTGGGCAAGATGGCTAGCGCCCATGGTCAGCAACACACAGAGACCTTGACTGGCTTCAAGTGGATCGGTCGGCTAGAAAATCTGGCATTTGGCTATGAAGAAGCCTTGGGTTATTGCGTCGACCCTGCACGGGTCAAGGACAAGGATGGCCTCTCCGCACTCCTGATGCTCTGCTCGATCGCGGCCTCACAAAAAGCCAATGGGCTCACCCTCAGAGATCTTCTCGATGATTTCGCCTATGACTTCGGACTGCATGCCACCGACCAACTCTCGGTGCGGATGGCAGATCTATCCCAGATCACCGGTGTCGTCGACCGCTTGCGTGCCCAGCCTCCGAGCGCCCTAGGTGGTCTGACCGTTATCGAGGTTCACGACCTCGCCGAAGGCTACAAAGGCCTGCCCCCAACCCCCGGTCTGCACTTGACTCTCGCAGAGGGTGGCCGAGTGATCGTGCGCCCCTCTGGCACCGAACCAAAGCTCAAGTGCTATCTCGAAGTCGTCGTCCCCGTCGAAGCAGACGTTGATGCCGCCCGGATCAGCGCAGCGGGCCGACTCGATGCGATCAGTGAAGACCTCAAAGAGGTTGCCGGGCTTTGACCGGCCCACGGACCTGCCCCAGAATCAGTTCACAAGACCGGCGTAGGCACTAGCGATGTGGCATTGGTTCCAGTGCCCAGTTGCCCGTAGTAGTTGTCGCCCCAGCAAAGGAATGCCCCGGAGCGAACCCCACAAGCGTGATGGTAGCCGGCTGAAACGGAGGTCCAACCCGAAGTACCCCCACCCCCACCAACATTTACCGGAGCAGACGAAGCAACATTGGTGCCATTACCAAGCTCACAGACCTAGTTATAGCCCCAACACAACGCCACCCCAGTGCGAACCCCACAAGCGTGATAACGGCCTGCCGAGATCGCGGTCCAGCCACTCGTCCCCGACCCGCCCCCAACATTGACCGGAGTCGTCGAAGCACTAGTGGTGCCATTACCAAGCTGACCATCGGGGTTGTAGCCCCAGCACAACGCCACCCCGGAGCGAATCCCACAGGAATGATATGCACCAGCC
>ERZ724513.891-NODE-891-length-14962-cov-9.995103_pt1 | contig 14962 bp, 9 predicted proteins | sample MGYA00376046_ERZ724513 | MGnify/ENA primary metagenome ERZ724513 (study PRJEB28724, sample SAMN07190883) | activated sludge metagenome | isolation source: activated sludge of sewage treatment plant in Hong Hong | place: Hong Kong | collected 2016-03-17 ...
ACAACATGCTGCGGCCGATGCTGGCCCTCTACGTCGGCGGCATGGGCGCGCGGGGCAAGAACTTCTACTATGACCTGGCCGTGCGCTATGGCTTCGAGGCCGCGGCGAGGGAGATTCAGGACCTCTACCTGGCCGGCGACAAGGGCGCGGCCATGGCCCGCGTGCCGGGCGAGCTGATCGACGCCGTGGCCCTCGTCGGCCCGCGCGCGCGCGTCCGCGAGCGCCTGGCCCTGTGGCGCAACAGCCCGGTGACGACGCTCAACATGACCGTCTTCGACGTGGAGACGTTGCGGGCTATGGTAGAATTGATGGCGGAGTAAGAACTATGGGGTTCGACTACGCCGTCGCCACCCTAACGCCGGCGAACCAAACTGTGTAAGATGTCTACGGTCGAGACAATCACGAACCGCGAAGCAGCGTGGCTTACCCGCAACGAGCCAATCGCCCTCGACGGCCGCGAGGAGTTGCTGCTGGAGTTGATCGCCGCTCTGGCCGCGTTGCGCCCGCTGACCGGCCGGCGCTATAACCACACCGTCCGCGCCTTCGCCCGGCGCGGCCTGCCCTGGCTGTCCAAGAGCCAGGTACTCGACGCCTACGAGCGCCTCTGCGCCGCCGGCCGGCTGCCCTTCGACCCCGACCTGCGCACCCACTTGCAAATGAAACCGATGCGCACGCAGGCGGGCGTGGCCGTCGTCACCGTCCTCACCAAGCCCTACCCCTGCCCCGGCCGGTGCGTCTTCTGCCCGACGGACGCGCGCATGCCCAAGAGCTATCTCCACGACGAACCGGGCGCGCAACGGGCCGAGCGCCACGCCTTTGACCCCTTCGCCCAGACCGCCTCCCGCCTGCGTGCGCTGGAGACGATCGGCCACCCTATCGGCAAGGTCGAACTGCTGGTGTTGGGTGGCACGTGGTCGAGCTACCGGCGCGACTATCAGGAGTGGTTCATCAAGCGTTGCTTCGACGCGCTCAACGGCTTCGAGGCGGCCGACCTGCCCGCGGCCCAAGCCGCCAACGCCGTCGGCCCGCGGCGCAACGTCGGTCTCGTCGTCGAGACGCGCCAGGACCACATCGACGCCGGCGAACTGCGCTGGTTCCGCTATCTGGGCGTCACCAAAGTACAGGTCGGCATCCAGAGCCTCGACGAGCGCGTGCTGGCCCTCAACCGGCGCGGCCATGATGTCCAGGCCACACGCGACGCCTTCCGGCTGCTGCGGCTGGCCGGTTTCAAGATTCACGGCCACTGGATGGCCAATCTGCTGGGGGCCACGCCGGCCGGTGACCTGGCCGACTACGCCCGCCTGTGGGACGAACCCGCCATCCGCCCCGACGAACTGAAGCTCTACCCGTGCATGCTGTTGGCCAACGCCGAACTGCACGACTACTGGCGGCGCGGCGAGTACGCGCCCTACGGCGAAGAAGAGCTGATCGACCTGCTGGCCCGCTGCAAGGTGCAGACGCCGCGCTACGCCCGCCTGACGCGCATCGTGCGCGACTTCCCGACGACCAACATCGTCGCCGGCAACAAGAAGGCCAATCTGCGCGAACTGGCCCAGGAGCGACTACGCGAAGCGGGTACGCCCTGCCGCTGCATTCGCTGCCGCGAAATCCGCCGCGACCCGCTGCCGGCTGCTCTCAGTCTCCACGACCTGCCCTACGACACCGACGCCACGACCGAGCACTTCCTCAGCTTTGATAGCGACAGCGGCTTTCCAGCCGCCGACCGGCTGGCCGCTTTCCTGCGCCTCTCCCTGCCGCGCCGCGACCAGCCGCACCCCTTCCCGGAACTGGCCGGCGCGGCCATGATCCGCGAAGTTCACGTCTACGGCCCGGCGCTCAACCCCGGCGACGACAGCCGCGGCGAAGCCCAACACAGCGGCCTGGGGGCGGCGCTCATCGAGCGGGCCGCAGCCATCGCCCGCGAGGCCGGCTACGCCCGCCTGGTCGTCATCAGCGCCGTGGGCACGCGCGAGTATTACCGGCGGCTCGGCTTCGCGCCCGATGGCCTGTACATGTCCCGGCCACTCTAAAGATCACCATGAGCCAACACACAAGCCCCTACCGCGGCGTGGCCGATCGCCGCGCCGATAGCATCCTCATTCGGCCCGCCCTGCCCGAAGACGCCGCCCAGGTGATCGCCTACGCCCGTGGCGTCTTCGCCGAGCCAGGCATCAACCTCATCACCGCCCCGGACGAGTTCAACCCGACCACCGAGGCCGAGGCGCGCATGATCGTCGAGATGAACCGGTCGAGCAACAGCCTCTTCCTGGTGGCCGAGGACGACGGCCGCATCGTCGGCCAGTTGACGCTGCAAGGCGGCAAGCGCCGCCACGTCCGCCACGCGGCCACGCTGGGCATCACCGTGGCCCGGGAGTGGCGCAACCAGGGCGTCGGCCGGCGGCTGATGGAGTACGCCATCGACTGGGCGCGCGCCGGCGGCGTCCTGACGCGCCTTGAGCTATTCGTCTTCGTGCGCAACACGAACGCCATCCACCTGTACGAGTCCTGCGGCTTCGAGGTGGAAGGCCGCCGCCGCCGTTCCACCTTCCGCGACGGCGAATATCTGGACGATCTGTTGATGTCGCTGCTGCTCTAGCGGGCGACAGGAGAAAAGCGCCGTGAGACGATTGACCCGCGCCGAGTGCTGGGATTTCATGATGGCCAGGGCGCACACCGGCAAGCTGGCCACCGTCCGGCCCGACGGCCGCCCCCACGTCGTGCCGATCTGGTTCGAGCGCGACGGCGAGCAGATCGTCTTCACCACCTGGCATACGACCGTCAAAACGGCTAACTTGCGTCACAACCCCCTGGCGTCGCTGTGCGTCGACGACGAGGCGCCGCCCTTTGCCTATGTCCGTGTCGATGGCCTCGTGGCCTTCAGCGACGACCTGGAGCAACTGCGCCACTGGGCGACGCGCATTGCCGGCCGCTACATGGGCGCGGCCCAGGCCGAGGCCTTCGGCAATCGCAACGCCGTCGCCGGGGAGCTACTGGCGCGCCTGACGCCGACGATTATCGTTGGCGAAGACGACATCGCCGGCTGGTAACCCTGTAGCACGATTCTCCCGAATCGTGGCGCGATTCTCCCGAATCGCGCTCTTGTGCTGTCGCGGCACGCGATTCGGAGAATCGCGCCACGAGAGTCGGCATCTTTGGTCTAGTAGCCCAACCTTGGGTAAACCATTGTGCCTCTAGCGCTCAGCCGACCACCACTAGTCACCAACTTCCGTACAATATATTGACAAATACTGGGCAATCTGCTATCTTGCCACTGTAGCGCCGTCCATTCGGGGCGACGGCGCGCAGTGACAGTGCCCGGCCGTGTCTTGCGGCCGGGTCAGGCGAAGGAGAGTGCAGATGACCGCCCAACTCGATCTCTGGGAACACAGTTTGCTGGCGCAGGCGTATGCCCCGCTGGAAAACCGCCTGCGCCACGGCGCGGAACTGGTGGCCGGCAGCGCCCAATCGCGGCGCGCCTACGACCACTGCCGCGCCATCACCCGCGAACACAGCCGCACGTTCTTCATCGCCTCCAGCCTGATGCGGGCCGAGCACCGCCGCGCCATCCAGGCGCTCTATGCCTTCTGCCGCATCAGTGACGACATCGTTGACCGCAACGACGGCGACAGGCCGGCCGACCTGCGCGCCTGGCGGCAGCGCAGCCTGAGCAGCCACCCCGGCAGCGACGATCTCGTCGCCCTGGCCTGGGCCGACACCTGCGCCCGCTACCACGTCCCGCGGCAGTACGCCGAGCAGCTACTCGACGGCGTCGCCGGCGACCTAGAGGCGACGCGCTACGCCACTTTCGCCGACCTGTCGCGCTACTGCTATGCCGTGGCCTCGACCGTCGGCCTGATGGTCATGCACATCGTCGGCTACACCGGCAAGGAGGCCATTCCCTACGCCGTCAAGCTGGGCGTGGCCCTGCAGATGACCAACATCCTGCGCGACGTGGCCGAGGACCGGCGCAACGGCCGCCTCTACCTGCCCACCGCAGAACTGGCCGCCTTCGGCCTGGGCGAGGCCGACATCGCCGCCGGCCGCCGCGACGACCGCTGGCGCGCCTTCATGCGCTTCCAGATCGAGCGCACGCGGCAGCTCTACGCCGAGGCGCTGCCGGGCATCGCCCTGCTGGGCGGCAGTAGCCGCTTCGCCATCCAGGCCGCGGCCGAGCTATACGCCGCCATCCTCGACGACATCGAAGCCCACGACTACGACGTCTTCAGCCGCCGCGCGCGCACGAACGACAGCCGCAAGTTGCGTCTACTACCCGGCATCTGGCGGCGCGCCCGCGCTGCCCGGCCGGAGCTTTTGGAACCTGTGGAGAGGGAGCACACCAACAATGAGTAACAAAGTCATCATCATCGGCAGCGGTTTCGGCGCGCTGGGCGCGGCCGCTCGGCTGGCCGCGCGCGGCTACGAGGTCGAAATCTTCGAGAAACGCGACAAGCTCGGCGGGCGCGCCTACGTCTATGAGCAGGACGGCTTCAAGTTCGACGGCGGCCCGACGGTCGTCACCGCGCCGTTCATGTTCGACGACATTTTCGCCGCCGCCGGCCGCCGCCGCGAGGAGTACGTCGAGTTCACGCCGCTCGACCCGTTCTATCGCATCTTCGACCACACCGGCCAGGCGTTCGACTACAACGACGACGCGGAGTTCATCGCCGAACAGATCCGCCGCTGGAACCCGGCCGACGCCGACGGCTACCACCGCTTCATGCACTCGACCAAGGCCATCTTCCAGAAGGGCTTCGTCGAGCTGGCCGACAAACCGTTCCTGACCGTGGGCGACATGCTGCGCGTCGCCCCCGACCTGATCCGCTTGCAATCACACAAGTCGGTCTACAGCTACGTGTCGCAGTTCATCCAGAACGACTTCCTGCGGCGCTGCTTCACGTTCCACCCGCTGCTCATCGGCGGCAACCCGTTCGATGCGTCGTCGATCTACGCCATGATCCACTATCTGGAGCGCGAGTGGGGCATCCACTACGTCATGGGCGGCACGGGCGCGCTGGTCAATGCCCTGGCGCGGCTCATCGAGGAGTTGGGCGGGCGCTTCCACACTAACAGCGAAGTGGCCGAGATCGTCGTCAACGGCGGCCGGGCGGAGGGCATCCGTTTGGCCGATGGCACAGTGCATCGTGCCGACCACGTCATCTCCAACGCCGACGTGGCCTGGACCTACCTCAACCTCATCCCTGGCCGGGCGCGCGGCCTGCGCAACAGCGACCTGCGCTACCGCAAGCTGACCCGCTATAGCATGTCGCTGGTGGTCATCTACTTCGGCACGAAGAAGCTCTACCGCCACGACGGCAAGCTGGCCCACCATAACATCATCCTCAGCGAGCGCTATCAGGGGCTGCTGGCCGACATCTTCAAGGCCAAGCAATTGCCGAAGGACTTCTCGCTCTACCTGCACATGCCCACGTTGACTGACCCGTCCATCGCCCCGGCCGGCCACGAGAGCTTCTACGTCCTCTCGCCCGTGCCCCACCTGGGCGCGGATGTCGATTGGGCCACGGCGGCGCGCCCCTACCGCGACGCGATCATGCAGTTCCTGGAGGACAACTACCTGCCCGATCTACAGGCCAACATCGTCAGCGAGCACATGATCGACCCGCGCCACTTCGAGCAGACGCTCAACAGCCATCTGGGCGCGGCCTTTTCCATCGAGCCGGTGCTGACGCAGTCGGCCTGGTTCCGGCCGCACAACCGCTCCGAGGACATCGACAACCTCTACTTCGTCGGCGCGGGCACGCACCCCGGCGCGGGTCTGCCCGGCGTGCTGTCCTCGTCGATCATCGCCGAAGACCTCATCGTCGCCGCCGACCGCCAGGCGGCGCGGGTGGCCCGGCCGCGGCTGGCGGCCAACGCGAGTTAACATGACCACCGGCTGCCCCCTGCCCGAAGCCGGCCCGGAAACCGGCCTCCACGTCCTGAAGGGCCTGGCCCGCGAGCGCTCGCTGCTGACCGCGCTGGAGATCATGCGCGCCGAAGTCGGCCCGGCCTTTCGCATCACCCTGCCCGGCTTCCAGCCGGCCGTCCTCGTCGGGGCGGACAGCAACAAGCAGATCATGGTCTCGCAGCGCGAGCATCTTAACTTTCGCAGCGAGACCGACCCGGTGACCAAGCTGCTGCGCCACGGCGTGCTGGTGGAAGACGGCGACGCCCACGCCCGCCTGCGCGGCCATATGGAGCCGGTGCTGCTGAAGCCGCAGGTCGTCCACCATGTGCCGCGGATGCTGGCCTACACCGACCAGGTGACCGAGGCCTGGGCCGACGGCTCTGTGCGCGACATGCTCGTCGAGATGCGCCGGCTGGCGCTGCTCATCTTCATGGGCACACTGGTCGATGTCGAGTTCGGCCCCGATCTGGAGCGGCTGTGGCGGCCGATCCTGCGGGCCATCAAGTACATCTCGCCCGGTCTGTGGATCGTCCTGCCCAACATGCCCCGCTTCGGCTACCAGGCCGCGCTGGATCAACTCGACGCTTACCTCTACGGCCTCATCCGCCAGCGGCGGGCGCAACTGGCCGGCGCGCCGCCGGCCGAAACCGCCGGCACGGCCCGCGACCTGCTGACCCAGCTCGTACGCGCGCCGGAGATGACCGACGACCTCATCCGCGACCAGATTCTGACGATGCTCATCGCCGGCCACGACACCAGCACGGCGCTGCTGGCCTGGGCGCTGCATCTGCTGAGCGTCCACCCGGACGTGATGGCCCGCGCCGTGGCCGAGGTCGATGCCGTCCTGGGCCGCGACGCGCCCACGGCGGCCAACGTTGAGCACCTGGAGTATCTCGACGCGGTCATCAAGGAAGCGCTGCGCCTCTACCCGCCCATCCACGTCGGCAACCGCATCGTCGCCGACGACACCGTCATCGCCGGCTACGAGATCAGCGCCGGCACGCGGCTGATGGCATCGATCTACCTGACCCACCGCGACGAACGCTACTGGGACGCGCCGGCGGAGTTCCGCCCGGCCCGCTTCGCCCGCGAGGCCGAGCGGCCGGCGGCCTTCACCTACGTGCCCTTCGGCGGCGGGCCGCGCGTCTGCATCGGCGCGACCTTCGCCCAAGTGGAGGCCAAGGTCGTCCTGGGGCGCATTTTGCAGCGTTTCGCGTTGGCCGGCGCCGGCCGCCAGGTTCACGCCTACATGGGCGCGACGCTGGAGCCGCACCCCGGCGTCTTCCTGCGCGTGCGGCGGAGGCGCGCATGACCTACTTCGGCTTCCTGGGGTGGTTTCTGGTGCTGCCCATCGTTGCGCTGGCGGCCGTGGCCTTGTGGGATCAACGGCGCGGCCGGGCCATTCCCACCGCCCTGAGCGCGACGCCCCTGTGGCTGGCCATCGCCCTGCATGTGCTCATCGCCCTCGTCTACACGACGCCGTGGGACAACTACCTCGTGGCCACGAGCGTGTGGTGGTACAACCCGGCGCTCGTCACCGGCATCACCCTGGGCTGGGTGCCTATCGAGGAGTACACCTTCTTCGTCGTCCAGCCGATTCTGGCCGGGCTGTGGCTGGGTTTTCTGGCGCGCCGGCTGAAGATTTCGGAGGAGCCGTTGCGGCCGGGCCTGCGCCTCTGGTCGGCGGCCGGCCTGGGCGCGCTGTGGCTGGTCATGCTGGCCCTGTTGCTGGCCGGCGGGCCGGCGTGGAACTACATGGGCCTCATTCTGGTGTGGGCTTTGCCGCCGGTGGCCCTGCAACTGTTCTTCGGGGCCGACATCCTCTGGCGTCACCGCCGGCTGCTGCTGCTCAGCATCGGCGTGATGACCCTCTACCTGGCCGCGGCTGATTCGCTGGCCATCGGCGGTTGGGGCATCTGGACCATCGACTCGGCCCAGTCGCTGCACCTGCTTCTCGGCGGCGTCCTGCCGCTGGAAGAGTTCGTCTTCTTCCTGATGACCAACGTCTTGCTGACCTTCGGCGTCGTCCTGCTGGTGGCGCGGGCCAGCCACGAACGCTTCGCCGCCCTGCGCCAGTGGCTACAGAGGTTAACGCAAAGAGAAGAATCTAACGCAAGGTACGCACTAGAAGCTAAGACGCAAGAGGAAGAGATTTAGCGTCAGGACGCAAAGAGTTTTTCTTCTTTGCGTCCTGGCTTCCTGGCGTCTTTGCGTTAAATCTCTTTAAGGCAGGTTCGTCTCGCCCATGAGCCAGCGATCGACTTCGCGGGCGGCGGCGCGACCCTCGTGGATAGCCCAGACGACGAGGCTCTGGCCGCGGCGGGCATCGCCGGCGGCGAAGACGCCCGGCGCGTCGGTCTGGAAGCGGCCGTAGGGCGCGGCGATATTGCTGCGCCCGTCCACACTCGCGCCCAGTTGCGCCGGCAGCCCGCCCTCCGGCCCCAGGAAGCCCAGAGCCAGAACGACCATCTGCGCCGGCCAGACGCGCTCCGTGCCGGGCACGGGATGGGGCGCGGGCCGGCCGTCGCCGTTGCTCGCCCAGGCCACGTCCACCGTCCGCAGGCCCGTCAGGCGGCCGTCTTCGCCCAGCAGCTCCACCGTTTGCACGCTGTAGGCGCGCGGATCGCTACCGAAGACGGCCGCGGCCTCGGCCTGGCCATAGTCCATCTTATAGACGCGCGGCCACTGCGGCCACGGGTTGTCGGCCGCCCGCTCGGCCGGCGGCTGCGGCAAAATCTCGAACTGCACCAGGCTGCGCGCGCCGTGGCGCAGGGCCGTGGCCACGCAGTCGGTGCCCGTGTCGCCGCCGCCGATGACGATGACGTCCTTGCCGGCGGCCGACAGGTAGCCGCCGTCGGCGTGGCCGGAATCGAGCAGGCTGCGCGTGTTGCCGCGCAGGAAGTCCATGGCGAAGGCGACGCCGTCCAGGTCGCGGCCGGACACGCCCAGATCGCGCGGCCGGGTCGCCCCGGTGCAGAGCACGACGGCGTCGAACTCGCGCCGCAGGTCGCCGGCGGTGACGTCCTCGCCCACGGTCACGCCGCAGACGAAGCGAATGCCGCCGGCGCGCAGCACCTCGACACGGCGGGCGACCAGGTCTTTGCCCAACTTCATGTTGGGGATGCCGTACATCAGCAGGCCGCCGATGCGGTCGTCGCGCTCGAAGACGGTCACCTCGTGGCCGACGACGTTGAGTTGGTCGGCGCAGGCCAGCCCGGCTGGCCCGGAGCCGACAACGGCCACGCGCTTGCCCGTGCGGCGCGCCGGCGCGGCCGGCCGCACCCAGCCCTCGGCAAAGGCGCGGTCGATGATGGCGAACTCGATGCTTTTGATGGTCACGGGCGGGTCGGAGATGCCCAGCGTGCAGGCCGCCTCGCACGGCGCGGGGCAGACCAGACCGGTGAACTCCGGGAAGTTGTTGGTCTTGGCCAGCCGGTCATAGGCCTGTCGCCACAGACCGCGATAGACCAGGTCATTCCACTCCGGGATGAGGTTATTGACCGGGCAGCCGGAAGTCATGCCGTTGAGCAGCTGCCCCTTGTGACAGAAGGGGATGCCGCAATCCATGCAGCGCGCCGCCTGGGTCTGCAAGCGCTCGTCGGGCAGGTGCAGGTGCAGCGGCTGCCAGTCGCCCAGGCGCTCGGCGATGGGCCGCTCGCCGGGGGTCTCGCGGGCAAAAGTCATAAAGCCTGTAATTTTGCTCATAGCATTCAATTAAATTAGGAATCTAGGCAAAGGGCAGGCAAGCGCCTCTGAATTCCTAATTCTTAATTCCTAATTTCCCCCCACCCGCGCCAGGTCGCGGCGGTTGGCCTCGAAGGCGGCCATGACGGCCTCGTCGCCCGACAGGCCGGCCGCCTCGGCCTCGGCCAGGGCGCGCAACACGCGGCTATAGTCCTTCGGCAAGACCTTGACGAACCGCGCGCGGGCCGTTTCCCACTCGCCCACCAGATGCCAGGCCACGGTGCTGCCGGTGTAGACGGCATGCTTCCAGACCATGTCGTTGAGTTCGCGGGCGTCATCGTCGTCCAGAGGCAGCAGTTCGACCATGTCGGCGTTGCAGCGGCCGGCGAAACTCCCATCGGCGTCCAGCACGTAGGCGATGCCGCCGGACATGCCCGCGGCGAAGTTGCGCCCCGTCGGCCCCAGCACGGCCACGCGCCCGCCGGTCATGTACTCGCAGCCGTGGTCGCCGACGGCCTCGACGACAGCCACCGCGCCGCTGTTGCGCACGGCGAAGCGCTCCCCGGCCGCGCCGCGGATGTAGGCCTCGCCGCCTGTGGCTCCATAGAAAGCCACGTTGCCGATGATGATGTTGTCCTGCGGCGCGAAGACCGTGCCCGCCGGCGGCTTGACGATGAGCTTGCCGCCCGACAGCCCCTTGGCGACGTAGTCGTTGGCGTCGCCCTCCAGCGTGAAGGTGACGCCCGGCGGCAGGAAGGCGGCGAAGCTCTGCCCGGCCGATCCCTGGAAGGTCAGCCGGATAGTGTCCTCCGGCAGCCCCTCCGGGCCGTGGCGGCGGGCGATCTCGCCGGCCAGAATCGTGCCGACGGTGCGGTGGATATTGCGGATGGGCAGCGTGGCCGCGACGGGCGCGCCGCCGGCCAGCGCCGGGGCGCACAGGTCAAGCAGCGTTGTCCGGTCGAGGCTGTGCTCCAGGCCGTGGTCTTGCGCCCGCGCCCCAATGTGGCCGACCTCCGGCCCCACGTCCGGGCGGTAGAGCAGCGCCGACAGATCGAGCTTGCCGGCCTTGTGGTGGGCCAGCTCGTCGCGGACGGTTAGCAGGTCGGTGCGGCCGACCAGATCATCGAGGGAACGCACGCCCAGCGCGGCCATGTGCTCGCGCACGTCCTCGGCGATGAAGCGCATGAAGTTGACCACGTGCTCCGGCTTGCCGGCAAAGCGGCGGCGCAACTCCGGGTTCTGTGTGGCCACGCCGACCGGGCAGGTGTCCAGATGGCAGACGCGCATCATGACGCAGCCCATCGCCACCAGCGGGCCGGTGGCGAAGCCGAACTCCTCCGCCCCCAGCAGCGCGGCGATGACCACGTCGCGGCCGGTCTTGAGCTGGCCGTCCGTCTCCAGACGCACGCGGCTGCGCAGGTTGTTGAGCACCAGGGTCTGATGTGTCTCGGCCAGCCCCAACTCCCACGGCAGCCCGGCGTGCTTGATGCTCGACACCGGCGACGCGCCCGTGCCGCCGTCGTGGCCGCTGATGAGGATGACGTCGGCATGACCCTTGGCCACGCCCGCGGCGATCGTGCCCACGCCGACCTCGGACACGAGCTTGACGTTGATGCGCGCCGCCGGGTTGGCGCTCTTAAGGTCGTAGATGAGTTGGGCCAGGTCTTCGATGGAGTAGATGTCGTGGTGGGGCGGCGGCGAGATGAGGCCGACGCCCGGCGTCGAATGGCGCACGCGGGCGATCCACGGGTAGACCTTGTGGCCGGGCAACTGGCCGCCCTCGCCCGGCTTGGCCCCCTGGGCCATTTTGATCTGAATCTCCTGGGCGTGGCTGAGGTACTCAATGGTGACGCCGAAACGGCCGCTGGCCACCTGCTTAATGGCGCTCATGCGCGAGTCGCCGCCGGCGTCGGGGACGTAGCGGGCCGGGTCTTCGCCGCCCTCGCCGGTGTTGCTCTTGCCACCGACGCGATTCATGGCGATGGCCAGCGTCTCGTGGGCCTCGCGGCTGATGGAACCATAGGACATGGCCCCGGTCTTGAAACGGCGCAGGATGACCTCGACCGGCTCGACCTCGTCCAGCGGCACGGGCGTGGGCGCGAAGTTGAACTCCAGCAGCGCCCGCAGTGTGGCCAGATGCGTCTCGCGGGCGTGGACTTCGTCGGCGTACTGCTTGTAGGCGCGAAAGTCGCCGCTCCGGACAGCGTGTTGCAGCTTGTGGATGGTGGACGGGTTGAACAAGTGGAACTCGCCGCCATTGCGATACTGGTAGCGCCCGCCAACCTCCAGCGTGTGGCCGTTGGCGGGGCGCTCCGGGTAGGCCGCGGCGTGGCGCTCGGCCGCCTCGGCGGCCAGCACGTCCATGTCCGCCCCTTCAATGCGCGTCGGCGTGCCGCTGAAGTAGCGATCGACGACGGCGCGGCTGAGGCCCAGCGCCTCGAAGATCTGCGCCCCGTGGTAGCTCTGCACGGTGCTGATGCCCATCTTGGAGATGGTCTTGACGACGCCCTTGGCCGCGGCCTTCAGGTACTTGGTCACGGCCGTCTCGTATTCCACATCCAGCAGCCGCCGGGCAATCAGATCGTGGAGCGTCTCGAAAGCCAGATAGGGGTTGACCGCGTCGGCCCCGTAGCCGACCAGGCAGGCGTAGTGGTGGACTTCACGCGGCTCGCCCGACTCGACCAGCAGGCTGACCCGCGTGCGCGCGCCGGCAGCGATGAGGTGCTCGTGCAGCGCGGAAACGGCCAGCAGCGCCGGAATGGGCGCGCGCGCCCGGCCGACGCCCCGGTCGGACAGGATGAGCAGGTTCGCGCCGGCGGCCACGGCCTCGTCGGCAGCGGCGCATAGCTCGGCCAGCGCCGCCGTCAGCGCCGCGCCGTCGCCCCCGGCCGGGTAGAGAATCGGCAGCGTCGTCGCGCGGAAGCCGGGCGCGCGAATGGCGCGCAGCCTGGCCAACTCGGCGTTGGTCAGCAGCGGCGACGGAATGCGGATGCGGCGGCAGTCCTCTGGCCGCGGGTTCAGCAAGTCCCCCTCCGCGCCGAGCAGCATCGTGCTACTGGTCACCAACTCCTCGCGGATGGCGTCGATGGGCGGGTTGGTAACCTGGGCGAAGAGCTGGCGGAAGTAGTTGTAGAGCAGTTGCGGCCGCTCCGACAGCACGGCCACCGGCGTGTCGTCGCCCATCGAGCCGAGCGGTTCGACGCCGTCGCGGGCCATCGGAGCCATGATCAGGCGTAGGTCTTCAAAGGTATAGCCAAAGGCGTGCTGACGGATGGTCACGGTGTCGTGGTCAGGCACGGGTTCGTCCCCGGCCGCGGGCAGCGCCGCCAGCGGCCGCAGGTACTCATCCAACCAGTCGCCGTAGGGCCGGGCCGCGGCGATGGTCTCCTTTAGCTCCTCGTCGGCGACAATGCGGCCGGCGGCCGTGTCCACCAGCAGCATGCGCCCCGGCTGCAAGCGCCCCTTGTGCAGCACCTGCTCCGGCGGGATGTCGAGCACGCCCACCTCCGAGGCTAGGATGACCCGGTCATCGGCGGTGACGGTGTAGCGCGCCGGCCGCAGCCCGTTGCGGTCGAGCACCGCGCCGACGAGCGCGCCGTCGCTGAAGACGATAGCCGCCGGGCCGTCCCACGGCTCCATCAGAGCGCTGTGGTAGGCGTAGAAGGCGCGCTTGGCCGCGCTCATACCGGCGTACTTCTCCCACGGCTCCGGGATCATCATCATGAGCGCTTCCGGCAGCGAGCGGCCGGCCAGCACCAGGAACTCCAGGGCATTGTCGAACATGGCCGAATCGGTGCCGTCCTCGTCAATGACGGGCAGCACGCGGGCCAGGTCGGGGCCAAAGGCGGCCGAGCGGAAGAGCGCCTGCCGCGCCTTGATGGCGTTGACGTTGCCGCGAATGGTGTTGATCTCGCCGTTGTGGGCCAGGATGCGGTTGGGGTGGGCGCGCTTCCAGGCGGGGAAAGTGTTGGTCGAGAAGCGCGAATGGACGAGAGCGATAGCCGAATCGAAGCGCGGGTCGGACAGGTCGGGAAAGTAGCCGCGCAGTTGCTCGGCCAGGAGCATGCCCTTATAGACCAGCGTGCGCGACGACAGACTGGCGACGTAGAAGACCTGCGCGCCGTCAGCCGGCGAGTCGATGACCCGCTCGGCCAGCCGGCGCAGGACGAAGAGCGCCCGCTCGAAGGCCAGGCCATCGGTGGCCTCGTCCGCGGCCGGGCCGCGGCCGATGAACACCTGGCGCATGACCGGCTCGCTGGCCAGGGCCGTGGCCCCCAGGTCGCGGTTGTCGGTCGGCACGTCGCGCCAGCCCAGCAGCGCGTGCCCCTCGGCGGCGACGAGGCCGGCCAGTTGCCGCTCGCAGGCCGCTCGTCGCGCCGCGTCGCGCGGCAGGAAGAGCATGCCGACGCCATACTCGCCCGGCGGCGGCAGGTGGAAGCCAAGGCGGGCGGCCTCGGCGGCGAAAAAGGCGTGGGGAAGTTGGGTGAGAATGCCGGCCCCGTCGCCGGTGTTCGGCTCGGAGCCACGCGCGCCGCGGTGGCTGAGGTTGTCCAGCACCGTCAGCGCGTCGGCGACGATGGCGTGCGACCGCCGGCCCTTGACGTGGGCGACAAAGCCGGTGCCACAGGCATCGTGCTCAAAGCGAGGATCGTACAAGCCCTGCTGGGCAGGGCCTTCGCCGGAAGCTGCGTCTTGCTCCGGCGGTTGTTGTCCACTTTTGCGCCTTTTGGAACGCCCCATCTTCTTCTCCTCGTGGTCTTCATGGTCGCCTTGCGGCGAGCTGGGCATTCACGGCGAACGCCGCGGCCGGCTCTTAATGTGCAAAATGCGTCACCTTCTCAGGCAACGCCGTATGTTCACCCCGTAGTGTATCGCGCCCGCACCCGGCCTTCTTGGGGCACTTTGCACGAAACAACACTCTGAACTTTATGATCTTTAGACGTTTTGCGGCGGCGCGGCATCATGTATGATTCAGGCTTGTGATTAGTGGCGGCCACGGGCTGCCGACAACAGAATCATTGTTTTGGGCCAGGACGCCTCTCATCCCGCCACGCGGGTTGACGAGGCGTTTTTGCGTTCATGGGTACATGAACGACCGAGGGCCAACAGTCATGCAGAGGAGGAACATGATGAAGCGGAATTGGCGGATGTGGCGACGAGTGGCAAACATTGCCATCGTGGGCGTGCTCTTGATGGTGCTGACGCAGACGGTCTTCGCGCAGGACGCGGAGCCGGCCGTCAGCGCGATCGATACGGTCTGGGTGCTGGTCTGTGCTTTCCTTGTGTTCTTCATGCAGGCGGGCTTCGGTTTCCTGGAAGCGGGCTTTGTCCGCTCCAAGAACGTTGTCAACATCATGGCCGAGAACTTCATGG
>ERZ724513.893-NODE-893-length-14958-cov-7.730390_pt1 | contig 14958 bp, 15 predicted proteins | sample MGYA00376046_ERZ724513 | MGnify/ENA primary metagenome ERZ724513 (study PRJEB28724, sample SAMN07190883) | activated sludge metagenome | isolation source: activated sludge of sewage treatment plant in Hong Hong | place: Hong Kong | collected 2016-03-17 ...
GTCGAGGCTGACGGCCTACGGAACCCGGACGATCAGCGCGTCGCCCTGACCGCCGCCACCGCACAGCGCAGCGGCACCGACGCCGCCACCACGGCGCTTGAGCTCCAGAGCCAGCGTCAGCACGACCCGCGCGCCAGACATGCCCAGCGGGTGACCGAGTGCGATCGCGCCGCCGTTGACGTTGACGATGTCCTCGTTGATCCCGAGCTCATCGGTGCTGGCCAAGCCCACCGCAGCGAACGCCTCGTTGATCTCCACCAGGTCCAGGTCACTGACCGCAATGCCGTCCTTCGCGCACGCAGCCTTGATCGACTCGGCCGGCTGCAGGTGCAGCGACGCGTCTGGCCCGGCCACAACTCCGTGCGCACCGATCTCGGCCAGCCACGTGAGACCCAGCTCCTCGGCCTTCGCCTTGCTCATCACGACTACCGCAGCGGCGCCGTCGGAAATCTGCGACGCGTTACCAGCGGTGATCGAACCGTCCTTTGCGAAGGCGGCCCGCAGCTTGCCCAGGCTCTCTGCGGTCGTGTCGGCCCGGACACCCTCGTCGGTCGCGAACACGATCGGGTCGCCCTTGCGTTGCGGGATCTCGACGGGAACGATCTCCTCGCCGAACGCGCCGTTCTTCTCGGCGATAGCGGCGAGCTGGTGCGAGCGTGCGGCGAACGCATCCTGGCGCTCGCGCGTCACCTTCGGGTACTTGCTGAGGTAGCCCTCCGTCGACTCACCCATCGCGCACTGGTCGAACGCGCAGGTCAAGCCATCGAAGGCCATCGAGTCGATCGCCTTCCAGTCGCCGTACTTCACGCCCTCACGCGAGCCCATGAGCAGGTGCGGAGCGTTGGTCATGGACTCCATGCCGCCGGCCACGACGATCTCGAACTCACCGGCGCGAATGAGCTGGTCGGCCAGCGCGATGGCGTCCAGGCCGGACAGGCAGACCTTGTTGATGGTCAGCGCCGGGACGTCCATGCCGATGCCGGCCTTGACCGCAGCCTGGCGGGCGGTGATCTGTCCAGTGCCGGCCTGCAGCACGTGGCCCATGATCACGTAGTCGACCTGCTCGGGCGTCACACCGGAGCGCTCAAGAGCCGCCTTGATGGCCACACCCCCGAGGTCTGCGGCCGAGAAGCCTTTAAGCGAGCCCAGCAGGCGCCCCATCGGGGTGCGGGCTCCAGCGACGATGACGTTTCCGGCCATGGCCAGACCTCCCATATCTCGTGGTGAGAACTCAGGAACCACTGACTCATCATGTCCCGGCTGCACCGTGCCCGAGCCCGCGATCTGCGTCACCCCACATCTCGTGCCATAGCGCCGCTATGACCCACGATGTGTGGCTTGCATCTCGTACCCTCAGCCACGTTTCGCTCGGAACAGCATCAATCAGTGCTTCCCTAATGCCACGATATCCCCATGGGTTTCGTCACAGCGATCGACCACGTTGGACTGGCAGTACAGGATCTGGACAAGGCGATTGCCTTCTACCAGGACGCGTTCGGAATGGACCTCGTGCACGAGGAAGTCAATGAAGAGCAGGGCGTTCGGGAGGCCATGATGGCCGTCGGCGACAGCGGTTCCTGTATCCAGCTGCTCGCGCCGCTGAAGGAGGACTCCCCGATCGGGAAGTTCCTCGCCCGCAACGGGGAGGGCATCCAGCAGGTCGCCTACCGGGTGGACGACATCGAGAAGGCCGCCGACGAGCTGCGGGACGCGGGCGTACGGCTGCTCTACGAAGCCCCGAAGCGCGGCACTGCCGGTTCCCGGGTCAACTTCGCGCACCCCAAGGACTGCGGTGGCGTGCTGATCGAGCTTGTGGAGCCGGGTTCCGGGCACTGAGCTCTTCACACAACAAACCTGCGAAAGCGGGCCAGATCTGACCCCGATCCACACGTTTGCCGCGGGCTCCCGCACAGAACGATGGAAATGGGTCACAGCTGGCCCGCATCCCCACTTTTGTGATGCATGTGGCCCCCGAGCCCATAGGCGGGGGGCCACACATTGGACCTACGGCTTGACGATGTAGGTCTTGCGCTGCACGAACGGCTTCAGCTTCGCCGTGCCGCGCGCGGTCTGAATAACCGTGACCTTCATCGGCTGGCTGCCCTTGACCTTGATCCGTACTACGCCGTTGCCGCGCGTGACCTTGCAGAACGACACCTCACCAGCCGCACTGGCCTTGACGGGCCGGCACCGCACTCGAGTCGTCAGCTTCTGACCCTGCTCGGTCTTGCCCGACTTCACACGGGTCGGCGTGGCGGGCAGGCCCGCGGCCGTCTGTTCGGTCCGGACCACCTTCACCGTCTTCTCGGCGCTGTTGTTCGCCGTGTTCTTTTCGTAGGACTGCGAGGAGACAGTTGCCGAGTTCTTCGCATCCCCGCGGCTGGTCATCTTCGAGCGCACCACGATGTCAGTGCTGGCACCCTTGGCCAGACCGTCGCGCGTGCAGGTGACCTTCTGCCCTGCGGCCTCACACGTCCACCCGTCACCGGAGGCGGCAACGAACGTCGCAGCGCTGGGTAGCGTGTCCACGACGGTCAGCTTGCCGGCGTCGTCGACCGTGCCGACGTTGCCCACGTTCACCGTCCAGGTCGCCTCGTCTCCCACGAACACCGGGGACCCTGCGGACTTGGAAACCGCAAGATCGACAGGGGTGACGTTGATCGTCGAGACGGCGGAGTTGTTCGCAGGCGTGCTGTCCTCGGTCAGCGAGGTCACCTTGGCGGTCACGTCATACTTCGCCACCGTGCCCGGCTTGGCTGTCATGACGTTCCAGGTCACGGGTGGGATCTCCGCGCCGGGCGGGACCACGAGCACCGGGCAGCCGATGTTCTCGGCACCCATCACGGGAGCGCAGATCATCTGCGGCGCGTCCGGAGGAGTCGGGTTGAACGTGCAGGTCACATCCTGGCCACTCGCGCTGCACTCCCACGGCGCTGCGCCCCCACCGACCCAGGTGACCCCTGCGGGCAGGGTCGCAGTCAGGGTCAGCGGCAGGTCTGCGCCCGAGGGCCCGCCGTTGCTGGCCGTCCACGTGATCTGGGCACCGGCACCAGGGTCGACCTGACCAGGCTGGCTGGCAGCCAGCTGCATGTCCGCGACGTTGGTCACCTCGACCGAGGCCGAGGCCACGGTCTGGTCGATCTGCTCAACCGGCGGCGCGCCCGACCCGCAGACCTGGTACTGCTGAGGATCGAATTCGGAGGCACCCAGGGCAAGATAGGCGCAGTTCGTATACGTCCCGGGTCGCGCCCAGTCCTGGGCGGTGGCTTTCACCACGACCTTGGCCGAGTTCTCCTCGCTGAAGTCCACGTCGCACTCCAGCTGGCTGGTCCCGACCGTGCCCGTACACCCTGCGGGAATCTCAGCGAGCACCAATCCGTAAGGCAGGGTGTCCCAGAAGGACGCCATCGCGGGTCCCTCGATGGGTTGCGGCTCGCTGTTGTACGAGACGGTGATCGTGAACTCGGCGACTTGGTCCGAACCCGCCACGATCGAGGCCGGGCCGGTGTTCTCCTTCTCGATCGTGTAGGGGTAGGGCTCGGCACTGGCTGGCGCGGCCATCACGACGCCACCAACCAGCAATGCTCCTGCACCCAGCGGGGCCCACAGACGCCTCATGAATCCTCCATGTTTCGACACGGCAAAGTTACTGTCCGCGCATGGCCGGTCGCATGTCGTAGTGGCTCACCCTCCCGACCGAGCCCCGTCGGCAACCGGCTAGCGTGCAAGTAGGTTCCGGAACTGGAGGGGTTATGAAAGACATCCTTGACGCCATCCTCAACGAGGCTCCCGCGGCGGAATTCGCGGCGATGGACCTCCCCGAGACGTACCGGGCGATCACGGTGCACAAGGACGATGTCGACATGTTCGAAGGCCTGCCGACCCGCGAGAAGGACCCTCGCAAGTCGCTGCACCTCGATGACGTACCGGTCCCCGAGCTCGGCCCGGGCGAGGCGCTGGTGGCGGTCATGGCCTCCTCGATCAACTACAACACCGTGTGGACCTCGATCTTCGAACCGCTGCCCACGTTCGGCTTCCTCGAGCGCTACGGTCGCAGCCACCCGCTGGCCAAGCGCCACGACCTGCCGTACCACATCATCGGGTCCGACCTGGCCGGCGTCGTGCTGCGCACCGGCCCGGGCGTCAACGCCTGGAACCCCGGTGACGAGGTCGTCGCGCACTGCTTGAGCGTGGAGTTGGAGAGCCCGATGGGCCACAACGACACCATGCTCGACCCCGAGCAGCGGATCTGGGGCTTCGAGACCAACTTCGGCGGGCTGGCCGAGATCGCACTCGTGAAGTCCAACCAATTGATGCCCAAGCCGGGCCACCTCACATGGGAAGAAGCGGCCGCCCCCGGCCTGGTGAACTCCACGGCCTACCGGCAACTGGTCTCGCGCAACGGCGCGGGCATGAAGCAGGGCGACGTGGTGCTGATCTGGGGGGCTTCCGGCGGCCTGGGTTCCTACGCGACGCAGTACGCGCTCAACGGCGGGGCGATCCCGGTGTGCGTGGTGTCCAGCCCCGAGAAGGCCGACATCTGCCGGGCGATGGGCGCGGAGTACATCATCGACCGCAACGCCGAGGGCTACCAGTTCTGGAAGGACGAGACCACCCAGAACCCCAAGGAGTGGCAGCGCCTCGGCAAGAAGATCCGGGAACTCACCGGCGGCGAGGACGTGGACATCGTCTACGAACACCCCGGCCGCGAGACGTTTGGCGCGAGTGTCTACGTGACCAAGAAGGGGGGCACGATCGTCACCTGTGCCTCGACCTCCGGTTTCATGCACGAGTACGACAACCGTTACCTCTGGATGAACCTGAAGCGGATCATCGGTTCGCACTTCGCCAACTACAAGGAGTCCTACGAGGCCAACCGGCTGATCGACAAGGGCATGATCCACCCGACGTTGAGCAAAAGCTTCCCGCTGGACCAGACCGGGCAGGCGGCCTACGAGGTGCACCGCAATGCACATCAGGGCAAGGTCGGCGTGCTCTGCCTGGCTCCCGAGGAGGGACTGGGCGTGCGCAACCCCGAGAAGCGTGCGAAGTTTGAGACTCAGATCAACCGCTTCCGGAACACGTGATGCTCAACGACACAGCCAAGTCCCTGCTGGACAAGCCCAAGCAGTTCGCCGTGGTCACCACGATCGAGCCGAGCGGCCAGCCACAGAGCAGCGTGGTCTGGTACGAGCGCGACGGCGACGACATCCTGATCTCCACGGTCGAGGGCCGGCGCAAGCACCAGAACCTCGTGCGGGATCCACGCGCGACCGTGCTGGTGTACGACACGGACAACCCGTACTCCTACGTGGAGGTCCGGGGGCACGTTGAGATGACCCGCGAGGGTGGCCGGGAACTCATCGACAAGTTCGCTGGGACCTACCAGGGCTGGGAGCGCTATCCCGCCGACGACGGCACCGACAACGTGCGGGTCGTGGTGCGGGTCATACCGGACAAGGTTGTCGCCCGCTAGCCATCGCTGTTTTGTCGCGATGTCGTCCGTAATCGTTTTGTCGCGATGTCGTCCGTAATCTCGGCGTGTCGTGACGACAACGCGACAGTGCGGGCAACTTCGCGACAGCGGTCAGACCTCGTCGGCCAGCTCCAGCCAGCGCTCCTCGAGGTCAGCGACTGAGGCCTCGGCCGACGCCAGGTCCTGACCCAGACCGACCAGTGCGGCGGGGTCAGTGGCGGCCTCGGCCATCTGCTGGTGGATGGCCGCGACCCGCGCCGTTGCCTTGCTCAACTCCCGCTCAACCCTGGCCAATTCCTTGCGAACGGCCCGGGTGTCGCCGCCAGTTCGCTGCGTCGCCGCGACCGCGACAGCCGGCTCTTGGCGCAGGTACTCCTCGATCCCACCGGGCAGATGCGCAAGCCGCCGGTCGCGAACCGTCCAGAAGTCGTCACACACCCGCTCGAGGAAGTAGCGATCGTGCGACACCACCACCAACGTGCCGGGCCAGCCGTCCAGGGTGTCCTCCAGAACCGTGAGCGTCTCGGTGTCCAGGTCGTTGGTCGGTTCATCGAGCATCAAGAGGTTCGCCCCGGACAGGAACGTGCGCATCAGGTGCAAGCGGCGCAACTCCCCGCCGGACACCTCACCCAGCCGCTTCCACGGGGCATCACCGGTGAAGCCGAACTCCTCCAGCAACTGCCCCGGCGTGCGCTCGTCCCCCGAAGCCACGACGACCCGCTGTCCCGCCTGTTCCAGCCAGGGCAGCACGCGGACCTCGGGATCCACGACCGGCAACCGCTGATCCACGAGGGCGGGCAGAACGGTCTTCCCTCGCCGCACCCGGCCCGCATCGGGTGCCAGCGTCCCGAGCACCAACCGCAGCAACGTCGTCTTGCCGACCCCGTTCGGCCCCAGCAGCCCGATCCGGTCCCCCGGTCCCAATCCCCAGGTCTGGTCCTGCAGCACGATCGGCGCTCCCGGTGCGGGGCGCAGGGTGACGTGGTCGAGGTCGATGACCTGCTTGCCCAGTCGGTTCATGCTCACTTGCTGCAGCTGCAGGCGGTCCCGTGCCGGCGGCTCGTCGGCGATCAGCGCCAACGCTGCCTCCTGCCGGAACCGGGGTTTGGAGGTCCGGGCGGGCGGACCTCGCCGCAACCACGCCAACTCCTTGCGCAGCAGGTTCTGCCGACGCGCCTCAGCAGCCTGCTTGGCGGCGTCGCGTTCGGCCTTGGCCAGCACGTAGGCCGCGTAGCCCCCGTCGTACTGCTCGACGTTGCCGCGGACCACTTCCCAGGTGCGCTCGGTCACCTCATCCAGGAACCACCGGTCATGGGTGACGACCACCAGCGCGCGGCGGCCCTTGGGCCAGGCCCGCAGGTGCTCGGCGAGCCACTGCACCGCCTCGATGTCCAAGTGGTTCGTGGGCTCGTCGAGCAGGAGCAGATCGGGCGTGGCGGCCAGAGCCGAAGCCAGCGCCACGCGGCGCGCCTGACCTCCGGACAGCGCCGAGGTCTCACGGTCGAGCCATTGCGGGTCGAGCAACTCGTTGACGATGCTGCGGATACGCGGATCGGTTGCCCATTCGTGAGTCTGCGAATCGCCGAACAAGGCCTGCAAAACCGTGCCGGAAGGCAGCCGGTCGTGCTGGCTGACGAGCCGGATCGTGGTGCCAGTGGTGGCGACCACCCGACCCGAATCCAGCGTCTCGGTCCCGGCCAGGGCGCGCAGCAGCGTGGATTTGCCGGCACCGTTGCGACCCACGACGCCCACCCGGTCACCATCACCGACCCCGAGCGAAACGCCCGCGAGAATCTCGCGGTCCCCCTTGCGGATCGTCACGGCATCCGTCACGACCTGCACGCAGTCAGCCTACTTTGAGGGGTCGAATGCCGTTCTGCCGCATTGTTGTTGGACTAGCCTCAGCCCAACCAGTCGCGCAGAACCTCCAGCAGGATGTCGTTGAGGGCGGCTGGATCTTCCACGGCGCTCAGATGACCTGCCCCCGCAATCTCCCGACCCACCGCCTGCGGCATGGCCTGCAGCATCAACTCTTGCTCGGCCGCAGGCGACAGGGTGTCCTCCGAGCCCCAGACCACGGCGGCCGGGCGTTCGTAGCTGCGCAATGTCTGAAGGGAATCCGGCCGGTCGGCCATGCTGCGCGCCGCATTGGCGACCGCTGCTGGTGGCGCTTGCATGATCCACGACCGGACGGTGTCCACGACATCCGGACGCTGCTCGCGGGTGGTCGCTCCGAGCAGGTTGGGCAGCAGGTTCTGGGCCAACCCCTCGAGGTCCGGGTCGCGTTCCATCGCGTGCGCGACCTCGAAGCGTCCCTTGCGCGCCTGCTCGGAATCCGCGGTGGCCTTGGTGTCCACGAAGATCGCCCCCGCCACCTTCTCCGGCACCTTGCGCAGGATCTCCATCAGCAAGTAGCCGCCCATGGACAATCCGGCGAAGACTGCAGGCTCAGCAGGCAGGATCGGCGCGGCCATCTCCCACAAGGCCGGTGCCTCGGGAAGATCCGAAGCGCCGAAACCGCCCAGGTCCGGGGCAGTCACGTCGTACCCGGCGGCAGTCAGGAATGCCACCTGCGCGTCCCACAGCCGATGGTCGACCGGGAAAGCGTGCAGCAGGACGACCCTCATTGCTGCCCGTCGATGATGTCCGCCGCATCGGCCAGATCGCTGGCGTCCTGGCGGCTCTCGGCGACGTCACGCATCGACTGCTGGGTGTCTTCGGGCTGCTCGAGGACCTGCCACTGCTGTGCTGCCTTGCGGCGCCCACGAACAGCCACAAAGACAGCCGCACCGACGGCGACGACCGCCAGCCCGACGGCGATCTTGGGCAGGTTGCGCTTGCCGACCTCGACGCCCTTCTCCGCCACCTCAAGCGCAGCGTCGGCCTTCTCCAGGATCTTGTCAGTGTCCAGCACGACCCCGTCGACCTTGTCCAGCACGTTCTCCAGCGACCCGATCTTGTCGCGCACGTCTACGATGCTCATGCCCTCAGCCTTTCCCATGAGCGGTGGCCCGGCAACCCCGGGGTAGATGGGCGACCGGCCGCGGCGTGGTTGCGCCGGAGCCCTTGCGGCCATCGCTGATAGTCGGCGACAGGCACTAGACCCGCAAATGCTGCAAAACCGGACAGACCGCTTTCACCACTTTCGATAATTCTTCTGATGCAGTCGGCGGTGCAGCAGGTCGAGTCTGCGTACCTTCTGCTGATTGGGGACTGCGGGTGAGGTGTCCGGATTCGCAACACGTTAGGGGCAAAACCGCCGAATTCGGCCCCGAAAGGGCCCTTCTTCGCCGAACGCGTTGCAATTCCGGACACCGAATAGCCGATACCCGCTCACGGTTGGACCTGACACGCCCCTCTCGCGGGATGATCAACATGCCGGACCCCGCTACGGCATCGCCGACAGGCCGCCGTCCAGGATCAGCTCCTGTCCGGTCATGAACGACGACGCGTCGGACGCGAGGAAGACCGCACCGGCCGCGATCTCCGCGACCTGTCCCCAACGCTGCATCGGCACCCGCGCGAGCGCACCGGCACCGCCGTCCGGGGCTGCCCGCAGGAACTCCGTGAGGTCGGTCTCGATCCAGCCTGGCAGCAGGGTGTTGCAACGCACCCCGGCCCAGGCCCACTCGACCGCCACGCTGCGGGTCAGCGACATGATGGCGGCTTTGGCGGCGCCGTAGTGGCTCATCATCGGCGCGCCCCGCATTCCTGCGACGCTGGCGACGTTGATGACCGAACCGGACTTCTGGCCGAGCAGCACCGGGCCTACGGCTTGCAGCATGTGCACGGTCGAGGAGACGTTGAGGTTCTGGGTCTTCTCCCACCCCGAGAACCGCATCCCGACCACCGGCGAGGAGAAAGAGTTGCCGCCCGCGTTGTTGACCAGTACGTCCAGCCCGCCGAGGCCGTCCACGGCTTCCTGGGCAGCCGCCTGCACCCGGTCGGCATCGGTGACATCGGCCACTCTTACCACAGCGGTCCGGCCGAGGTCACGGATCTCAGCCGCAACCTCCTCCAGGAGTTCGGCGTTGCGGGCCAGAACGGCCACGTCGGCCCCCTGCCGCGCGTACTCCAGGGCGATCTCGCGCCCGATGCCCCGGCTGGCGCCGGTGACGAGCGCCTTCTTGCCTTCCAGCTGACTCATATGTCGCTCCACTTCTCCATAGGTCCGTCCCACTCTGTAGGTAGCACAATCGGGGTTCCGGTCACGGTCGTGACGAGTTGATTCAGCACGGTACTGGTAGCCCGCTCCCCCACCCACAAGTGCTTCGCGCCAGGCACCGCGATGAACTCCGTCTGTGGGACGCGGGCGAAGTGCGGGGCAGCGTCGGCAGGGGGCAGGAAGTCGTCGAACTCGGGCACCATCGCCACCAAGGGCCGGCCGTCCCCGGCCCAGCGCTCGAGATCGGCATCGGTGGCAAAGCGCAACGGCGGGCTGAGCAGAATGGCCCCCTTGATGCCAGGCACCAGACCGTGCCGCAGCACGACATCCGTGCCGAAACTCCAGCCCACTAGCCACACGTTCGGAAGTCCCGCCGCTGCGGCGACCGCGGCCTGTAGATCCAGACCCTCGGCGTTGCCTTCATCGAAGGTGCCCTCACTGGTACCGGCTGCGCTGCTGGTGCCACGGGTGTTGAAGCGCAGGACCCCGAGATCGGCCAGCGCGGGCAGTCGCCAAGCGGCCTTGCGGTACAGGTGGGAGTCCATCATGCCGCCGTGGGTGGGCAGCGGGTGCACACACACCAGCGTCGCGACCGGGTCGCGATCCAGCGGGAGGGCCAGTTCGGCAACCAGACGAAGGCCGTCGGGTGTCAGCAGCGTCAGGGACTCGCGGCGGGCAGGCAGCACCGAGTTGGCACCTATCCGCTCCATGCTTCCCGAGCCTAATCACGGCTGCAGATCGCGCCGCCGCCAGCCCACCAGTCCCACCACCAGGAGAACGACCGCGACAGCCGCCAGCGGAATCAGCCCGCCCATCGAGGCGCTGGCAGCGGGCAACCGCGGCGAGTGCACGAACGGCGAGATGTCCATCACCCATTGCGGAGCGTCCCACAGCGGCGCGAACTCGCCGAGCACCAGCGCGGCGACGAACACTCCCCAGGCCAGGGGAACCCAGCGCGGCAGCCATCCGAACAGCAGCACCACCACCGCCGTGAGCACCCACGCAGCCGGCACTCGCGCAATGGCGGCACCTACCAGCGACCAGAAACCCGGGGCGTTGTCAGTCGTCAGGGCGGCCCCGATCGCCAGGCCCAGGCCACCCGCGAGCAGGATGGCCGCAACTCCGCCGGCCGCGATCAGGATGTGGCTCAACGCCCAGCGCAACCGGTCAACGGGCTGGGCCAGCAGCACCTCGGCGTGCCCATCGGTCTCCTCGGAGCGCAACCGGGCGGCCGCACTGATCCCGAAGCCGGTCACGATGATCCCCATGAAACTCAGCTCCGTGCCCAGAAACGCGTCGGTCAGCGTCTTGGCCCCACCGAGTTTCTCCAGGAATTCGATCGCCTGCTCACTGTTCAGGAACCCTGTGCTCGATTCGATCAACGAGCCCATCAGCAACCCGAACAGCGCGAAGACCGCCGCCCAGACCAGCAGCACCGACCGCTGCAAGCGCCAGGCCAGACCCCACACCGTGCCGAGGCGGCCGTGAGCCGGACCCGGACGGTCGGTGATGAACCCGGCCCCCAGGTCCCGTCGGCTGCGCAGGGCGAACGCGATCGGCACGCACACCACGGTCAGTGCCAGCGGGAGTAGCAGAACCCACCAGCGATCCCCGGCGTAGGCGCGCACCTGCTGCATCCAGCCGATGGGCGACAACCACGACAGCCACGTGCCTTCAGTGACATCGGCGATCGCCCGGATCGCATACGCGACGGCCAGTGCGATCAGCGCAATTCCGCGGGCCGCCCGGGCGCCGGTAGTGATCTGCACACAGATTGCGGCAACTGCTCCGAAGGCCAGACCGGTAAGGCCCCAGCCGAGACCGAATGCCAGCGAACCCTGGCCACTCAATCCCGTGGAACTTAGCGCACCAGCACTGAGCAGAGCCATCACCAGACTGGCGCCCGTTACGACGATCAACGCCGCCGTCAGCGGGGCGTTGCGGCCGAGCCGACCCGAGGCCATGAGTTCTAGACGTCCGGATTCCTCGTCACCGCGGGTGTGCCGGACCACGAGGAAGATCATCAAAACGGCAGCCAGCGCCGCGCCGAAGGCTGTCATCTTGAACAGTGAGATCTCGCCGAGACTCTCGGGGTCGTACACCGGTCCGTACAACGCGACCAAGGCGGTCGAGGAGTTCACCGCCTCTGCAGCGGTGCGGCGGGCGGCCTCGTCCGGATACAGCCCGACTGTCGCGGCCGCTGAACTGTAGGCCATGCCCGCGAACACCAGAATCCAGGCGGGCAGCAGGATGCGGTCGCGGCGTAGCGCCAGGCGGACCAGCGTGCCGGTGCCGGTGAACTCACTCATCGCCGGCGCCGTCCTGGTAGTGCTTGAGGAACACCTCCTCGAGCGTGGGCTGCTGGCTCGTCAGCGCCTGCAGCCCGCCTTCGGACAACGCGGACATGAGTAGACCGATTCCGTCGTCGCCGACCTCGCACGTCACCCGCTGCCCCTCGACATCGAGGTCATGAACGCCGGGGATGTCGTGCAGGCCCGAAGGCACTTCCGCCACCCGGGCATCGATGCGGGTGCGGGACAGGTGCCGCAGTTGTTGCAGGCTGCCGCTTTCCATCGCTTTGCCGTTGCGGATGATCGTCACCCGGTCGGACAGGGCTTCGGCCTCGCTGAGGATGTGCGAGGAAAGCAGCACCGTGCCGCCACCTTCCCGGAACGCATGCACGCAATCGCGGAACCGGGCGTCCATGAGCGGATCGAGACCCGACGTCGGCTCGTCGAGCAGCAACAGAGGCACGTCGGCGGCCAGTGCAGCGATCAGCGCCACCTTCTGCCGGTTGCCCTTGGAGTAGGAGCGGGACTTCTTGGTCGGGTCGAGCTCGAACAGTTCCAGGTAGCGCGCCCGGCGCTGGGGGTCCAGGCCACCGTGCAGGCGACCGAGCAGGTCGATCACCTCACCGCCGGTCAGTTGTGGCCACAGATTCACCTCTCCGGGCACGTAGGCCAACTGGGAGTGCAGCGCGACCGCATCCGTCCAAGGGTCCTTGCCGAGCACTTCGATGCTGCCGCCGTCGCGCCGCAGTAGCCCAAGCAGGATGCGCAGCGTGGTGGTCTTGCCGGCGCCGTTCGGACCCAGGAAGGCATGCACCTCCCCGCGTTCCACCTGCAGGTCCAGGCCGTCCAGGGCCAGTGTGCTGCCGAACTTCTTCACAACCCCTTGCACGTCGATGACGACGTCCATCCGGGCCTCCTTGTCAGCTGGTGGTCAGGTCCACCACGATGCCGGGCCGAGCGCTGGTGACGCGGTTGCGACCCGCCCGCTTGCTCTCATACATCAGATGATCCGCCCGATCGATCGCGGATTCCAGGCTCTGCCCCGGTTCCACCATCGTGGCGCCGATGGACACGGTGACCGAGATCCGCGTGCCGGCAGCCTCCACCCAGGAACTGGAGATCAACGTGCGCAGGCGCTCCGCCACTTCCGCAAGCTCCTCGGCGCGGGCAGCGTGGACGACGGCCACGAACTCCTCACCGCCCCAGCGCACCGCCCAGTCGGACTGCCGCAAGCCGTTGGCCACGGTCCGTGCCACCATGCGCAGCACCCGGTCGCCCATCGAGTGGCCCAATCGGTCGTTCACGGCCTTGAACCCGTCCACGTCGATGAACAACACGCCCACCGGTTTCAGCTCAACGGCCACCAGCGGCTCGATGTGCCGCTGGACGCAGCGCCGGTTGGCCAGTTCGGTCAGGGGGTCGCGGTCGCCCTCGGCCAGTTGCAGCCCACCGTGCGCCGGGCGGGCGCCGGGGACGGCCGAGAGGAAGATCAAACAGCCGGTGTCCGCCCCCCGCTCGTCGAGCAGAGCGGTCCGGCGCAGGATCACCGGCAACTGGTGGCCGTGCTTGTGGTGCAGGTACACCTGACGGTCGGCAGCGGCGGTGTCGTCCGAGGCGCCATCTGGCAGCACCTCCATGGCAGCGCGACCGAGCACGTCCTGTCCGCGATATCCGGTGATCTGCTCAGCAGCGGCGTTCCACAGCGTGATCCGGCCGCCGGCATCGACGACGCAGACCCCCTCCTCCATGCGATCCAGAATCGCCTGGTAGACCCCCTGCATGAGAAACCTCCCCACCCACTTCCAGTATGCGCCCGACCCGCTAGAACGCCTACATTCGGCGCCATGACGACGATCCGCCTGCAACGAAGTGCTCTCGGCGAGTATGTGGCCACCAACGAAGCCGGGGGGCAGGTCCGAATCGGTGGCGAGGTCGAATTCTCCGCTGTCGAGCTGCTGCTCGCGGCGCTGGCGGCCTGTACCGCCATCGACGTCGATCACGTGACCAGCCGCCGGGCGCAACCCGAGCAGTTCGCGGTCGAGGTCAGCGCCCGCAAGGAGCGCACGGAGCAGGGCAACCGCCTGCTGGACGTGGTGGTGGGTTTCGAGGTGCGCTTCCCGCAGGGGCCGGAAGGGGACGCCGCCCGCACGGTCCTGCCCCGGATCGCCGCGGAGTCCCATGACCGGCTGTGCACCGTCGGGCGCAGTCTGGAGCTGCCGACGCCGGTGCGGGTCAAGTTGCGGTAGCTAGTGGTCGACTTCACCGTTTGGACAATCCATCACCGTTCGAAACGGTGAAGGATCCTGGGGCCACCGCCCTAGCGACGCCGATTCCAGCAGGGTGTGTGCCAGTGCCGGCGGTACTCCGGGCCCTCGAACTCCGACCACGCGACCACGTGCGCAACCCCGGCCGCGATCTGCTGGTTGCAGCCCGGACAGACGTAGGCCTTGCCGGCCTGCCCGCCGCTCACCGGCTGGACCATGAAGTCGCCCTCCCGCCGGCGTCCGGCATACCCCGCCGACAGCGGTCGGGACTGCTCGGGTCGGCGGCGGTTGCGGCGGGACATGTCCTTAGCGAACCACTCGTTCCGGCTACAACGCGCCAGCAAGCCGCGCGTTGCCCAGCCGATCCATGAGCATTCCGGGCATCGGTGAGCACAACGGGCGGGTTTTCAGCGTCCGGCGTGCTAACCCATGCCCAGAATGCTCACGGATTGCGACTTCACCGCCGGGTTAACGGTAGGAGCGGAACCCGCGGCCCGTCTTGCGTCCGAGGTAGCCGGCCTCGACCATCTGCTCGAGCAGCCGGGCGGGCGCCAGTTCGGGCAGCCGGAACTCGCTGTGCAGCACCTGCTCGATGGCCAGCGAGACGTCGTTGCCCACGACATCGAGCAGCGCGAACGGCCCCAGCGGCAGTCCAGCACCCTTGGTCATGACCTCGTCGATCTCGTCGGCCGTCGCGTAGTGCGATTCCAGCAGCAGCACCGCGTCGTTCAGGTAGGGGAACAGCAGCGCGTTGACGATGAA
>ERZ724513.894-NODE-894-length-14955-cov-7.659128_pt1 | contig 14955 bp, 13 predicted proteins | sample MGYA00376046_ERZ724513 | MGnify/ENA primary metagenome ERZ724513 (study PRJEB28724, sample SAMN07190883) | activated sludge metagenome | isolation source: activated sludge of sewage treatment plant in Hong Hong | place: Hong Kong | collected 2016-03-17 ...
AGGTGGTCGTGGATGTAGACCTTCGAGCCGTCCCAGCGGGCGTCGTGCCAGAACGGGGAGATGTCACTGAAGAGGTCGGAGTTGGTCGTGAAACTCGTGGTCGACGTCTGCGTCGACCAGTAGGGCAGCCAGCCGGAAAGGTAGCGCCGGGGCTCCTGCGCGGCATGCGCGGGCACCAGCGCACCAGCGGCCGTACAACCGGCCACCAGGGCGGCCAGTACCGCGGTCCGGCGCGTCATGGTGCCTCCCCAGGCGTTCCTCAAGCGTCGCAGTAAGCATCGGCACGTCAGCAGCAGAACATGACGTTCCTTCCCCCGAGTGTACGTGAGGGTGTCCGAAAACCTGCGTCCGTATTCCGGTCATTCTCATCACAAAGCGGTTAACGCTCCTGCCGCTGTGTGGGCACCCGCGTGGCGCCCGGCTACCGTCAATAGCCATGCGCTCGTCTGTGACCGCCGGTGCCGCCCTATTGCTGCTGTGCGCCGGCACCTCCCCCGCAATGGCGGATTCAGGATCGCTGGCCCAGCGCGCCGATGCCGCGGCCGCAGCCGCTGCCAAGCGAGCCACCCGAATCAGCACCACGGCCGCTAACGCCGCCATCTCCTACCTCGTGCCATTGCGGGTTTCGGACAAACGCATCGGCTCCAACTTCGGTTTCCAGGTGGTCGACACCGAGACCGTCCAGACCATCTACGCGCGGCAGTCCGAAACACCCTTGCGCCCGGCTTCCAACATGAAGATCGTGACGGCGCTCAACGCCCTGACCGTGCTCGGACCGTCGTCGCGGATGACGACCGACACCGTGGTCCCGGAGCGCGGAGTGGTGATCCTACGCGGCGGCGGTGACACAACCCTGGGTGCCGATGAACTGAGCCGGCTGGCCACTTCGACCGCCAGGTACTTGCGGGCACAGGATCTGCTGCCCGCGCAGGTGCAACCCCCCGCCTACACCCCCAAGACCTGCGTGGTGGATGGCAAGCAGCGCAAGTCGACGGCCAAGCGACCCTGCCCGCAGGTGACGCCGCCGTTGACCCGGCCCGCCGTCAAGGTCTACGTCGACGACTCGCTGTACGGCCGGCCGAAGTCCGGGCCGGGCTGGTGGTCGTCCTACCAGCCCTCGGTCGTGCGGCCGGTGCGCCCGCTCGGCCGGATCGGGGTCTACCAGTCCGATAGCGCTGTGGAGGCTGGCGCAGTGTTCGCCTCGGCCTTGCGGGCCGCGGGGGTCAAGGCCCGCATCTCCGGACACCAGGATGCGGCCGACGGTGCCCAGGCAGCCGCGTCGGTGCAGGGCGACACCGTCGCCGCACAGGTGAAGTACATGCTGCAGGTCAGCGAGAACAACATCGCCGAGATGCTCTTCCGCCAGGTCGCCGTGGAGCGCGGGCGCAAGGGCACGTTCAAGGGTGGCCGGCTGGCCGCCCGTGACACCCTGCGCGAACTGGGCCTGGACACCACCGGTCTGAAACTGATGGACGGCAGTGGCGTCTCCCGGGATGACCGGCTCACCACGTCATTCCTCACGAGCGCACTGCAGTTGGCGCTGAACACCGACAAGTACCCACAGTTCAGCGGCTTCCTCTCGTCATTACCCGTGGGCGGGCGCACGGGCACGCTGTCGGCCAGCGCCGCACGGTACACCACGTGGCCGAGCAGGTGCGCGGCCGGCCAGGTGTTCGCCAAGACCGGCAGCCTGTACGACACGATCGGGCTCTCTGGATACGTGCGCGGCGCCGACGGTGTCCTGAAAGCATTCTCGGCGTTGGTCAACGACCGGCCGCAGCGCTACAGCCAACTGGCGACCCGGCAGGCGGTGGACGGGCTGATCGCAACCGTCAACGGCTGCTGGGGCCCGACCAAGAAGACGGGGACGCCGCCGGCGAGCTAGGGACCGCCCACGAGCAGTGGTCCCTTGAACGCACCCTCAGCGCAGACGGGATGCGATCGCGTCGCGGGCAGCGAGTACCTCCCCGAGCACCGCATCGTCCGGAGGCTGCAGCAAGTAGAGACCGACGACAGCTTCGATCCCCGGCACGGTGAGTGCGGCTGCCGCTGAGGACGCCGCCCCAGGACCCCGCGGCGGCGATACGACCGGCCGGTTGTCACCACGGCGGGCGAGCAGGACGGCCTGCCCCACCGCGCTGTCCTCCAGCCCGGAACGGCTGCCCACCCGAACCCCCACGAACACCTCGGCCCGCGGAGGCTCGGCGACTGCCACCACCACGACCCCGTCGGCCCCGTCAGTGATCGACAGGTGCGCCGTAGCCGTCGTGGTGTCGGCCAGCCGGCGCAGGGGTGGCAGGGCGGCTTCCCGCAGCAATGGCTGCACTTGCCGGGCCAGCCCGACCAGGCCCAGTCCCACATGGCAGCGGCCATCGGAGGCCCGCCGCAACAGTGCGTGCTTCTCCAGCGTGACCACGAGGCGATAGACCACGGTGCGGCCGATGCCCAATTGCGCGGCGATTTCGCTGACGCGCAGGCCTTCGGGATGGTCGGCGAGCAGGGTCAGCAGAGTTAACCCCCGGTCCAGAGTCTGGGAGGTCTCCGCGGTCATATCCACCACCTTTGTGCGCGATCAGCATTTGTCGCGTGCGGCGCGCCCTATGAGCACCACGTAGATGTCCCGTAACCGGTACTCCGGATCTCAACCCTGCGGGTCGTCATCCCCGCCAGGCCGCAGCCCCTTGTAGATGGCCTCACAGGTCGGGCACACGGGGAATCGCGACGGATCGCGGTTGGGCACCCACACCTTGCCGCACAATGCGATGACCGGCTCGCCCAGGACCGCGCTCTCGACGATCTTGTCCTTGCGCACGTAATGGGCGAACCGCTCGTGGTCACCTTCCTCGGTCGAGACCTGCTTTTCGACCAGCGTGTCGGTGCCCAACGCCGGGCTCGACAGCGGTTCGTCAGTGGACATGTCGTGGGACAGATCAGCCATAGGAACGAGTCTACGTGACCTGGATCACAGCTTCTCTGCGGTTCTCGATAACTCTGCGTGAGATGCCTGCGTTGACCTACCGGAGCCGCAGTTCATGAGACAGCGCGGCCCGGAGTAACGCAGGGTGGTCATGGCGATGTGACCCCTTCAGCAGTATCGGCTCGCGCTCGGTGCACTTGATTACTCTGCGCTCAAAGCAGTCAAATGGGCCAGCGACATATCATCCGAACGGCTGATGTTGCACACGTTCACGCTGAGTAACGTGCGTGATGTGGCTGCCGCCAGCGGCCACGTGGAGGGACAACCGTTCGCCAAGCCGGCGAAAGGCCGTCGCCGGCCGTAGGGGGTCGGCCGATTGGAAAGGGTTTCTATGCCACAACAACCTCTGTCACAGGTTCCGGCCGATGCGACATGGGACTGGCAGGAGATCGGGGCCTGCCGCGAAGCCGACCCCGAGTTGTTCTTCCACCCGCAGAACGAGCGCGGACTGGCCCGACTGCGCCGCGACCGCGCGGCGAAGGCCGTCTGCGCCGGGTGCAACGTCCGTATCGACTGCGCGGACTACGCAATCCGCGCCCGCGAGCCCTACGGCGTGTGGGGCGGGCTGACCGAGGAGGAGCGCGAGCGCGTCTACGTGCGCATCACGCTGGCTCAGTTCCCGCGGCAGCGCGGAGAAGGTGCCATAGCGGCTGCCGACGAGATCTCGCAGGCCGTTTCCCCCACTGCATTGGGCGTGGTGTCTTAGAGGCACACACCGACACGAAGCGCCGGCAGACCAGTTCGGTCGGCGGCGCTTCGTCGTGTGTAGCGATGGCCAGCGAACCTTCTTTGTCGCGTTGTTGGGCTGGCTGTTGCGTTGTTGGTGTCTTTGATCTTGCTTTGGACCAACAACGCAACAGAAGGCCCCCAGTTCAGCGACCGCGCTCCTGTTCATCGAGCTCGCGCAGCACAAAGCGATAGCTGCGGAAGGCGACCACAGTGGCCACGACGAGCAGCGCCGCCATGACCGCGTACACCACCGACCCGGTATCCGTACCAGACTCGGAGGTGTTCCCGTGACCGAAGCGGGACCCCGCCGTGAAGGGAATCGTGAATGTCCGAGTACCACGTCGACTCCGAGGTCGGCCAACTCGAGTCGGTGATCGTCCACCGTCCCGGCCTCGAACTGTCCCGACTTACTCCGTCCAACGTCGAGGACCTGCTCTTCGACGACGTCATGTGGGCTGCCCGCGCCCGGGAGGAGCACGATGCGTTCTCCCAGAAGTTGCGCGACAAGGGGATCGAGGTCCTGCACTTCCAGACTCTGCTGAAGGAGGCCCTCGATCAGCCCGGAGCACGGGAGTTCCTAGACGAGCGCTTGACCAACGCCACCCAGGTCGGGCCGGCCCTCGACGAGCCCTTGAGCGAACTGGTCATGCAGGCGGACTCCGAACTGCTGTCCGAGGTGCTGATCGGTGGTGTGTTGAAGAAGGACCTGCACCTGCCCAACACCGAGAGCCTGCTGTGGAGCTACCTGGATGACTACGACTTCATCCTGACCCCGCTGCCCAACCACCTGTTCCAGCGCGACAACACCGCGTTCGTCTACGACGGCCTGAGCGTCAACCCCATGGCCAAGCCGGCCCGTAAGCGGGAGACGCTGCACTCCCAGACGATCTGGAACTACCACCCGCGCTTCAAGGACGCCGGGCTGAACTTCTACTACGGCAACGACGACGAGCACCACGAGCCGGCGACGATCGAGGGTGGCGACATCCTGGTCATTGGCAACGGCGCCGTGATGATCGGCATGGGCGAGCGCACGACCCCGCAGGGCGTCGAGGTGCTGGCACGCAAGTACTTCAAGTACGGCAACGGCAAGATCAACAAGGTCATCGTCGTCGAGCTTCCGAAGACCCGCGCCTTCATGCACCTCGACACGGCCATGACCATGATCGACAAGGACGCGTTCTCGGTCTACCCGTACCTGCCCGACCACCTGCGTTCCTACACCCTGGAGCCGGTCGGCGACAGTGGCGATTTCACCGTCAAGGAGAACGACGACATGTGGCCGGTCGTTGCCGACGCCGTCGGTGTGCCGAAGATGCGCGCATTGAAGACGCCGATCGACGAGTTGGGCGCCCAGCGCGAGCAGTGGGACGACGGCAACAACTTCCTGGCCGTCGCACCCGGTGTGATCTTCGGCTACGAGCGCAACACGACCACGAACACCTTCCTACGCAAGGAGGGCATCGAGATCGTGAGCATCGTCGGTTCCGAACTCGGCCGTGGCCGGGGTGGACCGCGCTGCATGTCCTGCCCGATCCTGCGCGGTCCGGCAGTCTGACGAACCATCCGGTGGGCCGGCCGTGCGTCGGCCCACCGGGCCTTCGACCCAACCAAAGGAGAAGCAGTGCCCGTCAATCTTCGTAACCGCGACTACCTCAAGGAACTCGACTTCACCACCGCTGAGATGCAGTTCCTGCTCGACCTCTCCCGCGACCTCAAGCGCGCCAAGTACACCGGCAACGAGCGCAAGCGCATGACCGGCAAGAACGTCGCCTTGATCTTCGAGAAGACCTCCACCCGTACGCGCTGCGCGTTCGAGGTGGGTGCCTACGACCAGGGCGCCGGCGTGACGTACCTGGACCCAAGTGGTTCGCAGATGGGCCACAAGGAGTCCATCGCCGACACCGCGCGCGTGCTGTCCCGCTTCTACGACGGCATCGAGTACCGCGGCAGCGCCCACACCAACGTCGAGGAACTCGCCGAATACTCCGACGTCCCGGTCTGGAACGGCCTGACCGACGAGTGGCACCCCACCCAGATGCTGGCCGACTTCCTGACGATGAGCGAACACAGCCGCGGCAAGCCGATCTCTGAGATCACCTACACCTACATGGGCGACGCCCGCTCCAACATGGGCAACTCGCTGCTGGTGATGGGCGCGATCATGGGTTCGGACGTCCGGATCTGTTCGCCCCGCGATCTGTGGCCGAGCCAGGAGATTCAGGACGCCGCCCACGAGCGCGCCGAGCAGTCCGGCGCCCGCGTGATGCTGACCGAGGACCCCGACGAGGCGATCCCCGGTTCGGACTTCTTCCACACCGACGTGTGGGTGTCGATGGGTGAGCCCAAGGAGGTCTGGGACGAGCGGATCAAGCTGCTCAAGCCCTACCAGGTGAACCGCGAGGCGCTGGAGAAGACCGGCAACAAGAACGCCAAGTTCATGCACTGCCTGCCGGCCTTCCACGACACCAACACCAAGGTCGGCCAGGAGATCGCCGCGTCCACGGGCATGGACAACGGTCTCGAGGTCACCAACGACGTGTTCGAGTCCGACGCCAACATTGCGTTCGACCAGGCCGAGAACCGGTTGCACACGATCAAGGCGGTCATGGTCGCCACCATCGGCGACTGATTGCACGCGAAAAGGGCGGTGGTCTGCAGGCCGCCGCCCTTTCGCGTGCCTGGTGAGGGTGGTTGGTTGCGGGCCGCCGCCCTTTCGCGCGCCCGGCGTTTTGTTGCGTTGTTGCCCCAAATCCCGGCGTGTCGCGACGCCTTCGCGACAGTGCGGGCAACATCGCGACAAAACGGCCCGGCTAGCGTGAAACCGTGACCCCCGGCCGCCGCGCAGTTCTCGCCGCGGTCGCGGTCAACCTGATGGGTGTGCTGGCACTGTTCCTCACCGGCGCCATGAGCGTGCAGATCGGACGCGACTTCGGCAAAGCACCCGCCTCCATCGGAATCCTGGCGTCGGTGTTCGCGCTGGCCACGTCCTTGGGCAGCGCTCCGCTGGGCCGGCAAGTCCGGCGGCTGGGCGTGCGGCGCAGTATGTGGGCCGCGACGACCGCCTCCTGTGTTGCCCTGCTCGGGTGCTCAGTGAGCCCTTCGGTGCCGGCGCTGGCAGTCGCGCTGTTCGTGGGCGGCCTGGGCAACGCGATCGGGCAACCGGCCGGCAACGCGTTAGTCGCCGCCCAGGTGCGCCCCGAACGCTATGGTCTCGGTTTTGCGATCAAGCAATCCGGGATCCCGCTGGCCACAACCCTGGGCGGGTTGGCCGTGCCCCTGATCGCCCTCACCTTCGGGTGGCGATTCGCCTACGTGCTGGCCGCGGTCGCCGCCGTGGTGGCGATGCTGCTGGTACCGCCCGATCGGCCGGCCACCGAGCAGCGCAGTGAACGCAGCGTGCCCCGGCCGCTGTTGCCGGGCTTGTGGCTGCTCGGCGGCGGGTTGATCGCCGCTGTCCTCGCAGCCACTTCCATCGGTGCCCTCGGAGCGGCCGGCGGCGTGCACGTGGGTCTGCCCGAAGCCACGGCCGGCTACCTCATCGCGGCCGGAGGTCTGGCTGGCCTGGCAATCCGGCTGTGCGCGGGAATCGTGGCCGACCGGCGCGACTTCGATCCCTTGCTCGGGGTCACTGCCCTTTGCCTGCTCGGAGCCGTCGGCTGGTTCCTGATGGCCACGGGAAGCCCCTGGTTGTACGTCGCGGGGCTGGTGACCGCCAACGCGTTCGGCTGGGGCTGGCCCGGACTGCAGCACCTGGCCGTGGCCCGGCGCTTCCCCACGTCCACAGCCGCGGCCAGCGGAATCGCCCAAACCGGAGTCGCGGCGGGGCTACTGATCGGGCCCTTCTTGCTCGGTCTGGTGGCAATCCGCAACTGGTCGGTGATGTGGCTGGTTGCCGGCTGCGCGGCCGTGTTCGGTGCGTTGGTCGTGCGGGTCGCCGCGGCTCGACTGCCGCGTCCGCAGTACGCACGTACGTAGACTGTGCCGCGTGCGACGGCTGATGGTGGCAGTGGGCGCGGTACTGGCCGTGTTCGCCGCCATGGCCGGCAACGCCGCCGACGCGGCACCGGCAAAGAAGAAGATCGCTGCGAACCAGTGGGACGTCGTGCTCGTGCTGACCGATGACCAGCCGATCGGGACTCTGCAAGGCATGCCCGAGGTCAATCGGCTGCTGGCGGCGCGCGGGACCACGTTCCCCAACGCAATCGTGCCGACCAGTCTGTGCTGCCCGAGCCGGACCAGCCTGCTGACCGGCAAACTCGCCACGGCCACGGGCATCTACAGCAACGAGTCCGACACCGGGGTCGGTGGCTACCCGGCGGTCAAGGCGGCTGGCCTCGAGAACGACACGATCGCGACGGCTCTGGATGGCGCCGGCTACCAGACCGCGTACTTCGGGAAGTATCTCAACGAGTACGGCGCCCTGTACGACGGCGTCGCGCCACCGGGCTGGGACACCTGGCGAGTCTTCACCACCACGGTGCAGAGCGGCCGCTACCGCAACTTCGGGCTGTCTGACGGCGTCCCGTTTGGACAGCGGGCGAAGTCGGCCCGGCAGGAGTTCATCCCCGGGTACTCCACGACGAAACTGGGTGGCCTGGCCGCCGACTACATCCGCAGCGCGCCGGCCGACCAGCCGCTGCTCACGGTGTTCGCCCCTTATGCCCCGCACTCCCCCTTCACTGCGGAACGCAAGTACCGCGGCACCAGCCGGCTGCCCGCCGACTACCGCAACGCGTCGGTCAACGAGGTCGACGTCTCCGACAAGCCGGCCTACGTCCAGCACGTGCCGTTGACGAACACCGTCGAGGGCGCCGCTCCTGGGGCCAACCTCGCCAAGCAGATCGACACCCTGCGAAGCGTGGACGACCAGGTGGCCGCGATCTACAACGCTGTCAAGGCGCGCGGGCGGTTGGACCGGACGTTGTTCGTCTTCACGTCCGACAACGGCTACATGCACGGGGAGCACCGACTGGACGGCAAGGGCTACCCCTATCTGAAGTCCACGAACGTGCCACTCGTGATGCGCTGGGGCAACGGTTCGGCGGGCACTGTGGACCCGCGGTTGACGGTGGCCAACATCGACGTCGCCGCAACCATCCTGACCGCGGCCGGCCTGCCCAACCGCACGCAGGGCACTCCCGTCACCATGGACCGCAACGAGCAAGGTGTGCCCATGGTCGGGACCGAAGCGACGAGTCGCGCGATCCGGCCGCCGTTCTGCGCCTGGCGCACGCGCGAGGAGTTGTTCGTGCGCTACGGCACGCTGGAAGAGGAGTACTACGACTACCGGGTGGATCCCTACGAGTTGACCAACCGGGTGAAGGATCCTGCTTACGCGGCACGGGTGGACCAACTACGAGCGTTGGCACGTGCCGCATGTGATCCGCCACCGCCGGGCTACGGCCCGACGTTCGACCTGCCGCGCTGGCGTTCCAAGCGCGGCGGCAGTGAGGTGCCGATGCCTGATGCCGGCGAGGACCAGGTCGCGCGAGCGGATTGACGCGGGAACTAGGCCGGACCGGGCCTGAACATGCCGAAGGGCGGCCCCACGTTGGAGCCGCCCTTCGGGTGTGACTTAGGCCTGCAGCCGCTCGCGCAGCGCCGCCAGTTCATCCCACAGCGCCTGCGGGACCCGGTCACCGAACTTCTGGAAGTACTCCTCGGTGAGGTCGCACTCCGCCAGCCAGGACTCGGGATCGACGGCGAACAGTTCCGCGAGTTGCTCGTCGGTCAGGTCCAGACCCTCGACGTACAGGTCGCCGTCCTTCGGCTTGCCGCCGATCGCGGTCTGCTCGGCCTCGGTTCGGCCCTCGACCCGCTCGATGATCCAGGCCAGCACGCGGCTGTTCTCACCGAAGCCCGGCCAGATGAACTTGCCGTTCTCGTCCTTGCGGAACCAGTTCACCTGGTAGATCGCCGGAAGTTTGCTCGCGTCGGCACCGGCGCCGATCTTGAGCCAGTGACCCCAGTAGTCGGCCATGTTGTAGCCACAGAACGGCAGCATCGCGAACGGGTCGCGGCGCAGCTGGCCCATGCCACCAACGGCAGCCGCCGTCATCTCCGAGGAGACGGTGGCGCCGATGAACACGCCATGCGCCCAGTCCCGCGCCTCGTTGACCAGCGGCACGTTCGTGGCGCGGCGGCCACCGAAAAGGATCGCGGAGATCGGCACGCCGGCCGGGTCCTCCCAGTTGTCCGCGATGGACGGGCACTGGGCAGCCGGGGCGGTGAAACGGGCGTTCGGGTGGCTGCTCGGCTCGTCGGAGTCCGGAGTCCAGTCCCGGCCCTTCCAGTCGATCAGGTGCGCGGGCGCCTCGTCGGTCATGCCCTCCCACCAGACATCACCCTCGTCAGTGAGTGCGACGTTGGTGAAGATGCAGTTACCCCACAGCGACTTGATCGCGTTGGCGTTGGTCTTCATGCCGGTGCCCGGCGCCACGCCGAAGAAGCCCGCCTCCGGGTTGATGGCGTACAACCGGCCGTCGTCGCCGAAGCGCATCCACGCGATGTCGTCACCGACAGTCTCGACCTTCCAGCCCGGCACCGACGGCTCGAGCATGGCGAGGTTCGTCTTGCCACACGCCGACGGGAACGCAGCCGTCAGGTACTTCACGTCGCCGTCCGGAGCGGTCAGCTTCAGGATCAGCATGTGCTCGGCCATCCAGCCCTCGTCGCGGGCCATCGCCGAGGCGATGCGCAGCGCGAAGCACTTCTTGCCCAGCAGCGCGTTGCCGCCGTAGCCGGAGCCGTAGGACCAGATCTCCCGGGACTCCGGGAAGTGCACGATGTACTTCGTCTCGTTGCACGGCCAGGCCACATCCGCCCGCGCATTGCCGTCGGCGTCGACCAGCGGGAATCCGACGGAGTGCAGCGCCGGAACGAAGTCGCCTTCTTCGCCGATCAGGTCGAGTGCGGCCTGCCCCATGCGGGTCATGATCTTCATGTTCGCGACCACGTACGGCGAGTCGGTCAGTTCCACACCGAGCTGGGAGATCCGCGAGCCCAGCGGGCCCATCGAGAACGGCACCACATACATCGTGCGACCGCGCATGCAGCCCTCGAACAGCCCCTTGAGAATCCCGCGCATCTCGGTGGGGTCCATCCAGTTGTTCGTCGGGCCGGCGTCGATCTCACGCTGCGCACAGATGTAGGTACGGTCCTCCACGCGCGCCACGTCGGAGGGGTCCGAGCGGGCCAGGAAGGAGTTGGGACGCAGTTCCGGGTTGAGGCGGATGAACGTGCCGCTGTCGACCAGCGCCTGCGTCATGCGCTCCCACTCGGCGTCGGAGCCGTCACACCACTCCACGCGATCGGGCTGCGTGAGGTTCGCGACCTCTTCGACCCATTCCAGCAACTTCTTGTTGCGGGTCGGGGGATTTTCCAGTCCTGCAATCGTCATCAGTGCACTCCGTCTCCGCGCGATCGACTCGGACGGCGCGGGGTCGGCGCCGTTTGGCTGCGCGATGCCTCTTACAAGAATGCCATGCGAACGTCGCGAAATCACCCTCGGGGTCAGCGGTCCCGCGGGCAAATGCAGCAGCAGAAGTCCGGGTTTCGGAACAGCGCCACTCGTTCGGCAGACCGGGCTTGGGAATCGGTAAGGTCAGCGCCACTTCCGGTCGATGGAGGAAAGCGTGGTGAGAACGCTGAAATCCGCACTCGTCGCTGCCGCCTGCTGTGCGGTCGCCACCCCGCTGCTGGTCACGCTGCCGGCCGCGGCGAAGCTGCCCGTTCCCAAACGCGAGGGAACGGGCCTGACCCAGTACGCCGCCGCTCTACAGGGCGAGCCAGAGGGGTTCGCCGCTTATGTACCGCAGACCAGCTGCGATCCGCAGTGGCGCAAAGGTCTCCAGCGGTTCCGCGACCTCGTCCTGGCGACCTACCCGCAGACCAAGGACTGGGGTTCGATGCGGGACTGCACGGACGACGGCATCAGCGAACACCTCGACGGCCGGGCCTGGGATTGGAACGCGAACGCAAAAGATCCCGCACAGTTCAAGGCCGCAACTGACTTGATCAACTGGCTGCTGGCCGACAACGCCTACTGGGCGCGCCGGCTGGGGATCATGTACATCGGCTACAACCACCGCATTTGGGGTGCGTACCGCGCGAGCGAGGGCTGGCGCCCGCTGTCGCCGTCCGACCCGCATACCGATCACGTGCACTTCTCGTTCTCCTGGCAGGGCGCGTTCGGCAAGACCAGCTTCTTCGACGGCACGGCCGCAGCCCAGGACTACGGACCCTGCCGGCCGTTCCGCGGCGAGCCGGCCGTGCTGTACAGCCGTACCCGCGCGAACTCGCGTCCCTGCAGCAACCCGCCGGGGTTGAGCCGCACCTCCGGCAAGCCCGGCAAACTGCTGTGGCGGGGCAGCCGTGGAAGTGAGGTCCGCACCGTGCAGTCGGCCCTCGGGGTGTCGGCCAGCGGCTACTTCGATTCCGCCACCATGCATGCGGTGGCCAGTTTCCAGCGGTCGAAGAATTTGCCGGTGACCGGAGCCGTGGACACAGTCACCCGAACCCGAATGGTCAGCGAGGGCATCCTCAAGCGCTGAGGCACCAGTGGCCGTGTGCAACGGGTTCGTCCGCGCCCACGGCATTACGCCGAAGTCCGATGGCCAACGCCGGACCCCAATAGCCACAACAGCGGGCGTCGGTGGTTGTGCGGGCGGGCGCCGGACGTAGAACCGGCAGTCCGCACGTGCAGCGTCCTTGCAGCCATTCGTCCACGACCACCTCGCGGCGCCGACCGCAGACTGGGCAGAGCAGGGCGACCCGCCCGGTCAGCCGCCGCTGTGCGTCCACTGTGTCCTGCCAATGGCACTTGCCGGACAGCAGCGCGGTCACAAGCGCCGGGACCGGCACCTTGCGACCCACGACGACGCACGCTTCCTGACCGACCCAGTCGGTGACCAGGAACAGCGGGAGTTCCGGGCCGTCGAGATGTCCGGCCGGGATCGACCGCACAAGCCACACGGCCCGCACGCCGGCTGCGTTGTAGGTGTCCTGCCGCTCCCGGTACTGGCGCAACACCTGCTTTGACCGTTGCACCTCGATCGCCACGCGCCGGCTGTCGTGGGTGGCCAGGACGTCGGCGACGAAGCCGGGACCAGGTACTTCGGTTCCGGGCGTCCAGCCGGCATCGGCGACGGCCCTCGCGACCACGGCCTTGAGATGCAGGTGCTCGGCCGACTCCCCCGGATGACAGTCGCTGTCCCGGGTGTGCACGAAGTGCCGGGTGCCTAGCCCCGACACCCGCGCGAAGCCGGGATGGCCGCAGGGCTGCAGAACCACCCGCTCACCGCGCAAGGCTGCCCAGCGATCGTCGGGCATCAGGGGTGCGCAGACCAGTTCGCCATCGACCATCGCGCTCAGGGGCATGGTTTCAGCGGTAGTGGGTGCGGCCTACGAGGTTCAACGGCCGGACCTGTTCTGTGGATGGCGGCGAAGCTCGGATCGCTGCGGGTGCTGGAGTTGAGAAAGGCTGATTCGTGAGCATTCCGGGCATCGGTTAGCCCCGCGGGCGGGGTTTCGGCGCCCGGGAAGCTAACGGATGCCCGGAACGCTCACGGATTGGCCCAGCACCGGCTCAGCAGTAAGTCTGCGCAACCCACTCCAGCACGGCGGGATCGTCGTTCCACTCCGAGTCGCCGGCGCGCGGGTCGTGCAGCACCAAGTCGGTGAATCCTTCGGTCTGGCACCACTCATAAAAGCGCGCGAAGGCCTCCCGGCTGGCCAGCGGACGCCCGGCCGCGCTGCCGGCCAAGAAGATGCGGCCGGGCACGTCCCGGCCGGCACGCTGGCAGGCCTCGTCCAGCAACTCGCGTTGCCGACGGGCCGAAGCGCTCATCGATTCGACCGTGGGGTTCGGGTCCCGCGGATCGCCGAAAGTGATCCACGCTTCGGCGAACTCGGCCGCCGTGCGCATGGTGGTCGGTCCGCCCGCGGCGATCGCGAGCGGCACGCGCGGCTGCTGGACGCAGCCGGGGATGGTGCGAGCCTCGACCGCTCTATAGGACGGCGTCGAACCGGTGTAGGACGTGTTGCGCAGCAGCGCGTCCAGCATGCGCGCGAAGTCGTGGAAGCGCGCTGCACGCTCCCGCGGAGTCAGCGCCGGCTGGCCGAGGACGTCGGCGTCGAAACCAGTGCCACCGGCGCCTGCGCCCAGCGTGATGCGACCACCGGAGATGTGGTCCAGCGTCATGACGTCTTTGGCGAGCAGGACGGGTTCCCGGAAGTTCGGGGAGGTCACCATCGTGCCGAGCCGGATCGTGCTCGTGGCCATCGCGATCCCGCTTAGCCACGGCACCGCACCGAACCACGGTTCATCCCTATAGCGCCGCCATGACAGGTGGTCGTAAGTCCACAGATGGGCGAAACCCATGTCCTCGATCGCGCGTGCACGGGCAACGGCAACCGGCCACGGATCCGTGGGAATTAGCAGAACGCCGAGCCGCATCACTTGTAGTAGGGGTCAGCCCAGCCCAGGTACGGGCCCCAGTCGTTCATGCGGTGCCAGTCGATGGCCTTGACCGAACCGTCGGGCATATTCGTGACGGCCTTCCCGTCCCCGACGTAGGTCGCGATGTGCCCGGCGTAGTGCCCGGGGTCCCAGAACATCTGCGCACCCAGCGGCGGATCCTCGTCCTTGGGGTGGGCCACCCCGGCGTCCTTGGCGCGGTACCACTGGTCGAACGCCGTCTGCAGGCGCGGTCCTCTGGGCATGTAAGCATCGTCGGCCAAGGTCAGACAGCGTCCCCAGTAGCCGGTGGTGTGCGCCTGTGCCAGCGACAGCAAATAGGCGACAGCGCGGGCCGGGCTGCGAGTGGTTCCGACGGGATGCAATGCGGAGCGCGATACCGCCGGGGTGCGGTCGTGCGACCAGGACACACCGGCCTCGGACTGCAGGTCGAGGTCGATCGGGCGAGCAACCGCCGGCGTGGCGAAGAGCACGCTCAGGCCTGCGCCAAGTACGATCGCGTGCTTCACGATTCAAGTAGGTCAGATCAGGCATTCACCCGACAGTGGTACACCGGTGACATTCGTCACACAGCGTGCCGTCTGTCACGGACCAGCAGAACGGCCGCCAGCACCGCCGTCGCCGTCACCACCGACAGTCCGGCCAGCAGATTGATGCGAGAGACGATGGCCCCGACGATCACACTGGAAACTGCCCCGCCGGCCTGTAGCGCGAGGCTTTCCACCGACATCATCGTGCTGCGAACCTCGCTGGTGACTCTCGCGTGCAG
>ERZ724513.895-NODE-895-length-14948-cov-5.032969_pt1 | contig 14948 bp, 11 predicted proteins | sample MGYA00376046_ERZ724513 | MGnify/ENA primary metagenome ERZ724513 (study PRJEB28724, sample SAMN07190883) | activated sludge metagenome | isolation source: activated sludge of sewage treatment plant in Hong Hong | place: Hong Kong | collected 2016-03-17 ...
GGATTGGCGCCGCTGGCGCCATCGCCTACTGATCGGGAGCGCATGTCGACACACACCCGCACGCGGCGGAAGACGCAGCAGCCGGCGTCCGGCGGCTCCGCCGCGCCTCCGCGCGGGTATTGAGCGCCGGCGCCGGGGGGTCTTTCAATGCCGCAAGCGTTCGACGCGCAAAATCCGCCCTTCGACCGGCTGAGCCACGACCAGATCAGCCAGCTGCGCGCCGCCCTCGACATCGGCTACTTCCGGCCCGGCGAGGCGATCATCGAGCAAGGCCAGCGCTCCGAAAACCTGCACATCGTCATCAAGGGATCGGTCGAGGAACGCGACGGCGAGAAGATCGAAGCGGTCCTCGGGCCGAAGGACACGTTCGACTCGCGCTCGCTCGTGCATGGCCCGGCCGGCACCAGCTTCGTGGCCGCCGACGAGACGCTCTGCTACCTGGTGCCCAAGGCCCTCGTGCTCGAACTGATCGCCAAGAACACGGGCTTCGCCGCGTTCTTCTACTCGGAGATTTCGCGCAAGCTGCGCTCATACGGGACGGGGCGGGAGGACGGCGGCGTCGACACGACCTTGCGCGCCCGCGTCCGCGACGCGCGTTACCACCCGGCCGTATTCGTGGATGGAGCGACCACGATCAAGCAAGCCGGCCGCGTGATGCGCGAGCACAACAACAACACCCTCCTGATCCGGGAGGGCAACGGGATCGGAATCATCACCGGAACGGATCTGGCAAAGCGGATCGTCCTCGAAGGCCATACGCTGTCGACCAAGATACGGGACGTCTGCCACTTCGACGTCGTGTCGATCAACATCGACGATTTCATCTTCGATGCCGTCATCGCGATGACGCACAACAACAAGCGCCGCCTCGCGATCGAGTCGAACGGACAATATGTCGGCGTCCTGGAGGACATCGACATTCTCGGCCTGGTCGCCGGCAATCCGCAGCTCATTCCCGGGCAAATCGAGCGCGCGCATTCCATCGACGATCTCATCCTCAGCACCAGCGACATCCAAAGTCAGGTCGAGCGCCTGCACAGGCAGGGGGCGCGGGTCGAGGTGATTGCGGAAATCACCTCCGACCTCAATCGCCGGCTGTTCGCCAAAGTTTTCAACCTGACGGCGTCGCCGGCAATTCGCGAGGCCGGCTGTCTGATGGTGATGGGGTCGGAGGGACGCGGCGAGCAGACGGTGCGCACCGACCAGGACAACGGGATATTGCTGTCGCGCCCCGTGCCGGAGGAGGAGCTGCAGGCGTTCCGCGACGGATTCACCCATGCGCTGGAGACGTTCGGGTTTCCGCCCTGCCCCGGTAACGTCATGGTGCGCAATCCGCAATGGTCGCAGCCGATCGACAACTTCCTGCGCCAGATCAAGAGCTGGATCATCACGCCGACCGACGACAGCCCGATGTATCTCGGCATCTTCTTCGACGCGGTGAGCGTTACCGGTCCCAGCGAACTGCTCGATCGCGCCAAATCCGCGATGATCGAACTGATGCATGGCGAGGGCGCGTATCTGTCCCGCTTCGCCCGCGCGATCGACCAGTTCGAAGGCGCCAGCGCCGGCGTGTTCACGTCGATCATGGCTTCGGTCGGCGTCGGCTCCGACGAGATCGACGTGAAGAAGACCGGCACTTTCCCGATCGTGCACGGCATCCGCACCTTCGCCATCGACGTCGGCCTCAAGGAGGTGTCGACCGTGAAGCGCATCGAGGCGCTTGCCGCCAACGGCAACCTGGGCGCCGAGATGGCCCGCGATCTCGTCGGCGCGCTTTCCTATTTCATGGAAATCCGCTTGGGCTCGCAGTTGCGGGCGATGAAGACGGGCAAACGGGAACTGGAGGCGATCGTGCGGCTGAACGAACTGTCGACGCGTGACCGCGATCTTCTGCGCGACGCGCTGCGGGTGGTCAAACGCTTCCGCGAGGTCGTTCGCAGCCGCTATCATCTGACCGTGTTCTGATGCGCAAAGAGCTCTTCCGCAGATTGCGCGCGGCGTTCGACCGCCTGCTTCTGGCGGATAACGCCTACGCATTCCTGTTCAAGCCGGACGACAGCGGCGAGGTGGTTTCGCTCGACTGCGAAACCAGCGGCTTCAATATCCTGGCGGACGACGTCGTCAGCATCGCGGCGATCAAGATCCGCGGCAAACGCATTCTGACGAGCGAATGCTACCGGGCGCTGGTGCGCCCGGGCGCCGCGATGGATGTGAGCGCGATCAAGGTCCACCAGTTGCGCGAGAAGGATGTCGCGCAGGGCCGCACCATCAGCGAAGTCTTACCCGAACTGCTCCACTTCATCGGCAGCCGTCCGCTGGTCGGCTACTGGATCTCGTTCGATGTGCGCATGCTCAATAAATACCTCTACAGCCTGCTGAACATCCACCTGCCCAATCGGCAGATCGACGTGTCGGAGCTTTATTACGAACGCAAATACGGCAACGCGCCGCCCGGCACGGCGATCAATCTGAGCTACGCCGCGATCCTGGCCGATCTCAAACTGCCGCTGCTGCCGCAGCACGATGCCTTCAACGATGCGCTGAGCGCAGCGCAAATGTACCTGGTCTTGCAAGACATGCAGCAGCGCGGCGCGCGTATTCCGCGCCCGCCCAGAGGCGAAGAGCCGGCGAGCGAGCGCTTTATGACGACAGGGTAGAACCGCCGGCGCGGCGCGCGCCTGGCGCGGGTCGGAGACCCGCTGGTCAGCGGGAACCGAGCAGCACTTCGCCGGCCGCGGCTCCCGAGAAGGCTGCTCCGGGAAGCCCTCACGCGTGCGAAGACATTGCGCGTTCGAACCGTTCGCCGCCGATGGCGAATACCCGGTGGCGTTCCCAGACCGCATCGAGCTCGGCGCGCAGCGTCGTCAGGTCGAACGGCTTGCGCAGCACGGGGAAGCCGTCATTGGCGACCTCGCTCACGCTTTCAGTGAAGCCCGTCATCAGCAGGATCGGCAAGGTCGGGCGCATCTGGCGCAACTTGCGCGCCAGATCGAGCCCGCTCATGCCGCCCGGCATGAGAATATCGGAGAGAACTGCGTCGACGTGCAGCGTGCTCTCCAGAAATCTGATGGCGTCGCGCGGCGAAACCGCATGTTCGACATCGTAGCCGAGCTTGAGCAGATAGGATTTGCACACGTCGGCGACTGGAAGATTATCTTCGACAACGAGGATGGTGCGACGTTCGGGCGCCAACGCAATTTCTGCTTCCGGCGCGTCGACCGGAGCAGGTTCGAACTCCGTCCTTGGCAGGTAGATTTTCACCACCGTCCCCTGCCCCGGCGCGCTTGCGATCGTCGCAGTTCCGCCGGCCTGCTTGGCGAAGCCATAGACTTGGCTGAGCCCGAGGCCGGTTCCCTTGGTGACGTCCTTGGTGGTGAAGAACGGTTCGAACACCCGGTGTTGAATGTCGGGCGGGATGCCGGTCCCGGTGTCGGCGAAGCTCACCTCGACGAACGGCCCCTTCAGATTGTCCGTCGCCGCATCGCCCGACAGCGTCACATTGCGCGCGCCGATGGTCAGCCGTCCGCCGTCCGGCATGGCGTCCCGCGCATTGACGCAAATGTTGAGCACCGCCACCTCGAATTCACTCAGGTCGACTTTCACCGGAGAGCGCTCGTCGGGAATGTCGAGCGTGACCTCGACATCGTCGGCCATGGAGCTGCGTAACAGTTCGGCCAGTTCCCGGATCCGCTGCGCGACGTTGATCCCCTGCGGATTCACCGCCTGCTGACGCGAAAACGTCAGCAGCTGCCGCGTGAGTTTCTCCGCCCGCTTGGCCGCGGTCTTGATCATGCCGCACAGATTGATGGCCTTTTGGTCGTGCAGCGAGCCGCATAATCGTTCGACGCTGCCGGAGATCACCATCAGGAGATTGTTGAAATCGTGAGCGACGCCGCCGGTGAGCCGCCCCAGCGCTTCGAGCCGCTGCGCCTGGCGCAGCGCGGCTTCCGCAGCTTCGCGGCGATCCGCCTCGACGTACATGTTGCGGGTGCGCTGAAGCGCCAACCCGGCCAGTGCAAAGAGCAGGAGCGTCGCGGGAATCCCGAAGATCAGATGGCCGCCGAGGCTCGACAGCCACTCGCTGCGAATCTCGGCGGTGCTCAGGCCGGCCAGGACATAGATGGGAAATCCTTCGACCTTGCGATAGCCGAAGCGCCGTTCGACGCCGTCGAGCTGGCCCACCCCCGTATAGGTAGCGTCATCGGAATTCGTGGGACGCGCACCGGCGAACACGGTCTTCGCCATGTCAAGCCGCGCACTCGGCGTCGCCACGTTCGGGTAGCGCGTGAGAACGGCGCCGTCTGATCGCACCATGGCGAAAAACGCGCCGGAACCATGCTTGATTTCCCCGTAGAACCTTTCGAATTCATTCGGCAGCATGGAGACGACCACCACGCCGTCGAACTGCCCGTCGGCGCCGGTGCGGCGTGCGCTGAGCGCGAAAAACGGCTGTCCCGGAACCAGCCTGGGCGTCAGCACGGACCCGATATAGATTCCCGCATCATTGGCGATCTGCTTCTGGAAGTAATCGCGATCGGCCAGCGAGACCGACGAGGGCGTCCCGCTTATGCGGCTACCGGCCAGCGCCATGCCATTGCGGTCGAGGATCAAGATCGACTGCAGCAGCGGAAGGATGTCGGTAATGTGCTTCAGGCGCGCGTGCAGTTGCGGCTCCATCGCCCGCACCTGCTCGTCCGACACCCCGTTCACCTGGTGAATGACGTCGTCCAGCACCAGTTCGCCGGTCTTGAGAACCCTGAGCGTCTGCTCGTTCAACACGTCGAGCGACCGAACGATGCGATCGTCGGCGGAATTAAGAGTCGCCTCCCACATAGCCCAGGCGGCGTAGGCGAACAGCAGCGCCGGAACGACGAGCGTTCCAACCATCATGACCCGCAAGATCTGCAGTGTACCGTGACGCGCTGTTAGCATCCGACTGCAAATCCCGAGAGAATCCTGGCAGGAGCGCCCATGTCCGCGACAAGAGAAGACAATGCGGAACGCCAACGCCAAATCGCAAAGATTGTTCCACCCTCCCCCCAAACGGAGGATGTCGCTATCGTCTTATAATCATTCGGTTCTTTTTCTGGCGCCGAAGATCACTCGTGAACGGCGGCGCGTGGGCCCGCGCCCCCGATCGCCGTCGCCTCGGCGCGGTCCGCTGAGCGCAGGAGCCCGCCCGCCAAATCCTGAATTGTCGGCGGCCGCAGCGCCGAGAATGGCAGCGGCCGCGTCACCTCGATCGCGGCAAGCCCGAGCCGAGCGGTCAGCAGTCCGTTCAGCACGCCTTCTCCGAGCCGCGCCGACAGCTTGGCGGCCAGCCCGTGGCCAATCATCTGTTGAACGATGCCATCGGTTACCGCCATCCCGCCCGTCATCGCGAGATGCGAGATGACGTGCCGCATCAGACGGACCATGCCGAACGTTCCGGGGCGTCCGCCATAGAGCAGCGAGAGGCGCCGCACCATTCCCAGCGCCGTCAGCAAAACGAAAACCATGTCGACCGCCGCCCGCGGGCTGACCGCGGTCACCGCCGCGACGCGAGTTGCGGCGTTGCCGACCAGCCGGCGCGCTTCATCGTCCAGCGCCGGCATCAGCTCGCGCTCCGCGATCCGCACGAGATCGCGGCCATCGATGATCTCGCCGAGATGGGACTGCAGCCGCGCCCGCGCCCGCGCGAGTTCGGGCGTCCGTCGCATGAGCGCGAGCAGTTCGCCCACGACAGCACGGCCGGCATCGCGATCGTCGCTGCCGAGCGTATCGGTCGCGCGACTGCGCAGATGGTCGATCGTGGCAAGGCGCATGAGGCTCAGCGCCTCGCGCAACAGAATGGCGAACGCGGCGATGCCGGCCAGCGTCGCCAGCCCGGCGCCGAGATAGCCAAGAGAATCGGCGCGCGCGAACAGGTCGGACAGCAGATTGGCCACCGCCAGCCCGAGACCAAGGGTCACGAGGCCGCCGGCCGAGAGCCAGAACACCAGCGCCCACGGCGTTCGGCGGCGCCGAACCGGAGCCAGTTCGCCCGCCGGCTCGGCAAAATCGTCGGATTCGGCTTCGACCTCGACGGGCGAGAGGCGCCGGCGCGCGGCGGTTTCCGCCGGCGCGGGGCGCAAGAAGACATTCGGATCGTCCGGACGGAATGCCGCCGGCCGGCGGAACTCTGCGGGGCTGCTCATTGCAATCGGTCTCCGATCAGGAATTCCAGCGCACGGTCCAGGCGGATATGGGGCAGCGAGGGCAGTCCGTCTATGGCCCGCACGATCCGCGGCGGACGAAAGCGCAGGAAACGAAACTCCGCATTCTCGTGGCCCGCCCCCGCGATCCCCTTGAAGCCATCCGGCCCGAGCGCAAAGACCCGTTCCGGATCGGCCGGGAGATCGCCGGGAAACAGCGCGATTTCCCGCTCGCCGTCGAATATCTGCCCGACCGCCCGCTCGCCCGCCGCCGGGACGCCCACGATCGCCGGTAATTCGTCGCCGCCGCGCTTGACCTCGGCTTCGCGCGTCGTGCGCACCGCCGCGAGCGCGATCACGTCGGTTGCGGCGCCCGCGAACTTGGCGCCGGCGGTGGCGCGTTCGACCATGCGCGCGAGGATGGCCTCGAGGCGATCATGGCTCACGTGATGAAGATGGTCGGCCTTGGTCGCCGCGAACAGGAGCTTGTTGACGCGCGGGGCGAACAGCGTGCTGAGCAAGGTTCTGCGGCCGATCTGGAAACAGCCGAGAATGGATTCGAGCGCGCGTTCGAGATCGCGCACCGCCGCAGGCCCGGCATTGAGCGCCGCGAGCACGTCGACGAGCACGATCTGGCGGTCGAGCCGGGCGAAATGATCCCGGAAGAACGGCCGCACGACAATGTCTTTGTAGGACTCGTAGCGCCGCCGCATCATCGCCCAGAGCGAGCCGTCCAGCGCAACGCGGCCGGTTTCCACGTCTAGCGGCGCGAAGGTCAGCGCCGGCGAGCCGGCAAGATCGCCGGGCATGAGAAACCGCCCGGGCGGCAGCAAGCTGAGGGCGTAACGCTCGTCGCGGCACGCCTTCAGATACGCGGTATAGCTTTGGGCCGCCAGGATCGCCGCCTGCTCGTCCGCCCTGCCATGGGGGTCGAGCGTCGCGAGATAGGCATGCCAGGGCGCGGCGATTTCGCGCCGCGGGCCGTCGCGCGAGAGCGCAAGGCTTTCTGCGGCCCACTCTTCGTAGCTCTTGCCGAGCAGCGGCAGGTCGAGAAGCCATTCGCCGGGATAGTCGACGAGATCGAGCGTCAGCTCATGCATGCGCCCGCTCTCGGACTGGTATTCGATCACCAGCCGGAGCTCGCTGATCTGGCGCGTCGAATCCGGCCAGACGCGCTCGCCGACCAGCGCCTTGACGTGGTTCTCGTAATCGAACCGCGGCACCGCATCGTCCGGCTGCGGCGCGAGATGCGCGCGCGCGATGCGGCCTTTCGACAGCGCCGAAAACACCGGAAACCGTCCGCCGCGCACGAGGCCGTGCACCAGCGCGGTGATGAACACGGTCTTGCCGGCGCGCGACAGGCCCGTCACGCCAAGCCGGACGGTCGGGTTGAACAGGCTCCCGCCGAATTCAACGAGCGAGCGAGCGGCGAGCCGCGCCCGCTCGACAATGTCCGAAAATGTTTGATCCATCAGTGCTTGTATGAAATGGGCCGGCGGATTTTCCGCGCGCCTCCGCCAGCAAATATTCTGCGTCAGTCCCCGCGACAAGCACCGGCGCGGAATTGCGCCCCTCGGGAGCGGGCGGGCAGCGGCGCTGCGGCAAACCGTCCGGAACGCGGTATTGGCCGCAAGACCTTGATCATGGTCAAGGCGGTGCGCCTGCAGCGAATTATCAACTCGACAACTCAGTTATAACTGTTCAAATGAGCTGGCCGGGGGCAGGTCGGCCGGAGAGTGACCACATGGATTACAATGCGTGTTTTGCCGACGCCCTCCAGCGGCTGCGGGATGAGCGCCGTTACCGGGTATTCGCCGACCTGGAGCGCATCGCCGGCAGGTTCCCCCGCGCCATCTGGCATTCTCCTGAAGGGCCGCGCGACGTCGTCGTGTGGTGCTCGAACGACTATCTCGGCATGGGGCAGCACCCCAAGGTGATCGGCGCGATGGTCGAAACGGCGACGCGCGTCGGCGCCGGCGCCGGCGGGACGCGCAACATCGCCGGGACCAACCACCCCCTGGTGCAACTGGAGCGAGAGCTCGCCGACCTGCACGGCAAGGAAGCCGCGCTGGTATTCACGTCGGGCTATGTGTCGAACGACGCTGGCATTTCGACGATGGCGAGGCTCATCCCCGACTGCCTGATCCTGTCGGACGCATGGAACCATAATTCCATGATCACCGGCGTGCGCAACTCCGGTATGCAGAAGGCCGTCTTCCGTCACAACGACGTGGAGCACCTCGAGCAGCTTCTCAAGGAGGCCGGCAAGGAACGCGGCAAGCTCATCGTGTTCGAGAGCCTCTATTCGATGGACGGCGACGTATCGCCCATCGGCCGCATTTGCGACCTCGCCGAGAAGTACCAGGCGATGACCTATCTCGACGAAGTGCACGCGGTCGGCATGTACGGGCCGCGCGGCGGCGGCCAGGCCGAGTTGCAAGGCCAGATGGGCCGGATCGACGTGGTCGAGGGGACGCTGGCGAAAGCGTTCGGCTGCCTCGGCGGCTACATATCCGGTAGCGCGAACGTGATCGACGCCGTGCGCTCCTATGCCCCCGGCTTCATCTTCACCACCGCGCTGCCGCCGGCGATCTGCGCCGCCGCGACCGCGGCGATCCGCCATCTCAAGACATCGAGCTGGGAACGCGAACGGCACCAGGATCGCGCCGCGCGCGTGAAGGCCATTCTGCTCGGCGCCGGCCTGCCGGTGATGCCGACCGAGACGCACATCGTCCCGGTCTATGTCGGCGATCCGGAAAGCTGCAAGGCGGCCTGCGACATTCTCCTGCGCGAGCACGGCATCTATATCCAGCCGATCAACTATCCGACCGTGCCGAAGGGCACCGAGCGCCTGCGCATCACGCCGTCGCCCTATCACGACGACGCGCTGATCGACGCGCTGGGCGAAGCCCTGGTCGATGTGTGGGAGCGCCTCGGCCTGCCGCGCAAGCCGCACGCGCTCGCGGCGGAGTAACGTTGCCGTTCATTCCCGCGCAAGCGGGAATCCTGATCCGCTTACGCTGGGTCCGCGCTTACGCGGGGACGAACGGGGCTGTCACGGTTCCTGGAGTTGGTCCAGCCGGTCCAGGATCGCTTTCGCGATCTCCTCCGGCGTCGTGGTCGCATCGAGATGCAACGCATCCGCCGGCGGGGCCTCGAACCGCTTGGCCACGCGCGCGACCAGGCCGCCGTCGCGATCCTCCGGCGCGCGATGATGGTCGGCCACATCGCGAACGGCGCGCGCCTGCGCCACGTCGAGGGGGCAGTCGAGAAACACCGGCAGAAAATGCGCGCCCGCATCCTCCGCGATCCTGCGCACCTCGTCGACTTCGCGCGCGCGCGAAAACGTCATGCCGTCGATGACACAGGAGCGGCCGAGTTCGAGGCAGGCGGCGACTGCAAGCAGCAGCGCCCGATAGGCGCATTGCTTCTCCAGTTCGGTAAAGCGGCACGGCTGGAACATCGCCGCACGTATGACGTCGCGCGAGACGACCGATAGCTCCGGTGTGCGCACGAGACGCTCGGCGACGCTCGTCTTGCCGCTGCCCGGCAATCCCATCAGCGCGATCACGACAGGCATGCTTGGTCCGAAGGGCGGCGTTGTTCGCGGCGTATCGCGCCGCTGCCATGGTCCGGTCGCGGCCGCGCATGACCCTGGCAGCCCGGAGGATTACGCGGGGCGGCTGCGTTCATCTTTGATCTGGTCGGGGGTTTGCGCTTCCTGCGGCGGCGATGCCGGCGTCTGCAGGTCGTCGTCCATGATGGCGCGCAAGGCGGCGCCGTCGAGGTCGTCGAACTGCCCGCTGTTGAGCGACCACAGGAACGCGAACAGGCCGAGCAGCCCAAGGCCGAGCGCGAGCGGAACGAGGTAGACCAGGACTTCCATGCCGTCCTTCTTGCGCGTTCAGACGCCGCGGCGAGCCAGCACACCGTCTCCGCAGCCGCGCCTGCGTTCGCTCACCGCGCGGATCGCATCGCGTGCAGCGAACCGGTTTGCCTTTCGCCGGACACTGCCCTGCCGGCGCGCGCGCGCAGCGAATTGGTGGTGACCAGGATCGACGAGCCCGACATGGCGAGCGCAGCGATCAGCGGCGTCGCGTATCCCAGGATCGCGATCGGCACGGCGATCGCATTGTAGATCACGGCGAGCCAGAGGTTCTCCGTCATGATCCGCTTCGCCCGCCTGGCGATGGCGCGCGCCGCCGCGACCGGGTCCAGGCGATCGCCGAGAAACACGGCATCGGCCGCCGACTGCGCCAGATGAGCGGCAGTGACCGGCGACAGCGAGACATTCGCCGCGGCGAGCGCCGGCGCATCGTTGATGCCGTCGCCCACCATCAGCACATTGCGGCCCGTGCGCTTCAGTTCCTCGATGTACGCGATCTTCTCCGCGGGGTTCACCGCAGCCCGCGCCTCGGCGATCCCCAGAATACGCGCGACATGGGCGACCGCGGGCAGCCGGTCGCCGGACAGGATCTGCACGTCGTAGCCCTTCGCCTTCAGCGCGGCCACGATCGCGGGCGCGTCGGCGCGGATGCGCTGGCGCACCGCAAAGACGGTACGCGCGCTCCCATACGAGAAGGCGATGGCGGAGGCTTCCGGATCGTCCTGCGTGACGGCGGCCGCTTCCGCATCGGCGCCGCAGAAAGACGGCCGGCCGAGCCGCAATTCGACGCCGTCGAGCATGGCGCGCACGCCCTGCCCCGGCTCTTCCAGCGCGCCGGCAAGAGGAAGCTTCGCATCGGCGGCGCGCGCGACCGCGGCGGCCAGCGGATGGCGGCTGGTCAGCGCCAGCCGGCCGGCGAGCGTCAGAATGTCCGGCGCGATTCCGGCGGCGTTCACCACTTCCGGCTCCGGCAGGGTGAGCGTGCCGGTCTTGTCGAACACGACGGTATCGACGCCGGCGAGCCGCTCGATCGCATCGCCCGAATTGAGCAGCACGCCGGAGCGGAACAAGGCGCCTGCCGCCACGACCTGCACCGCGGGGATCGCGAGCCCGAGCGCGCACGGACAGGTAATGATGAGGACGGCGATCGCGGCGACGATCGCGTCGTGCCAGCCGGCGCCGAGAGCGACCCACCCGAGCAGGGTCGCGAGCGCGGTGAGATGCACCACCGGCGCGTAGAGCTGCGCCGCGCGCTCGGCGAGCCGCACGTAGCCCGAGCGCGTCTCCACCGCCTTGTCGAGCAGCCGCGTCACTTCGTCGAGCAGCGTGCCTTCCGCCGCCGCGCCGACGCGGATGCGCAGCGTGCCGTTGATGTTCAGCGTCCCGGCGTAGACCGTGGTCCCTTTCTCGGCGGCGACATGCGCCGTCTCGCCGGTGACCAGGCTCTGGTCGATCTCCGAGCGGCCCTCGACGACCTTGCCATCGACGGCGATGCGCTCGCCCGGCCGCACCAGCACCAGGTCGCCGGGTTCGATCGCCTCGACCGGCACCTCCCTGATTTCGTCAGGGCTGACGAACTTGACCGCCGTCTCGGCCTTGAGCGCCGCAAGATTGGTCGCGACCGCGCGCGTGCGCCGGCGCATGTTCTGGTCGAGATAGCGGCCGGCGAGCAGGAAGGTGAGAAGCATCACCGCCGAATCGAAATAAGCGTGCTCGGCGTGATGCATGGTCTCGAACACCGACAGCGCGAGCGCGAGCAAGACGCCGAGCGTGATCGGAACGTCCATGTTGAGACGGAAATTGCTCAGCGCCCGCATGGCCGAGCGGTAGAACGGCTGGCCGGCATAGGCGGCGGCGGGAAGCGCGATCAGCGCGGAGAGCCAATGGAAGAAATCGCGCTGCTCCGCCGTGATGTCGGTCGCATTGCCCGACCACACCGAAACCGACAGCAGCATCACGTTCATCGACGCGAAGGCGGCCACGCCGAGACAGCGCAACAGGAAGCGCGCGTCCTCATGCTCCTTCGCCTCCACCCGCCGCGTGTCGAACGGATAGGCCTTGTAGCCGAGGGCGGTGAGCTTGTTCACGATCGCCGCCGGGTCGAGACTGCCCTCCCGCCATTCGACCGCGACACGGCCATTGGTCAGGTTCACGCGGGCGCGGGTGACGTTCGGCAACGCGGTGAGACCGCCCTCCACCCGCAGCATGCAGGCGGCGCACGTCATGCCCTCGACCGCGAGATTCATGCGCGCGCGGCCGTCGTCCAGGTGCTCGACGAAATGGGAGAGGTCGGTGGTGTCGCTCATGCTCGGCTCGGCTGCGCGCCATCCTCCCCGCACCGGCGGCCGAGGATGGGCATTTCAATCACTGCATAACGACGCGATTGCGCGACAGGAACACGCGCTCGTTGCCGCGCGCCGCCTCGACGATCAACTCCCACTGCCCGGGAGCCACGTCGGCGGCCTGGCCGGAGTAAATCCCGGTTTCCCGTTCGGTCAGCACAAAGCCGCGGTCGCCCCGCACATCGGTCGGACGCTCGAGCCGGGCGGTGAAGCCCATGCCGCCGAGCGGCGCGCCGGCCGCGTCGCGCGCATCAATGCGCAGGCGCGCGCCTTCGCCGGCACGTTCCACATGGGCGACCACGTGCCAGCCGCGCTGGGCCTGGGCGTGCGCGGCGGCAATCTCCGCGTTGAAGGCAAGGCTCGCACGATAGGCGCTGTCCACCTCGGTGCCCGGCAGCGTCTCGAGCGCGAACTTGACCAGTGCGGCATTGGCGGCGAACACGACGCCGAAGAACGCGACGAGATAGATGAGCACCCGGCGACCGGTCAGCGGGCGCGACGAGGCTTTTGCCTCCATGAATGCAATCCCTCTTCTCGTGCTCACTGAGCGATGAAATGCTCGCTCTCGGTCACGGTCTCGCCGGAACCGACATCGCGCGCGGTGAACGTCACCGGCGTCGACTTGTCGAGCTTCGCGCCGGGCGGCACGGTAACCAGCACCCGCACCTCGCGGGTTTGGTCGGGCCCGACCGCGACAATGGTGCGATCCGCCTGTTCTTCGCCGATGACGTGAACCGTCGGATGCGGCACGCCGGCGACGGAGAGCGCGATGCTGCGCAGTTCCGGACGCTTGTTGAGGAAGCGCACGGTGTAGGCGTTGCGCACCGATCCGTCCGACAGGGCGACGAACAGCGGGTTGCGGTCATGCAGCACGTTGATGCCGAGCAGGCTGCGCGAGGCGAGCGAATACAGCATGATCAGCCCGGTGATCGCGATGATCCCGACATAGATGAGCGTGCGTCCGCGGATGAAGCGATAGATCGGCGGCAGACCTTCGAGCCGCCGCTTGATGTTGACCTCGGTATCGTAGGCGATGAGCCGCGGCGCCCGGCCGACCTTGGTCATCATGGCGTCGCAGGCGTCGATGCACAGCCCGCACTGGATGCACCCGAGCTGCGCGCCCTCGCGGATATCGACGCCGGTCGGGCATGCGGCCACACACTGCCGGCAGTTGATGCAGTCGCCGGACGGCAAGCCCTTCGCCCGCAGCTCCTTGGCCTGGGGGACCGGCATGCGCGGCTCGCCGCGATCATAGCGGTAGGTGACGTTGAGCGCCCATTCGTCGGTCAGGGCCGCCTGGATGCGCGGCCACGGGCACATATAGATACAGACCTGCTCGCGCATATGTCCGGCGAGCGTGTAGGTCGTGAAGGTGAGAATGGCGATTGCGATGTAGGCGGCCGTGGGCGCCTCGAACGTCGCAAGCTCCTTCACCAAGGTCGGCGCGTCGGCGAAATAGAGCACCCACGCGCCGCCGGTCCACCACGCGATGAACAGCCAGATCGCGTGCTTTGCCGTGATTTCGCCGATGCGCCGCGGCGTGAGCTTGCTTTTCGCCTTCCGCATGCGCTCGCGCCGGTCGCCTTCGATCAAGCGCTCGACCGCAAGATACAGATCGGTCCACACCGTCTGCGGGCACCAATAGCCGCACCAGATGCGTCCGCCGATGGCGTTCGTCAGGAACAGCATCATCGCCGCGATCACCAGCAGGCCGGTAAAATAGTAGACCTCCTGCGGCCACAGCTCGATGAAGAAGAAATAGAATCGGCGATTGGGGAAATCGACCAGCACCGCCTGGCTTGGCGAGCCCGGTCCGCGATCCCAGCGCACGAATGGAAGGAGGTAGTAGACGCCGAGGCAGAACGCCATCAGCCCCCATTTTATGTTCCGGAACGTGCCATGCACGCTCTTCGGATAGACCTTCTTTGCCGAGGCATAGAGGGGGGCGTCGGGGATTTCGAGTGTCGTAGGGTCGACTGGCTTATTCATCGGCGGGGGCACCGAGGTTCGTTGAACAAATACGCGCGCCCCGACGAAGCCGCCGGGACGCCGGAATTTAACGAGCAGTCCTTGTTCTTGTTTTGACCGTCATCAAGGCTGCAGCGCTATTTTCCTCCCCCCAGCGTGTGCACATAGACCGCGAGCGACTTGAGTGTGGCGGGGTCGAGCCGGCCCGTCCAGGCCGGCATGACGCCGCCGCCGCCGTTGTTGATGATGTCGATGATCGCGGCTTCGTCCGATCCGCGCAAGTAGATGCGGTCGGTAAGATTGGGCGCCCCAAGCTCCTGGTTGCCTTTGCCGTCTTCGCCATGGCAAACGGCGCAATTGTCCGCGAAGATCTTCTTGCCGGCGCCGAGATCGGCGCCCGGGCGCGCCGCCTGCCCCGACAGCGAGCGGACAAAGCTCGCCACCTGCAGAACCTGATCGCGGGTGAGCACACCGTCCTTGCCGAAGGCCGGCATCTGGTTCTCGCGCGCCTCCGGATGCCCGGAACGGATGCCGTACTGGATCGTCTGATAGATCGCCGGCAGCGTGCCGCCCCACAGC
>ERZ724513.909-NODE-909-length-14872-cov-8.095296_pt1 | contig 14872 bp, 13 predicted proteins | sample MGYA00376046_ERZ724513 | MGnify/ENA primary metagenome ERZ724513 (study PRJEB28724, sample SAMN07190883) | activated sludge metagenome | isolation source: activated sludge of sewage treatment plant in Hong Hong | place: Hong Kong | collected 2016-03-17 ...
AAACGGTGAAACTTGCGACAAGCCGTCAGGCCTGAGCCTGCTCCTTGGCGATCTCGGCGCGCACCTCGTCCATGTTGAGAGCCCGGACCTGCGAGATGAGGTCGTCGAGGGCGGCACCGGGAAGGGCGCCGGGCTGGGCGAACAGCAGGATGCCGTCGCGGAAGACCATGATCGTCGGGATCGAGTTGATCTGGGCCTGTGCCGCCAGCGACTGCTCGGCCTCCGTGTCGACCTTCCCGAACACGATGTCCGGGTTCTCCTCGCTAGCTTTCTCGAACACCGGCGCGAACATCTTGCAGGGCCCGCACCAGTCGGCCCACCAGTCGACGAGCACGATCTCGTTGCTCTCGATGGTCTCGGCGAAGGTGCCGGCGGTCAGTGCAGTGGTTGCCATGAATTCGTCTCCAATACGGGGTACGGGTATGTCAACCACACGATCCGAGGGCATATTCCCGAGCAATGTGCCACGGGGACTACCCTGTTGCTTCCCAGGCACATCGGGGTGAGCGACTAGAGCGAACCCAGCCAGTTTCGCAACAAGGCAATCCCGGCCTTCCCCGACTTCTCCGGGTGGAACTGGGTGGCGCTCAGCGGACCGTTCTCAACGGCAGCAACGAACGGCGCCGCGTACTCGGTCCAGGTCAGCGCCGGCGGCGTCACGCGTTCGGTCCCGGCGTCGGGCATCGGCAGATCAAGCGCGGCATAAGAGTGCAGGAAGTAGAACCTCTCCTGCGCCAACCCCTCGAACAACCGGGAGCCCGCCGGCGGCGCGACCGTGTTCCACCCCATGTGCGGTAGTACCTGGGCCGGCAGCCGCTCGACCCGGCCCGGCCATTGGGCGCAGCCGGGGGTCACAAGGCCGTGCTCGTCGCCCGCCTCGAACATCACCTGCATTCCCACACAGATGCCCAGCACCGACCGCCCACCCGCAAGCCGTCGCTCGATGATCCGCGGTCCTTGAACGGCCCGCAGACCACGCATGCACGCCTCGAATGCGCCCACTCCCGGAACCACCAGCCCATCTGCGGCCGCCGCGGCCTCCATACTGCTGCTGACCGTGACATTCGCGCCCGCGGCCTCCAACGCCCGTTGCACCGAGCGCAGATTCCCCGAGCCGTAGTCCAGGACCACGACCTTCGTCATGAGCCCAGCGTTCCCTTCGTGGAGGGGACGCCCTGAACCCGGGGGTCGATGGCAACGGCCTGTCGCAGTGCCCGCGCGAAGGCCTTGAACTGGCTCTCCACGATGTGGTGGGCGTTGCGCCCGGACAGCATCTTGACGTGCAGGGTGATCTGCGCCGTGGCGACGATGGACTCGAAGATGTGCCGGGTCAGCGTGGTGTCGTAAGTCCCGATGAGCTCGACGAGTTCCGGCTCCTCGTGCACGAGATAGGGCCGGCCGGACAGGTCGACCACGCACAAAGCCAGCGCCTCGTCCAGCGGAATCATCGCGTTGCCGTACCGCGCGACACCGACCTTGTCACCCAGCGCCTCGCGCAAGGCCTGCCCGAGGGCGAGGCTCGTGTCCTCGACCGTGTGGTGGGCATCGACCTCGAGATCGCCGGTCGTGCGCACGGTCAGGTCGAGGCCCCCGTGCCGACCGACCTGCTCGAGCATGTGGTCGAAGAACGGGACGCCCGTGCTGATGTCGCAGGTCCCCGTGCCGTCGACGTCGAGCTCGACGAGAACATCGCTCTCCTTGGTGGTACGGGCGATGCGGGCCGTGCGGCTCATGAGGTCTCCCTGAGGTCGTCGAGGTGCGGAAGCTGGGCGAGCAGTGCGTCCATCTGGTCGGGCGTGCCGACGGTGACCCGCAGCCACTGGCCAAGGCCGACGTCGCGCACGAGGATCCCGGCATCGAGCAACCTCTGCCAGGCCGCGCTCGGGTCGGTGAACGGCCCGATCAGCAGGAAGTTGGCATCGGAGTCGGGGCACTGCCACCCCAGATCGCGGGCGCGGGCCACGAAGTCGTCCCGGGTCGCGCGCAACTGCTGTACCTGGTCCGTCAGCCGTTTCGAGAATTCGACGGCGATGATCGCGGCTTGCTGAGTCAGCGACGAGAGGTGGTAGGGCAGCCGGACCAGCAACAGTGCTTCGACGACGGCCGGATCCGCCGCCAGATAACCCACCCGAGCGCCGGCGAATGCGAAGGCCTTGCTCATCGTGCGGGTTACCAGCAGGCGCGGCCGGCCGGGCAACAAGTGCACGGCGCTGGGCACTGAAGCGAACTCACCGTAGGCCTCGTCGACCACCACGATGCCGTCGGTCATGGCGTCATATGCCGCTTCAATGGTCGCCAGGGGCAGCGATTCGCCAGTGGGGTTGTTCGGGCTGCACAGGAACAGCACGTCAGGTCGGTGTTCCTGAATCGCTGAGACCAGGAGTTCGGCAGGGAGCAGCAGCCCATCTCGCGGCACGGCCAGGAACGGCGTCTGGGTGACGTCGCTGATCAGCTCGTGCATCGAGTAGCCGGGTGTGAAGCCCAGCGCGGTCCGGCCAGGACCGCCGAAGGCTTGCAGGATCTGCTGCAGGATCTCGTTGGAACCGTTGGCAGCCCAGATCTGGTCGGTCGTGAGGTGTGCACCGGTCTGGGCGGACAGGTAGCCCGCCAGCGCCTCCCGCAGAGCTACCGCATCCCGATCGGGATAGCGGTTGAGGTCGGGCGTGACCCGGCGGCCGATCTCGGCGATCATCTCCGGCGGCGGGCGGTACGGGTTCTCGTTGGTGTTCAGGCGCACGGGCACGTCGAGTTGCGGCGCGCCATACGGTGAGCGCCCGACGAGTTCGGGGCGCAGTGGCAGATCGCTCACGGGCGGTCCCGGCGAATGGTGACCGCGGCCGCGTGGGCGGGCAGGTCCTCGGCCGTCGCCAGCGCTTCGATCTGCTCGGTGACTTCGTCGAGTGCGTCGGCGTCGTACTCCACCACCTGCACGCTGCGTAGGAACGTGGTGACGTTGAGCCCGCTGGAATGGCAGGCACAACCCGCCGTGGGCAGCACATGGTTCGAGCCGGCCAGGTAATCACCAAGGGAGACCGGACTGTAGGGCCCGACGAAGATGGCGCCGGCGTTGCGAATTCGCTGCGCGTCGGAGGCAGCGGCGCGCGTGTGGATCTCGAGGTGTTCGGCGGCGTAGGCGTCTGCGATCAGCAACGACTCCTCAATGCCAGAGGTGAGGACCGCGGCGCTCTGCCGGCCGGACAAGGCGGTGCGAATGCGCTCGTTGTGCTTGGCTGCCGGCACTTGCACGTCAAGCTCGGCGTCCACGGCGTCGGCCAAGTCACGCGAGTCGGTGATGAGAACCGATGCCGCCACCACATCGTGTTCGGCCTGCGAGATGAGATCGGCTGCTACCAAGGCAGGATCGGCGGTGCCATCCGCGACGATCGCAATTTCCGTGGGCCCGGCTTCGCTGTCGATGCCGACCTTGCCGCGCACCAGCCGCTTGGCTTCGGTCACGAAGATGTTGCCCGGGCCGGTAATGACGTTGACCGGCTCGACCCCCTCGACGCCGAATGCCAGCATCGCGATGGCCTGCGCGCCGCCGGCCGCGTACACCTCGTCGACACCGAGTAGGGCGCAGGCGGCCAGGATCACCGGGTGCGGCCAGCCGTCGTTGTCGACCTGCGGGGGGCTCACGACGACCAGGGAGTCGACGCCGGCCACCCGAGCGGGGACGACATTCATCACCACGCTGGACGGGTACACCGCTCGGCCGCCGGGGACATAGAGCCCAACGCGGCGCACCGGCCGCCAGGTCTGACGCACGATCGCGCCGGGGCCCAATTCGGTCACTCCGGGCACGGGCAATTGGTCGGTGTGGACGCGGGTTGCCCGGTCGATGGCGGTGGTCAGGGCCTGCCGCACCAGCGGATCGAGCCGTTCCAGACAGGCGGCGATCACGTCCGCGGGAACCCGCAGGGAGGCCGGCCGGACACCGTCGAACTGCTCCCCGAGTCGCAGCACCGCCTCAGCACCATTCTGCGCGACATCGTCGATGATGTGGGCCACCGTCGCCGCTTCGCCCTCAGGCAGCGCCCGGGGCACGTCGAACGGTTCGCCCGCAGTCAGATCGATCCGGCGCAGCATGCCCCAATGGTATTCGCAGGCAATTGGCGTAAGTTTCAGGCGTGGCCAAGCGGAAGAAGGACGCCGCCTCGACCCCCGCCATGGTCGCCTTGCGGGAGGCTGAGGTCGCCTTCGCCGTGCACGAGTACAACCACGATCCGGACGAGACCGCGTTCGGCGAGGAGGCGGCCAAGGCGCTGCGGTTGGATCCGGACCGGGTCTTCAAGACTCTGGTGGCCGATGTCGATGGCGCCCTGGTCGTGGCGGTGGTTCCGGTGAGCGGGCAGTTGAGCCTCAAGGCGCTGGCGGCCGCAGTCGGCGGCAAGCGCGCCGCGATGGCCGATCCGAAGGTCGCGGAGAAGACGACCGGGTACGTGCTTGGTGGCATCTCCCCGCTCGGGCAGCGCAAGTCCCTGCCGACCGTCGTCGATGCGACCGTGATGGACCACTCGACGGTGTTCGTCTCCGGCGGCCGGCGTGGGCTGGACATCGAACTCAAGCCGGAGGACCTGATCCGGCTTACCGCGGCTCGAACGGCCCCGTTGCGGGCGTGATGCCCCTCCTGTCAAGTCCGGACTCTGGTTGAGCCGTTTGAGAGACGTAGACGCCCGCTTACTGCTCACAGCTGCGTCGGAATCTCACACCTGCGTTCGGCCGCCGGAACCGGCAACCGACCCGAACTCGGGCTCGGGATCACGCGCGAACGCCGCGACCAGTACCACTATCAGCAACCCGCTGACCACTCCGAGCACCAGCACGCCGTTGGCATTGAGGGTCAGCGGTAGTTCGTCCCCATCCATCGCCCGCCCAGCCAGCCACCAACCGATCACCCGAGCCACGCCGGCGCAGGCCAGCGCGCCCGCAACGACCCCGGCGACCTGCGCCCAGCCGCGCTCAAAGTCGGTCGCGCGTAGGCGCCGAGCGGCCACCACACCGAGCACGATGCCAGCGCCAGCGAGCAACAGACCCAGCGTGAGATCGGCGGCGGCGAACCCTTCCGGGTAGGCCTGGACAGGAGTCCCGTCGGCACGGACCGAGACCCGCGGAGCCAGCAACCACCACGCCAGACCGGCGACGACTCCGAGTCCGGCCCCCAGCACGATGTAGCGGGCGATCACTCCCACGGGCCGCAAAGGCGTCACGGTAGGCAATGCGGTCCGAGCAGTGCTTTGAGATCCGCACCCAGCGACGAGGTGGCAGACACCCGGAACCCCTCGTCCAACCGCAGCACGGTCGTTCGGGTACCGCTGGTCATCTGGAGGTGGACCTCGGTCGGACCGGGGTGGGCGGACAGCACGCGCTTGAGCCGGTCGACCGTGTCCGGGGTGCACTGCTGGGCAGATACCTGCACCTGCAGCGGCTGGTTGCGGTCGACCGAGACATCCGGTGCGGTCACCTCCATGGCCATCAGGCGCGGTGACTCCTCGCTGATGTCCAGCCGTCCTTTGATGAGCAGGATGGCGTCGGTATGGCAGTACGGCGCGACCGCCTCGTAGACCTTCGGGAACACCATCACCTGGATCTCACCCGTGAGGTCCTCCAGCGCCATCTGCGCGTACGGCTTGCCACCCTTGGTGATCCGGCGGGTGACCTGGGTCGCGAGCCCGGCGATGGTCACGATGCGACCATCGGCGTTCTCCGAGGTGGTCAGGTCGACGAGCTGCCCGTCGGCCATGCTGCGCAACTGCGCTTCCAAGCCCAGCAGCGGGTGGTCGGAGACGTAAAGCCCGAGCATCTCCCGCTCATGCGCGAGCAACACGCTCTTGTCCCACTCCCCGACCGGTATCTGCAGTGCATCGGGTTCCACACCCGAGCCCTCCGCTGCGTCACCGAACAGGTCGAACTGGCCGATCGCCTCAGCCCGTTTGGTGCTCAGAACCTCGTCCACGGCGGCTTCGTGAACGGTCATCAACCCACGCCGGGTGTGGCCGAGTGAGTCGAACGCGCCGGCCTTGATCAGCGACTCCACCACGCGCTTGTTGCAGGCCGTGGCTTCGACCTTGTCGAGGAAGTCGGAGAAATCGGTGAACCGGCCCTTCGCGGTGCGGGAGGCGATGATCGAGTCGACCACGCCCTCGCCGACGTTGCGTACGGCGGACAGGCCGAACCGGATCGTGTCACCAACGGCGGTGAAGCGGGACTGCGAGTCGTTGACGTCTGGCGGCAGAACCTTGAGCCCCATGTGCCGGCACTCGGCCAGGTAGACCGCGCTCTTGTCCTTGTTGTCCTTCACGCTCTCGAGCAGCGCAGCCATGTACTCGGTCGGATAGTTGGCCTTCAAGTACGCGGTCCAGTAGGAGACCAGTCCATACCCGGCGGAGTGCGCCTTGTTGAACGCGTAGTCGGCGAACGGGACCAGGATCTCCCACAAGGTGTTGATCGCCGCGTCGCTGTAACCGTTGGTCCGCATGCCTTCGGCGAACGGGCCGAACTCCTTGTCGAGGATCTCCTTCTTCTTCTTGCCCATCGCGCGGCGCAACAGGTCCGCTTGTCCGAGGCTGTACCCGGCCACCTTCTGGGCGATCGTCATGACCTGTTCCTGGTAGACGATCACGCCGTAGGTCTCGGACAGGATGTCCTCAAGCGGCTCGGCGAGTTCCGGATGGATCGGGACCACCGGCTTGCGTCGGTTCTTGCGGTCGGCGTAGTCGTTGTGCGCATTGGCGCCCATCGGACCCGGCCGGTACAGCGCGAGCACGGCGCTGATGTCGTCGAAGCTGTCGGGCTTCATGCTGCGCAGCAGCGCGCGCATCGGCCCGCCGTCGAGCTGGAACACGCCGAGGGTGTCACCGCGCCCCAGTAGATCGTAGGCGGCCCGGTCGTCGAGCGGCAGGTCCTCCAGGACAATCTGCTCGCCCTTGTTGTGTTCGATGTTCTGCAGGCAGTCGTCCAGCACCGTGAGGTTGCGCAGGCCCAGGAAGTCCATCTTCAGCAGACCGAGCTCCTCGCAGGCGCCCATGTCGAACTGCGTGATGATCGAGCCGTCGTCGCGCATCCACAGCGGTACCACGTCCAGCAGCTTGGCCCGGGACAGAATGACGCCGGCGGCGTGCACTCCGGGCTGCCGCTTCAGACCCTCGAGCCCGCTCGCGGTCGCCACAACCTGCTGCACCTGTGGGTCCTCGTCGTGCAGTTTGCGGAAGTCGCCGGCCTCGGCATACCGCGGGTGCTTGGGGTCGAAGATGCCGTGCAGCGGGATGTCCTTGCCCATCACCGGGTCGGGCATGGCCTTGGTGATCTGGTCGCTCAACGCGTACGGCAGTCCCAGCGCCCGGGCGGAGTCCTTGATCGCGGCCTTGGCCTTGATCGAGGAGTACGTGACGATCTGGGCGACCTGGTCGTCGCCGTACTTCTCGGTGGCGTAGCGGATCATCTCGCCGCGCCGGCGCTCGTCGAAGTCCATGTCGATGTCGGGCATGGACACCCGGTCGGGGTTGAGGAACCGCTCGAAGATCAGGCCGTGCTCGAGCGGGTCCAGCTCTGTGATGCCCATCGCCCAGGCGATCAAGGCTCCAGCTGCCGATCCTCGGCCCGGGCCGACCCGGATGCCGTTCTCCTTGGCGTACTTCACAAGGTCGGCAACGACCAGGAAGTAGCTCGGGTACCCCATCTGGTTGATGACCGAGATCTCGTACTCCGCCTGCTCCTTGTGCCGGTCCGGAATCGGGTTCGGAGCGAATCGCTGCGCCAGGCCGCGGTAGACCTCCTTGGCCAGCCAGGACTCCTCGGTCTCACCGTCCGGCACCGGGAAGATCGGCATCAGGTTCGCCGAGTCGTCGAAGGCGACATTGCAGCGCTCGGCGATCAGCAGCGTGTTGTCACAGGCTTCGGGCAGTTCCGACCACACCGAGCGCATCTGCTCGGCGCTCTTGAGGAAGTAGCCCGACCCGTTGAATCGGAAACGCTTCTCGTCGTTGACCGTTGCCCGGGTGCCGATGCACAGCAGGACATCATGCGCGTCGGCGTCCTGCTCGTGCACATAGTGCAGGTCGTTGGTCGCGACCAGCGGCAGGTCCAGCGTCCGCGCGATCTTCAGCAGGTCCGCGCGGTGGCGGGTCTCGATGCCCAGGCCGTGGTCCATGACCTCGCAGAAGAAGTTGCCCTGCCCGAGAATGTCCCGGTAGTCGGCGGCCGTGGCCAGCGCCTTGTCGTACTGTCCAGCACGCAGCCACATGTTGACCTCGCCACTGGGGCAACCGGTCGTGGCGATCAGACCCTTGCCATAGCGGTCGAGCAGTTCCCGGTCGAAGCGCGGCTTGCGGTAATACCCCTCGATGCTGGCCTGGCTGGACAGGCGGAACAGGTTGTGCAGGCCCTCGGTCGTCTCGGCCAGCACCGTCATGTGGGTGTAGGCCTGCTTGCCCTTGGTAGTGGGGACGCCGTCCTCCCCCACGTCGTCGCCGGGCACCTCGCCGAAGTCGTACGGGGCTCGCGTGTGCCGACCCTGGGGGGCGTAGTAGCCCTCGATGCCGATGATCGGCTTGACCCCGTACTTCTGGCCCTTCTTGTAGAACTCGTAGGCGCCGAAGACGTTGCCGTGGTCGGTCATCGCGATGGCCGGCATCTCGAGCCGGGCGGCCTCGGCGAACAGGTCGTCGAGGCGAGCCGCGCCGTCCAGCATGGAGTACTCCGTGTGCACATGCAGGTGGACGAACGAGTCCGGCACCGGGTGACTCCTTGTCTGGTGGAAGTGTCCGTTTGAGGGGAGTCTCTACACTAAGCCGAGGGTGCGACGTGGCGGGCGGACCGACGCGCGGATGGTCGGTTTGTCCCGGGTTCCACCGCGCGTTTTGTCGTGACGTTGTTGCTAATCTCGGCGTGTCGCAACGACATCACGACAGCGCGGACAACTTCGCGACAAAACTCACGCCTCGCGGATGATCTCCAGCGCCGCAGCCAAGTCCGCTGGGTACGGGCTGCCGAACTCCACCTGCTGCCCGGTACCGGGATGGCGGAAGCCCAGCCGCACGGCGTGCAGCCACTGCCGGGTCAGCCCGAGCCGTTCGGACAACGTCGGATCGGCGCCGTAGGTCCGGTCCCCACAACACGGGTGGTGCAACGCGGCCATGTGCACCCGGATTTGGTGCGTCCGCCCAGTCTCCAACCTGATCTCCAGCAGCGAGGCGTAGTGGTGGCTCTCCAAGGTCTCGTAATGGGTGATGCTGGGCCGCCCGCCGGCGGTCACGGCGAACTTGTGGGAGTGGCGGGGGTCGCGGCCGATGGGGGCGTCGACGGTGCCGGTTGCGGGATCAGGATGGCCTTGAACAAGTGCGTGGTAGACCTTGTGCACCTGTCTGGTCTTGAAGGCCCGCTTCAGTGCGGAGTATGCCGGCGCCGACTTCGCGACCACCATCACTCCGCTGGTGCCGACATCCAAGCGGTGCACGATGCCGTAGCGCTCCTCGGACCCGACCTCGGCGATCCGGTAACCGGCCTTGGCCAGCGCGTCCACAACGGTCGGACCGTCCCAACCCGGGCTGGCGTGGGCGGCCATTCCGACGGGTTTGTCCACCACGATGATGTCCTCGTCGGCGTACAGCACGGGCAGGTCCATCGCGGGCCGGGCAGCGGGCGCCGCTTCGGGATCCTCCACTGTCACCGTCTGGTCGGCCAGCACCCGCGCCGACTTGGGCACCAGCTCACCGTCGAGGGTCACCAGTGCCTGGTCCACGAGTTCTGCAGCCCGGGTCCGGGAGATGCCAAGCATGCGGGACAGTGCCTGGTCCAGCCGTTGGCCCTCCAGCCCATCCGGCACCGGGTACGTGCGCACGCTCACGCGGTGGCTTCCTCGCGGGCGTCGTAGGGGACGTTGAACAGGCTCAGCGCGACGATCAGGATCGCGGCAGTCACCAAGGACATGTCGGCCACGTTGAACACCGGCCAGTTCGGCAGCCTCAAGAAGTCGACCACGTGCCCCTGCAGCGCCGCCGGCTCGCGGAAGATCCGGTCGAGCAGATTCCCGACCGCTCCCCCGAGCATCAGCCCGAGCGCAATCCCCCACCACAGCGACGTCAACCGGGTGCTCATCCGGAAGAGCACGACAGCGACCACGATTGCGATGAGGCTGAAGATGATTGTGGCCCCGCCGCCGAGTCCGAACGCGGCACCGGGATTGCGAACGAATGAGAAGCGCAACAGGTCCCCGATGATCTGCCGGTCGGGCTGCCCTTCCAACGTTGCCACGGCCCACAACTTGGTCAACTGGTCCAGAATCAGCACCAGCGCGGCGGTGCACCAGGCGACGACGGCCGCGGGGTGTCTCATGCGTCCCCACGGTAGACGGCCCGTCCGCAGAGGCCCCCGATACCCTCGTAGTACTGCCGAAGGAGCCGAATGTACCGTCCTGTCCCCCCGAAGGTGGATCTGCCCGCGATGGAGCGCGACATCATCGCGTTCTGGGAAGCGCACGACGTCTTCCACCAGTCGCTGCGGCAGTCGGCCGACCAGCCACAGTGGACGTTCTTCGAAGGCCCGCCCACCGCCAATGGCACCCCCGGCGTGCACCACGTCGAGGCCCGCGTCTTCAAGGATCTCTTTCCGCGTTACCGGACGATGAAGGGCTACCACGTCCCACGCAAGGCTGGCTGGGACTGTCACGGCCTGCCGGTGGAACTTGCGGTCGAGCGGGAACTCGGGTTCAACGGTAAGCCTGACATCGAGGCCTACGGGATCGCGGAGTTCAACGAGAAGTGCCGGGAGTCGGTGCTGCGGCATGTCGACGCCTTCTCCGAGATGACCTCCCGGATGGGCTACTGGGTCGACATGGATCAGGCCTACTGGACGATGTCGCCGGACTACGTCGACAGCGTCTGGTGGTCACTCAAGACGATCTTCGACAAGGGCCTGCTCGAGCAGGACCACCGGGTCTCCCCCTACTGCCCACGCTGCGGCACGACGCTCAGCGACCACGAGTTGGCCCAAGGCTACGAGACAGTCGTCGACCCGTCGGTGTTCATCACTTGCGAGGTGCTGGACGGGCCGCTGCCCGCGCAGTTCCCCGGTGTGGCGCTGCTGGTCTGGACGACCACTCCCTGGACGCTGGTGTCCAACACCGCCGTTGCGATCGCCCCGCAGGCGACCTACGTGGTTGCCCGGACCGGCGGACGCACGCTGGTCGTCGCTGAGGATCTGCTGGCGGCCACGCTCGGCGAGGATGCCGAGATCCTGCATCGGCTGCCAGGCACCGAGCTCGTCGGCGCGCACTACCGGCGGCCCTTCGACCTGGTGGAGGTGCCCGACGCGCACTACGTGATCCCGGGCGACTTCGTGACGACCAGCGACGGCTCCGGCATCGTCCACCTGGCTCCGGCGTTCGGCGCCGACGACCTCGCTGTCTGCCGTCAGTACGACCTGCCGGTGGTCAACCCGGTGCAGGCAGACGGTCACTTCGCCGACGACGTCCCGCTGGTCGGAGGGCAGTTCTTCAAGCACGCGGACGAGGCGCTGGTCGCCGACCTCGAGGCGCGCGACCTGCTGTTCAACCGGGTGCCGTACGAGCACGCCTACCCGCACTGCTGGCGCTGCCACACGCCGCTGATCTACTACGCGTTGCCCTCCTGGTACATCCGCACCACCGCTATCAAGGACGAGCTGCTGGCGCAGAATGAAGCCACCAACTGGTACCCGCAGACCATTCAATGGGGCCGCTACGGAGACTGGCTGCGCAACAACATCGACTGGGCCCTGTCCCGTTCGCGCTATTGGGGAACGCCGCTGCCGATCTGGCGCTGCGAGAACGATCACCTGACCGCGGTCGGTTCGCGGGCGGAACTGTCCGAACTGGCCGGGCGCGACGTCTCGGAGATCGACCCGCACCGCCCCTTCGTGGACGACATCACGTTCGACTGCCCGACCTGCGGCAAGGCTGCCACACGGGTGCCCGAGGTGATCGACGGCTGGTACGACTCGGGCGCCATGCCATTCGCGCAGTTCGGGTATCCGGCGACCAACACCGAGCAGTTCCGCGACTCGTACCCGGCCGACTTCATCTGCGAGGCGATCGACCAGACCCGCGGATGGTTCTACACGCTGATGGCGGTCGGGACGCTCGTCTTTGGCGAGTCGTCCTATAAGAACGTGCTGTCCCTGGGCCACATCCTGGACGCCGAGGGCCGCAAGATGAGCAAGCACCTCGGCAACGTCCTGGAGCCGATCCCGCTGATGGATGCACATGGCGCTGACGCGCTGCGCTGGTTCATGCTCGCCTCGGGCTCGCCCTGGCAGGCTCGCCGGGTCAGCGTCGACGCGATGCAGGAGGTTGTCAGCAAGGTCATTGCGACCTTGTGGAGCACGGCGTCGTTCCAAGCCCTGTACGGCGGGCTCGCGGACTGGCAGCCCGGACACGGAGGTGGTGAGCCCACCGAGATGGACCGGTGGCTGCTTTCGCGCACCCACCGCACGATCCGCGACGTGGATGCCGCGCTGGACGTCTTCGATTCCCAGACGGCAGGCAAACTGATTGCCGAACTGATCGATGACCTGTCGAACTGGTACGTGCGTCGCTCGCGGCGGCGGTTCTGGTCCGGCGATGCCACGGCGCTGCACACGCTGCACACCTGCCTGCGGGATCTGGTGTTGATCATGGCCCCGTTCGTACCCTTCGTCACCGAGCGGCTGTGGCAGGACCTATTTGCCGCTTCCGAGGGCGTCGAGAGTGTCCATCTGGCTTCATGGCCGGAAGGCGACGAAGCCGAGATCGATGATGACCTCGAGGCGCAGATGGCTCTGGTCCGGCGGCTGGTCGAGCTAGGGCGTGCTGCCCGGGCGGAGTCCGGGATCAAGATCCGGCAACCGCTGTCCCGGGCGCTGGTGGCCGCGGAGCGGTGGCAGGACTTGTCGGAACAGGCGCGCACGCAGATCGCCGAGGAACTCAACGTCGTGTCGCTGGAATCGCTGTCCGACGCCGAGGCTCTGGTACACGTGACGGTGAAGCCAAACTTCCGCAGCCTCGGCAAGCGGTTCGGCAAGCGCACGCCCGTTGTTGCGGCCGCTCTGGGGCAGGCCGACCACACTTCACTCGCCGCCGCCCTGCGCGCGTCAGCCTCATTGCACGCCGAGGCCGATGTGCTCCCGGCTAAGGCTGTACTTGAGGTTGAGGGTGAGCAAATCGAGCTCGGTCCGGATGACGTGGTGATCACTGAGGTCCCACAGGAAGGCTGGACCGTCGCCAGTGCCGGAGGCGAGTCGCTGGCCCTCGACCTGCACCTCACCGAGGAGTTGCAAGTGCTGGGTACCGCGCGGGACCTGGTGCGCAGCCTGCAGCAGGCCCGCAAGGACTCCGGCTTCGCGGTCACCGACCGGATCACTGTGCTGTGGGAGTCCGACGACTCCCGCGTGGTTGAGGCATTCGCAGAGCACGGTGTGATGATCGGCCAAGAGGTGCTGGCCACCGAGATCGTGCAGGCGGCGGCCCCGGCCGCAATCACGTTCGAGGATCTCGACCTGCGAGTGGCACTACGCCGGTCCTAGCAGCCGAGGCCAGCCCGATCTGTCACTAGCGCGACCCGCATCAGCCGATCGGTGAGCATTCGGGGCATCCGTGAGCACGCCGGACGCCAAAACCCCGTCCGTGGTGCTCACGGATGCCCGGAATGCTCACGGATCGTATGTCCAGGCCCGCACAGGAACGATCCGGACTTGCGCTTCCCAGTACCTCAGAAGCGGGCGACGATCGCGATGATCACCTGCAGGCCGATGAACAGCACGATGAACGCCAGGTCGAACGAGATCGCCCCCAACCGCAGCGGCGGGATCACCTTGCGCAGAGCGCGGAGCGGCGGATCGGTCAGCGTGTAGATGATCTCGGCGATGATCAGCATGACACCCTTGGGCTGCCAGTCGCGAGCTAGCATCTGCACGATGTCGAACACCAGACGGCCGATGAGCACGAGTAAGTACAGCCACAGGACATCAACGATGATGCTGGCGACCGGACTCACGGCGGACTCCCCAATAAGACGTGCTTCGACGCTACGACACGCGAGCGGCCCCCGCAGGACCGCGTGTGGCTAGGACTGCAGGGCCGACTTGACCGAGGCCGCGACCTCGACGCCCTTGGGAGTCAATAGGAAGACCTTGCCGCCCAGCCGCTCGATCGTGCCGCTGAGGCCGAACGTCAGCCCCGAGGCGAAGTCGATCATGCGCTTGGCGTCATCGGAGGTGAGCCGCGCCAGGTCCATGCTGACGACGTCGCCGGAACGGTAGGACTCTGCGACGCCCTTGATGTCGGCATACGCATGCGGGGTCATCCGCACCACGTCGTAGACCGCCTCGATCCGGCGGCTGCCAGCCGGCCGGTAGGGGGCGTCCTGTTCCACCGCGACGCTTTGCCGCGTGGTGTGGCTGTCGGGCGTCCGCTCGTCGTAATCGAACCCGTAGTCCTCCTCGGCAAGACCGAGGTATACGGCGACTTTCTGGCGCAAGGTGCTCACTGCGCATCTCCTTCGTTGTGCTTCCCGCCCTCTCTAGGACGGTACCTGACGTCTGGCCGACTGCCCATCACAGCCGTGCCGATCCGAAGGTGTGTCGCGCCATGCGCAACGGCCACCTCCAGATCCGAACTCATTCCAGCCGACACGATGACGGCGTCGGGAATCTCTTGCTGTACACGAGCCGCCGCCACGTGCAACCGGTCGAAGGCCGGACCAGGGTCCTCCCCCAACGGCGCCACCCCCATGACCCCCCGGACGCGCAATGCCTGCGCAGCCATCGCGGCCGTCAGCAATGCCTCCAAATCGCCGGGCGCGACTCCACCCCGACCCGACCGCGGCTGCGAATCCAGGTTCACTTGCAGCAGGACGTCCTGGCA
>ERZ724513.910-NODE-910-length-14870-cov-8.036315_pt1 | contig 14870 bp, 13 predicted proteins | sample MGYA00376046_ERZ724513 | MGnify/ENA primary metagenome ERZ724513 (study PRJEB28724, sample SAMN07190883) | activated sludge metagenome | isolation source: activated sludge of sewage treatment plant in Hong Hong | place: Hong Kong | collected 2016-03-17 ...
TGGGCAATACCCACCAGGAACGCGAACTGCCCATAGAACCGGACGTGCTGCTGCGCCTGGCGCGGACGCTCGCCGGCGACGCGCATAGCTTCAGCGAACGCGAGCTGGTGGGCGCTGGCCTGTTGTCCGGCCGGGCGCAGTATGAACAGGTGCGCGACACGCTGGTGACTATGGGCTGGCTGCGCTGGAAGGCAGCAGATCGCCGGCAAGGGCTGGAATGGACAGCGCCAGGGCGCGCCGGACTGCGCGCGCTCGCGGACGGCTCGGTGACGGTGGAAGACTTGCGCCAGGCTCGCGCCTAGTGCGTGCGTGCTGCGTGCGTGCGTTCGCCACTCTGGACGAACGCAGGACGACGGCCGCGCACGGTAGGGCAGGGGATAAAATCATGTGGACTGAAGACGACATTAAACGCCTGAAGCAGCAGGAACAAGACATGCTGCGCCAGGTGGGGAAAGCGCCGCGCGACGAAGCGAAGGCGATCAAGGCAGCGAAGGCAGCGGAAAGGGCAGCGCCGGCCGCGAAGGTGAACCGGGCGACGCTGAAGGCAGAAGAACGCGCCTGGCGAGCTATGGCGAAGGCTGAACAGCGCGACGCCTGGCAAGAGTGGGAACAGCAGAAAGCATCGACGCGCGCGGCGAAGAAAGCAGCGCGCGCGGTGGAATTTGACGAACTTGATAAGGGCTGGAAGAAAACCAGCAGACGCGAAGCGAAAGGCGACTGGCCAGACACGCCAGCGACGTGGAAGAAGAACCACGCGCCCAGCTTCGCCGGCGACGAATACGAACCGCGCGGCTGTGGCTGTTTCAGTGGGCTGTGGTTCGGCGCGGCCGGGCTGCTGGTGCTGCTGGCGTTGTTCGTGCTGGCGCAGGCAGTGGCCAACAGGTAACAGGAAGGGCAATTGTAGCAGCCCAATTGACAACCTAGTGGCAGTCCTGCTATACTACGGTTACACAACTAATACAGAAGTGTAACCCAAAACAGGACGAAAACAGCCATGACAACAACCCTAACCACCACCAGCAGCAGCCAGTTAGAAGCCAGCAGCGCGCCGGCGCTGGCTGCTGCCATAGACCTATGGGCGCTTTCCACCACTCGCGACGGCGACCGGCTGGAAGACCTGCTGCGCGACAAGAAGCGGATTGTTCGCCACTTCTTCGCCTTCGTCGCGCGCCGGCCGCAGGACGTTCAGCCAGGCGACGTTCGGCGCTGGCTGGACGAACTCCGCGCGCATGGTATCCCAACAGTGAAGCCAGACGGCGCGGTGGAAGCTGGTGAAGGCTTCAGCGCGGCCGGCGTCTATGCGGCGGCGTCGCGCGTGTCCAGCTTCTACAAGTGGCTGCTGAAGGACGACGCCCTGCGCGGCATGATCCATAACCCTGTTGACCTGGCGCGGCCGGCGTCGCCGCGCGCCTACGAAGGCAGCCAGGCGCTATCAGACGACGAACTCGCCGCGCTGCTGGGAGTGGTGAAGACGGCCGCGGACGCCGGCGAGCTGGTGGCGCTGCGCGACTATGCGCTGCTGCTGTTCTTCGTTCTGACTGGCCACCGGCGCGAAGAAGTCCTGCGTCTGTCATGGGGCGACCTGAAGAAGAACGGCGTCCTTACGGTTCGCTTCCTGAACAAAGGTGGCGACTACACCAGCGAAGAAGTGAACCTGGCCTGCTGGGACGCGCTGGTGGACTACCTGCGCGCCGCCGGCCGGCTGGACGGCATGACGAAGGACGCGCCACTCTGGACGGCACACGACAACAGCGGCCGATCCAACGGCTCGCCGCTGTCGTCCCACGCCTTCAGTAAGAACCTGAAGCGCTACGCGAGCGCGGCCGGGCTGGACGCGATCCACGTCCACCAGCTACGCCATACCTTCGCCCGGCTGGTGGGCGCGGACGAAGGCGACATGACGAAAGTCCAGCACGCGCTGGGCCACAAGAACCTGGCCACCACTCGCGTTTACTTGCCGCGAGTGACGACGAAGCGCGACACGTTCAGCGCCGCCATTGCGCGCCGGTTCGGACTGGACAGCGAAGGCAGGGTAAACCATGATCCGCAGTAGGGCAGGGCAGGCGGCGTTCGTCGTCCTAGTGGCGCTGGCCTGGCTGGGCGCGTTCGCGTTCGGCGTCTATGCCGAACACGCCGGCTGGGAGTGGACGCCGGTCTGCGTCTTCGCAGCGCTGGCCATTCTCGCGGCGGCCAGCGTCCTGCTGGTGAACCGAAGGACACATTGAATCGGGTTAACGCACTTGCGGACTGTGGTACAATCCGCAGAGATGATGACCGATTGTTGTAGTCCTACGATGGAACTAGAACAAAATCGGGCTAAATCCGAACAGGGTTTATTGACTTCAGACTAAGACGGTTTACTATATGAGATAGTAATGGAAGTTCTGAAAAGACACGCGGAGAGAGGGGACAAGCGCAAAGCAGGTAGCTGCTTTGTAGCAGTGTCCCTTTTTCGTAAGTGGTGAATGGAGAGTGTGAAGAAGTGTCAGTAGTTGCGAACGCTTCGCCTGAAATGGCGAGCGCCACTGGTGGGCTAAACCAGTGGCGCGGCGACGGTACACGGGACGGGCTAATGTCCATGTATGCGATCCATGATAACGGCCGCTGGACGGCGCGTCAAGTATGCACAGGAAAACCTGAAGTGCATATCAGTGGATCGGTTTACATAATCAACTGTCGCCATTATAGCACGCGCTCGCGAGTGAGTAAAGAATGGCGACGATCCCAGAAGAACCCGATTTTGTAAAGCAGGCACGCCTGCGCGTGGCCGAACAGCGCCGGCGCGAGCGCGCGCAGCTGGACGCGGCAGTGGCGTCCGAACTTGACCTGGTGCTGCGCGGGCTGCCCTTCGCGGACAGTGTGCTGTGCTATGCCGCCGGCGAGCTGGCCGAACTGCGCGACGTGCTGCTGGACGCCGAACCGGGCGCGCCGCGCCAGCTCGCCGCGCTGCGCTGGCTGGACGACGCCGGCGACGAACTCGCCGCGCGCTGGGCTGCCTATGAGCTTGTCATGGCTTCGCGCGATCCACGACGCGAAGCAATCCGGCGCGAGCGCGCTTTCTTCGCGAAGACGGCCGCGCGGCCGGCGCTGGCAGACGACGCCGGCGACGCGCCACCACTCCCCACACACAACCCGCAGACGTTCGTCACAACACTTACGAAGCGCCAGGATGCTGGACAGACGATAGAGTGGACTTCAGTGTGTCCCATGACGAAGGACTGGCGAGTGGACGCAGCAGCCTATGGTAAGCGCGTCCAGCGTCTTGTGAACCAACTTCGCGAAGAACAGCAGGACGGCGCGACGTTCCACGCCATGACGCTGGACGCGGCCGGCTGGGAAGTCCTGCGCGAGCGGTGGAAGAAGCGCGCCCAGCGCGGCGGCGAGCCAGTCCGCTGGGCGAAGTTGCCGCAAGCGGACGGCGCGGTGGTGGTGATCCATGACTGCCACCAGGACGAAGGCGACGGCTCGCCGGCGCTGCCCAGCGACGCGGCCGAACTTCGCCGGTTCGTCTTCCCACTACTGCGAACGCCTGAAGGGGCCAAAGTTACCACCAGTCCGGCGCTGGGTGGCTGCTACCAGGGCGCGCGCGGCGACGGCCGGCGACGCCAGGCGCAGCACGACGGCGCGAAGGTGGAAGTAGTAGGGCAGTTCGTCACGTCCGGCGCTGGTGGCCTGGTGCGCGCGGCGCAAGTTCTGGACATAGAACTGTCTAAGGGGCTGCGCGGCCGGCGCGAGCTGAACCACGAAGACGCAGTACTCACGCTGCTGGAAGCTGGCTTCCAACTGTTGCCGCGCCATGTCCACCAGCGCGGCCTGGCTGGGCTGCTGGCTGCCTTCGTCCTGGCAGAGAACCCACCAAAAGACGACGAAGGGGAAGTGTCCCGTATAACGCACATTTCTGAAGAAGAAGACGATCCTAATGTGACTTATACGGGACATGCCGCGCAGCAGGACGCGCTGCTGGTGGACTTCTGGCCACCAGGCGAAGGGCTGAAGACGGCCGAACCCGCCGAACCCGCGCCGATCTACCTACCAGGGAGTAGAACATGGCAGCGCTAGACCTTCCAGAACTGATTCAACAGGACTTAGGCGCGCCGGCGCGGACGCGCTCGCGTGAATACTGGTGGCGCTGTCCGTTTCATGACGACAGTTCGCCCAGCTTCCAAGTGTCCTATTACGAAGCGCGCCAGAAGTGGCGCTGGAAGTGCTGGGGCTGCGCGCGCAGCGGCGACGCGCGGGACTGGCTGGTGGCCTGGCGCGGCATGTCCACCGGCGACGCCTGGCGAGCGCTGAACGGCGACGCCTGCGCGCCGGCGCGGGCTGAAGTTCGGCCGCGCCAGGTGGCCTTCAGCGAACCACCGGCGCGCGAGTGGCAAGACGCAGCGCTGGACGCGGTGCTGGGCTGCGCGGCCGAACTTCAGAACCCGCAAGACGCGAAGGCAGCGGCGGCGCTGGCCTGGCTGCGCGCTCGCGGGCTGCGTCCGGCGACGGTGGAACGCGCGCTGCTGGGCTGGAACCCAGAGTGGCGCGAAGTGCTGCCAGGGCAAAAGCTGCCACCAGGTATCATCATTCCAGCGCTCGCGGACGGCGCATTGTGGTATGTAAAGGCACGTCTTCCAAAGCGCGAAGCGGCGCGGCTGGGCGACAAGTATCTGGCGCTGGCTGGCTCGCGGACGGCTTCGCTTTACGGCGCGGACGCGCTGCTGGGCGCGCGAGTGGGCATTGCCACCGAAGGCGAGTTTGACGCGCTGCTGCTGGGGCAGTTCTTCGGTTCGGCCGAACTCGCGGTGGTGACGATGGGCAGCGCCGGCGCGCTGCCTTCGCCGCGCTGGAAGTCTCATCTGGCCTGGCTGGACAAGCTGCTGGTGGTCATGGACGCGGACGACGCCGGCGCGAAGGCGCGCGAGCGGTGGCAGCACGTCGCGCGGTGGCTTCAGGTAGTGGAACCACCAGCAGCGCCAGGGAAGGACGTTACAGACTGGTGGAAGAACGGCGTTAACCTGCGCGAGTGGTTGAAACCTTATCTGGCGACGGCCGCGCCGGACAAGCTGCGCGCGGACGACATTCTGGCGCGAACTCTGGCGCAGAACGCATTACAGGACGCGGCCGGCGTCCAGCGCGAGCTGGTGGGAGTGGTGGCCAGGTGGCAAGACGCGACAGCTTAGTGGTGGTGGCCAGTGGGCCGGGCTGGGTGCTGGCCTGGCCGCGCGAGCGCTGGGAACGGTTGACGCCGGCGCAGCAGCAGGACGTGATCGATGCGCAGGTGGCGCTAATGTCTCAGAATGGGACACAAATTAGGACACGAAAAGGAGTGACAAATGGACGAACAGAGAATGGCAGAACTGGAAGAACTCGCGCAGCAGCGCGCCTTAACGCCGGCTGAACAGCGCGAGCTGGACGAACTGCGCGACGGCGCGCGGGTTATCGGGCTGGAACTAACAGGGAGTGAACAGCGGGTTACTGGCCTATCGCTGAAGGACACGCGAACCGGCGAAGTGCAAGAATGGACGAACCTAAGCGACTGACAGCGAAGCAGGTTAAGGGGCTGGAAGCGCTGCTGGACGGCGCGAACATTCAGGACGCGGCGAGCGCGGCCGGCGTCAATCGAAAGACGCTGGGGCGCTGGCTTCAGGAACCGCATTTCTGGAAGCTATACCAACTGAACAGCCGGCGCGGGCTGGAACTCGCCGCGCGGCGACTGACTGGCAATCTAGACGGCGCGGTGGAACTCATTACTAGCGTCATGGAAGACGACGAAGCGCCGCCGGCTGTCCGGCTGCGCGCCGCCCAGCACGTGATCGACAGTTCGCTGCGTCTGCTGGACGCAACAGACATTCAGGAACGGCTCGCGGCGCTGGAAGAACGGCTGGAACATGTCTAAGTACTCCGCGCGGCTGGAACGTGTCCAGCGACGGCTGGACGAACTCACGCCGGCCGAACCCGTTACAATCCGCATGGTATGGTATGACGAAGCCACCGGCGAAGAAGAACCGTTCGGAGAATTGACGGTGGACGGCCGCGCGCGGCGAGCGATTCAACTCCGCTGGCCTGAAGACGAAGACGACGAAAAGGGGACGCGCCAGGATGCCCCAGGACGCGCGTAAAGCCTGCTACACGTCTTATCCTACCTGCTATATCGGCTGCGCGCGGCCTGCGCGCGCCTGCGTAGGCTGTTAAGGCCATGACGAACCGAACGACACTCAGACGACTGGAACAGCTCGCGCAGCACCAGTTCGCCCAGCAGGACGACGCCCAGCGACGCGAGCGCGAACGGCTGGACGCCATGACAGACGACGAACTGGCGCGCAACCTGGCAGCGCTGGAACGGGCGGTGGAACTGCTGCGCGAGTGGTCGCCAGACTTCGCGGCCGAACTGGACGCGGCTGGACTATGAGCGCTCGCCGGCGACTTGACGCGCTCGCGCGCCGGCTGGACGCCCAGCAGCACGTCGTCCACTCGCGGCCGAACAGCGCCGCGCTGGACACTTCGCCCGAACACGTCCTAGCAGTCCTGCGCGGGCTGCGCGACGCGGGCGCGCTGGGCGACGTGCTGAACGACGAAGGGCTGGAACTGGCAGCGCTGGAACTGCTGCGCGAAGGTGGACTATGAGACAGCGCCGAACCGAACTAAGACGACTTCAGCGCGAGCTGGAACGCCGGCAACAGGCGCGCGGTGGACGGCCGCCGGTTCAGGTGATCGAAGTCTGGAACGAAGACGAACTGGTGGAAGTTCGGCCGCTGGGCGCGAAGGTGATCGCTGTTGTGAATGTGGACATAGACAGGGTATAGCGCCGGCGCGAGCGCCGAACCCGACAGCGATAGCCACCAGCAGCGCCAGGAACAGACGCCGGGCCATGTGTCACTCGCGCGGCTCGCGACGGCCGAACGTCCGCTGCCACCAGGACAACGGCCGGCCGGCGATCATGTCGCGTTCGCCTTCAGCTCGCGCCGCGCGCCGTTCGGCGTCTATCAGCTTGTCTTCCAGCTCGCGCAGCCGTTCGCGCAGGTGATCGCGTTCTTCCCTGGTGGCTGTCAGTTCGCCTTCGGTGGCTTCCAACTGGCGCGCAGTGTCCATATAGAGAGACAGCGCGACGTGCTGCTGCTGTTCTGTCTCTGTGGGTAGATAGTCGCGCGCGGTGGCCAGTCCTTCGTCAAGCTGGGCGCGAGCCTGCGCCAGACGTTCAGGCAGCTTCGCGCGGATCGCGTCTAGTGACAGCCCTTCGGTTCGCAATTGGGCGATTGTGGCAAACAGCAGCACGTCGTCCAGATTGTAAAGCCTGGCCTTCGCCAGTCCTTTAACGCCGGCCGGCGACGTGACGAACTCCGCGAAGTCGCGTTCCCACTTGCGAAGTACGGCCGCGCTGAACCCGATCCGCTGCGCGAGCTGGGCGCGTGTCAGTTCCAATTCGTCGTCCATGCTGCTATCTGAGTATCAAGTATGCTGATATGGCTATTGTGATACTTGCGCCACCGGCGCGGAGTGTGCTAGACTGTTGCTAAATCGCCTGAAAAGGCGAACGCTGCTACTGCGCAAACAGTAACAGCGTTCTAACAATCCGGCCAGCGGAGTGGCGCGGACTGCTGCGAAACAAGTATATCCCCACTCTGCTGGCCTTCATAGAACCTGAAGAACCGTTCAGGAAGGAAGGCAGCATGTCCCCTTCGTATTGTCCCCATTGTGGCGAACCACTCGCGCGTCGCGACGAACTGGGCGCGCGGCCGGGCCTGCGTCGTGTCCCAGATGACGCTGGCAGCGTCCACCGCTTCAGGCTGGGCGACGGCGCGGCCGATACTGGCGCGACGTGGCAGGAATTCAGACGGCCGGCTCGCGCGGCGAACGTGGCCAGCGACGTGGCGACGCCGGCGCTTCAGTCCGTAGTAACAGCAGTGGCAGCCTGCTTCGTCGCCATTGTCCCTATGCTCGCGTTCGATCTGTCCTGGCTGGTGCTGCCCACCGCCGGCGCGTTCGCCTTTGCGCTGTCGTGGGCTGCGCTGCTGCGCGAAGGACGCGCGGCGCTGTGGGAAGTGGAAACCTATCAGCGCGAGCCAGAACCGGCGACGCCTGCGGCCGAACCTGAACCCGTCCGATCCGTCACTCGCCTGGCTGTCACGCTGGGCAATACCCACCAGGAACGCGAACTGCCCATAGAACCGGACGTGCTGCTGCGCCTGGCGCGGACGCTCGCCGGCGACGCGCATAGCTTCAGCGAACGCGAGCTGGTGGGCGCTGGCCTGTTGTCCGGCCGGGCGCAGTATGAACAGGTGCGCGACACGCTGGTGACTATGGGCTGGCTGCGCTGGAAGGCAGCAGATCGCCGGCAAGGGCTGGAATGGACAGCGCCAGGGCGCGCCGGACTGCGCGCGCTCGCGGACGGCTCGGTGACGGTGGAAGACTTGCGCCAGGCTCGCGCCTAGTGCGTGCGTGCTGCGTGCGTGCGTTCGCCACTCTGGACGAACGCAGGACGACGGCCGCGCACGGTAGGGCAGGGGATAAAATCATGTGGACTGAAGACGACATTAAACGCCTGAAGCAGCAGGAACAAGACATGCTGCGCCAGGTGGGGAAAGCGCCGCGCGACGAAGCGAAGGCGATCAAGGCAGCGAAGGCAGCGGAAAGGGCAGCGCCGGCCGCGAAGGTGAACCGGGCGACGCTGAAGGCAGAAGAACGCGCCTGGCGAGCTATGGCGAAGGCTGAACAGCGCGACGCCTGGCAAGAGTGGGAACAGCAGAAAGCATCGACGCGCGCGGCGAAGAAAGCAGCGCGCGCGGTGGAATTTGACGAACTTGATAAGGGCTGGAAGAAAACCAGCAGACGCGAAGCGAAAGGCGACTGGCCAGACACGCCAGCGACGTGGAAGAAGAACCACGCGCCCAGCTTCGCCGGCGACGAATACGAACCGCGCGGCTGTGGCTGTTTCAGTGGGCTGTGGTTCGGCGCGGCCGGGCTGCTGGTGCTGCTGGCGTTGTTCGTGCTGGCGCAGGCAGTGGCCAACAGGTAACAGGAAGGGCAATTGTAGCAGCCCAATTGACAACCTAGTGGCAGTCCTGCTATACTACGGTTACACAACTAATACAGAAGTGTAACCCAAAACAGGACGAAAACAGCCATGACAACAACCCTAACCACCACCAGCAGCAGCCAGTTAGAAGCCAGCAGCGCGCCGGCGCTGGCTGCTGCCATAGACCTATGGGCGCTTTCCACCACTCGCGACGGCGACCGGCTGGAAGACCTGCTGCGCGACAAGAAGCGGATTGTTCGCCACTTCTTCGCCTTCGTCGCGCGCCGGCCGCAGGACGTTCAGCCAGGCGACGTTCGGCGCTGGCTGGACGAACTCCGCGCGCATGGTATCCCAACAGTGAAGCCAGACGGCGCGGTGGAAGCTGGTGAAGGCTTCAGCGCGGCCGGCGTCTATGCGGCGGCGTCGCGCGTGTCCAGCTTCTACAAGTGGCTGCTGAAGGACGACGCCCTGCGCGGCATGATCCATAACCCTGTTGACCTGGCGCGGCCGGCGTCGCCGCGCGCCTACGAAGGCAGCCAGGCGCTATCAGACGACGAACTCGCCGCGCTGCTGGGAGTGGTGAAGACGGCCGCGGACGCCGGCGAGCTGGTGGCGCTGCGCGACTATGCGCTGCTGCTGTTCTTCGTTCTGACTGGCCACCGGCGCGAAGAAGTCCTGCGTCTGTCATGGGGCGACCTGAAGAAGAACGGCGTCCTTACGGTTCGCTTCCTGAACAAAGGTGGCGACTACACCAGCGAAGAAGTGAACCTGGCCTGCTGGGACGCGCTGGTGGACTACCTGCGCGCCGCCGGCCGGCTGGACGGCATGACGAAGGACGCGCCACTCTGGACGGCACACGACAACAGCGGCCGATCCAACGGCTCGCCGCTGTCGTCCCACGCCTTCAGTAAGAACCTGAAGCGCTACGCGAGCGCGGCCGGGCTGGACGCGATCCACGTCCACCAGCTACGCCATACCTTCGCCCGGCTGGTGGGCGCGGACGAAGGCGACATGACGAAAGTCCAGCACGCGCTGGGCCACAAGAACCTGGCCACCACTCGCGTTTACTTGCCGCGAGTGACGACGAAGCGCGACACGTTCAGCGCCGCCATTGCGCGCCGGTTCGGACTGGACAGCGAAGGCAGGGTAAACCATGATCCGCAGTAGGGCAGGGCAGGCGGCGTTCGTCGTCCTAGTGGCGCTGGCCTGGCTGGGCGCGTTCGCGTTCGGCGTCTATGCCGAACACGCCGGCTGGGAGTGGACGCCGGTCTGCGTCTTCGCAGCGCTGGCCATTCTCGCGGCGGCCAGCGTCCTGCTGGTGAACCGAAGGACACATTGAATCGGGTTAACGCACTTGCGGACTGTGGTACAATCCGCAGAGATGATGACCGATTGTTGTAGTCCTACGATGGAACTAGAACAAAATCGGGCTAAATCCGAACAGGGTTTATTGACTTCAGACTAAGACGGTTTACTATATGAGATAGTAATGGAAGTTCTGAAAAGACACGCGGAGAGAGGGGACAAGCGCAAAGCAGGTAGCTGCTTTGTAGCAGTGTCCCTTTTTCGTAAGTGGTGAATGGAGAGTGTGAAGAAGTGTCAGTAGTTGCGAACGCTTCGCCTGAAATGGCGAGCGCCACTGGTGGGCTAAACCAGTGGCGCGGCGACGGTACACGGGACGGGCTAATGTCCATGTATGCGATCCATGATAACGGCCGCTGGACGGCGCGTCAAGTATGCACAGGAAAACCTGAAGTGCATATCAGTGGATCGGTTTACATAATCAACTGTCGCCATTATAGCACGCGCTCGCGAGTGAGTAAAGAATGGCGACGATCCCAGAAGAACCCGATTTTGTAAAGCAGGCACGCCTGCGCGTGGCCGAACAGCGCCGGCGCGAGCGCGCGCAGCTGGACGCGGCAGTGGCGTCCGAACTTGACCTGGTGCTGCGCGGGCTGCCCTTCGCGGACAGTGTGCTGTGCTATGCCGCCGGCGAGCTGGCCGAACTGCGCGACGTGCTGCTGGACGCCGAACCGGGCGCGCCGCGCCAGCTCGCCGCGCTGCGCTGGCTGGACGACGCCGGCGACGAACTCGCCGCGCGCTGGGCTGCCTATGAGCTTGTCATGGCTTCGCGCGATCCACGACGCGAAGCAATCCGGCGCGAGCGCGCTTTCTTCGCGAAGACGGCCGCGCGGCCGGCGCTGGCAGACGACGCCGGCGACGCGCCACCACTCCCCACACACAACCCGCAGACGTTCGTCACAACACTTACGAAGCGCCAGGATGCTGGACAGACGATAGAGTGGACTTCAGTGTGTCCCATGACGAAGGACTGGCGAGTGGACGCAGCAGCCTATGGTAAGCGCGTCCAGCGTCTTGTGAACCAACTTCGCGAAGAACAGCAGGACGGCGCGACGTTCCACGCCATGACGCTGGACGCGGCCGGCTGGGAAGTCCTGCGCGAGCGGTGGAAGAAGCGCGCCCAGCGCGGCGGCGAGCCAGTCCGCTGGGCGAAGTTGCCGCAAGCGGACGGCGCGGTGGTGGTGATCCATGACTGCCACCAGGACGAAGGCGACGGCTCGCCGGCGCTGCCCAGCGACGCGGCCGAACTTCGCCGGTTCGTCTTCCCACTACTGCGAACGCCTGAAGGGGCCAAAGTTACCACCAGTCCGGCGCTGGGTGGCTGCTACCAGGGCGCGCGCGGCGACGGCCGGCGACGCCAGGCGCAGCACGACGGCGCGAAGGTGGAAGTAGTAGGGCAGTTCGTCACGTCCGGCGCTGGTGGCCTGGTGCGCGCGGCGCAAGTTCTGGACATAGAACTGTCTAAGGGGCTGCGCGGCCGGCGCGAGCTGAACCACGAAGACGCAGTACTCACGCTGCTGGAAGCTGGCTTCCAACTGTTGCCGCGCCATGTCCACCAGCGCGGCCTGGCTGGGCTGCTGGCTGCCTTCGTCCTGGCAGAGAACCCACCAAAAGACGACGAAGGGGAAGTGTCCCGTATAACGCACATTTCTGAAGAAGAAGACGATCCTAATGTGACTTATACGGGACATGCCGCGCAGCAGGACGCGCTGCTGGTGGACTTCTGGCCACCAGGCGAAGGGCTGAAGACGGCCGAACCCGCCGAACCCGCGCCGATCTACCTACCAGGGAGTAGAACATGGCAGCGCTAGACCTTCCAGAACTGATTCAACAGGACTTAGGCGCGCCGGCGCGGACGCGCTCGCGTGAATACTGGTGGCGCTGTCCGTTTCATGACGACAGTTCGCCCAGCTTCCAAGTGTCCTATTACGAAGCGCGCCAGAAGTGGCGCTGGAAGTGCTGGGGCTGCGCGCGCAGCGGCGACGCGCGGGACTGGCTGGTGGCCTGGCGCGGCATGTCCACCGGCGACGCCTGGCGAGCGCTGAACGGCGACGCCTGCGCGCCGGCGCGGGCTGAAGTTCGGCCGCGCCAGGTGGCCTTCAGCGAACCACCGGCGCGCGAGTGGCAAGACGCAGCGCTGGACGCGGTGCTGGGCTGCGCGGCCGAACTTCAGAACCCGCAAGACGCGAAGGCAGCGGCGGCGCTGGCCTGGCTGCGCGCTCGCGGGCTGCGTCCGGCGACGGTGGAACGCGCGCTGCTGGGCTGGAACCCAGAGTGGCGCGAAGTGCTGCCAGGGCAAAAGCTGCCACCAGGTATCATCATTCCAGCGCTCGCGGACGGCGCATTGTGGTATGTAAAGGCACGTCTTCCAAAGCGCGAAGCGGCGCGGCTGGGCGACAAGTATCTGGCGCTGGCTGGCTCGCGGACGGCTTCGCTTTACGGCGCGGACGCGCTGCTGGGCGCGCGAGTGGGCATTGCCACCGAAGGCGAGTTTGACGCGCTGCTGCTGGGGCAGTTCTTCGGTTCGGCCGAACTCGCGGTGGTGACGATGGGCAGCGCCGGCGCGCTGCCTTCGCCGCGCTGGAAGTCTCATCTGGCCTGGCTGGACAAGCTGCTGGTGGTCATGGACGCGGACGACGCCGGCGCGAAGGCGCGCGAGCGGTGGCAGCACGTCGCGCGGTGGCTTCAGGTAGTGGAACCACCAGCAGCGCCAGGGAAGGACGTTACAGACTGGTGGAAGAACGGCGTTAACCTGCGCGAGTGGTTGAAACCTTATCTGGCGACGGCCGCGCCGGACAAGCTGCGCGCGGACGACATTCTGGCGCGAACTCTGGCGCAGAACGCATTACAGGACGCGGCCGGCGTCCAGCGCGAGCTGGTGGGAGTGGTGGCCAGGTGGCAAGACGCGACAGCTTAGTGGTGGTGGCCAGTGGGCCGGGCTGGGTGCTGGCCTGGCCGCGCGAGCGCTGGGAACGGTTGACGCCGGCGCAGCAGCAGGACGTGATCGATGCGCAGGTGGCGCTAATGTCTCAGAATGGGACACAAATTAGGACACGAAAAGGAGTGACAAATGGACGAACAGAGAATGGCAGAACTGGAAGAACTCGCGCAGCAGCGCGCCTTAACGCCGGCTGAACAGCGCGAGCTGGACGAACTGCGCGACGGCGCGCGGGTTATCGGGCTGGAACTAACAGGGAGTGAACAGCGGGTTACTGGCCTATCGCTGAAGGACACGCGAACCGGCGAAGTGCAAGAATGGACGAACCTAAGCGACTGACAGCGAAGCAGGTTAAGGGGCTGGAAGCGCTGCTGGACGGCGCGAACATTCAGGACGCGGCGAGCGCGGCCGGCGTCAATCGAAAGACGCTGGGGCGCTGGCTTCAGGAACCGCATTTCTGGAAGCTATACCAACTGAACAGCCGGCGCGGGCTGGAACTCGCCGCGCGGCGACTGACTGGCAATCTAGACGGCGCGGTGGAACTCATTACTAGCGTCATGGAAGACGACGAAGCGCCGCCGGCTGTCCGGCTGCGCGCCGCCCAGCACGTGATCGACAGTTCGCTGCGTCTGCTGGACGCAACAGACATTCAGGAACGGCTCGCGGCGCTGGAAGAACGGCTGGAACATGTCTAAGTACTCCGCGCGGCTGGAACGTGTCCAGCGACGGCTGGACGAACTCACGCCGGCCGAACCCGTTACAATCCGCATGGTATGGTATGACGAAGCCACCGGCGAAGAAGAACCGTTCGGAGAATTGACGGTGGACGGCCGCGCGCGGCGAGCGATTCAACTCCGCTGGCCTGAAGACGAAGACGACGAAAAGGGGACGCGCCAGGATGCCCCAGGACGCGCGTAAAGCCTGCTACACGTCTTATCCTACCTGCTATATCGGCTGCGCGCGGCCTGCGCGCGCCTGCGTAGGCTGTTAAGGCCATGACGAACCGAACGACACTCAGACGACTGGAACAGCTCGCGCAGCACCAGTTCGCCCAGCAGGACGACGCCCAGCGACGCGAGCGCGAACGGCTGGACGCCATGACAGACGACGAACTGGCGCGCAACCTGGCAGCGCTGGAACGGGCGGTGGAACTGCTGCGCGAGTGGTCGCCAGACTTCGCGGCCGAACTGGACGCGGCTGGACTATGAGCGCTCGCCGGCGACTTGACGCGCTCGCGCGCCGGCTGGACGCCCAGCAGCACGTCGTCCACTCGCGGCCGAACAGCGCCGCGCTGGACACTTCGCCCGAACACGTCCTAGCAGTCCTGCGCGGGCTGCGCGACGCGGGCGCGCTGGGCGACGTGCTGAACGACGAAGGGCTGGAACTGGCAGCGCTGGAACTGCTGCGCGAAGGTGGACTATGAGACAGCGCCGAACCGAACTAAGACGACTTCAGCGCGAGCTGGAACGCCGGCAACAGGCGCGCGGTGGACGGCCGCCGGTTCAGGTGATCGAAGTCTGGAACGAAGACGAACTGGTGGAAGTTCGGCCGCTGGGCGCGAAGGTGATCGCT